>Ga0209373_10000026_pt1 | contig 369040 bp, 345 predicted proteins | sample Higcelweek5metaG_FD_187173 | JGI IMG/M metagenome (GOLD analysis project Ga0209373, IMG submission 187173) | Freshwater pond sediment microbial communities from the University of Edinburgh, under environmental carbon perturbations - High... | ecosystem: Environmental > Aquatic > Freshwater >...
GCCCGAACAGCAAGCGGGGCTGATGCTTCACCGTGCCCGCCGACTGCTGGTCACCCAGCGCACCATGCTCGCCAACGCCGTGCGGTCGCATCTGGCCGAGTTCGGGATCGTCGAGGCTGCGGGCGAACGGCCTTGCGCGAGTGGGCTTACGCGACAGCCTACGAAACCTCAGACCGTCGCGCTGCCGAACTGCCACGCTGGCTGCACCGCTACAACTGGCATCGCCCTCATGGTAGCTTGAATGCGCAGACGCCAATCAGCCGACTCGGCTTGGCCGGTGACAACGTCATGCGACTCCACAGCTAGAGCAACGCGCCTCAGATTAAAGGCGCGCTGCTTGTCTTATGAATTTCCGTGCTGACAGGCGAAAAAGGAACCGCTGGGAGAGGGTAGCATCGCCAGCACCGTGATGCCGCTGAGGTCCACCGGGTCAAGGTCGCGCTTGAGCGCCCGCTTGTCGATGTTCTTGGCCGTGCCCCAGTGCAGACCGAAGAAGGCCACGCTCTCGGCCAGCCGTCGCGTCACCCGGGCATGGCGATCCAATCAATCCAGGCGCTCCAGCCTGGGGCCACAACACGGGTAAAGAACCCGACGGCGCGGCACCGATAGCCAGGTCGCCGCGTCCAGGATCGGCAAGTCGCGAACAATGCGCGTCTCGATGCCGTGGACACGGTCCACGGACTGGCCACAGCCATCGCAGACCATCGTCGTACAGGGCCCACGACCCAGGAAAACCCAGATCGCGCGCTCTGTGTCTTCGCGGCGCTGGATCGTCTCCACCCGGTAGCCTTCCCAGCCACCCAGCCATGACGTAGCATCCCTCTCGGGCAACGGCGCCCCCTCTGGCAGTCTGTGATGTTTGGCGACTACCAGTGTGTCAGAAGGTGCCGTTGTCCGCCCGATTCCCCGCTAATCCGTGATGAACCTCTTTTATGCGCCATGGCGGATGTCAACGGGCCAGGACGCTGGCGGCTTCCTTAGTCTTGGCGATGGCCTGTTCCGATTGGGTCGCGGCGGCGGAAATCTCGTTGATCGCCTGCGAGATGGCCGACACCGAGGTCGAGGCATTTTGCATGTTTGCGGACATATCGCGGGTGACGGCGCTTTGCTCTTCCACCGCCGAGGCGGTGGCGGCGACGTATTCCTTGACGGATTCGATGCTGGTGCGGATGTCGCCCAGCGCCACGACCACGTTGTCCGACACCGCCTGGACCGCCTGGATTTCGCTGGAAATCTGCTCGGTGGCGCGGGCGGCTTGGTTGGCCAGGTTCTTGACTTCGTTGGCGACGACCGCGAAGCCCTTGCCAGCGTCGCCCGCACGGGCCGATTCGATGGTGGCGTTGAGCGCCAGCAGGTTGATCTGACCGGCGATGTTCTGGATCAGGCTGACGATGCCGCCCATGGACAACACCGCGTCGGCCAGTTTCTGGGTCGCGCCGCCCGCCGCCGCCACGCGGTCGTAGGCGCCGTCGCTGGCGGTGCGCGACATGGTCATGCTTTGCGAAATTTCCGACACCGAAGCGGCCAGTTCCTCGGCGGCGGAAGCGACCATCTGCACGTTGCCCAGCGTTTCCCCGGCGGCACGGCTGGCGGCGTCGGTCTGCAGGCTGGTTTGGCGGATGGCGTCGTCCATCTCGGTGAAATTCTGGTCGATCAACTGCTTCAGGTTCGCCAACAATTCCACCTGACGGGTGATGTCGGTGGCGAATTTCACCACCTTGTAGGGCTTGCCGTCGGGGTCGAGGATGGGATTGTAGCTGGCCTCGATCCACACCTCGCGCCCGCCCTTGCCGATGCGCTTGAACTGTGCCGCCTGGAACTCTCCGGCGCGCAGCTTGTTCCAGAATTCCGTATAATCCTTGCTGGCGGCATAGGCGGGTTCCACGAACATACGGTGGTTCTTGCCCTTGATCTCGTCCAGCGTATAGCCAAGGGTCTTCAGGAAATTCTCGTTGGCTTCGATGACGGTGCCGTCAAGATTGAAGCTGATCACCGCCTGGGACTTGCGGATAGCGTCCACCTGGCCGCGAAGATCGGAAAACTCCTGTTTCTGGGCGGTGACGTCGATGGCGTATTTCACCACCTTTTCCACCCGGCCGTTCAGCATCAACGGGTTGTAGCTGGCCTCGATCCACACTTCGCGGCCACCCTTGCCGATGCGCTTGAACTGCGCCACCTGGGGCTCGCCACGGCGCAGTTTTTCCCAGAATTCGCCATAGTCGCGGCTTGCGGCGTAGCTGGGGTCGATGAAGATGTGGTGCTTCTTGCCCACGATCTCGGCCAATTCGTATCCCAGGCAGTTCAGGAAGTTCCGGTTGGCGGTCAGCACCGTTCCATCGGGGCGGAATTCGATGGTCGCCTGCGATTTGTCGATGGCAGCCAGCTTGGCTGCGGTTTCTGGATTTGCTTTGTTAAAGAACATGGGCGGTCCCCGGCCATATTTGCCACACCTTATAACCATGGTATGTGTGATGTGGGGCGAAGTCAAATATGGAGAATGCCATGTTCGATAATCATCTGGTTTTCACGTGGGTTTTCCTGAGTATGTTTGCAATCATAAATGATATTTAGATGGTGTTTAATTTCCATCGCGGTTTTCGTTTTTTTGTTCATGTGGTTGATTTGTTGTTTTTAATATGAATCTTTCCCTCTCAAGTTGCAAACGTGCCATCCGCGCCCGCACCGCCGCGACCACCTCCGGCGGGGCGAGGTCGGGAGATCCGGCGCGGAAGGGGGGCGCGGGGTCATATTCCAGGCTCAGTTGGATGGCTTGGGCGTGGGTTTCGCCGGCGATTTCGGCGGCCAGGGTCAGGGCGAAATCCATGCCCGCCGTAACACCGCCCGCCGTGAACAGATTGCCGTCGCGAACCACCCGTTCGGCCACCGGTTCGGCGCCCAGCAAGGGCAACAGCGGCAGCGATGCCCAATGGGTGGTGGCACGCTTGCCGCGCAGCAACCCGGCCGCCCCCAAGACCAGGGTGCCGGTGCACACCGCCGTGACATAGCGGGCTTGGGCGGCCTGATGGCGCAGGAAGTCCAGAATCTCGCTATCCAGCAACAAGGCATTGATGCCCGCGCCGCCCGGTACGCACAGTACGTCCAGGGGCGGGCATTCGGTCAGGGTGGTGGTGGGCGTCAGCACCAGACCGGTGGCCGAGGTCACCGGCGACACATCCTTCCAGATCAGATGCATCCGCGCCTCGGGCAGGGCGGCGAAGACCTCGTAAGGGGCGGTCAGGTCCAGTTGCTGGATTGCGGGAAAACACAACAAGCCGATGGACAGGGACATGGCGAAACCTCTGCGTTGACGTCCTTCAGTCTAAGCGCCTAGGCTTTGGCGGAATCGCCAAAGTCCCCTCGGATCACGCCAATGCAGATCGCCATCCTGGCCTTTCCCGATGCACAGGTGCTGGACATCACCGGCCCATTACAGGTGTTCGCCAGCGCCAACGACGTTGAGGGCATGGCGGGACGGCGCCCGCTTTACGAGGTGTCGGTGGTGGCGGCAGCGCCCGGGATCCGCACTTCGTCCGGTCTGGTCCTGACAGCGGAAATACTGCCGCCGCCGGGAAGCCTGGATACATTGGTGATCGCCGGGGGCAGGGGAGTGGACGCGGCTTGCGGCGATGCCGCCTTGCTGGACTGGATCACGGCACAGGCGGCGGCATGCCGTCGGGTGGTGTCGGTGTGCAGCGGCGCCTTCCTGCTGGCCGAGGCGGGATTGCTGGACGGCCGCCGCGCCGTCACCCATTGGCGGCGGGTGGCGCAGTTCCGCGCCCGCTATCCGGCGGTGCGGCTGGAGGCCGATCCCATCTTCGTGCGCGACGGCAAACTCTGGACCTCGGCCGGGATCACCGCTGGGATCGACCTTGCCCTGGCCCTGGTGGAGCAGGATCACGGCAATGCCCTGGCGCTGGCGGTGGCGCGGCAATTGGTGGTGTTTCTCAAACGGCCGGGCGGTCAGGCGCAGTTCAGCGCCAGCCTGGACATGCAGGCTGGGGACGATCGTATCCGCGCCCTGCATGGCTGGATCGCCGATCACCTGACCGCAGATCTTAGCGTTGCGGCATTGGCGGAACGGGCGGGGATGAGCGAGCGCAGCCTGATCCGCCACCACCGCCAGGCCACCGGCCATTCGCCCGCCCGCGCGGTCGAGATGCTGCGGGTCGAGGCGGCGCGGCGCCTGCTGGAACAGGGGATGGCGGTCAAACGGGTGGCGGCGCGCTGCGGCTTCGGCTCGGAAGAGACCCTGCGCCGGGCCTTCCTGCGGCTGGTGGGAGTGACGCCCCAGGATTACGGCGAACGCTGGCGGGAAAAAGCCCCGGGCGTTTGACCGCCCGGGGCCGATCCGATTACTCGCACTTGGTCGAGCAGCCGTTGTTCTGTTCCGGCACCACCGTCCAGGTGCCGCCCTTGCCGTCGGCGCCGATGCCGCTCAGCGAGATCTTGTAGTTGCAGCCGAATTGCGGGCCGGTCACCGACGAATTGGCCGAGTTCTTCACCTTGCACGACGCATTGTCGATGGTGATGGTGTGATAGCCGCCGCTGCCGGCGTTGCCGTTCACCGGGATCGGGCTGATGCCGATGGTGTCGGCCAGGGCCGGAACGGCGGTGAACGCGGCCAGGGCGGTCAGCAAACAAAGCTTCTTCATGTGGTGATCTCCCGTCTTAGCTAAGGGCGATCCTCTCGCCCCCTCCAAGACAGATCATCAACCAATTATAGCGTGCATTAAAGAATCAAAATGAATCATTATGGTTGTGGGTGTATGCAGAAAAATCCCCGCGCCGCCATAGGATGCGCGGGGAGGGGTTAGCGCTTGACCACCGCGCCCGCGCTGACCAGATCGCTTTTGGCGATGCGGCGCAGCGACACTTCCAGCCGGGCGTCGGCCTTGGCGATTTCCATCAGTGCATCGCGGGTGAAATTGATATGCGATTCCGCCGCCGCCCGCGCCGCCTGCGGGTCGCCCGCCATCACCGCTTCGTACACCGCGCGGTGCTGGCCCAACAACAGGTCGCGCACGCCCTTGCGCATGTACAGCTTGGCGCGGTTGTAGAACACGTCGTTGCGCAGCATGTCCGACAGCGAGCGCATGATGTGCAGCATCACCACGTTGTGCGATGCCTCGTAGATGGACAGGTGGAAATCGGCGTCGGCATCCGCTTCCTCGCTGGGGTCGTCCAGTTCGTGGGCGCGTTCCATCTTCTCGAAACACTGGCGCACCAGCTCGCGGTCCACGTCGGTGCCGCGCAGTGCCGCCAGATAGGCGGCCGAGCCTTCGACGATGGCGCGGAATTCCAGATAATCGAAGGTGGTTTCCGGGTGCTGCTGCAACACCGTGGACAACGGCGCGGTAAAGCCTTCGCCCAGCAGCGGCGCGACGAAGGTGGCGCCAGCCTTACCGGAATAGACCAGACCCTTCTTCTCCAGCTTGTCCAACGCCTCGCGCAGGGACGGGCGCGAGACGTCGAATTTCACCGCCAGATCGCGTTCGGGCAGCAGCCTTTCGCCGGGGCGCAGCGAGCCCTCGAGGATCAGTTGTTCCAGTCGGTCGGCGATGGTATCTGCCAGCTTGGCGGGGCGGATCGGTTCGGTCATGGGGCGGGGTCCATTGATGAGGGTTATCTGATAGGTCGGAAAGCGCCCTTTGTCCAGTCGCGGCTATTTCGGTAAACCGAAATTGCGATGTTTACAGTAATGGTAAAAAAAGTTATCCAGACGGCACATCCTTGGTCAACGGCTAAAGGTCGCCGCTCTCATGTCCAGCCCCATCAAGAAGCTGCTCGTCGCCAATCGCGGCGAGATCGCCATCCGCATCTGCCGCGCCGCCACCGAACTGGGCATGAGCACCGTGGCGCTGTATTCCCAGGAAGACCGCTTCGCCCTGCATCGCTTCAAGGCCGATGAATCCTATCAGGTGGGCAAGGGCAAAGGCCCCATCGACGCCTATCTGTCCATCGGCGAGATCGTGCAGATCGCCAAGGAATGCGGCGCCGACGCCGTGCATCCCGGCTATGGACTGCTGTCGGAAAACCCGGATTTCGCCGATGCGGTGCGCGAGGCCGGGCTGATTTTCGTCGGCCCCAGCTCCGAGGTCATGCGCGTTCTCGGCAACAAGGTTTCCGCCCGCAAGGCGGCGGTCGAGGCCGGGGTGCCGGTGATGCCCGCCACCGGCCCGCTGCCGCGCGACATGGACGAGGCGTTGAAGCTGGCCGCCGGGGTTGGCTATCCGCTGATGCTCAAGGCCAGTTGGGGCGGCGGCGGCCGTGGCATGCGCGTGGTGGAAGGTCCTGCCGATCTGCCCGATCTGGTGACCACCGCCCGGCGCGAGGCCAAGGCGGCGTTCGGCAATGACGAGGTCTATCTGGAAAAGCTGGTGCGCCGCGCCCGCCATGTGGAAGTCCAGATCATCGGCGACAGCCATGGCAACATCGTGCACCTGTTCGAGCGCGATTGCTCGGTGCAGCGCCGGAATCAGAAGGTGGTGGAACGCGCGCCCGCGCCCTATTTGGGCGAAACCCAGCGCGCGGCGCTGTGCGGCGCCGCCCTGCGTCTGGCCCGCGCTGTGGCTTACGAGAACGCCGGAACCGTCGAATTCCTGATGGATGCCGACAGCAACGAATTCTATTTCATCGAGGTCAATCCTCGCGTTCAGGTCGAGCACACCGTCACCGAGGTTGTCACCGGCATCGACATCGTCAAGGCGCAGATCCAGATCGCGGGCGGCGCCCCCATCGGCGCGCCGGGCTCGGGCGTGCCGCGCCAGGACGACATCCGCCTGAACGGCCACGCCATCCAGTGCCGCATCACCACCGAGGACCCGGGCAACAACTTCATCCCCGATTACGGCCGCATCACCGCCTATCGCGGTGCCAACGGCTTCGGCATCCGTCTGGACGGCGGTACCGCTTTTTCCGGAGCACTGATCACCCGCCACTACGATTCCCTGCTGGAAAAGGTCACCGCCTGGGCGCCGAGCCCGGACGAAGCCATCCGCCGCATGGACCGCGCCTTGCGCGAATTCCGCATTCGCGGCGTCGCCACCAATCTGACCTTCCTGGAAGCGGTGATTGGCCATCCGCGTTTTGTCGCCTGCCAGTACACCACCCGCTTCATCGACGAGACGCCCGAGCTGTTCCAGCAGCCGGGCCGCAAGGACCGCGCCACCAAGCTGCTGAAATTCGTCGGCGAGGTGATGGTCAACGGCAATGCCGAGGTCCGGGGGTTGCCGTGTCCGCTTCATACCCATGCCGCCCAGCCGCTGCCCCATTTCGTTGGTGCCCCGAAGGCTGGTACCAAGCAGAAGCTGGACGAACTGGGCGCCGAGGGCTTCGCCCAGTGGGTGCTGGAGCAGAAGCGGGTGCTGGTGACCGACACCACCATGCGCGACGCCCACCAATCGCTGTTGGCGACCCGCATGCGCGGCCATGATCTGTTGGCGGCGGCCCCGGCCTATGCCCACCTGCTGCCCGAGCTGTTCTCGGTGGAATGCTGGGGCGGCGCCACCTTCGACGTCGCCATGCGTTTCCTGAACGAGGACCCGTGGGACCGTCTGGCCCGTCTGCGTCAGGCCATGCCGAACCTGCTGTTGCAGATGCTGCTGCGCTCGGCCAATGCCGTCGGTTACACCAATTATCCCGACAACGTGGTGCGCTATTTCATTCAGCGTGCCGCCAAGGGTGGCATCGACGTGTTCCGGGTGTTCGACTGCCTGAACTGGGTCGAGAACATGCGCTTCGCCATCGACGCGGTGCGCGAGACCGGAAGCTTGTGCGAGGCCGCCATCTGCTATACCGGCGATATCGGCGACCCGGCCCGCTCCAAGTACGACCTGAAGTACTACGTGGATTTGGCCAAGCAGTTGGAAAAGGCCGGTGCCCACATGCTGGCGGTCAAGGACATGGCCGGTCTGGTCAAGCCGCGTGCCGCCACCGCCTTGTTCACCGCGCTGAAGCAGGAAGTGGGCATCCCGATCCACTTCCACACCCACGACACCTCGGGCCTGTCGGCGGCGTCGGTGCTGGCGGCGGTCGAAGCGGGAGTCGATGTGGTGGATGCCGCCATGGATGCCATGAGCGGCACCACCTCGCAGCCGCCGCTGGGCTCCATCTGCGCGGCGCTGAAGGGGCACGAGCGCGATCCCGGCTTCGACCAGGAAACCCTGAACCGGGTTTCGGTCTATTGGGAACAGGCGCGCGGCCATTATGCCGCCTTCGAGGCCGACATGAAGGCGGGCACCGCCCAGGTCTACCTGCACGAAATGCCCGGCGGCCAGGTCACCAATCTGCGCGCCCAGGCCCGCTCGCTGGGCATCGAGGAACGTTGGGACGAGGTCGCCCACGCCTATGCCGACGTCAATTCCCTGTTCGGCGACATCGTCAAGGTGACGCCCACCAGCAAGGTGGTGGGCGACATGGCGCTGATGATGGTGACCAGCAGCCTGACCCCGGGCGACGTCGCCAACCCGGACAAGGAAATCGCCTTCCCGGAATCGGTGGTGCAGTTGTTCAAGGGCGAATTGGGGCAGCCGCCGGGCGGCTGGCCGGTCGAATTGCAGAACAAGGTGCTGAAGGACGTGGCGCCCTTTACCCAGCGCCCCGGCGCGGTGATGGCCCCGGCCGATCTGGACGTGGTACGGGCCGAGGCCGAGAAGAAGGCGGGCCGCGCGCTCAGTGACGACGAACTGGCGTCGTACCTGATGTATCCCAAGGTGTTCAGCGATTTCGCCGTCTTCACCCGCGAATACGGCGACGTCTCCGGCCTGCCGACGCCAGTGTTCTTCTACGGCATGCAGCCGGGCGAGGAACTGGCGGTGGAACTGGAACGCGGCAAGGCGCTGCTGATCCGCTTCCTGGCCATCGGCGACGCCGACGAACAGGGCCTGCGCAAGGTGTTCTTCGAGCTGAACGGCCAGCCGCGCACGGTGCAGATCGCCGACAGGGCGGTCGCCCCGGCCCGTCCGGCCCAACCCAAGGCCGAGGACGGCAATGCCAACCACGTTCCGGCGCCCATGCCCGGCCTGGTGGTCAGCATCGCCGTGCACGAGGGCCAGAAGGTGGAGAAGGGCGACATTCTGTTGTCGCTGGAAGCCATGAAGATGGAAACCGCCGTGCGCGCCGAACGCGCCGCCACCGTCAAGCGCATCGCCGTGCAGCCCCGGCAGGCGGTGGAGATGAAGGATTTGTTGGTGGTGCTGGAATAAGGGTCAGGTTCCCGGCAGGGTGAAATAGAAAGTCGATCCCTCGCCGGGTTTGGACGTCACCCAAATGGTTCCACCCCAATGGTGGACGATGCGGCGGCATAGGGCCAACCCTATGCCGCTGCCTTCGTATTGGTCGATGGTGTGTAGCCGCTGGAAGATGGCGAAAATCTTTTCCCAATATTCCGGGGCGATGCCGATTCCGTTGTCGGTGACGGCGAACCGCCACATGCCGTTATCGTCGGGCTCGGCGGAAATGGTGATTTCCAGCGGCCGGTCGGGGCTGCGGTATTTCAGGGAATTGCTCAGCAGATTGCTGAACAGGCTGGCAAGGTGGTTGGCGTTGACCGCCAGGATCGGCAATTCGGCGACATGGATTTGGGCTCCGCAAGCCGCCACGTCCGCTGCCAGATCCTGCGTCGCCAGGGCGACGGCCTCGGCTGCCGCTACCGGTCCTGCCGCCATGTGCTGGCGGCCGATACGGGCATAGACCAGCAGGTCGTGAATCAGGCCCGACATCCGTTGGGCGTTGCTGGCGATGAAGTTCAGGAACTCGGTGCAATCCTGATCCAGCCGGCCGTCGCAGCGCCGTTCCAGCAATTGCGAGAAGCACGAGATATTGCGCAACGGCGTTTGCAGATCGTGCGACGCGATATAGGCGAATTCCTCCAGTTCGGTATTGGAGCGTTTTAGGCTGGTGTTGATCTGTTCCAGTTCCGCCGCCATACCGACGCTGGTGTGATAGGCATGACCCAGCCGCCGATAGGCTGTCAATTGGATGGCGCCCAACAACAACGCGACGATCCCGGTCAACCAGCTTTGCACCTTCCAGGCGTGCAGGTAATCTTCGGGACTGACCGCCACCACCAGACTGAGCGGGTATCGGCCTAGGCCGCGCATGGCGTAAAGGCGGTCGATGCCGTCGATGGCGGAGCGGAATTCACCACTGGCCCGCATGACGCTGGACAATTGCAGTTCCAACAGGCCGGTGCGGGCGACGTTCAATTGCTCCTCGACCTTGGGGCGGCGCACGATCAGGTGGGCGTTCTCGCGATGGCGCAGGGTGACCAGCCCTTGTGCACCGATGTCCAGGCCGTCGATGGTGGCTTGCAGCCAATCCAGGTCGATATGGGCGGTCAGGGTTCCGGCGAAGGTGCCGTCCTTGTTGCGTAGCGGGATGGCGAACAGCAGGCCGTTACGACCGGTGGCGCGGCTGATCAGCACGTCGGAGATGACGAAGTCCCGTTCCGGCTGGTCCTTTAGGGCGCGGAACCAGGCGCGGTCCTCCACCGAGAACTGGGCGGCGGGATTGCCGCGGCCGACCCCCAGGATTGTCCTTCCCTCGGCGCTGAAGATGCGGTGGTTCACGACCACGTCGAAGCCGCCAATCGCGGCGGCCATGCGGGCTTCCAGTTGTTGGCTGCGGTCGGCCGAGATAGGGGCGTGCAAATCAGCCGCGGTGACGTCGGCGGCGAGCCCGTCTAGATTGCCGTGCAGGCGGTCCAGGGTCGCGGTGATGGTCAGCGCCAGAACGTCGGCCAGATTGTCCACGTTGGCCTGGGCCGAGCGCAACGCCGACTGATAGCCGTTGACCAACTGAAACGCCAGCAGCAGCAGGATCAGGGCCAGCGGCACCATCATGGCGAGGCCATCGACGCGAGCGATGCGGGGCTTTTGTCCGCTGCGGCCGTTGCTCTCCCCCATGCGGGGCCTCACGCAGTCTTTTCGTATGGGGAAAAGTATATCAGAAGGGGGTGATGAATTCCGTGATTCTTAAGAGAGATAAGGCCCGCCTTTCGACGGGCCTCGACCGCTGCTCACGATGCGTCGGGCAGGAAGAATTGCTCACACGGACCGACCGTGTACTGGGCGTTGACCACCCCGCTGCCGGAACCGCAGGGTCCGGTGACTGAGCTACCGTCCAGGCGCAGGAATACATTGGGAAAGTTCACCGATTCGAACGACACGGTGCCGCCGTTCCGAGGAACCATGTTGAACCGACAAAGCATAGCATCGCCGTATTCCGCGCAGGCTATACCACCACCGCCTGGGGTGTACGAGGTGATGCCGCCGCTGTCCAGCATGACGAAAATATTGGGGAAGGCCACCGATTCCAAAGACACCGTGCCATCGGAATGAATAACGATGTTGAACTGCTCCCACGGACCGGCGTTGTATTGGGCGTTAACCACACCGCCGTACAAGGATGGTTCGGAGACGCCGGTGCCGTCCAAACGCAGGAATACGTTGGGAAAAGTGGCCGCTTGAATGTTCTTCACCATGGGAATTCTCCCCTGCCTTTCGCCGCGCAGAATTGCGAGGTGGTGGAATTATAAGGGCGAGGGATGCGGTGAGTAAAACAATATACAACTATAAATAACAAAGACATAATGGCCCCACCTCTTTTCGGTGGGGCCACGATACGGTTGGTATATCAGTAACGGGCGTCCTTGGGCTTGCCGCCCTTGGGCCAGTCATTGACCTTGTTGGGGAAGTCGGGGCGGGGCTGGTGGCTGAAATATTCCGCCACGTCCACCGCTTCCTGTTCGGTCAGCGATCCGCCCTGGCCCAAAAGGCCGTTCATGGTGTGGCCGACCGGCATGTTGTTCAGCACGAAGGCGGCGGCGGTGTAGGTGCGGGCCATGCCCGCGCCGACATTGAACGATTTGTCGCCCCACAGCGGCGGGAACAGCATTTCGCCCTGGGCGTCCTGCATGCCTTCGCCGTCCTTGCCGTGGCACATGGCGCATTGCTGGTCATAGACCTTCTTGCCGTTCGCGGTGTCGGGCACCAGATCGGCGTTGACCTTGCCGATGCCCTTGCCCTGCACCTTGGCGGTGCCTTGCGGCAGCAGCGACGACAGCCAGTCCATATAGGCCAGCATGGCCGTCATCTCGCGCGAGTCCTTGGGGATCGGCTTGCCGTTCATGGAGCGCAGGAAACAGCCGTTGATGCGGTCGGCCAGGGTGACCTCGCGCCCGGCGCGCGGGTTGTACATGGGATAGGCATAGGCGGTGCCGACGAAGGGCGAGCCCTTGGGCGTCTTGGCCCCGGCCAGATGGCACGAGGTGCAGTTCATGTCGGCGCCCACATTGGCGGGCAGCAGGCGCTTGGTCTCGCTCATCAGCCGCTTGCCCAGCATCACCAGCTCGCCCTGTTCACCCTTGGGCATGTCGGCGTCGCGCGGGGCGGCGAAGGGGTGGGGCGGCGCCGCGTCCTGCGCCAAGGCGGGAAGGCTCAGGGCGCCCAGCATTCCGGCAACCAGGAAGGTCTTGATCGGGTTCATGGTCGGGCTCCTTACGGGCGGGCAGGGGTGGTTGCGGCGGTTTGCTTGCGGGCCGAGGCCACTTCACCGGCGCTGACCGGCGGCGCGTTGTTGCCCCAGGATGCGCGGATGAAGGTCACCACGTCGGCCACTTCGGCATCGGACAGCTTGGCGAAGCCGGGCATGGCGAAGGCGCGGTAGGGATCGTCGCCAGTCACCGGCATGCGGCCGCCCGCCAGCACGATGCGGATCAGCGAGGCCGGGTCGTCGGGCAGCACCGCCGAATTGCCCGCCAGCGCCGGGAAGATGGCCGGGGCGCCGTTGCCGTCGGCACGGTGGCAGTTCTGGCAATATTCGGCATAGGTCAGGGCACCGCGCTTGCCGTACTGACCCGCGCGCAGATCGGCGAAGGTGGTGTCGCCCTGTTTGGGGGTATAGCCCTTGCCGGGGGCGGCGGGCAGGCTTTTCAGGTAACGCGCCATGGCGGTCAGGTCGCCATCGCTCATGTGTTGGGTGGAATGGCTGATCACCTCGGTCATGCCGCCGAAGGCGGCGGTGCGGTCGGTGCGGCCGGTCTTGAGGAAGCGGACGATCTCGTCCTCGCTCCAATCGCCCAGGCCATAGCCCTTGTCGCCGCGCAGCGACTTGGCGAACCAGCCGTCGATGACGCCGCCCGCCAGGAATTTGTCGCCATCGGTGAAGCCCAGGGCCTTTTCCTGGAAGCCGATGCCGCGCGGCGTGTGGCACGACCCGCAATGGCCCAGGCTTTCCACCAGATAGGCGCCGCGGTTCCACACCTCGTCGCGTCCGGCCACCGGCTTGAACGGTTCCGACGACACGAAGGTCAGGTTCCACAGCGCCAGCGGCCAGCGGATGGACAGCGGCCACGGAATGTCGCTGTCGCGGTTGGGCTGCTCAACCGCCTCGACCCCCGTCATGAAATAGGCGTACAGCGCCCGCATGTCGGCATCGGACACCTTGGCATAGGACGGATAGGGCATGGCCGGGTACAGGCGATGGCCGTCCTTGGCCACGCCCTGGCGCACGGCGCGGTCGAAATCATCGAAGCTGTAGCCGCCGATGCCGGTGCGGGCCGCCGGGGTGATGTTGGTGGAATAGATGGTGCCAATGGGCGTTTCCATGGGCAGGCCGCCGACGAACGGTTTGCCGCCCGGCACGGTGTGGCAGGCGATGCAGTCGCCGGCGATGGCGATGGCGCGGCCGGCTTCCAAATCCGCCGGGGCCGCCCCGGCGGGCGCCGCCAGCATCAGGGCGAAAGCCGTGCTCAGCAGGATGCGTTTCATAATGGGCGTGCTCCTTGCGATCCTTTGACCGCAAGGCTAGGCCCGGTGGGTATTTCTTTGTATTGGGGTTACCCCGAAAGGCGGTTCAGGGTTATCCCTAACTTGTCAGCACCAGCATGCGGGTCAGATCGGCCACGGAATCCGCCCGCATCTTTTCCATGACATGGGCGCGGTGGACCTCGACCGTCTTGATGGAGATATCCAGCTCGAAGGCGATCAGCTTGTTGGGCTTGCCCTGCACCACCAGCGCCATGACGTCCTTTTCCCGCTGGGTCAGGCTGCCCACGCGGGCGCCGATGATGCGGGCCTGGGCGGCGCGGCCGCATTGCTCGGCGCTGTGGGTCAGGGCGCGGGTGACCTGATCCAGCAGCACCTGATCGTTGCACGGCTTTTCCAGGAAATGCACGGCGCCGTCGGCCATGGCCTGCACCGCCATGGGGATGTCGCCATGGCCCGACAGGAAGACGATGCCCAGGCTGTCGCCGTCGCGGTTCAGCAGCTTTTGCAGTTCCAGCCCGCTCATGCCCGGCATGCGCACGTCCAGCACCACGCAGCCGGGACGGCCGGGGCGGCGGCCAGCCAGGAAGGCCTCGGCCGAGGGATGGCATTCCACCGGATGGCCCAGGGATTTCAGCAGGAAGGCCAGGGAATGGCGCATGGCCTCGTCATCGTCCACCACGAAGATGGTGGGAACGCAAGGCTCGGTCGAACCGCAGCGGCCGCAGGTCATGGAATATCCTCGCAGACGGGCAGGGTAAAGGCGAAGCGGGCGCCGCCGGGAGTGCTTTCCGCCCACAGGCGGCCACCATGGGCCTCGACGAAGCCGCGCGACAGCGACAGCCCCAGGCCCAGCCCCTCGGGTTTGGTGGTGAAGAACGGCTCGAACAGATGGGACGCCGCTTCGGGCGTCAGGCCGGGGCCGCTGTCGGCGACGCTGACCCGCACGCGGTCCTGATCGCGGCTGGTGGCGACGGTGACCCGCCGCGTCTCGCCCCCGGCCATGGCATCGGCGGCATTCTGCAACAGGTTCAACACCACCTGTTCCACCTGCACCCGGTCGGCGCGCACCGGCGGCAGGCCCTCGGCCAGATCGGCGAAGACGGTGACGCCGCGCCGGGCGGCGGTGGCGCGGAACAGTTCCAGCGCCTCGCGCACCGGGTCGTTGACGTCCAGGATTTGCGGCTCGGGCACCCGTTTGCGGACAAAGGCCCGCATGCGGCGCACGATGCCCGCCGCGCGCTCGGCCTGCGCGGCGATCAGCCCGACGCCCTCGGCCACCCCTTCGGCGTCGGTTCCGCTGTTCAGGCGGCGCTGGCAGCCATTGGCGTAATTGGCGATGGCGGCCAGCGGCTGGTTGATCTCGTGCGCCAGACTGGAGGCCATCTCGCCCAGCAGGGCCAGCCGGGCGCCGTGTTCCATCTCTTCCCGGCGGCGGCGGGCGTCCTCGTGGGCGGCGCGCAATTGCTCGGTGCGGCGGCGCACCAGCACCTCGACACGGGCGACATGGATCAGCCACCACAGCGCCGCCAGCCCGGCCAGCGCCAGATAATGCCAATACTCGCGGGCCATCTGCGCCACGGTGCGGTGGCGCAGATACTCATAGGGACCGATGCGCAGCGCCCGGAACAGCTCGTGCACCGGCTGGTAATCCACCGGCACGGTCCAGGCATGGCCGTCGGCGGCGGGCATGGTCAACAGCGCTACCGCCACCTGCTTCGCCAGGGCATCGGGGGTGTGGGCCAGCTTGGCGAACGGCCAGTCGGGATAGGCGCGGGTCGATGTCAGGCAGGACCCGCCGGGCGGGATGCGGGCGTCCAGCACGCGGAAATCCTCGAACCGCAGATGGCCCTCGGCGGCCATCTGCTCCAGCAGGCAGGCGCGGACGATTCCGGCGTCGGCCTCGCCCCGTTGCACCGCCGCGACGATGCGCTCCAGCGGAAAGCCCAGGAAATCCAGCCGGGCGGTGTCGTGAAAGGGATCGATGCCGTGTTCTGCCATTTCCCGCCAGGCGATGCGGAAACCGCCGAACGCCTCGGGCGCCACCGCCGCCAGTCGGGCGCCGCGCAAATCGGCCAGATCGCGCAGATCGGCCCGGTCGGCCCGCACCACAATTGCCGAGGCCACGTTGCGCGCCGTCACCGCATCGGCTGACGCGGCCAGGCTGGCGATGCGGATGATGCCGTCCGACGCCTCCAGCTCCACGTAATTGCCGGGATTGGTGATGACGAAATCCAGGGCGCCTTCGCGCACGGCGCGGGCCATACCGCCCAGATCCAGCGGCACCGGCCGGATGCGGTATCCGGGCAGGCGTGCGGCCAGATGGCGCAAGGTGGGGTCCCATTCGCTTTCCGCCCGCTCGGCGCCGCGAAAGGCCAGGATGCCGACGCGCAGTTCCGCCGGTTGCGCCCACGCCAGCGCGGGCGCCAGCAGCGCCAAAAGAAAAAGCAGGCGACCAAGGATCATGAGACCCTTGATAGCCTGCTTTGACTGTTCCGTCATCACATCAGCATAAGCCCTCGCCGGGCGCGGGCCTTCGCCCGCTTGGCCGCCGCCTCAATGGCGGCTGGGATGACGGCCAAGTGTTGGCCGTCATCACTCCCCGGCGGGGGCGTGTTCGACGTGCGGGTGCTTGGGCTTGCGCGGGTGCTTCTCGAACCACTTCGCCACGGCGGCGCGGACCACCACATAGAACACCGGGGTGAAGATCAGGCCGAACAGCGTCACGCCCAGCATGCCGAAGAACACGGCGGTGCCCAGCGACTGGCGCATCTCGGCGCCTGGTCCGACGCCGATGACCAGCGGCAGCACGCCCAGGATGAACGCCAGCGAGGTCATCAGGATGGGGCGCAGACGGGTACGGGCGGCGTGCACGGCGGCTTCCACCCGGTTCATGCCTTCGACCTCGGCCTGACGGGCGAACTCGACGATCAGGATGGCGTTTTTCGCCGCCAGACCGATCAGCACGATAAATCCGATCTGTCCCAGGATGTCGATGGGCATGCCCCGTATCTTCAGGCCGGTGACGGCGGCCAAAAGGCACATGGGCACGATCAGCACCACCGCCAGCGGCAGCGACCAGCTTTCATACTGTGCCGCCAGCAATAGGAACACGAAGACTACCGAGGCGACGAACACCAGCATGCCGTGGTTGCCCGCCAGGATTTCCTGAAGCGCCAGCTCGGTCCATTCGAAGCCGAAGCCCACCGGCAGGCGTTCCGCCGCCAATTGCTTCATCTGCTCCAACGCATAGCCGGACGAGGTGCCGGGCAGGGTCGAACCCTGCAATTCCGCCGCCGGATACAGATTGTAGCGCGGCACGCGGTAGGGGCCGGTGTCATAGCGGAACGACGCCACCGAACCGATCGGCACCATCTGGCCCTTGTCGTTGCGGACCTTCAGCCGCGCGATGTCCTCGATGTCGTCGCGGAACGGCGCGTCGGCCTGGGCGGTGACGCGGTAGGTGCGGCCCAGGAAGTTGAACTCGTTGACGAAGACCGAGCCCAGATAGACCTGCAACGCCTCGTTCACCCGCTCGGGCGCTACGCCCAGCATCTGGGCGCGCACACGGTCCACATCGGCGAAGATGTTCGGGGTACGGGTGTTGAACTGGGTGAACACGCCCACCAGACCCGGCACCTTGTTGGCGGCCATCATCATGTCGAAGGTGGCTTCCTCCAACACCTTGGAACCGGCACCGGTCTTGTCCTGGATCATCATCTTGAAGCCGCCGGCATTGCCGATGCCGCGCACCGGCGGCGGTTCGATGACCAGGATCATGCCTTCCTGGATGGCGGCATAGCGCTTGCTCAGCTCGGCCTTGATGGAGGCTGCCGTCAGGCCCTGCTTGGCGCGGTCCTCGAACGGCGCCAGGATCACGAACACCGCCGCCGCGTTGGGGGCGTTGGTGAAGGTGGCGGCATCCAGACCGGCGATGGGCACGGCGTGCACTACGCCCGGCGTCGCCAGGGCGGTTTCCACGGCGCGGCGCATGACCTTGTCGGTGCGCTGCAACGACGAACCGGCGGGCAACTGGATGACGTTGATCAGATAGCCCTGATCCTGGCTGGGGATGAAGCCCTTGGGCGTGCTGGCGAATTCATAGCCCGCCAGCCCGATCAGGCCGCCATACAGCACCAGCATCAGGGCGGAAATGCGCACCACCTTGCGGGTGATGCTGCCATAGCCGCCCGCCAGCCGGTCGAACAGGGTGTTGAAGCCGCGGAAGAACAGAATCACCGGCTTGGCCAGCGGCGATGCCGTCTCGTGGTCGTGTTCCTGGTGCGGCTTGAACAGCAGCGCGCACAAGGCCGGGGACAGGGTCAGCGACACGATCAGCGAAATGACGGTCGAGGCGGCGATGGTCACCGCGAACTGGCGGAAGAAGGCGCCCGAGATGCCGGGGATGAAGGCGGCGGGGATGAACACCGCGCACAGCACCAGGGCGATGGAGATCAGCGCCGTGCCGGTTTCGTCCATGGTGACGTGGGCGGCGTTCTTGGGCGTCATGCCCTCGCGGATGTTACGCTCGACGTTCTCCACCACCACGATGGCGTCGTCGACCACGATGCCGACCGCCAGCACCAGGCCGAACAGCGACAAATTGTTGAGCGAGTATCCCAGCGCCGACAGGATGGCGAAGGTGCCGACCAGCGACACCGGGATGGCCACCACCGGCACCACCGAGGCGCGCCAGGTTTGCAGGAACAGGATCACCACCACGACCACCAGCACCACCGCTTCGAAGATGGTGTGGTTCACCGCCTCGACCGAGGCGGCGATGAATTCGGTCGGGTTGTAGATGACGTCGTAATTCACGCCCTCGGGGAAGGATTTGGACAATTCCTTCATCTTGTCGAGGATGCGTTCCGATGTCTGAAGGGCGTTCGACCCCGGACGCTGGAACACGCCGATGGGCGCCGCGCTCTTGGTGTCCAGATAGCCGTTGACGTTGTAATCCAGGGCGCCCAGCTCGACCCGGCCCACGTCCTTCAGACGGGTGACGCGGCCATCGGTATCGGTGCGGACGATGACCTCGCCGAATTGCTCGGGGGCGATCAGGCGGCCCTGGGTCTGCACGTTGAACTGGAACGCGCCCTGTTCCGGCATGGGCGGGCCGCCCAGGGTGCCAGCGGCCACCTGCACGTTCTGCGCCTGCAAGGCCTTGATGACGTCGCCCGCCGTCAGGTTGCGCGCCGACACCTTGGCCGGGTCCAGCCACACGCGCATGGAATAGTCGCGGGCGCCGAACACACGGGCGTCACCGACGCCGTCCAGACGCAGCAACTGGTCCACCACCTGCAGGGTGGCGTAGTTGGACAGATAGATCTGATCGCGCGACCCGTCGGCCGAGTACATGTGCACGACCAGCAGCATGTCCGGCGAGTTCTTGGTCACCGTGACGCCGATGCGCTTGACGTCGTCGGGCAGGCGGGCGGTGGCGATGGCGACGCGGTTCTGCACCAGCACCTGGGCGGTGTCCAGATTGGTGCCCAGCGCGAAGGTCACCGTAATCTTGAGATTGCCGTCAGCCGTCGCCTGGCTGTTCATGTACAGCATGTTCTCGACGCCGTTGATCTGCTGTTCCAGCGGCGTGGCGACGGTGTCGGCCATGACCTGGGCCGAGGCGCCGGGGTAACTGGCGCTGACCACGATGGTCGGCGGCGCGATTTCCGGGTATTGGGCGACCGGCAGGCCGAAATAGGCGATGCCGCCGATGATGGTGATCAGCAGCGAGACGACGGTCGCGAAGATCGGACGGTCGATGAAGAAGTGCGAGAGCCGCATGGCCGGGGCGTCCTTACTTGGAAGCCGGAGCGGCGGCAGGCGCGGCGCCGGGCACTTCGATCTTGCCGGGCTGCGGCGTCACCTTGGCGCCGGGGCGGGCACGCATCAGGCCGTTGATGATGATCTGTTCCTCGCCGGTCAGGCCGCCGCGCACGGCGCGCAGGCCGTCCACCAGCGGTCCCAGGGTCACCGGGCGCGGCGCCACGGTGCCATCGGCGGTGACGGTCATGACGATCTTGCGGCTCTGGTCGGTCAGGATGGCCGAATCGGGGATCATCAGCGCCTCGTACGGCGCCGAGGCGGGCATGCGCACGCGGCCGAAGCTGCCCGGCGCGATCATGCCGTCGGTATTGTCCAGGGTGACGCGGGCGCGGATGGTGCCCGAGTTCTTGTCCACCTGATTATCGATGAAGGTCAGCTTGCCCGGATGGGGCCAGCCGGTTTCGTCCATCAGACGCAGTGACACCGGTACCGCCAGATCGGTGCCGCTGATCCGGCCGTAGACGCGCTGGAAGGCCAGGAAGTCCGCTTCGGACATGTCGAAGCTGAAATACAGCGGGTCCTGCGACACGATGGTGGTCAGCAGGGTGCCGCTGCCCGACGAACCGCCAGCGGTGACCAGATTGCCGATGCTGATCTGACGGGCGCCAACGCGGCCCGAGACGGGAGCGATGATGCGGGTGAATTGCAGGTTCAGTTCGGCCTCGCGCACCGACGCCTGGGCGGCGGTCTGCCCGGCGCCAGCGGTACGCGATTCCGCCTCGCGCTGGTCCAGCGTGCTTTGCGCCAGGAATTCGCGCTTTTGCAGTTCACCCGCGCGGTTCAACTGGCGGGTGGCGAGATCGCGGCTGGCCACCGCCTGCGTCACCTTGGACCGCGCCGACACCAGCGCGATCTCATAGGGGCGGGGATCGATGACGAACAGCAGGTCGCCCTGCTTGACCATCTGGCCGTCGGTGAAATGAATCTCGGTCAGATAGCCGCCGACCCGCGCCCGCATCTCGACGTAATCCACCGCCGTGAACTGGCCGGTGAATTCGGACCAATCGCTGATCTGGCGCTTCAGCGGCTGCGCCACCGTCACCGGCGGGCCGCCCTGGGGCTGCGCCTGGGCCGGACCGGCACCCTGGCCGCCGGACTTGAACGAATAGATGCCGGCGCCGACGCCCAGCGTGACCACGGCCGCGACCAGCAGCAGGGGAACAGGAAACTTGCGCGATTGTTGGGCCATGGTGTCGTCCGGGAGGCTGGGAAGGGGGGCAAATCTATACTGAACGGTTCGGTTTTATCTGTGCCCTCAAGGGTGGTCAAGGGCGCAAAAGGTTCTGTGCATGGCCCATGCTCATTTTGTCGCGAGGGTTGTCATTGTTGCATTATCAAGCCTTTGGGCTATTTTGTGTGGGTGATAATCATTTGCAAGGTGGGAAATGGGCGCGGGACGGTTTGGCCTGCTGGCGGTGGCGTTTTTGGGGTTGATGCAGGGGAATGCAGCGGCGGCGGGGTTTGCCGACAGCGTCCGCCACGTCTTTGTCACCAGCCGTGATTCCGGCCGTGTGTCGGTCATCGACAGCCGCGACGACACCGTCATCGGCACTCTGGACCTGGGGCTGGTCCCCAGTCAGTTGGAGACCACCGGCGACAGCGGCCGCCTGTTGGCGCTGGATGGTGTGTCGTCGCGTGTGGCGGTGGTGGTTCTGGACAGCGCGGCGGTCGGCGCCGTGGACTTGGATTTCGTGCCGACCCGGTTGGCGATCAGCGGCGACGGCGCCCAGGCGGTGGCGGCTTCGCCCGAATCGGGGCGGCTGGTGGTGATCGATCTGCGCCGGGCCGAGGTGGTGGCGCGCGACCGCCGCGCGCCGTTCCGCGATGTGGTGGCGGCGGGGGACCGGTTGGTGCTGGCGCCCGATACTGGTTTGGATATCCTCGACCTCGCCACCCTGCGGCCTTTGTCCCATGTGCCGGGCCGGGCCTATGCCACCCTGTCCCGTGCCCCCAGCACCCGCATGGTTTATGCCCGCGCGTTGTTGGAGCCGCTGGTGGCGGCGGTAGACGTGCGCGCCGCCAAGCTGGCGGGCGAGGTGGCGACCACCGCGCCGCGCGCCTATACCAACGCCATCGGCATCACCATGCTGTTGCCCGAGGCGGAAGAGGTGGCCGTGCTGCCCGCGTCGCTGAAAGGCGGTGTACGCCTGAAGGGCGAGGCCGGGGTGACCGGCATCTATAGCGGTTGGTTCGACACGGTGGCGTTCCTGCCCAGCGCCGCCAGCCGCAAGGTGATGGTGGTGGATCAGCCCACGGCTTCGCGTGGCGAAGACATCGTTCTGGGCGCCGTGCCGGGACGCGGTACCGTTACTCCTGATGGCCGCAAGCTCTATCTGCCGCTGACCGACACCAATCGGGTTGCGGTCATCGATGCGGAAAAGCGCGTGCTGTCCGGCTATGTCGCCCTGCCGGAACGGCCCAGCATGGCCCTGATGGCGCGCACCTTCGGCATTTGCCACTGAATCAGGCGAATTCCCCGGCGATGGCGGCAAAGTGGCATACCGCCGCCGCCAGCACGCAGGTATGCCATGCGGCGTTATGGAAGCGCAGGCGGTGCGCCAGATGCAGCGGCACGCCGATGGTGTAAAGCACGCCGCCCAACAACAACAGCACCAGGGTGCGCCCGGCCAGGGAATCCACCAGCGGGCCGAAGCCCAGCACCAACGCCCAGCCCAGGATCAGGTAGAGCGCGATGGACAGTTTCTCGAAACGGCGGGGAAAGGCCAGCTTGAGGATGACGCCCGCCAGGGCGCCGGTCCACACGATCCCTCCCAACAGAGCGGCGGTGCTGCCTTGCAGGCGCAGCACCACGAAGGGGGTGTAGCTGCCCGCGATCATCACGAAGATCATGGCGTGATCGACGCGGCGCCAGATTTCCTTGGCCGGGCCGACCCACAGATTGTAGGTGGCCGAGGCGCCGAGCATGGCCGCCAGTCCGATGCCATAGGCCATCAGCGCGAAGCCGCGCTCGATATCAAGGCCATGGCTGAACAGGAAGATGCCCGCGCCGATGGCGAAGGCGATGCCCAAACCGTGGACGATGCCGTCGGCCCATTTCTCGGCGGTGGTGAAGATTGGTGCCGCGTGTGTCATGCCGTCCCCCGTGAAACCCTGGGTTCCATGTTGGTATGCTACGCCTTTATGGCAATGATGCGGCGCAAAAGAAAGGTTCATCACGGAATTCCGGGGAAGGCGGCCCTGATCTTGAGGAAGAAGTAGGCGTCGTCACGGTATCCGTAGGCCATGCGTTTGATGACCTTGATCTTGTTGTTGATGCCTTCGAGGACGCTGGTGTTGGGCGCCATGAGGCGCTGGCGACGATGCCCGCCAGGTATGGTTCGAGCTTCCTGGCGAGCGCTCTCGGCCGACCCACAGCACTCGGCGGGTGTGGGGCTCGATCACCACGGTGGCGTAAGCCATCGCAGATCATCGTCGTACAGGGCCCGCGACCCAGGAAAACCCAGATCGCGCGCTCTGTGTCTTCGCGGCGCAGGACCGTCTCCACCCGGTAGCCTTCCCAGCCACTCAGCCATGACGTAGCATCCCTCTCGGGCAACGGCGCCCCCTCTGGCAGTCTGTGATGTTTGGCGACTACCAGTGTGTCAGAAGGTGCCGTTGTCCGCCCGATTCCCCGCTAATCCGTGATGAACCTCTTTTATGCGTTCTGCGCCACGGCGGGGGCGCCGTGCCAGGCGGTGTGGGGCGGCAGTTCCTCACCCTTCATGACGATGGTCAGCGGGCCGATGCGGGCGAAATCGCCTACATGGGTGTCATAGAGCACGGTGGCGGTGCAGCCGATGCTGACGCCCTGGCCCACACGGACGCGGCCGACCTTCATCACCCGGTCCTCGTAGAGATGGGTTTGCAGGGCGGCGGTCGAGTTGATCACCGTGTAATCGCCGACGTTGACGCAGTCGAATTCGGTGATGTCGGTGGTGTCCATGTAGATGCCGCGCCCCATCTTGACGCCGTAAATGCGCAACACCCAGGGCAGGAACGGCGTGCCGCGCAGATGGTCCAGCAGCACCTTGCCGGCCATGCCCCAATACATGACGGCGACCGCCTCGGTGCGCAGCGCCCACCACGACCACATGGGCTTCACCGTCGGTTCGTAGATGCCCATCATCAGCCACTTGATGGCCGCCGACGACAGCATCAGCGCGAACGAGATGCCCACCGACGCCGCCAGGAATTGCGGCAGCACGGCAAGGTAATCCTTGGCCAGGATGGCGGGGGCCAGGATGTCCACCGCCAGCGTGCCGAAGGTGATGAACAGCATGGTCGGCAGCGACACCGAGAACGCCTCGAAGATGGCGCGGGTGACCCGGCGCCAGCGCGGCGGTTCATAGGTCCAGTTGGCGGCCACGTCGCCGAATTGCTGGCGCACCGGCAGCTTGATGGGCGGGCTGCCGAACCAGATACCGCCGCCTTGCATTTCGGCGTTGGACGGCGGCTTGGACTTGATGCCGATCAGCGAGCCGGTGGGGATGTCGGTGCCCGGCGGCACCACCGCCTCGTTGCCGACGAACACCCGGTCGCCGGTGCGCACCGCCTCCAGTGTCATCCAGCCACGGCGCACGTTCTCGTCGCCCAGAACAACCTCGTCGGCGATGAAACATTTGTCGCCGATGTCGATCAGGTCGTAGCGGCCCGACAGATTGGTGGAAATCTCGGACCCTTTGCCGATCTTGGCGCCCATCAGCCGGTACCAGCCGCGCATGTAGACGGTGGCGTACAGCGATGACAGGGTTTCCAGCGTCAGCTCGGTGCACAGGGCGACCACCCATTTGCGGAAATAAAAGCCGCCATGGACGGAATAGACGCCCGGCTTGACCGACGGCAGCACGATCCAGCGGATGGCGGCGATCAGGCCGACGGTGATGGCGATCAGCGCCATGGCGGTAGGCCATGCCAGCAGCGGCAGGATTTTCATGTAGCCGAAGCCCCACGCCGCCTCGAAGCCGTCGGCCAGCCGGTCGAACACGGCGAAGGCGGGGAAGATGGGCATCAGCGTGATGGGCGGCAGCGCCAGCAACGCCAGCACGTACAACGCCGACAGAATCACCCGGCGCAGGGCCGAGGCGGCGGGCGGCGCCGGTTGGGCGTCCTGGTCCACCTCGCCGACCTTGCGGGCGGGCGAGCCGTCCCAGATCTCCCAGGCGCCGATGCGGGTTTCGGCGGGCACGGCCGTCAGGTCGCCCAGCTCGGCGCCGTCGCCGATCACCGTGTCATGGCCGATGACGCACGACGAACCGATCATGGCCAGGGCGCCGATGGTCACGTTGCCGATCACCAATTCGTCGCCGATCACCTCGGCGTTGGCGATGTGCGAGCGGGCGCCCAGGGTGGCGCCGTCGCCGACCACCAGCAAATCCACGGCGCCGGTCTCGATCTCGCCGATCAGCGCGTCGCGGCCGATGCGTGCGCCCAGCAGGCGCAGGAACCAGCGCATCACCGGGGTGTCCTGGAACCATTTCAGGTGCACCAGGGTCATCAGGCGCTGGGCCAGCCACCAGCGGAAATAATAGACACCCCACAGCGGATAGCGGCCGGGCTTGGCGCGGCCCAGCACCAGCCATTTACCGGCGATGGCGATGACGATTGTGCCCAGATTGATGACGCTGTAGGTGGCCAGCAGGGTGACCAGCTCGGTCCACAGCGTGGCTTCCTCGCCCGACAGCAGCATGTAGGACACGAACACGCCTAGCCACGGCGCCGTTGCCAGTCCCAGGATGACCGGCAGCACGGCGGCCTGGGCTAGGCCGCACAGAGCGCGGCGCAGCAGCGGCGGCGGGGTGAAACCCAGGTTGCGCGGTACGGCGGTATGGATTGCGCGCCCGTCCAGTACGGCGGCCATGGCGCGCAGCGAGCGGGCGGCATAGACGTCCTGCAAGGTCAGCCCGGCCAGGGACGGGGTGCGCCGCACCTCGGACACGAAGCGCGCCGCCAGCAGCGAATGGCCGCCCAGATCCAGGAAGAAATCGCCGTCCAGCGGGATGGACTGGCCGGGGAACACGCCGCGCGCGGCGGCCAGCAGCACCGCCTCGGTCGCGGTGCGGGGTTCCTCTCCGGCGTCCGCCTCCATCTCGGCCAGCGGGCGGGCCATCAGCGCCTTGCGATCCACCTTGCCCGACACCAGACGCGGCAGGGTCTCGATCAGCTCGAAGCGCGAGGGGACCATGTAGGACGGCATTTCCGCCGACAGCTTCTGCCGCCAGCCGACCACGTCCAACTCGGCGCCGTCGCGGGCGACGACGAAGGCCACCAGCCGGTCGATGCCGTCGTCGCGGCGCAGCACCACCGTGCTTTGGGCGATGCCGTCGCAATCGGCCAGCCGCGCCTCGATCTCGCCCAGCTCGACGCGGAAACCGCGGATCTTGACCTGATCGTCGATGCGGCCGTGGAATTCCAGATTGCCGTCCGCATCCACCACCACCGCGTCGCCGGACCGGTACAGCACCGGGTCAGGACCGTCCGCATTGAACGGGTTGGCGATGAATTTGGCGGCGGTCAGGTCGGGCCGGTTCAGGTAGCCCGCAGCCACGCCGGGGCCGCCGATCAGCAATTCGCCCTCGGTTCCCGGCGGCACCGGGGCCAGGGCATCGTCCACTACATAGGCGGTGTAGTTGGGAATGGGCTTGCCGATGGTCACCTTGGCACCGGGCGCCAACTCGGCCATGGTGGCGACCACGGTTGTTTCGGTCGGGCCATAGGAATTGAACACCCGCCGTCCCGGCTTGCACCAGCGGTCCACCACGGCGGGCGGACAGGCCTCGCCGCCCAGGATGATGACCCGCAGGCTGGCGACATCGCGCGGCAGCAGGGTCAGCAGGGTGGGCACGGTGTCCAGCACGGTGATGCCCGCGCCCTCCAGCACGTCGCACAGCTTCTCGGCGTCCTGCATGGTCTCGCGCCCGGCGACCCACAGGGTGGCGCCGACCATGTAGGGGATGAAGATTTCTTCCAGCGACAGATCGAAGGCGACCGAGGCGCCCTGGAACGCCACGTCGGCGGCGGTGATGCCGTAAAGGTCGTTGGCGGCGCGCAGGTAATGGCAGATGTTGCGGTGGCTGATGACCACGCCCTTGGGCTTGCCGGTGGAGCCCGAGGTGTAGATGGCATAGGCGGCATCGTCGGCGGTGGCGCCGTCGGCGCGCGGCTCGGGCGTGCTTTCGTCGCTGCTTTCGCCCAGCAGGCGGCCGATGGGCAGCACCGGCGCGGTCAGGCCGTCGGCGCGGCCGGTGGTGACGCCGTCGGTGATGATGGCGCGGGCGCCGCAATCTTCCATGCAACTGGCGACCCGGTCGGGCGGGGCGTCGAAATCGAAAGGAATATATGCCGCGCCGGATTTCAGGATGCCGAGCAGTGTAATGTGCAGGTCCGCCGAACGGGCCAGCCACAGGCCGACGAAGGCGCCGCGTCCGATGCCGCGGGCGCGCAACGCGTTGGCGACGCGATTGGCGCGGCGGTCCAACTCGGCATAGCTCAACGTCTGGTCGGCGAAGACCAGGGCGGTGGCGTCGGGTGTGCGGGCGACGGTGGTGGCGAACAATTCCGCCAGACGCTCATCGCGCAGCAATTCGGGACGGGGCAGGGCGGGGGAAGAACTGGCGGCAATACCGGAAACGGAACTCATGACACTCCATCGCCCCAAGGGGCCTCCGGGACCGGCCGTGGGGCCGGTCCTGCGGAGCGCATCCTACCATTCAGCGGATCGTGAATGCCAGTGATCCAGGTAAAAATGCGGATATGTGCGAGTCGTTTTTAGAAGGTGATACGAAATCTGGGGTTATTGCTCCTTGGCCCGGCTGACCCGGTCCAGCAGATAGGCGACCGAGCGGTAGGGCTTGCCGGAATGGTCGGAAAGACCGATCTCGCAGGTGCGGTTGGAGGAATAGCCGCCTTCGGCATCGGCCGGAACCGAGTCCGGCAGGCGGCGCAGGGCGTGGTCGTTCAGTTCCGGGGTGGTGAAGCCCTTGTCACCGGCGAAGCCGCAGCAGCCGATTCCTTCCGGCACCACCACCTGCTCGGCGCAGGCCTTGGCCAGGGCCACCATCTTGCCGTCCAGACCCATGCGGCGGGCCGAGCAATTCAGGTGCACCAGCACCGGGCGGGTTTCCTTGGTGATTTCCAGGCGCGGCATGACGTGGTCGTGCAGGAACTCGATGCTGTCATGCACGGCCAGACGCTTGTCCAGTACCCGCTTGAGCCGCAGGGTGCAGGCCGAGGCGTCCATCAGCACCGGGATACGGCCATTGTCCGACGCCGCCAGCAGGGCGCGCTCCATCTCGGACGACTTGGCATCGGCCTGTTCGGCCATGCCCTTGCTCTCGAACGACTGGCCGCAGCACAGATTGCCCAGATTGTCGGGGAAGATGACCTGGAACCCGGCCTTTTCCAGCAGCTTGACCATGCGTTCCGGCACCGCGTCGGTTTCCGGGGCGCCCCACGAGGTGCCCAGGGTGCGGGTGGCGCAGGACGGTACATAGACCACAGGGGTGCCGGTCGTGGCCGAGGCCGCCGGAACCTTGCCCGCATGGGTCAGCGAGGCATGCAGCTTGGGGAACATGCCGCCGGTCAAGGCATGGGCGACGCGGCCCGCCACCAGGGCGGCGCGGGCACCGGCCATGGCGGTGCCGTAATGGCGGGCGGCCATGCCGCCGACGGCCTTCTGGAGCGGCGACAGCTTGCGGCCACGCAGCGCCTTGGTCAGCAGGCCGGTTTCGATGCCGACCGGGCAGGCGGTGGAGCACAGGCCGCAGGCGGCGCAGGTGTCCAGGCCCTGGTAATCATAGAGCTTGCGCAATTCCTCGGCCTTGTCGCCCTCGGCGGCGCGGCGGGAAATCTCCCGCCAGCCGGTGATGCGCTGGCGCGGGGACAGCGTCAGGCCGTGGCTGGGGCACATGCGCTCGCAGAAGCCGCATTCGATACAGGTGTCCACCAGCGGGTCGGCGGCGGGCAGTGCCTTCAGGTTCCACAGATGGGCATAGGGATCGTCATCCAGGATGACGCCGGGATTGAGCAGATTGGCCGGGTCCAGCAGCCGCTTCAGGCGCCACATCAGGGCGGTGGCCTCGCGGCCCCATTCCATTTCCACGAAGGGCGCCATGTTGCGGCCGGTGCCGTGCTCGGCCTTCAGCGAGCCGTCATACTTGTCGGTGATCAGGTGGCAGACGTCGTCCATGAAGGCGGCATAGCGGTCCACCTCGGTACGGATGCCGAAATCCTGGGTGAAGACGAAATGCACGTTGCCGTCCAGCGCATGGCCGAAAATGATGGCCTCGGCATAGCCGTGCTTGGCGAACAGGGCTTGCAGGTCGAGCATGGCCTGGGCGAGATCGGGGATCTTCACCGCCACGTCCTCGATGATCACCGTGGTGCCGGTCTTGCGCACGGCGCCCACCGCCGGGAACAGGCCCTTGCGGATCTTCCACAGCTTGCCGAACTCGTCCGGGTCGGCGGTGAAGGCGGGCGGATGCAGGGTGGCATAGGCGGCCAGCACCTGCTTGATGGTGTCGATGTTGGCGGCCAGACCCTCGGCGGTCTCGGCGCGGGTTTCCACCAGCAGGGCGGTGACGCCCTCGGCCACGCCGATGATCTCGGCGGGCATGCCAGGCTTGTCCTCGACCGAACGCAGCGCCGGGCGGTCCATCAGCTCCACCGCCGACACCGGCGATTGCTTGAGGTCGGCGACGGCGCGGCAGGCCTCGGCGATGTCCGGGAACAGCAGCAGCGCGCTGGCCTTGTGGGCATGCTCGGGCACGGTGCGGTAGGTGATCTCGGCGATGAAACCCAGCGTGCCCTCGGACCCGATCATCAGATGGGTCAGGATGTCCATAGGGTCTTCGAAATCCACCAGGGCGTTGATGGAATAGCCGGTGGTGTTCTTGATGGCGAACTTGGCGCGGATGCGCTCGGCCAGGGCCGGGTTGTCGCGGGTGGCGCGGCCCAGTTCGGCCAGTTCGGCCAGCAAGGCGCCGTGGCTGGCGCGGAAGGCGGCGACGCTGGCGGCGTCGCCGGTATCCACCAGGGTACCGTCGGCCAGGATCAGCCGCATGGACAGCATGGTCTGATAGGAATTGTCGGCGGTGCCGCAGCACATGCCCGACGAATTGTTGGCGGCCATGCCGCCGATCTTGGCGGAATCGATCGAGGCCGGGTCGGGGCCGATCTTGCGGGCGAAGGCGGCCAGACGGCGGTTGGCCTCGGCGCCGATGACGCCCGGTTGCAGGCGGATGGTCTTGCCGTCATCCTCGATCTTGACGCCGTTCCAGCCGTCGCCCAGCACCAGCAGCACCGAATCGGTCACCGCCTGGCCGGACAGCGAGGTTCCGGCGGCGCGGAAGGTGACGGGGGCCTGGGCGGCGCGGCATTCGGCCAGGATGGCGATCACCTCGGCCTCGCTGTCGGCCTTGATGACGATCTGCGGGATCAGCCGGTAGAAGCTGGCGTCGGTGCCGTAGGCCAAGGTGCGCAGCGGGTCGCGGATCAGGCGTTCGGCCGGGACGATGGCGCCCAGGCGGGCGGCGAGCGCGTCGTAATCGCGGGTGGTCTTGGTGGCGATGGCGTTCATGGTATCCAATGCTCAGATATAGCCAAGACGCAACGCGCCCCAGGCGCGGCCCTTGACGGTGATGGGGGCGGAAATGTCGAGGATCAGCACGGCCCGGCCGCAGCCCATGTCGCGGCGGTAGCTTTGCACCAGGAAGGGCTCGCGGTTGCGCGCCGCCTTCAGCCCGACCTCGTCGTCGAACTTGCGGCGGTTGCGGCAATGGGCGGCGTTCCAGGCGGGATCGGCACCCTGGGGTTTGGAATAGCGCCGGTTATGGGTCGGGACATAGCCGTTGCGGTCGCTGGCGGTGCAGAACATGGCGCGTTCATGATTGTCCACCACCGGCTCGATGATGGCGGGCAACACCCGCTCCATGAATTCGGTGAAGCGCGACGTGTATTGCTGCGGATTGGTGCCGGGGATGAGCCGGTAATTCTCGTCGAACAGCGCGTCCAGGGTGATGTCGCCCGCATCCACCGCATCTTCGAACAGGGCCGAGATTTCCGCCGCCTTCTCGCGCGCCATGGCGACGAAGGGCGTTTCGCTGGTTTCGATGCCGGTTTCGGCGGTCAGCACCACCAGACGCTCGCCCGAGCGCAGCAAATCCTGAAGGCGGGCGCGGGCTTGGGTCAGCCGCGTCTCGAATTCGCCGATGGCGGCGGCGGCGCGGTCGATCTCGCCGATCATCTGTTCGGATTGATCGTTGATGGCCCCGGTATCGGTGCTGACCCGGCCGATGCGTCCGGCGATGTCGGCCAGCGCCTCGCGGATATGGTCGATGGTGGTGCCGATGGCGTGGGTTTCGGTGCCCAGATTGCCCGCCCGTTCGGCGCCCTCGTCGCCGCGTTCGATCAGCCGGTGGGCGGTGCCGGTCAGCTTGTCCAGGGTCGAGCGGATTTCCCCGGTGGCGCTGCCGGTGCGGCGCGACAATTCCTTGACCTCGGACGCCACCACGGCGAAGCCTTTGCCAGTGTCTCCGGCGCGGGCCGCCTCGATAGTGGCGTTCAGCGCCAGCAGGTTGGTCTGCTTGGCGATACGGCCGATATCGTCGGCGACGCCGACCACGCCGCCCAGCGCCTCGGACAATTCCACCAGCAGGCTGCGATTGTCGGTGACCATGGACGCCAACTGGTCGATGCCGCCCAGCGAGTCGCGCACCCGCTGTTGCGAGTCCCCGGCCTCGGCGGCGGCGGCCTGGGCGCCCGCCAGGGTTTCGCCCACATCGCCGACGATGCGGTGGTTGCTGGCCGACAGGGCGCGGATGCCCTTTTGCAATTCGGCCAGTAGCGCACCCTGGCCGGTGACCTGGGCGGCGATTTCCTCGATGTCCTCGGCGATGTCGATCATCTTGGCGCCGACGCCGCCGGTTTCGCGGGCGAAGCTTTCGATGATGGCCTTTTCCTCCTGCCGCGTGCGCAGCAGCGAGGTCAGGCAGAACCGCACGATGCGGGCCAGCGGCCGCACGGTGTCCAGCGGCCCGGCGATGCCGAAATTGATCAGGCGGCGGCCCTCGAAATCGATGGCCATGTTGACGCCTTCGCGCATGGTGCCGGATCGCGCCGCCTCGGCGGCGGTGACGGAATATTCCTCCATCTCGCCCGCCATGACGCGGGCGGCGATGGCATGGGGGGTGCCGATACGCTCACGCGCGCTCGAGGCGACGATGATGCCGCCTTCGCCCATGAAGGAACAGGTCAGGCCCAGCTCGGCGGCGAAAACGTCGCAAAGCTCTTGGCCGAACCGGCTGTCGAATTCCACGTCGGCCATGGCGGCCTTAATCCTCGATCACCAGGACGATCAGCTCCTTCGGGCCATGGACGCCATAGGCCAGGGTCTGTTCGATGTCGGCGGTCTTGCTGGGGCCGGAAATCAGCACGGCGTTGGTGGGCATGGATTGCGCCCAGCCCTGGGCGCGGATCAGGCCCGGCAGGTTGTCGGCGATGTCGGCGGCGCGCACCAGGGCGATGTGCAGCGGCGGCAGCAGCGACAGCAGGCGCGGCTCGTCGCTGTCGGGCCACAGCACCAGGGTGCCGGTCTCGGCGATGCCGCCGCGGGTGGTGGTGAAGCCGGACTCGACGCCATGCACCAGCGTGTCCTTCAACTCTTCCACCGTCTTGTCATAAGGCACCAGCTTGGGGCCGATATCGCCCCAGGCGGAGACCAGACGGCGGCCGCCCTCGGTATTGGGGGCGAACATCACCGAGGCGGTGCCGCGTTCCTCCAGGATGGTGCGCAGGCGATAGGGCCAGTCGGCCAGGGTGACGCGGTAAATTTCGGCGTGCGAGCCCTCCAGCACCGAGCAGAAGCGTTCGACGCGCTCGGCCGGGTCGTAGATGGGGGCCTGCCACTCGGGCAGGGCAGGGGCGGCGGTACGCGGCGCGGCGCGCAGACGGCCGAGAATGCGGGAGCGGGCGGCTTCACTCATGGTCGAATCCCTTCTCGCGGGCCAGTTCGTGCAGGGTCTTGCCCGCGAATTTCGGCTTGGTGCGGATCTTGGTCCACTGACGCATCATCGGCGCGTTCTCGGGGATCAGGTTGCCCAGGCGCGCCATCAGGCGGGTGGCCAGGCCGTAGACCTTGGGATGGGCGTACATGAAGGCCCAGCCGCGCCACGACAGGGTTTCGTGCCACGACCGCCGGGAGCCTGCGCCCTTGACCGCGACGCTGCCGCCGGGATGCACCGATTCGGTGCGCAGCCGCACCAGCAAATCGGCGATGGGAATCTTGACCGGGCAGACCTCGACGCAGGCGTTGCACAGGGTCGAGGCGTGCGGCTGGTCGCCCGCGCAATCCAGGCCCTCAAGCTGCGGCGTCAGGATTTTGCCGATGGGGCCGGGATAGACGAATTTGTAGGTGTGGCCGCCGACCCGGCTGTAGACCGGGCAATGGTTCATGCAGGCGCCGCAGCGGATGCAGCGCAGGGTGTCGCGCAGTTCCGGATCGTCGTAGACGCGCGAGCGGCCGCTGTCCAGCAGCACCAGATGCACCGCCTCGGGGCCGTCCTTCTCGCCCGGCTTGCGCGGGCTGGTGATCATGTTGACATAGGTGGTGATGGGCTGGCCGGTGGCCGAACGCGGCAGCAGCGCCAACAGCGGCGGCACGTCGTCCAGGGTTTCCGCCAGCTTCTCGATGCCCATCAGCGCGATGTGCAGCGGCGGCAGGGTGGTGGACAGGCGGCCGTTGCCCTCGTTCTCCACCAGCACCAGGGTGCCGGTCTCGGCCACCGCCACGTTGACGCCGGAAATACCGGCGTCGGCGGTGGCGAATTCGTCGCGCAGCGCCCGGCGGGCGGCGGCGGTCAGGGCGTCCACGTCCTCGGTATAGCCCAGGCCGTCGATGTTGTCGGCGAACAATTGGGCGATCTCGCCCTTGTTCTTGTGGATGCAGGGCATGACGATGTGGCTGGGCGCTTCGTGCGCCAACTGGATGATGTACTCACCCAGGTCGGATTCCACCGCCTTGATGCCGTGGCCGTCCAGGAAATGGTTCAGCTCCATTTCCTCGGACACCATGGACTTGCCCTTGATGACCTTCTTCGCCCCGGCCTTTTGCAGGATGTCCAACACGATGGAATTGGCCTCGGCGGTGCTTTCCGCCCAATGCACCTGAATGCCGTTGGCGGTGCACTTGGCCTCAAGCTGCTCCAGCAATTCCGGCAGGCGGGCGACGGCGCGGGCCTTGACCATGGCGCCGCGCTCGCGCAGCGCCGCCCAGGCCTGGGGATCGGCGAATTGCGCGGCGCGCTTGACCATCAGGCCGTCCATGGCCCGGCGGAAGTTGCGGCGCAGGGTGGGGTCGTTCAGCGCGATCGGCGCGCGTTTGGTGAAGTCGCTCACTTCGCGCCTCCCGTGGTGGTGCGCTCCAACAGGAATTCGGCGATGTGGCGTCCGGCGATGCCTTTCTTGGCCTTGTCCATGGCGCCGTTGATGTTCATCAGGCAGCCGCAATCGCCCGACAGCACCTGCGACGCGCCGGTTTCCTCGATGGCCGCCACCTTGTCGGTGACCATGGCCGCCGAGATTTCCGGCTGGCGCACCGCGAAGGTGCCGCCGAAGCCGCAGCATTCCTTCTCGCGCGGGTTTTCCACCAGGGTGACGTTGGACAACTGGCGCAGCAGGGATTTGGGCTGATCGACCACGCCCATCTCGCGCATGGAATGGCAGGAGCCGTGCCAGGTGACGCGCACCGGCTCGCCCTTGTCCTCCAGCTTGATCTCCAGGACGTTGACCAGGAAATCGGTCAGCTCATAGACGCGGGCGGAAAACGCCTTGGCCCGCGCGTGTTCGGGGCGGCCCTCGAACAGATCGGGATAATGGGTCTTCATCATGCCCGCGCATGACCCGGACGGCACCACGATGGGCCAGTCGTTGGGGAAGGTCTCGATCTGGCGCAGCGCCACCGCGCGCGCCTCGTCCAGATAGCCGGAATTGCGGGCGGGCTGTCCGCAACAGCTCTGATCGGCGGGAAACACCACGCGCAGGCCCTGGCGCTTCAACAGCTCCATGCCTGCCAGACCGGCTCCGGGATAGAACAGGTCGATGACGCAGGTGCCAAAGAAATAGACGTTCTCCGGCCGCTGGGGCCGCGCAATCTCGGACATGGCATTTCCTCTGGGACGACGCCCTTCTACGGGGCGGTTGGAATGGTTAGCCAATATGACCGATTTCGACAAGTGGTAAAATGTTTTGTCCAGTGTTTTCCCTGTGGTTACAGCCAACGGGAGAACCTGCCGGTCATTCCCCCCGACGGGGACGGGTGGGGACCATCAGGTCCAGTCCGTCGCGGCGGCGCAAGGAAACTTCGCGGCGCAGATCGGCGCGCTGCGCCTCGCGCAGGGCCTCGGCGGTCGAGGCCATGTGAGCATCCGCCGCCGCCCGCGCCGCGTCGGGATTGCGGGCGGCGATGGCGGCATAGATGGCCTGGTGCTGGCGCAGAAAGCCTTCGCGCACACCACGGCGCAGATACAAATCGGCGCGGTCGTAGAACACGTCGTTGCGCAGCATCTCGAACAGGCGGCGCATGATGTGGGTCATCACCGGATTGCCCGCCATCTCGTAACAGGCCAGATGGAACTGGGCGTCCACCTGTGCTTCCTGCGCCGGGTCGTCCAGGGCGTGGGCCTCCTCCATGGCGCGCAGGCACAGGCGCAGCCGTTCGATTCCTTCCTCGGTGGCGCGCTCGGCGGCATAGGCGGCGGCCTGACCGGCCAGCAGGCGGCGGAATTCCAGATAATCGAAGGCGGTTTCCGGGTGGGAATGCAGCAGGCGCGACAGCGGATCGATCAGGTCGACCGCGTCGTCAATGGCGGATTCGGGCGGGTTCGCGTTGCTCATGAAATTAACATAGCGCTGGTGTGTTGGCTGCTCCAGGGGGGTGCGTGAATTTAATGCTGCATTTTCCAATTTACAAATGCGCAGCAAACGAGTTATCCACTCGCCACAAGCGGTCATTTTTCTTTACCAAGCGGGCCGCGAAGGTAACAATCTTTCTAAAATGGCCGGGCCAGGGCTTCCCGAATGGAGGCCACACGGCCGACGTTCCACCGGGAGGAAACATGCAGCCCTGGATGCAGATCTACGATCCTGTCGGCAATCTGTGGCTATCGTCGCTGGTAGCCGCGTTGCCGATCATCTTCTTCTTCGCCGCTTTGGCGATCTTCCGCATGAAGGGCCATTGGGCCGGCACCATGACGGTCGCCATCGCCCTTGGTGTCGCGGTGCTGTTCTACAAGATGCCGGTGCCCATGGCCCTGGCCTCGGCCGGTTACGGCTTCCTGTACGGCCTGTGGCCGATCGCCTGGATCATCGTCGCGGCGGTGTTCCTGTATAAGATCACCGTCAAGACCGGCCAGTTCGACATCATCCGCGCGTCGGTGGTGTCCATCACCGAGGATCAGCGCTTGCAGATGCTGATGGTCGGCTTCTCGTTCGGCGCGTTCCTGGAAGGCGCCGCCGGTTTCGGCGCCCCGGTGGCTATCACCGCCGCTCTGCTGGTCGGCCTGGGCTTCAATCCGCTGTACGCCGCCGGTCTGTGCCTGATCGCCAACACCGCGCCGGTCGCCTTTGGCGCCATGGGCATTCCCATGATCGTCGCGGGCAAGGTCACCGGCCTGGACCCGTTCAAGATCGGCCAGATGGCCGGTCGTCAGCTGCCGCTGCTGGCCATGATCGTGCCGTTCTGGATCGTCGCCATCATGGACGGCTGGCGTGGCATCAAGGAAACCTGGCCGGCCATCCTGGTGGCGGGCGGTTCCTTCGCCGTTTCGGTGTACTTCACCTCGAACTTCATCGGCCCCGAGCTGCCGGACATCACCTCGGCCCTGATCTCGTTGGTCAGCCTGACCCTGTTCCTGAAGGTGTGGAAGCCCAAGCGTATCTTCCGCTTCAAGGAAATCTCGGAAGAAGAGCGTCATTCCCACGATTACAGCTTCGGCCAGATCTTCAAGGCGTGGTCGCCCTTCCTGATCCTGACCGCCGTCGTCACCGTCTGGTCGCTGAAGGATTTCAAGGCGCTGTTCGCCAAGGGCGGCGCGCTGGCCGGTACCGTTCTGTCCTTCCCCATTCCGGGCCTGGACAAGATGGTGAACAAGGTCGAGCCGATCGTGGCCAAGGCCACGGCCATGCCGGCCGTCTACGATCTGAACCTGATCTCGGCCACCGGCACCGCCATTCTGTTGTCGGCGCTGATCTCCATGGCCGTGCTCAAGCTCAGCCCGGCCAAGGGTCTGCAGATTTTCGTCGAGACCGTGCTGGAGCTGAAGCGTCCGATCTACACCATCGGTACCGTTCTGGCCTTCGCCTTCGTCGCCAATTACTCGGGCCTGTCCTCGACCCTGGCCCTGCTGCTGGCCGGCACCGGCGCCGCGTTCCCGTTCTTCTCGCCGATCCTCGGCTGGCTGGGCGTGTTCCTGACCGGTTCGGACACCTCGTCCAACGCGCTGTTCTGCTCGTTGCAGGCGGCCACCGCCCACCAGATCGGTGCGCCGGACGTGCTGCTGGTCGCCGCCAACACCACCGGCGGCGTCACCGGCAAGATGATCAGCCCGCAATCCATCGCGGTGGCCTGCGCCGCCGTGGGTCTGGTCGGCCAGGAATCCAACCTGTTCCGCTTCACCGTCAAGCACAGCATCGGCTTCGTGATGATCATCGGTGTGATCACCGTGCTCCAGGCCTATGTGGTGCCGTGGATGGTGCCGTAAGCGGCTTTTACCCTCCGGCTATTCTCCGATTTCCCTGAGCCGGAAATACTAAGGCCCGCCAACCTTCCGGCTGGCGGGCCCCTTGTCTAAAGTTTGGTTCAGGCGGTCACTTCCGCGAAATCTTCCTCGAAATACTCGCCTTCGACGCGAATGCCCTTGTTGCGGCGCTCTTCTTCGATGCGCTTCAGCTCGACGCGGCGGATCTTGCCCGAGATGGTCTTGGGCAGGTCCGAGATTTCGATGCGGCGGACGCGCTTGTAGGGCGCCAGGGTGGTGCGGATGTGCTTGAAGATGTCGGCGGCCAGTTCACGCGACGGCTCGAAACCGGCGCGCAGCACCAGGAACGCCTTCGGCACCGCCAGACGTACCGGATCGGGGCTGGGCACCACGGCGGCCTCGGCGATGGCCGGGTGCTCGATCAGGGCGCTTTCCAGCTCGAACGGGCTGATGCGGTAGTCGGACGCCTTGAACACGTCGTCGGCGCGGCCGACATAGGTGATGTAGCCGTCCTTGTCGATGCTGGCGACGTCGCCGCAATGGTAGTGACCGGCGCGCATCAGGCTGGCGGTCTTTTCCGGGTCGTCCTTGTAGCCCTGCATCAGGCCCAGCGGACGCTTTTCCAGGTTCAGCGAGATCTCGCCTTCCTCGGCCGGGTTGTCGTCGGAATCCAGCAGGGCGACGAAATAGCCCGGCATGGGACGGCCCATGGAGCCTTCCTTGACCAGCTGGCCCGGCGGGTTGCCGATCTGACAGGTGGTCTCGGTCTGGCCGTAGCCGTCGCGGATGGTGATGTTCCAGGCGGTCTTGACGCGGTCGATGACCTCGGGGTTCAGGGGCTCGCCCGCGCCCACCAGCTCGCGGATCTTGACCGGGTACGCGGCCAGGTCTTCCTGGATCAGCATGCGCCACACGGTCGGCGGGGCGCACAGCGAGGTGATGCCGCAGCGGACGATGACCTCCAGCATGGCCTTGGCCGAGAAGCGGCCGTAATTGTAGACGAACACGGTGGTGCCCGCGTTCCACGGCGCGAAGAAGTTGGACCACGCGTGCTTGGCCCAGCCCGGCGAGCTGATGTTCAGGTGGATGTCGCCCGGCTGCAGGCCGATCCAGTACATGGTGGACAGGTGGCCGACCGGATAGGACTGGTAGGAATGGGCCACCAGCTTCGGCTTGGCCGTAGTGCCCGAGGTGAAGTACAGCAGCAGGGTGTCGTCGACGCTGGTGACGCCGTCGGCCTTGAACTCGGCGCTGGCCTTGTAGGCCTCGTCGAAGCTGGTCCAGCCGTCATGGGCGCCGCCCACCACGATCTTGGTGAAGCTGTTGTCCAGGGCGTCGAACTTGGCGGTCTGGTCGGCACCGGCCACCACATGGGCGGCGCCGCCGCGCTCGAAGCGATCCTTGAGGTCCTCGGTCACCAGCAGGGTGGTGGCGGGGATGATCTGGGCGCCCAGCTTCATGCAGGCCAGCATGGTTTCCCACAGCGGCACCACGTTGTTCAGCATCATCAGCACCACGTCGCCGCGCTTCACGCCCTGGGCGCGCAGGAAATTGGCGACGCGGTTGGAACGCTCGGACAGTTCGGCGAAGGTCAGCTTGACCTCGCCGTTATCATCGACGATCCACAGCGCGGGCTTGTCGTTGCCCTTGGCCATGACGTCGAAATAGTCCAGCGCCCAGTTGAAGTTCTTCAGCTGCGGCCAGCGGAAATCGCGATAGGCGGTGGCGTAATCGCTGCGATGGGCCAGCAGAAAGTCGCGGGCCTTGAGAAAGGACTGGAGTTCGTCGGACATCGTTTCTCCCCTGAGGCGGGTAAGGGTGTGGCAGGAGCCTTGAAGCTCTCTTGAACAGTGGGGTGGGCTGCCCCGCCGGTCGGCGACCGGCGGGGACGCGCCGGGTTACATGTTGCGGCGGTACTGGCCGCCGACCTCGTACAGCGCGCCGGTGATCTGACCCAGCGAGCAGTGACGGACGGCATCCATCAGAACGGCGAACATGTTCTCGTTCTTGATGGCGGCCTGCTGCAGGCGGCTGACCATCTCGGGCGCGCTGGCGGCGTTGCGGGCGTGGAAGTCGCGCAGCCGCTTGAGCTGGCTCTGCTTTTCCTCGTCGGTGGAACGCTGCAGCTCGATCTCGGCTTCCTCGGGCGGGTTGGGGTTGAGGAAGGTGTTGACGCCGATGATCGGGTAGGAGCCGTCGTGCTTCTTGTGTTCGTAGTACAGCGACTCGTCCTGGATCTTGCCGCGCTGATAGCCGGTCTCCATGGCGCCCAGCACGCCACCGCGCTCGGCGATGCGCTCGAATTCCTGCAGCACGGCCTCTTCCACCAGATCGGTCAGTTCCTCCAGGAAGAAGCTGCCCTGGTTGGGGTTCTCGTTCTTGGCGACGCCCCATTCGCGGTTGATGATCATCTGAATGGCGACGGCGCGGCGCACCGATTCGGCGGTCGGCGTGGTGTACGCCTCGTCATGGGCGTTGGTGTGCAGGCTGTTGCAATTGTCGTAGATGGCGATCAGCGCCTGCAACGTGGTGCGGATGTCGTTGAAATCCACTTCCTGGGCGTGCAGCGACCGGCCCGAGGTCTGGACGTGGTACTTCAGCTTCTGCGACCGCTCGTTGGCGCCGTACTTGTCGCGCATGGCGACGGCCCAGATGCGGCGGGCGACGCGGCCGATCACCGAATATTCCGGGTCCATGCCGTTCGAGAAGAAGAATGACAGGTTGGGCGCGAAATCATCGATGTGCATGCCGCGCGCCAGGTACGATTCCACATAGGTGAAACCGTTGGCGAGCGTGAAGGCCAATTGCGAGATGGGGTTCGCCCCGGCCTCGGCGATGTGGTAGCCCGAGATGGAGACGGAATAGAAGTTCCGCACCCGGTTGTGGACGAAATATTCCTGGATGTCGCCCATCAGCTTGAGGGCGAAATCGGTCGAGAAGATGCAGGTGTTCTGACCCTGGTCTTCCTTGAGGATGTCGGCCTGGACGGTGCCGCGCACGCTTTCCAGGGTCCATTCCTTGATCTTCGCCAGTTCGTCGTCGGTGGGCTGGCGGCCGTTATCCTTCTCGAACTTCTCGACCTGCTGGTCGATGGCGGTGTTGAAGAACAGGGCCAGGATCACCGGCGCCGGGCCGTTGATGGTCATGGACACCGAGGTCGACGGCGCACACAGGTCGAAGCCCGAATACAGCACCTTCATGTCGTCCAGGGTGGCGATGGACACACCGGAATTGCCGATCTTGCCGTAGATGTCGGGACGCTCGTCCGGGTCGCAGCCGTACAGCGTCACCGAGTCGAAGGCGGTGGACAGGCGGGTGGCGGCGTTGTCCTTGCTCAGCAGCTTGAAGCGGGCGTTGGTGCGGAAGGCGTCGCCTTCACCCGCGAACATGCGGGTCGGGTCCTCGTTCTCGCGCTTGAAGGCGAACACACCGGCGGTGAACGGGAAGGTGCCGGGCACGTTCTCCTTGAGCAGCCAACGCAGCAGCTCGCCGTGATCCTTGTACGGCGGCAGCACCACCTTCTTGATCTTGGTGCCGGACAGCGATTCGGTGACGATGGTGGAGCGGATTTCCTTGTCGCGAATCTTCACCACGTATTCGTCGCCGGAATAGCTTTCCTTCACCTTCGGCCAGATGTCGATCAGCTTCTTGGCGCGCGGGTCCAGGGCGTTCTGGCGACTTTCGATCAGCGTGTCGATTTCGCCCACCTGGCAGCCGCAATTCTTGTCCAGCATCTCCTTGGTGCCGGTCAACTGCTGCAATTCGCGGGCGGTCTGGCTCTGCTTTTCCGAATGGGCGTGGTAGCCGCGCACCGCGTCGGCGATTTCGGCCAGATAGCGCACGCGCGACGGCGGCACGATGGCGGTCCCGGCGGTCGAGGCGTTGGAGGCCGGGCGGGGCAGGGTGGACTTGCCCAAGCTGAAGCCCTTGTCGCCCAGGGCATCCAGCAGACCCAGATACAGCGCGGTGACGCCGTCATCGTTGAAGCGCGACGCGATGGTGCCGTAGACCGGCATGGTCTCGGCGCCGATTGTGAAGGCGGCGCGGTTGCGCTGGACCTGCTTGCGCACGTCGCGCAGCGCGTCCTGGCCGCCCTTGCGGTCGAACTTGTTGATGGCGACCAGATCGGCGTGATCGAGCATGTCGATCTTTTCCAGCTGGCTGGCGGCACCGAATTCCGGGGTCATGACGTACAGCGACAGATCGCCCAGCTCGGCCACCGCCGAATCCGCCTGACCGATGCCGGGGGTTTCGACGATCACCAGATCGAAGCCCGCCGCCTTGCACAGATCGACGATGGCGGGAACGTGGGCGGGGATTTCCGACCCGGCCTGACGGGTGGCGAGCGAGCGCATGTAGACCGGCCCGTTGACGGCGTTCATGCGGATGCGGTCGCCCAGCAGGGCGCCGCCGGTCTTGCGCTTGCTGGGATCGACGGCGATGACGGCGATCTTGAAATCCGGCTTGTCGATGCGGAAGCGGCGGATCAGTTCGTCGGTCAGCGACGACTTGCCGGCGCCGCCGGTGCCGGTGATGCCCAGCACGGGAACCGAGCGGGCCTTGGCGGCCTCGGCGATCTGTTCCTTCAGCTTGGCGTTGGCCTTGCCGTTCTCCAGCGCCGAGATCAGGCGGGCCAGCTTGTGGCGGTTGGGGGCGTCGATGCCCTCCAGCGCGGCGGGCAGCTCCTTGCACACGTCGAAATCGGTGCGGCGCACCACGTCGGCGATCATGCCCTCCAGGCCCAGCTTCTGGCCGTCCTCGGGGGAATAGATGCGCTCGACGCCATAGGCCTCCAGTTCGCGGATTTCCGGCACGACGATCACGCCGCCGCCGCCGCCGAACACCCGCACATGACCGGCGCCGCGCTCGCGCAGCAGGTCGATCATGTACTTGAAGAATTCGATATGGCCGCCCTGGTACGAGCTGACGGCGATGCCCTGCACGTCCTCGTGGATGGCGGCGGTGACGATTTCCTCGACCGAGCGGTTATGGCCCAGGTGGATGACCTCGACACCGCCCTGTTGCAGCAGGCGGCGCATGATGTTGATGGACGCGTCGTGGCCATCGAACAGGCTGGTGGCGGTGACGAAGCGGATCTTGTTGCTGGGCTTGACGCTGATCTTGTTGTCGCTGCCGTCGGGCATGGAGCTTCCCTCAACCTTGGATGTTCTGTTGAGCGAAGCCTAGCGTTTCCGCCGTATACGAATCGATGTCGGGAGAACCCAACCTGCATGAGCGGATTTGCCATATTGCGGTGCAAAAACAAAAGAAAAGGGCCGGTCTCGCGACCGGCCCCGTTTGTGCGCAACGGAATCTTCCTACAACGAGCGGGCAATCAGCATGCGCTGAATTTCACTCGCGCCTTCATAGATCTGGCAGACGCGGACGTCGCGGTAGATGCGTTCCACCGGGAAATCCTTGAGATAGCCGTAACCGCCCAGAACCTGGATGGCGGCGGAAGCGACCTTTTCCGCCATTTCCGAGGCGAACAGCTTGGCCATGGAGGCCTCGGTCAGGCAGGGCAGACCGGCGTCGCGCAGATCGGCGGCGTGGGCCACCATCAGCCGGGCGGCGGCGACCTGGGTCGCCATGTCGGCCAGTTTCTGGGCGATGGCCTGATGCTCGATCAGCGGCTGACCGAAGGTCACGCGTTCCTTGGCATAGGCGGCGGCGGCCTCCAGCGCGGCGCGGGCCATGCCGACGCATTGCGAGGCGATGCCGATGCGGCCGCCCTCAAGGTTGGACAGCGCCACCTTGTAACCCTGGCCCTCGGCGCCCAGGCGCAGATCGGCGGGGATGCGCATGTCCTCGAACACCACCTGACAGGTGTCGCTGGCATGCTGGCCCATCTTTTCCTCGACCCGCGCCACCGAGAAGCCGGGGGTGTCGGTGGGGACGATGAAGCCGGTGATGCCCTTCTTGCCCGCCGCCGGATCGGTGACGGCGAAGACGATCAGCACCTGCGCCGACTTGCCCGAGGTGACGAACTGCTTGGTGCCGTTCAGGATGTAATGGTCGCCATCCTTGACCGCGCGCACCTTCAGCGCCGAGGCGTCGGAACCGGCATGGGGCTCGGTCAGGCAGAAACCGCCCAGCCATTCGCCCGACGCCATCTTGGGCAGGAAGCGGGCCTTCTGCTCTTCGGTGCCGAATTTGTAGATGGGCATGCAGGCCACGGAATTGTGCACGCTCATCACCGTGGACAGGGCGCCGCACCCGGCGGCGACCTCTTCCAGGGCCATGGCATAGGCGACATGCCCGGTGGCGCAGCCGCCCAGTTCCTCGGGCAGCAGCATGCCCAGGAAGCCCAGTTCGGCCATCTCGGCCACCGCCTCGGCCGGGAAGCGGGCCTCGCGGTCCCATTTCTCGGCAAAGGGCGTCAGCCGGTCGCGCGCGAAATTGCGCGCGGTGTCGCGGATCAGCGACTGTTCCTCGGTCGGGATCATGTCACAGCAACTCCACGGCCATGGCGGTGGCTTCGCCGCCGCCGATGCACAAGGACGCCACGCCCTTCTTGCCGCCGTACTGCTTCAGCGCCGCCAGCAGGGTGACCAGGATGCGCGCGCCCGAGGCGCCGATGGGATGGCCCAGCGCGCAGGCGCCGCCATGCACGTTGACCTTGGCCTCGTCCAGGGCAAGGTCCTTGATGGCGGCCATGGCGACCACGGCGAAGGCCTCGTTGATCTCGTACAGATCGACCTGATCCTTGTTCCAGCCCGCCTTGGCCAGAACCTTCTGCACGGCGCCGATGGGGGCGGTGGCGAACAGGTTCGGCTGGTGGGCGTGGGTGGAATGGGCGCGGATGGCGGCGATGGGGTTCAGGCCCAGCTTTTCCGCCGTGGACAGCCGCATCAGGGTCAGCGCGGCGGCACCGTCCGAGATGGAGGACGAATTGGCCGGGGTCACCGTGCCGCCCTCGCGGAAGGCGGGCTTCAGGGTCGGGATCTTGTCCATATTGGCCTTGGGCGGCTGCTCGTCGCTGTCCACCACCCGTTCGGCCTTGCCCGCCTTGACGGTGACCGGGGTGATCTCGGACTTGAACCAGCCCTCGGTGATGGCCTTTTGCGCGCGGGTCAGCGACAGGATGGCCCAACGGTCCTGTTCCTCGCGGGTGAAGCCGTAGGATTGGGCGCAATCCTCGGCGAAGGTACCCATCAGGCGGCCCCTGTCGTAGGCGTCTTCCAGGCCGTCCAGAAACATGTGATCCAGGATCTTGCCGTGGCCCAGACGGAACCCGCCGCGGGCCTTTTCCAGCAGATAGGGGGCGTTGGTCATGCTCTCCATGCCGCCCGCCACCATGATCTGGTTGGTGCCCGCCAGCAGCAGGTCATTGGCCAGCATGGCGGCCTTCATGCCCGAGCCGCACATCTTGTTGACGGTGGTACAGCCCGCCGACAGCGGCAGACCGGCGCCCAGGCTGGCCTGACGGGCCGGGGCCTGGCCCTGGCCGGCGGGCAGCACGCAGCCCATGATCACTTCTTCCACACTGTCGGCGGCGATGCCCGCGCGCTCGACGGCGGCCTTGATGGCGGCGGCGCCCAGCTTGGCGGCGGCGACGTCCTTGAAGTCGCCCTGAAGACCGCCCATGGCAGTGCGTGCGGCGCCGACGATGACGACGGGATCAGTATTGGTCATTGGGTTTTTCCTCCCTTTGGTCGGTAGGCCCCTCAGGCGGCGGGCGGGCCACCTCCGTGGCCCTTGCCTCCCGCGCCAGGGGGCGCGCGGCCGCAGTCGCGGCCGTGGGGTTTGTTTCTGGTTACTTGGCGGCCATGCGCACGGCGCCATCCAGACGGATGACCTCGCCGTTCAGCATGGAATTGTCGAGGATGGCGCGGCACAGATCGGCGAATTCCGACGGCACGCCCAGGCGGGGCGGGAAGGGCACCAGCTTGCCCAAGCTGTCCTGCACGTCCTGCGGCATGGCCTGGACCATGGGGGTGGCGAAGATGCCCGGCGCGATGGTCATGATGCGGATGCCGAAGCGCGCCAGTTCGCGGGCGATGGGCAGGGTCATGCCGATAACGCCGCCCTTGGACGCTGCATAGGCGGCCTGGCCGATCTGGCCGTCCATGGCGGCGATCGAGGCGGTGTTGATGATGACGCCGCGCTCGCCCTTGCCGTTGGCCTCGCCCTTGCTCATGGCGGTGGCGGCCAGACGGATCATGTTGAAGGTGCCGACCAGATTGATGGTCACGGTGCGGCTGAAGGTGGACAGGGCGTGCGGGCCATCGCGGCCCACCACCTTCTCGCCGGGGCACACGCCCGCGCAGTTGATCAGGCCATGCAGGCCGCCGAACTTGGACACCGCGAAATCGACACAGGCCGAGGCCGAGGCTTCATCGGACACGTCGGTCTTGCAGAAGGCGGCGGACGCGCCCAACTCGGCGGCGGTGGCGTTGCCGGTGGCGTCGTTGACGTCGGCCAGCACCACCTTGCCGCCATTGTCGACGATCATGCGCGCGGCCGCTGCGCCCAGACCCGAGCCGCCACCGGTGACGATGAAGACGTTGTCCTTGATGTTCATGGCGTTTCGCTCTCCAGCACAGGAATTTTGCGCGAAGCCTATAGCGGCGCCGCGCCCTGGGCGATGTCGCGACCACTCAAAATCCCTGACAGATTTTGCCGCTTGCGATAGTGTTGCCGGGCTTAGGAGAAACGCGCCCCGCCGACCCTCCAAAACAAGGCACCAGAGGCGCGAGATCAGGACGGGCATGGAAAAAGGCACTATTTCGATTCGGTTCGTGGACGCCGTTCTGGACGGTCTGCGCGACCGGGGCTTCGATTCCGATGAATTGCTGGAACAGATCGGGCTGTCGCCCTCTCTGCTGGCGCTGCCGCACGCGCGGGTGTCGTCGGACGCCTATACCATGCTGCTGCGGCTGATCGCCCAGGTGCTGGACGACGAGTTCTTCGGCCAGGATTCGCGCCGGATGAAGGTCGGCAGCTTCGCCATGATGTGTCATGCGGTGGTGCAGTGCCGCACCCTGGACAAGGCGCTGAAGCGGGCGCTGCGCTCGTTCTCGCTGGCGCTGGACGATCTGCGCGGCACGCTGTCCATTCAGGACGGGCAGGTGGTGCTGACGGTCAAGGAGATCAATCCCGACCACCAGCCACGCCTGTTCGCCCACGAAACCCTGCTGATGTTCGTGCACCGGCTGGCCTGTTGGCTGGTCAACCGCCGCATTCCCATCCAATGGGCGGCGTTCCGCTTTGCCGAGCCGCCGCAGGCCGCCGAATACCCGCTGATGTTCACGTCCGACCTGCGCTTCGGCCAGCCGGAAACCGCCATCGCCTTCGATGCCAAATACATCGCCCTGCCGGTGGTGCGGACCTCGGACTCGCTCAAGGAATTCCTGTCGGTGGCGCCCGAGAATTTGCTGGTGCAGTACAAGGACAGCAATTCCCTGGCGGCGCAGATTCAACGCCGCCTGCGCGATCTGCCGCCCGCCGACTGGCCGGGTTTCGACGAGATCGCCGACGACATGCGCACCTCGGCCTCGACCCTGCGCCGCCGCATGGAGGCCGAAGGCCAGTCCTATCAGGCCATCAAGGACCATCTGCGCCGCGACATGGCCATCACGCTGCTGTCGGATTCGACCATGAGCGTCATGGACATCGCCGCCGAGCTGGGCTTCGCCGAAACCAGCGCCTTTCACCGCGCGTTCAAGAAATGGACCGGCGCCAACCCCGGCGAATACCGCCGCAGCGTCAAGGCGTGACGGTCAGCCCTGCGTCTTGATCATTTCCACCAGTTCCGGCGGCAGGCGGCGGTAGCGGAAGGTGCCGTCGCCGGTGGCGACCAGCTTGCCCGCTTCGTCGCGGATTTCCGCATAGGTGAAGAAGATCGACTTGCCGCCGCCCTGGGCGTGGGATTCGGCGATCAGGGTGCCCGATTGCGCCGGGCTGATGAATTTGGTGTTCAGCGCCACGGTGAAACAGCCGACCGGGTCTGCGCCTTCCTCGGCATGGATGCCGGAAAAGCCGGACACGGTGTCGAGCAGGGTCAGTAGCACGCCGCCGTGCACATAGCCGAAGCCGTTGGCATGTTCGGGGCGGATGTCCAGGCGGATGCGGGCGAAATCGCGCCGCCATTCCTCCATGGACATCCCCACCAGGGAACTGAAATTCTGAACCGGCGCGATCCAGTCGGCGGCACCCGACAGGTGCTTCAGGACAATCTCACGCACGGCCATTCGGGTTACTCCCAGTCGAAGGTGGCGAAGCTGGACACCGGTTCGCGCTCGGTCACCAGCTTGTTTTCCGGCGCATCCGGGTCTTCGTAGCCCAGGGCGACGCCGCAGGCAATGACCTGCGTCTCGGGAATACCCAGGTCTTCGTGGATAATCCGATGGTATTTGCTGAACGCCTGTTGCGGGCAGGTGTGCAGGCCGAAGCCGCGCGCCGCCAACAGGATGTTCTGCAAGAAGGTGCCCATGTCGTACCACGACCCGGTGTTCATGGCCTTGTCGATGGTGATGAACAGGCCGACCGGCGCGTCGAAGAACAGGTAATTGCGGCCGAACTGGTGCTTCATGCGCTCGGAATCGCCCTTGCCGATGCCCAGCAGGGCGTACAGGTCGCGGCCCAGCTTGCGGCGGCGCGAGACATAGGGCTCGACCCATTCGCCGGGGTAATAGGCATATTCCTCGTCATATCCCGGCGCATCGGCTTCGTGCGCCGCCATGATCTTGCCGGTCAGCCGCTTGAGCGACGCCCCCGACACCACCCACACCCGCCAGGGCTGGATGTTGGTGCCGCTGGGGGCGCGGGCGGCCAGGGCCAGGATGCGTTCCACCGTGGCGCGGTCCACCGGATCGGGGCGGAAGGCGCGCACGGCGCGGCGGCTGGCGATGGCCTCGAAGACGTCGCACTGGGCCTTGGTGGCGGTCAGGTCCTGATGGGTCACGGCCTTTCCCCTTACAGCTGGTCGGCGGGCACGGCCATCACCGTGGCGGCGCCACGGGTGATGGAGGCCAACAGGCCGGGGGCCTGCGGCAGGATGTGCTCGGCATAGAACCACGCCGTCTTGACTTTGGCATCGTTGAAGGCGCCGTCGCCGATTCCGGCGGTCAGCTTGGCGGCAGCGATCTTGGCGGCGCGGGCCATCTGGAAACCACCCAGAACCACGCCCATCAGCTTGAGCAGCGGCACGGCGGCGGCGGCGGGCAGGCGGGCATCCTGGGCGGCGGCGGACAGCAGCCAATCCACCGCCGATCCGGCGACGCGGCCGCCTTCGGCCAGTTCGATGCCGATGGCCTTGAGGGTGGCGTCGGACGAGGTCACCAACTCGGCGGCCAGGGCGCCGATTTCGGCCAGAACCGCCTTGGCGGTGGCGCCCTTGTCACGCAGGATCTTGCGGTTGACCAGATCGTTGGCCTGGATGGCGGTGGTGCCTTCGTAGATGGAGGTGATGCGGGCGTCGCGCAGATGCTGGGCGGCGCCGGTCTCCTCCACATAGCCCATGCCGCCGTGAATCTGCACGCCCAGGGACGCCATCTCGATGCCGGTCTCGGTGGACCAGCCCTTGACCACCGGGTTCAGGAATTCGGCCAGACGGAAGGCTTGGGCGCGCTTGGCCTCGTCCGGCTCGGCATGGGCCTTGTCCAGGGCGGCGGCCTCCACATAGGCCAGGGCGCGCATGGCCTCGATGCTGGCTTTCATGGTCATCAGCATGCGGCGCACGTCGGGATGATCGACGATGGGGCTGATGGCGGCGGCCCCTGCGGGCTTGCCCTGCACGCGCTCGCGGGCATAGGCGCGGGCCTGCTGATAGGCGCGCTCGGCGATGCCCAGACCCTGCACGCCCACATTCAGGCGGGCATGGTTCATCATCACGAACATGTATTCCAGGCCGCGGTTTTCCTGGCCGACCAGGAAACCGGTGGCGCCGCCATTATCGCCGAAGCTCATGACGCAGGTCGGGCTGGCATGGATGCCCAGCTTATGTTCCAGCGACACGGCGGCGACGTCGTTGCGCGCGCCCAGCGAGCCGTCGGCATTGACCATGAACTTGGGCACGATGAACAGGCTGATGCCCTTGATTCCGGGCGGTGCGTCGGGCAGGCGGGCCAGCACCAGATGAATGAGGTTTTCCGCCAGCTCATGGTCGCCATAGGTGATGAAGATCTTCTGGCCGCTGATCAGATAGGACCCGTCGGCCTGGCGGACAGCCTTGGTGCGGATGGCGCCCAAATCGGACCCGGCCGAGGATTCGGTCAGGTTCATGGTGCCCGCCCATTCGCCGGTCACCATCTTGGGCAGATAGATGGCCTTCTGTTCCTCGGCGGCGCATTCCAGGATGGCGTGCACGGCGCCTTGCGTCAGCATGGGGCACAGGGTGAAGGCCATGTTGGCCGCCTGCCACATCTCGGCCACCGCCACGTTGACCGCGCCCGGCAGGCCCATGCCGCCCCATTCGGCGGGGAAGGGCAGGCCGGTCCAATTGCCCTCGACCATGGTGCGGAAGGCGCCTTCCCAGCCCTCGGGCAGTTGCACCTTGCCGTCCACCAGCCTGGCGCCCTGCTGGTCACCCACCACGTTCAGCGGCGCCAGCACGTTCTCGGCGATGCGGCCCGCTTCCTCCAGCACGGCGTGGACCAGTTCGGGGCTGGCTTCCTCGTAACCGGGCAGGGCGGCGATCTCGTCCAGTCCGGCCAGTTCGGCCAGGACGAATTCCATGTCGCGCAGGTTGGGGGTGAAGTTGGTCATGGACGCGGGCTCCGTGGCAGAGTCGGTTGATTTTGCAGGCAGGCTAAAGGCCGTGCCGCCTTGCGGGCAATGTCCTGAGCAACCGGGGCGGTTGGCGGGATTTGCCACGTCTGCTCTTGCATGTGCAATTATTGGCGATGCAAGTGTGGCAAAATCAACCACACGTCATGATCGGGCGCGACATCGTCCGAAAGAATCGGGTGGTTTAGGATCGGCCTCCATGATCGGGGCAGCATGTCCCGAGAATGGGAGAAAGCGGCGCGCAGGGGGAAAACTGACGTGCCGCAACCAAAGGAGGCTGAATGTCCAAGCTGACCTACGAGCGCATCCGCGCCAATCCGAAATTCAAGGAACTGGTCGCCAAGCGCACCCGCCTGTCGTGGCTGTTCGCCGCCATGGTGCTGGGCGCCTATTACGGCTTCGTTGCCCTGGTGGCCTTTGCGCCGCAGGTGCTGCACACCCCGTTGACCACCGGCCGCACCACCTGGGGTGTGATCGCCGGTTTCGGCATCGTGCTGCTGTCCTGGGTGCTGACCGCGCTGTACGTGCGCCGCGCCAACACCGAGTTCGATGCCATCAACAACGAAATCCTGCGGGAGTCGCTGTGATGAACCGCCTGTCCACCGCGCTCGCGGTTCCCGCTTTGCTGCTGACCTCCGCCATGGCCTATGCTGGCCCGGCCGTGGGTGAAGTCGAAAAGCAGTCCATGAACCTGTCCGCCATCGCCATGTTCGTGGCCATCGTGGCGGTCACCCTGGGCATCACCTATTGGGCGTCCACCCGCACCCGCTCGGCCGCCGATTTCTATACCGCCGGTGGCGGCATCACCGGCGCCCAGAACGGTCTGGCCATCGCTGGTGACTACATGTCCGCCGCCACCCTGCTGGGCCTGTCGTCCATGGTCTACGCCAAGGGCTTTGACGGCTTCGTCTATACCATCGGCTTCTTCGTCGGCTGGCCGATCATCCTGTTCCTGATGGCGGAACGGCTGCGCAATCTCGGCAAGTTCACCTTTGCCGACATCGCCTCCTACCGCCTGGATCAGGCCAAGGTCCGCACCTTCGCGGCGGTCGGCTCGCTGACCGTGTGTCTGTTCTATCTGATCATCCAGATGGTCGGCGCCGGTCAGCTGATCCAGTTGCTGTTCGGCCTGGATTATCTGTACGCCGTCGTCATCGTCGGCGCGCTGATGATGATCTACGTGACCTTCGGCGGCATGCTGGCCACCACCTGGGTGCAGATCACCAAGGCCTGCCTGCTGCTGGGCGGCGGCACCCTGATGCTGTTCCTGGCCTTCGCCCAGTTCGGCTTCAGCTTCGAGACCATGGCCGACAAGGCCATCAACTTCCACAAGGACGGCGTCAAGATCATGGGCCCCGGCACCCTGCTGGCCGATCCGGTTTCCGCCGTGTCGCTGTCGCTGGGCCTGATGTTCGGCACCGCCGGTCTGCCGCACATCCTGATGCGCTTCTTCACCGTGGCCGACGCCAAGGCCGCCCGCAAGTCGGTGCTGTATGCCACCGGCGTCATCGGCTATTTCTTCATGGTGGTGTGCATCCTGGGTCTGGCCGCCATCACCATCGTCGGCACCAACCCCGACTTCTTCGAAGGCGGCAAGATCGGCGGCAAGCTGATCGGCGGCGGCAACATGCCGGTCATGCATCTGGCCAAGGCCCTGGGCGGCGACGTCCTGCTGGGCTTCCTGTCGGCGGTGGCCTTCGCCACCATCCTGGCGGTGGTCGCCGGTCTGGTTCTGGCCGGTGCCTCGGCCATCTCGCACGATTTGTTCGCCAACGTCATCATGAAGGGCAAGGCCTCGGAAGCCGCCGAAGTGCGCGCCTCCAAGATCGCCTCCATGGGTCTGGGCGTCATCGCCGTGACCCTGGCCATTCTGTTCGAAAAGCAGAATCTGGTGTTCATGGTCGGTCTGACCTTCGGCGTGGCGGCTTCGGCCAACTTCCCGGTGCTGTTCCTGTCCATGTTCTGGAAGGGCCTCAGCACCCGCGGCGCCCTGGCGGGCGGCGCGTCGGGCCTGATCACCGCCGTGGTTCTGGTGATCTTGGGACCGGCGGTGTGGAAGACCGTTCTGGGCAATCCCCAGGCGCTGTTCCCCTACGACCAGCCCGCTCTGTTCTCCATGCCGACGGCCTTCCTGGTGGCGTTCATCGTCTCCAAGCTGGATCGCAGCGTCGGTGCCGCGAACGAGCGCGAGAAGTTCGACGACCAGTTCGTCCGCGCCCAGACCGGCCTGGGCGCCGAGGGTGCCGCGTCGCACTGATCGGTCATCGTTCCTGGGGAAAAGCCGGGTGGAGTGATCCATCCGGCTTTTTCTTTGGCTGTTTCAGCAAGGTTGCAAATTAACGCGTGCAGTTTGAGCGATGGCGACATTTATCGCCGCCGCCGCCTGTCTTACGGTGTCTGCGTTGGCTGCGGCTCACTCCCCGCAGCGGCGTTTCCTGGTTAAGCGGCCCTCCAAGCCCTGAGGCCGCACCTTGGAGAGGGCGGGTTCTCCCGAATGGCAATCTTAGCCCGCCCTCTCTCTTTTTTGTTCGCTGCGCCCCTCGCCGGGCGCGGCCATCCGGCCGCTTGGCCGCCGCCGCAATGGCGGCAGATCAACGGCCATGAACCGTTTTTTCAGCCGTTTCTAGGGCAGGTGCTGTGATGAGTTCTGACCGCGAAAGCATGGAATTCGACGTTGTGGTTGTCGGTGCCGGGCGTGGCCTTCGTGGTCATGCTGGCGACCAACGCGTTGCAGGCATGGCACCAGCGCTATCTGGATAAGGGCTGATCCCATGCTTGCGGCCATGAGTGTGCATCACCGGCACCACGCCCAGCGCTCGTCGCGGGCCCGGCGGGTGTTGATCGGGCTGGCGGTGGTGCTGGCCCTGGTGATCCTGGGCGTGCCGACCGGCATTGTCTTCATTCATGCCTTTGGCAAGGGCGTCGAGGGCTGGTGGAGGGCCGTCGCCGCACCCGAGGCGCGGCATGCCATCTTCTTGTCGCTGCTGACCGTCGCCGTGGTGGTGCCCATCAATGCCGTCTACGGCCTGTCGGTGGCCTGGGCGGTGACCAAGTTCCGCTGGCAGGGCAAGAAATGGCTGGTCAGCCTGATCGAGGTGCCGTTCTCGGTGTCGCCCATCGTCGCCGGTGTCGCCACCCTGATGGTTTACGGCAGTTCCGGCCTGCTCGGTGAATGGCTGATGGATCACGACATCAAGGTGATGTTCGCCGTGCCCGGCATCATCCTGGCGACGCTGTTCGTCACCAGCCCGTTCGTGGCGCGCGAGGTCATGCCGCTGATGCAGCTTCAGGGTACCGATGAGGAAGAGGCGGCCCAGGTGCTGGGGGCCGGTGGCTTCGTCACCTTCCTGCGTGTCACCCTGCCCAACGTCAAATGGGCGCTGTTCTACGGCCTGATCCTGTGCGCCGCCCGTGCCCTGGGCGAGTTCGGCGCGGTGTCGGTGGTGTCGGGTCATATTCGCGGCGAGACCAATACCCTGCCGCTATACATCGACCTGCTGTATCACGATTACGACAGCTCGGGCGCTTTCGCCGCCGCGTCGGTGCTGACCCTGCTGGCGCTGGTCACCGTGATCCTGAAGGCCGTGGTCGAAGGTCGCCGCGATGCGGCGCTGGACGACGAGAAGCTGGATTGAAGTCCCCTTAATTACATGTCTGCTGTATGTATATGCACTTTTAGGTGCCGTATGTAAGATGAAGGCGGGACTTTCATTTTTGGGCGCATCGTGGTGGATGACAGTTTCTACAGGGCGGTTTTGGCCTCGGTGGCGAGTGGGAAAACCATCGAATTGTTGGCCAGTTACCACCAGCGGACAGGAACGTGCTTCGGGCAATTTGCCCAAATAATGCTGCGATTACTGACTGATGGTGAAGATGAAATGCTACGGCGTTTACATCTGGCACTGTCTGATGATTTCGCTCCCCGCTTCATCACCTATTACGGCATGGCGTGCCTGGCTGCTGCCGAAAATGACGCACGACTTGCCGTGCAATCGCTGCGTTCAGCGGTTCGTATCGGCGCGGCGGCCCATGGTTTGTTCGCGGAAGACAGTGACGCGATGGGGGTCTTCAACGCGTCGATCCAGCAGGCCTATTGCATGGATTATGATGCTCTGCCCGCTACGGCGCCGGTTGTGCCGGTGCACACCAAAGCCGAGGGCGGGCCGGTGCTGTTGGCGGCTTGCAATGGTCTGTATTTCGACAGATACGGTCCAGCCTTCCTGGCCTCGGCAGCTCCGCACAGCGGGCTGCGTTGCCATGTGCATGTGGTCAATCCCACTGCCACCACGGAAGAGGTGTTTCAACGAGCTTGCAAGGGGGCGCTTGCGGAGTTCTCCCTTGGCATCGATCAATGGCAGGAAGATGCGACCTACTACGCCTGCAAACGTTTCATTGTTGCGGGCGAGGTGATGGATCGCTTCCGGGCGGATTTGATTATCACCGACATCGATACCGAGGTCACGGCCGATGCATTGAATGTGCTGAGCCACGCGGAAGATGCTGATGCGGGGCTGTTCGAGCGCAGTATCAGCAGTTCCCCCAAGGAAATTTGTCAATGTTCGTTGTCGTTCTTTCGTTACACCGCTGCAGGGCGGCACTTCCTTGAGGTCCTCGGAGCCTTCCTTGAAGCTCGTCTGCGGGAATTCGGCGTATGGACCCAGGATCAGAGTGCGTTGTTTATGGTGTCGCGTTTGTGGAGACAGGAGCCGGACTTCCCCACCTGGGCCGGGGTGCCGCAATTGCGGTGGCTAGACTTGTCGTCAAAGCTTGGTGACAGGATGGAGGAATTTTGCCCGAGTCAAAAGGCGACGCTTGCTGAAAAGCAGGAGCTGCGCAGGCATGACAGGCTTAACAGTCAACGCGTCACTGTCGATGCGGAGGGGCGCCCCAGTTTCCGTTCGGGAAAATTGGAATCCTGACCGGTGCATGCCCAGCATGGGGCTTAACGCGCCAGGACCTTGAACACCTGTTCCAGCAATTGATCGACGCGTTCGCGCGGCATGGGATCGGGCTGGGACAGGGCTTCCTGGGCGGGCGGTACCAGGGCGGCATCCAGATCAGTCCCTGCGCTGGGCGCCACGGCCACCGGGTGCATGGGCGTCGGCGGCGGGCTGGCCGGTTGTGCGTCCACCACGTCGGCCAGATCGGGGATTTCCTCGGCGGCGGGCAGGGGGCGGTCCATGTCCAGGCTGGTCTCGATATGGGACAGGCGGCGGTCCACCGCCAGCAGGCAAGCGGCGATGGAAGTGCCGTCGGCGCCGCTGTCCACCTTGTTTTCGACCACGCCGACGCGTTGGATGATGGCCGACAGCAGGTTGCTGGTGGCCTCGGGCTCCAGCGACGGCTGCTGCGCCACCCGGTCCACCTTGGCCTCGACCCGCGCCAGACGGTCGGCGATGGTGGCCAGGGCGGTGGCGAACATCTCGGGGTCGAAGGGATTCCGCGCCTGCTGCTGGGCCATATGCTCCAGCTTGGCCTCAAGCCCTGACAGCCGCTGGCTGATGGTGTCCAGCGCCGCCGCCATGGGGCTGAAATCCACCGGCGCCTGTTCCAGGAAACCGGCTTCCAGCCGCGCTTCGATCCCCGTCAGTCGTTCGGCCAGACCGTCCAGCTTGTCGCCATGCTGGGCGTTGCTGCTTTGCACCGAATTGCGCAAATGGGCCAGATGGTGGCTGACGCTTTTCAGCGCGGTGGCAAAGGTGTCGATGGCCGACAGCGCCTGCACGTCGCGCCGTTCCATGCGCGACAGGGTGTCGTTGACGTCGGTGGCGTAAGTGGCCGGGGCGTCGCCCAGGGATTCCAGCATGGTGGCCAGAATGTCCAGGCGCTCCAGAACAGGTCCCAACTGATCGGCGGATTCCGCCGACGCGGCATCGTTGCCAGCGTTGTTGCTGCCGCCCCTGAATACGCGAAACGCCATCCACAGCCCCCATTTGAAGTCCCGCATTATGGGCCGCGTGGCGTGAGCGGGGCAAGGGGGCGTATATGAATGCGCACAATGCAGCCCGCCGCGTGAATGCCCCATTGTGGATAACGCGCGGCCCGCGTAAGCTGTCGGCGCATGAATACCGAACTTTGTCACGTCTTCGTCTTTGTGGACGACCGCGCCGCCGCGCTGGCCGCGTTGGAAGCGTGCGGCCTGACGGAAAGCTTCAGCCGCGTGCATGACGGGCAGGGCACGGCCAACATCTGCGCCTGTTTCGACAACGCCTATCTGGAATTGCTGTGGCCGGATGATCCCGTGGCTCTGGCCTCGGTCAGCGTTGCCCGGACCCGGCTGTCCGAGCGGTCGCGGTGGCGCGATACCGGCGCCTCGCCGTTCGGCATCGGCCTGCGCGGCCGCATTCCCTTTCCCACCTGGGAATACCGCCCGCCCTATCTGCCTGATGGCAGCGGCATCGCCATCGCCCTGGGCAGCGAGGACCCGCGTCAGCCGTTCCTGTTCCGCTCGCCGGGGGACAGTCGCCCCGACACCTGGAATGATGGCCGCGCCGGGGAACGGCAGGCCAAGGCCGGTCTGGCGGAGATTTCCGCCTTGCACCTGGAGTTGCCGGTCGGCGCCACGCCCGCCGTGCGCAATCTGGTGGATCGCGGCTTCCTGACCCTGAAACCGGCGGTGCGGCACCGCCTGCTGATGACGGTGACGACCACCGACGGCAGGAAACGGGTGCTGGCCCTGCCGGAATTCACCTGGTCGGACTAAAAAAAAGCGGGCCAAAGCCCGCTTTTTTCATTTCTACGCCTTGCGCTTGCGCGGTTCGGGCCGTCCGACCACGTCGCCCCACAGGTCGAAATCCTCGGCGTGCTCGACTTTCACCAGCACCACGTCGCCCGGTTCCAGATCGGTGTCCGAGATGAAGACGCAGCCGTCCACCTCGGGGCTGTCGGCCCAGGAACGGCCGAAGGCGCCTTCTTCGTCCACTTCGTCGATCAGCACTTCGATGGTCTTGCCGATTTTCGCCAGACCGCGTTCGTGGGAAATCTGCCGCGCCATTTCCATCAAGCGGTTGTAGCGGTCTTCCTTGACGTCTTCGTCAACGTGATCGGCCAGATCGTTGGCGGCGGCGCCCTGCACGTTCTCGTACTTGAAGCAGCCGACGCGGTCCAGCTGCGCCTGTTGCAGCCAGTCCAGCAGGAATTCGAAATCGTCATCGGTCTCGCCGGGGAAGCCGACGATGAAGGTGGAGCGGATGGTCAGATCGGGGCAGATTTCCCGCCACTTCCTGATGCGCTCCAGCAGCCTCTCGTGGTCGGCCGGGCGGCGCATGGCCTTCAGAACCTTGGGGCTGGCATGCTGGAAGGGAATGTCCAGATAGGGCAGGATCTTGCCCTGGGCCATCAGCGGAATGACCTCGTCCACATGGGGATAGGGGTAGACGTAGTGCAGACGCACCCACACCCCCAGATCGCCCAGCGCCTCGGCCAATTCGGTCAGGCGGGTGCGCACCTGCTTGGCGTGCCAGCGGCTTTCCGCGTAGCCCAGATCCAGGCCATAGGCGCCGGTATCCTGGCTGATCACCAGCAATTCGCGCACACCGGCCATGGCCAGGCGTTCGGCCTCTTCCAGCACGTCGGCGGCGGGGCGGCTGGCCAGATCGCCACGGATGCCGGGGATGATGCAGAAGGTGCAGCGGTGGTTGCAGCCCTCGGAAATCTTCAGATAGGCATAATGCGACGGCGTCAGGTGCAGGCCTTCGGGCGGGACCAGCGACATCATCGGGTCGGCCACCGGCGGCACCGCGTCGTGCACGGCATTGACCACCTGTTCGTACTGGTGGGCGCCGGTCACCGATAGCACGTCGGGATAAATCTCGCGGATCGCCTTTTCGTCGTTCAGGCAGCCGGTGACGATGACGCGGCCGTTCTCGGCCATGGCCTCGCCGATGGCCTCCAGCGATTCGGCGCGGGCCGAATCCAGGAAGCCGCAGGTATTGACGATGACCACGTCGGCGCCGTCATAGGACCCCGAGATGTCGTAGCCCTCGGATCGCAGGCGGGTGAGGATGCGTTCGGAATCCACCAGCGCCTTGGCGCAGCCGAGGGAAACGATGCCGACCTTGGGAATGGCGTTTTGCATGATGTCCAAAAGGAAAAGGGCGGCGATCAGGGGGATCGCCCCAGAAGGCCGCCGGGCTTCGGTATTCCGTCCAGATAGAGGGAAACGGCGGCGGTTTCAAGCCTGCACACCTTGACAGGCGGTGCTTTGATAAAATATTAGATAATCATTATATTGTGGAGATGACGCTATGACCGATTTCTCGCCATGGTCCGCGCTGGCCGGGGGCGCCCTGATCGGTGCCGGAGCGGTGCTGCTGATGCTGACCAATGGCCGCATCATGGGCGTGGCCGGGATCGTCGGCGGTCTGTTGGGCGAGGGACGGCGCGAGCTGCCGTGGCGTCTGGCCTTCGTCGTCGGCATGGTGGTGCCGGGCATCGTTCTGGGTTTGACCGGCAATCTGCACCTGCAAGGCAACGGTTTGGGCACCGGACTGCTGGTGCTGGCCGGTCTGCTGGTGGGGTTCGGCACCCGCATGGGCAATGGCTGCACCTCGGGGCATGGTATTTGCGGTCTGGCCCGCCTTAGCCCACGTTCCCTGGCCGCCGTCTGCACCTTCATGGCGGTGACCGCGATCGTGGTTTTCGTCCGCCGCCACCTGATCGGAGCCTGAGCCATGCGCGCCATTTTGTCCGCCTTCGCTTCCGGCTTGTTGTTCGGCGGCGGCCTGATTCTCTCGGGCATGGCCGATCCGGCCAACGTGCTCGGCTTCTTCGACGTTGCCGGGCAATGGAATCCCACCCTGGCCTTTGTCATGGGCGGCGGCCTGGGCGTCACCCTGATCGGTTACCGCCTGTGCTTCCGCCGTCCGGCGCCGGTCTGCGAAGCGGCCTTCCAGGTGCCGACCAGCAAGGCGATCGACGCCCGCCTGATCGGTGGCGCCGTCCTGTTCGGCCTGGGCTGGGGCATCGCGGGCTATTGCCCTGGTCCGGCCTTTGTCGCCGCCGCCGGGGGCTTCCGCGAAGCGGTGATCTTCACTGCCGCCATGGTCGGCGGCATGGCGCTGTGGCGGTTCGCGCAATGGCGCATGACCACGTGCCCGATCCTGTGCAAGCTGCGGGGAAAGTGATTATTCCACCGTCGCCAAAATCTCTTCCAGCGCGACCACATCCTCGGGGGTGTTGACGTTGAAGAACGGGTCGAAGGGCAGAATGGGCCATTCGACCCGGACCAGGGGATAGCGATCGGCGAAGGCGCCCAGCTTGCGCAGGCCTTCCTCGATCAAGGCGCGGTGCAGATCGTCGCGCAGGGACACCGGCCACAGCGCGAAGACCGGATGGCTGCGGCCGCCGGAAACCGCCATGGCGATCTGGGCGTTTCCGGCCATGCGGGCGGCTTCCAGCCGTTCACGCAGATCGGCGGGCAGCAGCGGCGTGTCGGCGGCGGCGGTCAGCAGCCATTGCGCGCCGTGTTCCGCCGCCCAATCCATGCCCGTCAGGATACCGGCCAACGGCCCGCAATAACCGTCCAGCACGTCGGCCCGTACTTCCAGCCCGCAGGCGGCGAAACGGGCGGGGTCGCCGTTGGCGTTCAGCAGCAGCCGGTCCACCTGTGGCGCCAGCCGGGCGATGGTGCGGTCCAGCAGGGTGCGGCCACCCACCGCCAGCAGCGGCTTGTCACCGCCGCCCATGCGGCGCGACAGGCCGCCCGCCAGCACCATTCCGGCGATGGTGGTCACAGGCGCTCGTTGCAGGCGCTGGGCTCTTCCGCCTCGGGCACCTTGAAGTATTTGTCGATGGCCGCCCAGGCGGTGGTCACCGCCACCGCGTGCACGTCGAAACGGCCCATGGGCGAATACAGCGACGACGACAGATAGGTGCCGACCTCCTCGACCTCGCCGGTGACGAACACCACATCGCCGCGCGGCATGTCCAGATGCTGCTTGGTGCCGACTGCGCCGGTGATCTGGCCGGGGTGGGTGGGCAGCATGATGAAATTCATGAACCACGGCGTCACCAGGATGCCCGCCAGCCAATCCTCCCAGCGGCGGAAACCCACGGTTTCGACCTTCAGTGCCGGGTTGTACAGGCCGATGTCGCGCATGCGCTCCTCGCCGATACGGGCGAAGACGGCTTCCAACTGGTGGACACGGGCCAGGTCTTCCGGGCTCATGGGGTCGAACATGGTGTACTCCTTGTGGGCAACAGGCGGCGGAGTGTAGCGAAGGCGGCCGCCGCTGGCGACAGCTCTGGTCAAGCGTTGCAAAATCGTGGCAGTCCCGCGTGCATGCCCGATTGCATCCGGGTATGCGCATGGGGTAGGAGTGGGCAGCCCGCGCGGGTGGTTTCCGCGCGGCCAAGATCAACAGGATGAGAGAGGGGGAAACCATGCCCTACCGGCGGATCACGTTGAGCCATTTCCTGCTGCAGGAGCAGCGCCGCTTGAAGTCCTCGGGCGTGTTCACCTCGCTGATGAACGACATCCTGACCGCCTGCAAGATGGTGTCGCACGAGGTCAACCGCGGCGCGCTGGTCGGCAACCACGGCATCGCCGGGTCCGAGAACGTGCAGGGCGAGGAACAGAAGAAGCTGGACGTTCTGGCCAACGACATCTTCATCCACATGAATTCCCAGGTCGGCACCTATGCCGCCATGGCCTCGGAAGAGCTGGAGGAAGTGCAGGAAGTACCGGCCGTGGGTGGCACCCACGAAGGCCGTTACCTGCTGCTGTTCGATCCGCTGGACGGCTCCAGCAACATCGACGTCAACATCTCGGTCGGTTCCATCTTCTCGATCCTGCGCGTGCCGGAAGGCGTGGACCCCAGCAGCCAGGACGCGTTCCTGCAGCCGGGCGTCAAGCAGGTGGCCGCCGGTTACGCCCTCTATGGCTCCTCGACCATGCTGGTGCTGACCACCGGCGCAGGCGTCCACGGCTTCACCTTGGATCGCGACGTGGGCATGTTCTTCCTGACCCACCCCAACATGACCATCCCCGAGGACACCAAGGAATACGCCATCAATTCCTCGCGTGCCCGCCATTGGGAAGCGCCGGTGAAGCGCTACGTCGAGGAATGCAACGCGGGCAAGGAAGGTCCGCGCGGCAAGGATTTCAACATGCGCTGGGTCGCCTCCATGGTGGCCGAGGTGCACCGCATCCTGGTGCGCGGCGGCGTCTTCCTGTACCCGGCCGATGCCGAGAACATGAAGAAGGGCGGCAAGCTGCGTCTGATGTACGAAGCCAATCCCATGGCCTTCATCATCGAACAGGCGGGTGGCCTTGCCAGCACCGGCCGCCAGCGTCTGATGGAGGTCCAGCCGACCGGCCTGCACCAGCGCGTGCCGGTGATCCTGGGTTCCAAGAACGAAGTGGAGCGCCTGAACGCCTATCACGCCGAGCACGACGCGGCGCAGTAAGGTTGTGTGAAATGCTGGGCTCTGCCCGCCATAAGAAAAAGGCCGACGGAAGAAATTCCGTCGGCCTTTTTGTTGCTTATTCGATCAGCGCGTGGACCGGGTGTAGTTCACCGCTTCCTCGGCGGCGCGCACCAGGGCGCGGGCCTTGTTCATGCATTCCTCGTGCTCTTTCTGCGGATCGGAATCTGCGACGATTCCGGCGCCCGCCTGCACGTACATGGTGCCGTCCTTGATCAGCGTGGTGCGTAGCGCGATGCAGGTGTCCATGTTGCCGTTGCCGGCGAAATAGCCGATGGACCCGGCATAGAACGACCGGCGCTCGGGCTCCAGCTCGTCGATGATCTCCATGGCGCGGATCTTGGGGGCGCCCGAGGTGGTGCCCGCCGGGAAACCGGCCATCAGTGCGTCCATGGCGTCGCAATCCTTGCGGATGCGGCCTTCGACGTTGGATACGATGTGCATGACGTGGCTGTAATACTCGACCATCATCTTGCGCGTGACCTTGACCGAGCCGATCTCGGCGACACGGCCAACATCGTTGCGGCCCAGATCCAACAGCATCAGATGCTCGGCCAGTTCCTTGGGATCGGCCAGCAGATCGGCGGCCAATTCCTCGTCCTCGGCCTGGGTCAGGCCACGGCGGCGGGTTCCGGCGATGGGGCGGATGGTGACGGTGTCGTCACGCAGGCGCACCAGGATTTCGGGGCTGGAGCCCACCAGCTGGAAACCGCCCAAATTCAGGAAGAACAGGAACGGGCTGGGGTTCATGCGGCGCAGCGCGCGGTACAGCGAGAACGGCGGCAGCTTGAACGGCACCGCCAGACGCTGCGACAGTACCACCTGGAAGATGTCGCCCGCCGTGATGTATTCCTTTGCCTTCACGACCTTGGCGCAATATTCCTCGGGGCTCATGGACGGCACCGGGGTCGGCGCGTGCCCGGCACGGTCGATGAAGTCACCGGCCACCGGCAACGGCCGCTCCAGCGCCTCGACCACATGTTCCAGCCGTTCATGGGCCAGATCATAGGCGGCACGGGCGTCGATGCCCGCACGCGGCCACACCGGCACCACGGCGGTCAGGGTGCCGTTGACGTTGTCGAACATGGCCATGACGGTCGGGCGCATGAAGATGCCGTCGGGCACGCCGATGACGTCGGGATTGCCGTCCGGCAGCTTCTCCGCCAGCCGCACCATGTCGTAGGACATGTAGCCGATCAGACCGGCCGACATGGGCGGCAGGTGCGGCGGGATGTCCACATGGCTTTCCGCCACCAACGCCCGCAACGACGCCAGCGCGCCCTTGTCCTCGGCCACCGGGCAGGGGGCGAAGTCGTCGGGGCGGGTGCGGGCGTCGCGGTTGATCCACGCCTTGTCACCCTGGCACTTCCAGATCAGGTCCGGCTTCATGCCCAACACCGAATAGCGGCCGCGCACGGCGCCGCCTTCCACCGATTCCAGCAGGAAGGTGTGGCTTTGGCCCGCCGCCAGCTTCATGAAGGCGGAAACCGGCGTTTCCAGGTCGGCGACCAGGATGCGCCACGCCACCTGCGGCTGCCCGGCTTCATAGGCGGCGCGGAAGGTTTCGAAGTCGAGGACGCTGGTCATGGCGTTTATTCTTCGCGGGCGAGCTGGCTGCGGTCGACGCGAACGCCGATCGAGCTGTTGAGGGCGGCCAAATATTGCTCGATCAGATCGCCAGCCAGGGCGGCGGTGACCTGACGCTGGGCGGCATCCGACTGCTTGGGCTGGGCGGCGGGGTCGAAGGGCACCACCTTGGCCAGACGGCCGATCACCCAACCGCCCTGGGTGGCGGCGGTGCTGACACCGCCGATCTCGGCCTTGAACAGGTCGGACACCACCGACGGCGGCAGGCCGGTCTCGGCGGCGCCTTCACGGGTGAAGGGCTGGCTGGTGGCGGCCTTGCCGCCCATGGCCTGGGCCAGTTCGGCCACCGGCTTGCCCGCCTTCAGCGCCTCGGCGATCTTGGCGGCACGCTCCTTGCCCATGTCGTGGCGGCGCTCGGCCTGCCACCCGGCGACCACGTCGGCGCGGATTTCGGCCAGCGGGCGCGGTTGGGGCGGGGTGATGCCATCGACGCGGGCGATGAAATAGCCGTCGTCGGATTGGGTCAGCTGGCTTTCGGTCCCGGCCTCGGTGTGGAAGGCGACGTCCAGGAAGGTCTCGCCGCGCGGCAGGTCGGCGAAGGCCTTGCCCGACGGCGCCTTGCCGGTGGCGTCCACCGCCGGAACCTTGACGATGGCGAGGTTGAAGCGCTGGGCGGTCTCTTCCAGGCTGGTACCGGCGCCCAGGGAATCCTCGATTTGGGTATTCAGCTCGCTCATGCGCTCGTTGGCCTTTTCGGCGCGCAATTCGGCTTCCACCTGCTTCTTGATTTCGGCGACCGGGCGGACGCGGCTTTGCGCCACATGCCAGCCCAGGGCGGTCTTGACCGGGCCGATGGTGGCGCCGGGCTGGGCGGCCAGCAGGGCCTCGTTCAACTCGCCCGGCAGTTCGCCGCGCTCGACCATGCCCAGATCGACCACCTTGACGCCCAGTTCGCGGGCGATGGCGGCCAGGTCCTTACCGGCCTTGACCAGCGGCGCGGCCTTGTCGGCGGCGGCCTTGTCGGCCAGCACCACCTGCGACAACAGCACGCGGTCGGCGGGCTGGAACTCGCCCAGGCGGGCCTGATAGGCCTCTTCCACCATGTCGGGGGTGACTTCCACCTGACCGGCGATGGCGGTCGGCTTGATCACCAGCACGGTCAGGGCGCGGAATTCCGGGGCCATGAAGCGGGCGGTGTTGGCCTTGTAATACTCTTCCAGCTGGGCCTGCTCGGGGGCGGGCGGCAGCGGCAGGGAATCGTCACGCAGCAGGATGGTCTCGGCGACGCGACGCTCCTCGCGGTAGCGGCTCAGCGGATCGACCAGGGTGACCGGCGCCTTGACGCCGCCCGACAGGCCCTCGGCCAGCTGGGTGCGCACCAGATTGGCGCGCTCCTGGCGGATGAAGTCCTTTTCGCTCAGCCCGGCGCGTTGCAGCGCGAAGCGGAAGCGGGCGCGGTCGAACTCACCCTTTTCATTGCGGAAATTCGGATCGGCGGCGATGCGGGCCACCACGTTGTCCTCGCTGGCGGCCAGACCCAGGCGGCGACCGGCTTCCTCGATCAGGATGCGGGTGACCATGTTCTCGATGGCGCGGTCCATGAAGCCCAGCTTGCGGGCATCCTCGGCGGTCAGCTTGCCGCCGAACATGGGGTTCAGGCGCTCGACCTCGCGCTTGAATTCGAACATCACCTCTTGGGCCGAAACCTGGACCTTGCCCACCTCGATGGCGGGGCCATGGCCGAACATGCCGCCGCGCAGGCCTTCGATGCCCCAGGCGAGGAAGCTGAGCGCCAGGAGGGCGAACAGAAGCTTGACGAACCAGCTTTTGGAGGCTTTGCGGAAGGTGTCGAGCATGTTTTCCGGCTGAACGAGGGAGAATGGGAATACGCTGCGCCGGATTTGGCGGGCAGCGCGAAGTCGCGGGCATAATAGGTAGCCCCACCGCCCCCCGCAACAAGGAATCCGCCATTTCCACAGTGGTTGAAAAGGGCAAGGCGGGCAGGGGCTTTTTCTGCGCGACGAACGGGGCGGGCGGTGCTATATGCCCGGGATCATTCTGTCACCGGGAGGAAAGAGCATGAGCAGACGTCTGCTGATCGCCGGCAATTGGAAGATGAACGGCCTCAAGGCCGACGGTCTGGCCCTGGCCAAGGGCGTGGCCGAGAAGCTGAAGGCCGCGCCGGAGCTCAAGGCCGAGATGCTGGTGTGTCCGCCCTTCCTGCTGGTGTCTGCAGTGGCCGAAGCGGTGGCCGGTTCCGGTTTGGCCGTGGGTGGCCAGGACTGCCATGCCAAGGTGTCGGGCGCCCATACCGGCGACACCTCGCCGGTGATGCTCAAGGATGCCGGGGTTTCTTATGTGATCCTGGGCCATTCCGAACGCCGCACCGATCACGCCGAAAGCGACGCCCAGGTCAAGGCCAAGTCCGAGGCCGCCCTGGCCGCCGGTCTCAAGGCCATCGTCTGCATCGGCGAGACCCTGGCCCAGCGCGACGCCGGGCAGACCCTGGACGTCAACAAGAGCCAATTGCGCGGTTCCTGGCCGAACGGCGCCACCGCCGAGAACACCGTCATCGCCTATGAGCCGGTGTGGGCCATCGGCACCGGCCGCGTCGCCACCCCCGAGCAGGCGCAGGAAGTGCACGCCGCCATCCGCGCCGAGCTGTCGGCCATGATCGGCGCCGAGGAAGCGGGCAAGGTGCGCATCCTCTATGGCGGCTCCATGAAGCCGGACAATGCCGCCCAGCTGCTGGCCCTGCCCGACGTGGACGGCGGCCTGATCGGCGGCGCCGCGCTCAAGGTGGATGATTTCTGGGCCATCGCGCAGGCGGCGGGCTGATTTTCCACCAAAAGGATATTGCCGCCGCACTGCCGGACGGTGCGGCGGCGATGTCAACCCCATATGCTGGGGGTGGCGCGGAACTTTGCACTAGCCTTCCGTCACGCGGGGGGCTAAAAAACGCGTCGAACATCTCCGGTGCCCCGCGACGACGACAACGTCGGGCTCCGGCCTTTCCTGTTTTGTCGTTGGTGTGCCCATGGACGTCTTTCCGATCATCCTCGTCATCCACCTGCTCATCGCCATCGCGCTGGTCGGCGTCATCCTGCTGCAGCGGTCCGAGGGCGGCGCGCTGGGTATCGGCGGCGGCGGTGGCGGCGGTCTGATGACCGGACGCCAGGCGGGCAACCTTCTGACCCGGACCACCGCCATCCTGGCGACGAGCTTCTTCGTCACCAGCATGGCCCTGGCCTTTATCGCCAACAACCGTTCGACCGGCGCTTCGCCGTTCGATGCGGTGCCGGTTTCCGCTCCCGCCAAGCCGGCGGCTCCGGCCGAGCCGACCGCTCCGCTGGCGCGCTGATCCCTGTCACGGTACAGGGGCTTCGCGCGGCTTTGCGGCCTGTGCGGGGCGCGACGGAGCATTTAATAAGGATCGCCCGGCCGCTTGTGGTTTCAAGCGGCCGTCGCGTTTCGCGTGGGGAAGCCATGACCTTGAGAGCAAGGGGCCAATGACGCGTTTCATCTTCATCACCGGCGGCGTTGTTTCGTCTTTGGGCAAGGGTCTGGCCTCGGCCGCCCTCGGTGCGTGCCTCCAGGCGCGCGGCTTCAAAGTGCGTCTGCGCAAGCTCGACCCGTACCTGAACGTCGACCCGGGCACCATGAGCCCGTACCAGCACGGCGAGGTCTATGTCACCGATGACGGTGCCGAGACCGATCTGGACCTGGGCCATTACGAGCGTTTCACCGGGGTCGCGTCGCGCAAGAGCGACAACATCACCACCGGCCGCATCTATTCCGACGTGATCGCCCGCGAACGCCGCGGCGATTACCTGGGCGCCACCGTCCAGGTGATTCCGCACGTCACCAACGCCATCAAGGAATTCGTCAAGTCGGATATCACCGACGAAGACTTCGTCCTGTGCGAGATCGGCGGCACCGTCGGCGACATCGAATCGCTGCCGTTCCTGGAGGCGATCCGTCAGTTGGGCAATGAACTGGGGCGCGAGCGCACCATGTTCATCCACCTGACCCTGCTGCCGTACATCCCGTCGGCGGGCGAGCTGAAGACCAAGCCGACCCAGCATTCGGTCAAGGAATTGCTGAGCGTCGGCATTCAGCCCGATCTGCTGATGTGCCGGTCCGACCGCGACATCCCCGAGGGTGAGCGCAAGAAGATCGCCCTGTTCTGCAACGTGCGGAACCAGGCGGTGATTCCGGCGCTGGACGTGGACACCATCTATCAGGTGCCGGTCTCGTACCACGAGCAGGGTTTGGACGCCGAGGTTTGCCGCCATTTCCATATCGACTCGGCGGAACCGGACTTGTCGCGCTGGACCAACATCGTCAACCGCGTGCGCCAGCCGGAAGGCGAGGTCACCATCGCGGTGGTCGGCAAGTACACCAGCCTGCTGGACAGCTACAAGTCGCTGGCCGAGGCCCTGACCCATGGCGGCATCGCCAATAACGTCAAGGTCCGCCTGGACTGGATCGACAGCCAGATCTTCGAGCGCGAGGACGCGGTGCAGTACCTGGAGCCGTGTCACGGCATCCTGGTGCCCGGCGGTTTCGGCGAGCGCGGCGCCTCGGGCAAGATCGAGGCGGTCAAGTTCGCGCGTGAGCGCAAGGTGCCGTATTTCGGCATCTGCTTTGGCATGCAGATGGCGGTGATCGAATCGGCCCGCAATCTGGCCGGTCTGGACAAGGCCAGCTCGACCGAATTCGGTCCCAGCGAGGAGCCGGTGGTCGGCCTGATGACCGAATGGCTGAAGGGCAACGACCGAGAGCGGCGTGCCGCCAACGGTGATCTGGGCGGCACCCTGCGTCTGGGGGCTTATGATTGCCAGCTCAAGCCCGGTTCGCGGGTGCGCGAGATTTACGGCAAGGACGTGATCAGCGAGCGCCATCGTCACCGCTACGAGGTGAACATGGATTACCGCCCGGTGCTGGAAAAGGCGGGTCTGTCCTTCTCGGGCCTGTCGCCCGATGGCGTGCTGCCGGAAATCGTCGAGTTCCCCGACCATCCGTGGTTCATCGGCGTGCAGTTCCACCCGGAACTGAAGTCGAAGCCGTTCGACCCGCACCCGCTGTTCACAAGCTTCATCGCCGCCGCCGTGCGGCAATCCAGACTGGTTTGAAGACCATGAGCAAGCACGTCGCCGTCGGTCCGTCCTCAGCGCCCCAGGTCATCTTCGGCAATGATCTGCCGCTGGTGCTGATCGCCGGTCCGTGCCAGATGGAAAGCCGAGCCCATGCCCTTGAGTGCGCTTCCGCGCTCAAGGACATGGCCGCCCAGGCCGGGATCGGTCTGGTCTACAAATCGTCCTTCGACAAAGCCAACCGCACCTCGCTTTCGGGCAAGCGCGGCATCGGGCTCGATGCCGCGCTTTCCGTATTCGCGGAAATCCGCGAAACCCTGGGCCTGCCGGTGCTGACCGACATCCACACCGAGGAACAATGCGTCCCCGTCGCCAAGGTGGTGGACGTGTTGCAGATTCCGGCCTTCCTGTGCCGCCAGACCGATCTGCTGATCGCCGCCGGGCGTACCGGCGCGGTCATCAACGTCAAGAAGGGTCAGTTCCTGGCCCCCAACCAGATGGCCAACGTGGCGTCCAAGGTGGAAAGCACCGGTAATTCGCGCATTCTGCTGACCGAGCGCGGCGCCAGCTTCGGCTATGGCGATCTGGTCGCCGACATGCGGGCGCTGCCGATCATGGCCGCCACCGGCTATCCGGTGGTCATGGACGCCACCCACGCCGTGCAAAGCCCGGGCGGGCAGGGCGCCAGCTCGGGCGGCGACCGCCGCTTCGCGCCGGTCCTGGCCCGTGCCGCCGTGTCCACCGGCATCGCCGGTGTGTTCATCGAAACCCATCCCGATCCCGATCATGCGCCCTCCGACGGGCCGAACATGATCCGGCTGGCCGACATGCCCGACCTGATCGCCACGCTTCAGGCGTTCGATAAGGTGGCCAAGGCCCATCCCATCGTCATTGACTGAGCCAACCGTCAGAAGTTCGGAGAGACTGCAATGTCCGCGATCATCGATATCCACGCCCGCGAGATTCTCGACTCCCGCGGCAATCCCACCGTCGAAGTCGACGTGGTGCTGGAAAGCGGCGTCATGGGCCGCGCCGCCGTGCCGTCGGGCGCCTCGACCGGTGCCCACGAGGCCGTCGAGCTGCGTGACGGCGACAAGGGCCGTTACGGCGGCAAGGGTGTGCTGAAGGCGGTGGAAAGCGTCAACGGCGAAATCTACGACGCCCTGTCCGGCATGGACGCCGAGGATCAGGTGATCCTCGACCAGACCATGATCGACCTGGACGGCACCCCGAACAAGGCTCGCCTGGGCGCCAACGCCATCCTGGGCGTGTCGCTGGCCTGCGCCAAGGCCGCCGCCGAGGAAGCCGGTCTGCCGCTGTACCGCTATGTGGGCGGCGCTTTCGCCTCGGCCCTGCCGGTGCCGATGATGAACATCATCAACGGCGGCGCCCATGCCGACAACCCCATCGACATCCAGGAATTCATGATCATGCCCGTGGGCGCCGCTTCGTGCGCCGACGCCATCCGCATGGGTTCCGAGGTGTTCCAGGCCCTGAAGAAGGGTCTGAAGGACGCCGGTCACAACACCAATGTCGGTGACGAGGGCGGCTTCGCCCCGAACCTGAAGTCGGCCGAGCAGGCTCTGGACTTCATCGTTCAGTCCATCGAAAAGGCCGGTTACAAGCCGGGCGAAGACATCTTCCTGGCGCTTGACTGTGCTTCGACCGAGTTCTTCAAGGACGGCAAGTACGTCATGGAAGGCGCCAAGAAGACTTTCGACCAGAAGGCCATCGTCAAGTACTACGCCAAGCTGGTGAAGGCCTATCCCATCATCTCCATCGAAGACGGCTGCGCCGAGGACGATTTCGAGGGCTGGGAAATGCTGACCGACGAACTGGGCGGCAAGGTCCAGCTGGTGGGCGACGATCTGTTCGTCACCAACCCGGCCCGTTTGGCCATGGGTATCGAGAAGGGCCTGGCCAACTCGATCCTGGTCAAGGTCAACCAGATCGGTTCGCTGTCCGAGACCCTGGAGGCCGTCGAGCTGGCCCACAAGTCCGGCTACACCGCCGTGATGTCGCACCGCTCGGGCGAGACTGAGGATTCGACCATCGCCGATCTGGCGGTCGCCACCAATTGCGGTCAGATCAAGACCGGCTCGCTGTCGCGTTCGGACCGTCTGGCCAAGTACAACCAGCTGATCCGTATCGAGGAAGAGCTGGGTTCGGCCGCCCGGTATGCTGGCAAGGCCATTCTCAAGCGTTAACCCTTTTCCCGAGGGTTGAACAAGACGGCCAGGGCATCGCGCCCTGGCCGTTTCCGTTTACATCTACAAGATATTGTGTCGGCATGTGACATTTCTGTCTATCAATAGTCGCTCTGTGCGGAGAAGCAAATCCTTAGACAAGATAGATGGATTTTTATTGGTTTATGATTGGTAAACAAAGTTGGTGTGCGCAAAAGTGCGCTGAATCTGCCGCTTCAACTGCGCTACTTCACAAAGGTTGTAGTTATTTTCATTGCTTAAGTGATTCTAAGCGGATATCACTTGTTGACGCGCAAATCAGCCCGTGATTCTATCCGCCCCATGCTTCAAGAGCTCACCAGACGCCTGCGCCACTTTGTCGGTCCGTTGATCGGAATCGGCGCCGTGGCCTATTTCGCCTACCACACGGTGGAAGGCGATCGCGGCGTGCTGGCCTATGTGCGGATGAAGAACGAAATCCTGGAAGCCGAACTGCAACTGGCCAAGGTCAGCACCGAACGCCAATCCCTGGAACACCGCGTCCTGCTGCTGCGCCCCGACCACCTGGACCCCGACATGCTGGAAGAACGCGCCCGCGTCATGCTCAACATGGGCCATGACGGCGAAGTGGTGGTGTTCGGCGGCGGCAAGGGGCATTAAGCAGTCTCAAATTGCCGTTTCCTTTTCCTCTGCTATCCTTTGGTGTGGATGGTGGAGGTTGGCATGGCTTTCTTCAGGACCCGGAAAGGCAAGGCGGTAGAGGCTGCCGCAGCGCAGGCACGGCGCAATCTGGTTGCCGTCAACCTTGACCGGGGGCAGAGCGAAAAGAATCGGTGCGACGTGATCGGTTCGATCTTCTTCGCGTCCGAGGTCATCAAGACGCCCATCGGCTCGGTGACCCTTGAATTGAAAGGTGGGCATCTGCATTTCAAGCCGCATGGCGGGCGCATTCCCATCGATAGCCTGTCAACCACCCTGACGCCGCCCCTCAATCTGGACGGTGATGTCGGGGTGAGCAGCGTGTGCGGCGCCAGCCACGAGGTCGAGGCCAAGGTGAGCGGGGAACTTTCCGGAGCCCGCAAGCGTGGCGGCGACCGCAAGCTTTCGACGGAGGCCGCCGCGAAAATCGCTGGCGAGAAGCGCAGCAAGGCGGCGGACAATACTTCCGAGACGCTGAATTATACCGTGGCGCAGCGAGGATTATCCGCCAGCCCCTATGACGGTACCGGCATCAAGATCAGCTTTGAATCGCCCCTGGGCGTGAATGGAACCGGCCAGCCATTGCGCGGGCGACTGTTCGATGACCGTATGTTCAGCCTGGAACGGCAGGGCGATGAAAAAGCGGGAATTGCCGTCACCTTCCAGCCCAGCCCCTCCCATGTGGATTTCCGCGATGGCACCGGCATCTGGGGACGCGAGCTTTCCCAGGAAAAGCGCCAATTGATCCGACGCTTGCTCGCCATGCTGGTGGATGAGGACGAGTGGTCCCTGGGGCAGTTCGAACTCTTGCCGGAAAGTGAGACCGAGGAATGACGCCTGAAGAAATCTTGAAGCGCATCCAGGCGGTTGCCGAGGCCGAAGATGATGATTTCGAACATCTGGTAACTTTGTCTGGCCTCAACCCCAAGACGGATTTCGTCAATGCCGATCTGAGCGGCATCGATCTGCGATGGATCGATGCTGGAAATTTCAATCTTGATGGCTGTTTGGTCTCGCGCGGGGCGGTGTCCAAATCAGACGCGGGAGGCCGGGCGGTTGTCGTGGATGTGCCGTTTCGGGAACGTCGCAGACCGAAGCGGGATCAGCGGAAGGCCTTTGATATGACGCTAGCGGCCCATTCTGCGGTCAAGTCGGGACGGTTAGATGAAGCCGAACGTCTGTTTCGGGAAGCTGAGGCTGCTGATTCTCAAAATGCGGCTTGTCTCGGTGATTTTGCTTGGTTCATGCATGTTGTGCGCCGAAAAATGGATGAGGCGGAGCGTCTGTACCGGGCAGCAATCGCTGCCGATACCGAGCAGGTTGTCAATCTTGAGAATTTCGCTTCGTTCATGCTGAGTGTACGCCAGGACGTGGCGGAAGCCGAGCGTCTGTGTCGGGCGGCAGTCGCTGCTGATCCCAAACACGCCAATGCGCTCGGTAATCTGGCTTGGATTTTGATCGCCGATGGCCGCGAGGGTGAGGCGGCGGAGTTGGTGGGGCGGGCGTTGGAGGTGGCGGTGGCGGTGCCCGATGCTGAAGGCCCCGTAATCCTCGAATGCTGGTTCTACCGTTACGCCGTATACCCGGAATGGCGGGAGCGGGCGTTGGGGGAGATGGCGGGGTTGATTGGCGCTGGGGTGCGGTCGCCGGGGTGGGATTTGCGGGGGGTGGTGGCGCGGGGGGAGGCGTTGGGGCATCCTCGGCCCGATCTGCTGCGGGCGGTGGCGGCGGTGATCGCCAAGGAGGCTGAAGCCGATACCTTGGCGGCGTTCGGCGATTGGCCGAAGGTAGCGTAAAGGGGGGGGCACGCTTGCCTGGGCGGTGATCATAGGTTCAGGGGGGCACAGATGAACACAGGCGCCTGACGGCGCACACAGATGAACACAGATAAGGAAAAATATCTGTGTTCATCTGTGTTTATCGGCGTTCATCTGTGATCCATCAAAGGGCTGTCGCCCTTTTCCGGTCACCCCTCCGGGTCGGCGGGTTTGACGGCCGGGGCTTGGGGGCGGTTACCGGCGCCGCGGATGTTGATGAAGCGGGTCAGCAGGTCGAACCAGAAGCTTGATCCCAGCGACAGCGCCAGGGCGGTCAGGCACCAGCCGAGGAATTGCGGCAGCGAGAAGGGCGGGGTGGTGGTGGTCCAGCCGATGGGCAAGGGCGCCAGGGCCTGACGCAGGCTGCCCATGTCCTGGGCGGCGCCCAGCGCGGTGGTGCTGCGGGAATCCTCGGCATTGTCCAGGGCGGCTTGGGCGGCGTCCACCGCTGCCTGATCTCCCTTGCCCTGCGTCATGGCGGTCTTGGCGGCGTCGAGAGCCTGGCGCTTTTCCGCGACATTGCGGTCGGCGCCGATCAGGGCGTTGAGGCTTTGGCTGGCCGGGGTTTTCTGGTCGCCCTGGATCATCTGTCCGGCGATCTCGGCCATGCGGGTGGACAGGCCGCGATCGGTCCACAGGGCGCGGGCGACCGCCAGGGTATCGGCGTTGGTCGCTGCCGCCACCGCCAAGGCGACGGCCAGGGCCACCACCTGAATCCGCCGTTTATAGGCGCCTTGCAGGTGGGCCATCTCGGTGTCGAACCAATGGGCCAGAGCGTCGCGGGTGGCTTGCAGCGAGGCGCTGGTGTTGTTGACAATGGCGCGCAGCGACGCCCGCACCCGGTCGTCGGGAATGGTGTCGATACCGTTCAGGATCGCCTTGAAGGTGGCGGTGTCCGAGGTCTGGATGGTGGGGTTGACCATGTCCAGCAGCGCCGAGACGAAGGTCTCGCCCGACAGGTAGGAGGCGCGGTCGCCGCTGGGCGGCGTGGCCGGGGCGACGGCCTGTGCCAGCGTATCGACCACCCGCTGCGCCTGCTTCACCACATTCTCCAGGTATTCCAGCTCGGTGATGCCCGGTGCCGGTTGCCGCTGCTGCGCCTCGGCCAGGGCCTGCTGGCGGCGGGTCAGATCGGCGCGGGCGTTGTCCAGGGCGGTCTTGGTTGCTTGCAGCGCGGCCTTGCCCTTGGGCGCGGCGGCGGCCAGCAGCGGATGCGCCAGCAAGGCCGTCAGGAACGGCGTCCCCGCCGCCAACGCCGTCAGCCCCTTTTCCAGGCCCTTGGCGCGCAGCTTGAGCAGGCTGGCGATATATTCGTTGATGATCGTGCAGAACAGGCTGAGAATCAGATACATGAGCGCCAGCCCGATGGCCACGTCCAGCATATGCCCGAAATCCATGGCTCCCTCCCCAGGGGTGTAATCACAGCGAATGATACTGCTTTAGGTAGAGGAGTCGAGAGCTGTGTGAAAAGCGCCGCCGGGGCCTTTCTTTTCCGGCCCTTGCTTCCGATATGAGAGCGGAGGGAATGCGGCGCGATCTGGTCGAATGATCACTTTCCCACCCCAAGGGGCGGGGTGCGGTGTAGTTAACTGAAAACAAGTTAATTGCTCATATTGCATTGCAAAACAAGCGTTTCCTGTATCAAAGAAGCTTGCAAAATAGGGTAGGGTCGTTTACCTAACCTGCGAAAGCAACTTTCAAGCCCTGGGAGGGACCATGGCGACTAGCCCTAAGCGTCGGACCAAGGTGGCCGAGCCTGACAAGGCCCAGCTGATCCAATGGTACCGCGACATGCTGCTCATCCGCCGTTTCGAGGAAAAGGCGGGTCAGCTTTACGGCATGGGTCTGATCGGTGGCTTCTGCCACCTGTATATCGGCCAGGAGGCCGTGGTGGTGGGTCTGCAATCCGCCGCCGGCCCGACCGATTCGGTGATCACCTCGTACCGCGACCACGGCCAGATGCTGGCCTGCGGCATGGACCCCAAGGGCGTCATGGCCGAGCTGACCGGCCGTATCGGCGGTTACTCGAAGGGCAAGGGCGGCTCGATGCACATGTTCAGCCGCGAGAAGCGCTTCTACGGCGGCCACGGCATCGTCGGCGCCCAGGTGCCGATCGGCACCGGCCTGGGCCTGGCGCACCAGTACACCAAGGATGGCGGCGTCTGCCACGTCTACCTGGGTGACGGCGCGCTGAACCAGGGTCAGGTCTACGAAAGCTTCAACATGGCCGCGCTGTGGAAGCTGCCGGTCGTGTACGTGATCGAGAACAACAAATACGCCATGGGTACCTCGATCGAGCGGTCCTCGGCCGGTGGCACCGAGCTGTTCAAGCGCGGCGCCGCCTATGGCATCCCCGGCGAGGCGGTCAACGGCATGAGCGTGGTGGAGGTCAGCGAGGCCGCCAACCGCGCCCTGGAACACGCCCGTTCCGGCCAGGGCCCGTACATCCTGGAAATGAAGACCTATCGCTATCGCGGCCATTCCATGTCCGATCCGGCCAAGTACCGGACCAAGGAGGAAGTCAGCCGCATGCGCGAGCAGCACGACCCCATCGACACCCTGAAGGCGACATTGCTGGAAATGGGTGCGCTGGACGAGGCGGCCCTCAAGGACATCGACCGCGAGGTCAAGGCCATCGTCACCGAGGCCGCCGACTTCGCCCAGACCAGCCCCGAGCCCGATCCGTCGGAGCTGTGGACTGATGTGTTGATCGAGGCGTGAGGAGCTGACGATGGCGATCGAAGTATTGATGCCGGCGCTCTCGCCGACCATGACCGAGGGCAAACTGGCCCGTTGGTTGAAGAACGAAGGTGATGCGGTCAAGTCCGGCGACGTGCTGGCCGAGATCGAGACCGACAAGGCCACCATGGAACTGGAAGCGGTCGAGGAAGGCCGCGTCGGCAAGATCCTGATCCAGGCCGGGACCGAAGGCGTGGCGGTGAACACCCCCATCGCCATCCTGCTGGAGGAAGGCGAGGACGAAACCGCGCTGACCAAGGTGATGGAACAGCCGGTCTGCACCCAGCCGGTGCGCCGTGACGAACCGGGAACCGTGGCCGCCGTCTGCGCCCCGGCGCCCAGCCGCCCGGCCCCGGAAGAGAAGGTCTATGCCTCCTATGCCCGCCAGACCGTGCGCGAATCGCTGCGCGACGCCATGGCCGAGGAAATGCGCCGCGATCCCGGCGTGTTCCTGCTGGGCGAGGAAGTGGGCCAGTACCAGGGCGCCTATAAGGTGTCGCAGGGTCTGCTGGACGAATTCGGCCCCAGCCGCGTGATCGATACCCCGATCACCGAAATGGGCTTCGCCGGTATGGCCGTGGGCGCCGCCTTCGCCGGTCTCAAGCCGATCGTGGAATTCATGACCATGAATTTCTCGATGCAGGCCATCGACCACATCATCAACTCGGCGGCCAAGACGCTGTACATGTCGGGCGGCCAGCAGCCGTGCCCGATCGTGTTCCGCGGCCCCAACGGTGCCGCCGCCCGCGTCGCCGCCCAGCACAGCCAGGACTTCGCGTCATGGTACGCCCATTGCCCGGGCCTGAAGGTGGTGGCGCCGTGGTCGGCGTCCGACGCCAAGGGCCTGCTCAAGGCCGCCATCCGCGATCCCAATCCGGTGGTGGTGCTGGAAAACGAAATCCTCTACGGCCAGAGCTTCGACGTGCCCGAGGACCCGGATTTCGTCATTCCGCTGGGCAAGGCCAAGATCGAGCGTGCCGGTGAGCATGTGACCCTGGTCGCCTATTCCCGCATGGTCGGCGTCGCCCTGGATGCCGCCGCCAAGCTGGAGGCCGAGGGCATCAGCGCCGAGGTGGTCAACCTGCGGTCCCTGCGTCCGCTGGACGTGGATACCATCGTCGCCTCGGTCAAGAAGACCAACCGCATCGTCACCATCGAGGAAGGCTGGGCCTATGCGGGCATCGGCGCCGAGATTTCCGCGACGATCGTGGAACACGCCTTCGACTGGCTGGACGCTCCGGTGGTCCGCGTGGCCGGTCCGGATGTGCCCATGCCGTACGCCGCCAATTTGGAACGCCTGGCCCTGCCGGGTTCGGACGACATCGCCGACGCCGCCCGCAAGGTCTGCTACAAAAAGTAAGGGGGGAGCGTTATGCCCATCGAGATTTTGATGCCTGCGCTCTCGCCGACCATGAGCGAGGGCACCTTGGCCCGCTGGCTGAAGAACGAGGGTGACACGGTCAAGTCCGGCGACGTCATCGCCGAGATCGAGACCGACAAGGCCACCATGGAGTTCGAGGCGGTGGACGAGGGCACCATCGGCAAGATCCTGATCGCCGCCGGTTCCGCCGGGGTCAAGGTCAACACACCGATTGCCATCCTGCTGGAAGAGGGCGAGGACGCGTCGGCCATCACCGCCGCGCCCAAGGCCGCCCCGGTTGCCGCCGCCGCGCCGGTGGCTGCCGCCCCGGCTCCGGTCGCGGCTGCTGCTCCGGTCGCGGCTGCTCCGGCCGTCCCGGCTGGCGACCGCGTGTTCGCCAGCCCGCTGGCCAAGCGTCTGGCCGCCGAGGCCGGTCTGGACCTCAAGGCGGTGCAGGGCTCGGGCCCCTATGGCCGCGTGGTCAAGGCCGACGTGGAAGCCGCTGTGAAGGGCGGGGTCAAGGCTGCTCCGGCTCCCGCCGCCGCCGCCGCTGCCCCCGCGCCGAAGGCCGCTCCGGCCCCGGCCGCCGCCAATCCGTTCGAGCCCGCTTACGAGGAGATTCCCAACTCCTCCATCCGCAAGGTCATCGCCCGCCGCCTGACCGAGGCCAAGCAGACCGTGCCGCACTTCTACCTCACCATCGATTGCGAGGTGGATGCGCTGCTCAAGGTCCGTGCCGAGCTGAACGGCCGCTCCGATGCCTACAAGCTGTCGGTCAACGACTTCGTCATCCGGGCCGTGGCCCTGGCGCTGAAGAAGGTTCCGGCCGCCAACGCCTCGTGGGGCGAGGAAGCGATCAAGCGCTACATCGACGTGGACGTGTCGGTGGCGGTGGCGACCCCCAACGGTCTGATCACCCCCATCGTCCGCCATGCCGACCACAAGGGCCTGGCCGCCATCTCGAACGAGATGAAGGAATTGGCGGGCAAGGCCAAGGACGGCAAGCTGAAGCCCGAGGAATTCCAGGGCGGCGGCTTCACCATCTCGAACCTGGGCATGTTCGGCATCAAGGAATTCGCCGCCATCATCAACCCGCCGCAGGGGTGCATCCTGGCGGTCGGTGCCGGTGAACAGCGTCCGGTGGTCAAGAACGGCGCCCTGGCCATCGCCACGGTGATGAGCTGTACCCTGTCGGTGGATCACCGCGTGGTGGACGGCGCCGTCGGTGCCGAGTTCCTGGCGGCGTTCAAGAAGCTGATCGAGGACCCGTTGAGCATGCTGCTGTAGGATTGTTCCGGCGGGCTTCGGTCCGCCGGAACAATGCATTGGGGGGTGACATGGATCGGGACGACATCGCCCGTTCCATGCCGTCGGTACGCTCGGCGTTCGAGGCATGGAAGGACAATGTGCGCGAGGGCCGCATGGCCCAGGCCGGGGCGGCTCTGTTCGGCGAAAGCCTGGATTGGGGCGACAGCCTGCGCGCCATTTACGAGCAGGAAGGGCGCGACGCCCTGTCGGCCCGTGATCCGCTGACCCGATTCTTTGTCACCCGTTTCCGCGGCATGCCGCAACCGGCCGATCTGGGCGCGGCGCCCGGTCATGCCCTGTTCCTGATGGCCTTTACCGCCTTCCCCTATCTGGATGCGCTGGTGGAGGAACTGAGTGTGGGCGAATTCCACGCCGCCCAATCCGACGGCACCTTCACCGTGCGCCGGGTGCTGGCGGGAGAGGACGAGGGTGACGGTGCCGTATTGCCGGTACGCAAGGGGCAACTGGGCTGGGGCTTCGACCTCATGCCGGTGTACCGGGCCAAGGCGGCGGCGCTGGACAGCTATATCGTCAGCCAGCATGGCGGCGATTTCGACGACTTCCTGTGGGCTTACGTGGCCGATCACGACCTGATGTTCGAAACGGATCAGGCCTGGTGCCCGCTGGTGAAAGGGTAAAACCATGCGTCTCAAGGTGCGAGACCTGCCCCGGCCCGTCGCGGCGGGCGCCCCGACCGAGACGGCGCCCAACGCCGCCGAGGCCCAGGCGCTGGCCGGTCTGATGGCCATGCTGGAGGGCAGCCCGCTGTTCAACGGCCATCTGGTGATGGCGGAGGAACAGGAACGCGGTTACCGCTCGGTCGGCGAGCTGCGCCGCCTGATTGCCGACACCAGGCTGCTGCTGCCTGACGATTCGGCGGCCTGTCCCATTCTGGCGGCCATGCGCGCCGCCTGCCGCAAGTATCTGGACGAAGCCGAGGCCTGGGACAAGAAATCCGGCCGCCGCTTCTCCATGCCGACCTTCGCTTTTTTCCAGTTGTTGGGCGCCTTCCGCGAGGTGATGGGCCTGCATTCCTGGAAATTGTGCGAGCTGTACGACCTGGACGTCGACGGCCGGCTGGTTCCCTTCTTCCCGGGTGGCCGCGAATAACGCGGCGCCTGCGACACACGAATATCCTGGTGGAGTACTGACATGGCCGACAACAGCTTTGACGTGGTGGTCATCGGCGGCGGTCCCGGTGGCTACGTGGCCGCCATCCGCGCCGCCCAATTGGGCAAGAAGACCGCGCTGGTCGAACGCGAACACCTGGGCGGCATCTGCCTGAACTGGGGCTGCATCCCGACCAAGGCGCTGCTGCGCTCGGCCGAGGTGTTCCGCAACATGCAGCACGCCGCGTCCTACGGCCTGTCGGCTCAGGGCATCGGCTTCGATCTGGCGGCGGTGGTCAAGCGCTCGCGCGGCGTTTCGGCCCAGCTCTCGGCGGGCGTCAAGGGCCTGCTGAAGAAGAACAAGGTCACCGTGTTCGACGGCCACGGTAAGCTGCTGGGCAAGGGCAAGGTAGCGGTCGAGGGCAAGGACAACGTCACAATTTCCGCCCCGCACATCATCCTGGCCACCGGCGGCCGCGCCCGCATCATTCCGGGGCTCGAACCCGACGGCAAGTATGTGTGGACCTACAAGGAAGCGTTGGTTCCCGACACCATGCCCAAGCGTTTGCTGGTCATCGGCTCGGGCGCCATCGGCATCGAATTCGCCAGTTTCTTTAACACCCTGGGTGCTCAGGTGACGGTGGTCGAGATGATGGACCGCGTCATGCCGGTGGAAGACGAGGAAATCAGCGCCTTCGCCCGCAAGTCGTTCGAGAAGCAGGGCATGAAGATCATGACCTCGGCCGGGGTCAAGGGCCTGCGCAAGCTGGCCGACGGCGTCGCCGTGCAGGTGGAAGTGGGCGGCAAGATCGAAGAGATCGTGGTCGATCGCGTCATCTCGGCGGTTGGCGTGGTCGCCAACATCGAAAATATCGGCCTGGAAAACACCAAGGTGAAGGTGGAGAAGGGCCATGTGGTCACCGATGCCCTGTGCCGCACCGACGAGCCGGGAATCTACGCCATCGGCGACCTGACCGCGCCGCCGTGGCTGGCGCACAAGGCCAGCCATGAAGGCATCATCTGCGTCGAGGCCATCGCCGGTCTGCACCCGCACACCATGAACATCCGCAACATCCCCGGCTGCACCTATTGCCACCCGCAGGTGGCCAGCGTCGGCCTGAGCGAGAAGAAGGCCATCGAGAAGGGCTATCAGGTCAAGGTCGGCCGCTTCCCGTTCATCGGCAACGGCAAGGCCATCGCCCTGGGCGAACCGGAAGGCTTGGTCAAGACGGTGTTCGACGCCAAGACCGGCGAATTGCTGGGTGCCCACATGATCGGCGCCGAAGTGACCGAGATGATCCAGGGCTACACCATCGCCAAGACCCTGGAAACCACCGAGGCCGAACTGATCCACACCGTGTTCCCGCATCCGACCCTGTCGGAAATGATGCACGAATCGGTGCTGTCGGCCTTCGGCCGGACGATTCACTTCTGATCAGGCGCCCCCTCCCAACCCTCCCCCGTGCAGGGGGAGGGCGAGGGGTTTTCTGGAGGCGCCGCCTCCTGATCGTCATTGCCGGGCTTGACCCGGCAATCCATGGACCCTCGGGTCAAGCCCGAGGGTGACGGCCAAAGAGAGACGTTTCCGTCTGAACCGGACGCACTCTTGTCTTGACCTGCCGCCTGTGCCGGGACATATCCAAGCCATGACCGACAAGCCCGTTCTCCGCCATCCCGAAAAAGCCCACAAGCCGGACAATCCGTCGCCGCGCAAGCCGGACTGGATTCGCGTCAAGGCGCCCACCTCGGAAGAGGCGGCTGAAGTGCGGCGCCTGATGCGCGACAAGAACCTGCACACCGTGTGCGAAGAGGCGGCCTGCCCCAATATCGGCGAATGCTGGAAGCACAAGCACGCCACCTTCATGATCCTGGGCGACACCTGCACCCGCGCCTGCGCGTTCTGCAACGTGAAGACCGGCAAGCCCGGCGCCGTGGACATGATGGAGCCCGAGAATCTGGCCGACAGCGTCGCCAGGATGGGCCTCAAGCATGTGGTCATCACTTCGGTCGACCGCGATGATCTGGCCGACGGCGGCGCCTTCCAGTTCGTCGCCTGCATCGAGCGCATCCGCGCGTTGGGCGGCGATACCACCATCGAGATTCTGACCCCGGATTTCCGCGACAAGGCCGGAGCCATCGAGGCGGTGGCCCGTGCCAAGCCCGACGTGTTCAACCACAATCTGGAAACCGTGCCGCGGCTGTATCCCGGCATCCGCCCCGGCGCCCGCTATTTCGACTCCCTGCGCCTGTTGCAGAAGGTCAAGGAGGTGGATTCGTCCATCTTCACCAAATCGGGCATCATGGTCGGCCTGGGCGAGACGCGGGCCGAGGTGTTGCAGGTCATGGACGACATGCGCTCGGCCAATATCGATTTCATCACCATCGGCCAGTATCTCCAGCCGACGCCCAAGCATGTGGGCGTTGACCGCTTCGTCACCCCCGATGAATTCGCCGATTACCGCGCCATGGCCAAGGCCAAGGGCTTCCTGATGGTCGCCGCGACGCCGCTGACCCGCTCGTCGCACCACGCCGACCGCGACTTCGCCGAATTGCGTGCCGCCCGCCAGAAGCTGACCGGCGCGGCGGAGTAGGGGGATCATGCCGACCCACGCCGAGAAGCGGTATATGCCCTATACCCCGGACCAGTTGTTCCAACTGGTGGCCGATGTGGAGCATTATCCCGAATTCCTGCCGTGGTGCGTGGCGTCGCGTATCCGCAAACGTGATGGTGACGTGTTCTTCGCCGATCTGGTCATCGGCTTCAAGATGATCCGCGAGCGTTATACCTCCAAGGTGGTGCTGAACCCGGCGGCGCGGCGTATCGATGTGCAATACACCGAAGGTCCGTTCCACCACCTGGACAATCACTGGATCTTCGTCCCGGCCGAGGACGGCGGCACCACCATCGATTTCTATGTGGATTTCGAGTTCCGCTCGAAGCTGCTGCAAAAAGTCATCGGCACGCTGTTCAACGAAGCGGTCAAGCTGATGGTGGCGTCGTTCGAAAAGCGGGCCAAACAGATGTTCGGCCCAGACGGACGGCACGCCTAAAGTTCACCACAAAGGCACAAAGAGCATCGAGGGCGGTTAAAAACAACCGCACCTTCGGGGCTCTTTGTGCCTTTGTGGTAAGCGGCCTTATTCCGCCGCCGTGGCGTGGCCGTCGATGCGGCCCAGGCGCAGGATGCTGGCGAAGGTTTCCGCCGGGATGGGGCGGGAATAATAGAAGCCCTGGATTTCGTCGCATTTCAGGCCCTTGAGCACCTCCAGTTGGGCGTCGTTTTCCACACCCTCGGCGACGATTTCCAGGTTCAGCGAATGGCCCATGGCGACGATGGCGCCGACGATCTCGGCCGAGGCCGGATTGGTGTCGATGTCCATGACGAACGAGCGGTCGATCTTCAGCTTGTCCAGCGGGAACTTCTTGAGGTAGCTGAGCGACGAATAGCCGGTGCCAAAATCGTCGATGGCTAGCCGCACGCCCTGCTTGTGCAATTGCATCAGGGTTTCGATGGTGGCCTCGGCATGGTGCATGACCGCGCTTTCGGTCAGCTCCAGTTCCAGCAATTCCGGCGGAATGCCGTGGGTTTCCAGGGCTGCGACCACCTGCTCCACCAGATCGGGCTGGCGGAACTGATGGGCCGACAGGTTGACGGCCACCTGCACCACCGGCTGGCCGACATCGCGCCATTGGCGCAATTGTTCGCAGACATGGTTCATCACCCAATTGCCGATGGGGACGATTAGGCCGGTTTCCTCGGCGATGGGGATGAAATCGGCGGGCGAGATCATGCCCAATTCGCGATGGCGCCAGCGCACCAGCGCCTCGGCGCCGACCACGCGGCCGGTGGCCGTTTCGATCTTCGGCTGGTAATAGACCACGAATTCGTCGCGCGACACTGCCTTGCGCAATTCGGTTTCCAACCGCAGCCGCTCTACCGAATTGGCGTGCATTTCCGGGGTGTAGAACTGGTAGCTGTTGTCGGCCAGCTCTTTGGACCGGTTCATGGCGGTTTCCGCCTTCTGCGCCAGATCCTCGGGGTCGGTTCCGTCCACCGGATAGACGCTGATGCCGACCTTGGCGGTGATGAACAGCTCGTGGCCGTCCACCTCGAACGAGGTGGCGAAGGATTCCAGCAGGCGCGAGATGACCAGATGGGCGTCGTGGTCCTGGGCAAGGTCGGTCAGCAGACAGCAGAAGGTGTCGCCGCGCAGACGGGCCACGGTGTCGTGGCCGCGCAACGACATGCCCAGGCGGTCGGCGACGGTGCGCAGCACCACGTCGCCGGTCTGGTGGCCCAGGGTTTCGTTGATCTGCTTGAAACGGTTGAGGCCGATCATCACCAGCGCCAGACGGCGCCCGGAACGCGGCGCCCGCTCCAGCGCCTGATCCAGGCGGTCCATCAGCAGATAGCGGTTGGGCAGGCGGGTGACAGCGTCGTAATAGGTCAGGGTGCGGATGGTTTCTTCCGCCCGCTTGTGCTTGGAGATGTCCGAGAACACGCCCACATAACGGGTGACCTGACCCGACGGGTCGGTGATGGCCTTGATGGTCAGCCATTCGGGAAAGGCCTCGCCGTCCTTGCGGCGGTTCCAGATTTCGCCCTGCCACTCGCCGTTCTCGCGGATACGCGCCCACATGGCGTGGTAGAACTCGGCGTTTTGCAGGCCGGATTTCAGCATGGCGGCCTTTTGCCCCAGCACTTCCTCGCGCGGGTAGCCGGAAATGTTGCTGAAACCCTGGTTGACCCACAGCATGGTGCCGCGCCGGTCGGTGACCATGACGCCTTCCATGGTGCATTCCAGCACCTTTTCGGCAACGTCCAGCCGGGCCAGCGCCCGTTTGCGCGCCGAGATGTCGTGCAGCACCACCACGAAGCGGCGTTCGCCGTCGCGCTCCAACTGGGCCACCGACATTTCCATGGGCACCACGCCGCCATCCTTGCGGCGGCCCAGAACCTCGCGGCCACAGGACAGCAATTCGCCCGAACCGTCGGCCACATAGGTCTTCCAGCGTTCGCGCAGGCGGCGGGCATAGGGTTCGGACAACAGCCCGTCCACCGGTTCTTCCAGGACCTCGTCGGCGGCATACCCGAACAGGTGCTCGGCGCGCGGATTCAGCTTGCGCACCCGGCCACGTTCGTCGGCGATGATCAGGGCATCGGGCAGCGAGGCCATCATGGTGTCCAGCGCCGCCTCGGCGGCACGGGCCATTTCCCGGGCGCGCAACGATGCCTCGGCCTGGGTAAGCCGCCCGCGATGGCTCAGCAGCAGGTAAAGCCCCAGCGCGGCGCAGCCCAGCCAGCCGCCCAGGGCGAACGGGCCGGGTAGGGCACCGCCCAGCAGGTCGCGCTGGTTGGCCAGGGCGATCACGGCAAGGCCGATGGCGAGAAACAAAGAGGCGGAGAGAAAAGGTATCCGCCCCGGTGCCGGAAGCGGCATCGTCAAACCCTGCTTTTCGCTGGCTTGAGGTCTCCGATTCACTCCATCCTCGCAATCAAAGCCCGTCCGTTCTTCGACGAGGCTCGTTCGAAGGTGGGCTAACCATATCCCTAGCCTGCATGGGGATACAAGGGTTCCGAAGGTCTAGGACTCAGTATTTTCTCATGGGCGAAGGATAGGGGTGAATGTCGGGGAATGTTGCGCCGCAACATTTCGCCACTTTTCTTTCCATGAGGCATATTGTGGATTGCCTGCTCCGGCGATGCGCACGAAAATTAATAAACATATTCGGCACATATTTCGGGGTTTCGCATGCAACGTCCGATTGGCTTGTTTACCGATTTCGGTTTGGCCGGTCCTTATCTGGGGCAGGTGCGCGGGGTGTTGCTGCGGCATGCGCCGCTGGCGCCGGTCATCGATCTGATGGCCGACGCCCCCGCTTGCCGGCCGATGGCCTCGGCCTATCTGCTGGCGGCATTGGCCGCGGAATGGCCCGAGGACATGGTGGTGATGGCGGTGGTCGATCCGGGCGTGGGCAGTGCGCGTCTGCCCCTGATCGCCGAGATCGGAGGGCGCTGGTTCGTCGGCCCCGATAACGGCCTGTTCGAGATTTTGCTGCGCCGGGCGGCGCGGGCGAAGGTATGGGCGATAACATGGCGGCCCCAGCGGCTGTCGGCATCGTTTCATGGCCGCGACCTGTTCGCGCCGGTTGCGGCGCGGCTGAGCCGGGGTGAGACGCCCGAGGCCATCGGTGCCGAAGCGGCGACACCCTGGTGCCCGGCGGATTGGCCCGATGACCTGCCCGAAGTGATCTATGGCGACGTCTACGGCAATGCCTGGACCGGCCTGCGCGCCGCGCTGCTGCCGCCCGAGGCGCGGTTGGTGGCGGCGGGACAAGAGCTGACCTGCGCCCGCACTTTCACCGATTGCCCGCGCGGCGATTCCTTCTGGTACGAAAACTCCAGCGGCCTGGTTGAAATCGCTGTCAATGAAGGAAATGCAATGGCTGTGCTGGGCCTGGATTTGGGGACGCCGGTGCAGGTGAAAGTGGCCTGACATACATTGGAATACCGATGCGCGGCCTAACCAAAAGGACTAGACTCTTTCCAGCTTGGGGGCTTGGGGAGTCATAAGGCATGGCCTTTGCGGTGAAGTTCTGGGGCGTGCGCGGCAGCATCGCCTGTCCTTCCCCGGATCACATGGTTTACGGCGGCAACACTTCGTGTGTCGAGGTGCGGGCCGGTGACCATGTGTTCATCCTGGATGCGGGGACAGGTATTCGCGGGCTGGGCCGGGATTTGCTGCAACGGGGGGTGCAGGCCGCCACCTTGCTGCTGACCCACACCCACCTTGACCATATCAACGGCTTTCCGTTTTTTGCCCCTGCTTTCAGTCCGAATTTCGCCCTGCGCATCATGGCGGGTCATTTGGGGGTCAAGAACGGCGGCATCCGTGCTGTCCTGGCCAGCCAAATGGACAACCCGACCTTTCCGGTGCCGCTGTCGGCCATGCGCGGCACGGTGTCGTTCGATGATTTCCGGGCGGGCGACACCCTGACCTTCGCCCCCGGTGTGGTGGTGCGCACGGCGCCGCTGAACCACCCCAACGGCTCCACCGCTTACCGCATCGAATATGGCGGGGCTTCGGTGTGTTACGTCACCGACACGGAACACGTTCCCGGCAAGCCCGATCAGGTGGTTCTGGACCTGATCGCCGGGGCCGACATGGTGATGTACGACACCACCTATACCGACGCGGAATTCCCCGAGAAGGTGGGGTGGGGGCATTCCACCTGGCAGGAGGCGGTGCGGCTGTCCAAGCTGGCGGGCGTCAAGAATCTGGTGCTGTTCCACCACGAGCCCGACCATGACGATACCTTCATGGCCGGGGTCGAGGCGCAAGCGGCGGCGCTGTTGCCGGGCACCATCGCCGCCCGCGAGGGAATGGAACTGATCCTGGGCTGAAGGCCGGTTACTCGGCTTTCTTTTCCTCGGGCTTCTTGTCTTCCTGCTTGGCCTCGGGCGCCGGTTCCGGGGTGATGGCGACAACCTCGCGCGAGATTTCGGTGGACACCATCTGGCCGGGATTTTCCCGCGATTCGCATGACGCCGAGCGCACGCGGATGATGCTGCTGACCGTCAGCGGCCGGTCCCAGGTGTGGACCACGCAGCGCTCGCCCTTGGGGCCGGTCATCTCGCCGTCGGGCTGGTCCACGTAATTGCCGTACTGGCTGCCGACGCCGTTGCCCATGGCCGAATGATTGGTGATCGGCGGTTCCTGGCCGTTACAGGCGGACAACAGGGCGGCCAGGGCCAGGGAACACCCCAGGGCGGCAAGTTTCATTGGTTTCTTTCCTTGTTCTGTCTTTGCTCAGTGCGGAACCACGTGGATGGAAACGCGGCGGTTCAGCGACTGGTTGACGGGCAGGGGATTGCCCTCGGGTGTGCGGTTGGGCACGCGCGGCTTGTACTGGCCATAGGCGGCGATGATCATGCGGTCCTCGCCGACGCCCAGCGCTTTCATGGCGCGCAGGGTGGCCAGGGCGCGGGCGGCGGCCAGATCGAAATTGGTCGGGTATTGCGGTGTGGACACGGCGGTGTCGTCGGTGTGCCCCTGGATTTCCAGCACGTAGCTCTCGAACCGTTTGTGGGTCAGGGTCACGGCCATTTCCTTGAGCAGCGGCATGGCCTCGGGCCGCACTTCCGCCGATCCCTGCTTGAACATCGCCCCGGAATCCAGGTTCAGCACCACGCCGCGTTCGTCGGTGGCGACATCGGCCAGGGAATCGCCGCCGGACATGGCGGACACCACCTCGGTCAGTTCCTTCTTCATGTCCTCGATCGGGCGCTGGGCCTTTTGCTTGCCGATTTCCTGGGCAATGCCCGACTGCACCTTTTCATACAGATTGGCATCGATCTTGGAGATGGAAGCCAACAGGACGAAGAAACACAGCAACAAGGTGACCATGTCGCCGTAGGTTTCCATCCAACTGGAATCGACCTCGGGGGGCTTGTTGGGTTGTAGCGCCATGGCCTTACCCCTTGCTCTTCATATGGCGGTCGATGTCGAAGTGGATGGCCGGGTCGAGATAGCTGTTCATGGCGTCCTGCACGAAGCGCGGGTTGCGTCGCTCGGCCAGCAATGCCAGTCCTTCGGTGACGAGCAGGTTGCGGAAGCGGACGATTTCCTGGCGCTGCTGGATCTTGGATGCCGCAGGCATCAGGATCATTCGGGGCAGCAATACGCCGTACAGGGTGGTGATCAGCGCCACCGCCATGCCGGGTCCCAACGCCGCCGGGTCCTGGCCCATCTTGCCCAACATGATGATCAGACCGACCAGAGTGCCGATCATGCCGTAGGCCGGGGCGGTGCCCGCCATGTTGCGCAGGATGTCGGCGGGCACGCAATTGCGGTGGAAGGATGTCTCCACAAGATTGGTCATGATCTGGCGCACTTCCGGGCCGGTGTAGCCGGTGATCACCAGATTGACGCCGAAAGCCAGGAACTGGTCCTGCCCCTTCAGCTTGCCGGTATCGGCCTCCAGTCCCGGCAGGCCGGTTTTCTGGATGATGTAGCCCCAGCGGATGCAGCGCGCCACTTCGCCTTGCAGCACGCCGCGCTGGATGCGCGGCGCGAAGAAGATCGAGCTCATCAGGCGGATCGCCTGGAAGACGTAGCGGGGTTCGTAGGAGATGAAAGTGGTGGCAAAGGTGCCGCCGATCACCATGACGAACGACGCTAAATCCAGGAACACCAGATAATTGTCGGTGGCGATATAGATCGAACCGAGAAATAGGATAATGCCGGCCACAAAGCCGATGATCGTGGTGGTCGACATTTCCCCTGCCTTCTCCAGGTCCCCCGAACGCAGAAGCATTTTGTGCGAAAGCGCGGGCCGGGGCAATACGTTCGCCAAGCCTTGCGCACAATGCTGCCCACGCTTTTCACGCACAGGCCGCTTGCACCATACGGTGATTGCCGTAGACTGCCCGGCCCGGCCCCGTGTGGTGGCCGGTCTGGCAAGGGGTATGTGATGGTGCTGTCCGCACCGGACGCGGTCCATGGGGCCTTGATCGGCACCGCCATTCTGGCGGTGGCGATGATGGCTGTCGGCCGTTCTCCGGGGGCGCCGCGTGGGTTGGCGTTGTTCGGTCTGGCGTTCGCCATGCATGTGTTGCGGCATCTGGTGGCCTTGCTGGCCGCGCCGCTGGGCATCGTTGCCCAGACCGTGCTGGCCGAGACGGTCCATGCCGGTGTCGGTGTGCTGATCCTGGCCGCCACGGTGATCGAGATGCGCGCCGCGCCGCCGCGCCGCACCCTGCTGGCCCTGTGGGGCGGCATGGCGGTGGCGTTGGCCGTGTTGGTGCCGTTGTATGGCGCCGATGCCGCATCCATCGCCATGGCCTTGTTCGTCGGCGCCGTCCTGCTGGCGGCGGCGGTGGCGCTGCAATTCCGTGCCGCCCGCGCACCGGGCGCCGGGTATCGGCTGGTGGCGGCGCTGTTCGCAATGTGGGGCGTGGTCCGCCTGTTGTCGCCGCTTCTGGCCGAACAGGGTGTGCTTGGCCAATTGCTGCCCGAGGCCGTGGTCATCTGCCTGGGGGTGGCGCTGCTGCTGGCCTCGGACCGCGAACGCCGCATGGCCGAACAGGCGTCACGCCGCCGTGCCGAATCGCTGTTGCGTTTGCAGGGCGAAGCCATCGAGGCGGCGGCCAACGCCATTTTCATCACCGACCGCGCCGGACGCATCGAGTGGTGCAACGCCGCTTTTACCCGTCTGTCGGGTTGGACTGCCACCGAGGCGCGGCGCCGTCCCGCCCGCCGCCTGCTGGCCGGGCGTGATCTGCGCGACCGCCGTCTGATGGAGGCGGTGACCCTTGGCCGTCCCTGGCATGGCGAGCTGAGCCTGCGGCGCAAGGACGGCACCCTTTATATCGTCGATCAGACCCTGACCCCCATCGCCGACGACAAGGGCCGCGTCGCCCATTACGTGGTGGTGCAGGAAGACGTGACCGAACGGCGCCAGGCCGAGGAACGCATCCGCTTTCTGTCCAATCACGACGCCCTGACGGCGTTGCCCAACCGTCTTTTGTACCGCGAACATCTGCAACGCGCCGTGGCGCGGGCGCGGGTCGAGCGGTCGGGGCTGGGCGTGCTGTTTCTCGATCTTGACGATTTCAGCCATTACAACGACGTGCTGGGGCATGATGGCGGTGACCGTCTGCTGTTGCTGGTGGTGGAACGGTTGATGGCCGCCGGCCGCGGCGTCGATACCATCGCCCGCGTCGGCGGCGACGAATTCGCCATGCTGCTGGAGGACCATTCCGGTGGCGAGGTGGCGGCCGAGATGGCGCAAGCCATGCTGGACGCGGTCATCCGCCCGTTCGAGATCAACGGCCACGAGGTGCAGATCGGCGCCAGTGTCGGCATCGCGCTCTATCCCATGGACGGCGAGGACGCCGAGGCGCTGATGAAGAACGCCGATGTCGCCATGTACCGCGCTATCCACGAGGCGCCCAACGGCTACCGTTTCTTCACGCCGACCATGGACAGCGAGCTGACCGAGCGGCGCAAGCTGGAAACGGATATGCGCCGCGCCGCCATGCGTGGCGAATTGGTTCTGCATTATCAGCCCATCGTGTCGGTGGCCGACCGCACCATCGCCGGATTCGAGGCGCTGGTGCGCTGGAACCATCCCGAACACGGCATGATCCCGCCCGGCCGCTTCATCCCGCTGGCCGAGGAAAACGGCATGATCGCCCCCATCGGCGAATGGGTGTTGGGCGAGGCCTGCCGTCAGGCCCGCGCCTGGGCGGACGAGGGGCTGCCCGCCGTGCCCATCGCCGTCAATCTGTCGGCGGTGCAGATGAAGCGCCACGATCTGCCGCTGCTGGTGCGCCGCCTGCTGACCGAAGCCCGCCTGCCGCCGGGGCGGCTGGAACTGGAGCTGACCGAGACCGCCATGATGGAGGACGCTGTCGCCGCCGGGCGCGTGTTGGCCGACGTCACGGCCATGGGCTTGGGGCTGGCGGTGGACGATTTCGGCACCGGTTATTCCTCGCTGGGCCGTCTCAAGCGTTTTCCGGTGTGCAAGCTCAAGATCGACCGCTCGTTCGTGGCCGACGTGGCCGAGAACGACAGCGACCGCGCCATCGCGCGGGCCATCATCTCGCTGGCCCATGCCCTGGACCTCAAGGTGGTGGCAGAGGGCGTCGAGACCGAGGCGCAATTGGCGGTGTTGCAGGCCGAGCAATGCGACTGTGTCCAGGGCTTCCTGTTCAGCCCCGGCGTTCCCGCCGAACAGGCCGCTGCCCTGTTGCGGCGCGGTGCGTTCTGAACTCGCCGAGGTTGTTCCCGGTCCCACTTGCGTTTAGCCTGAAGGCTTGAGCGGGAAGGGGTGCGGAATGCACGACGTGGCCATGGCGGTGTTCGGGATCAGCGGTCTTTTGGCGCTGGTCACCTTGCTGGTTCCTGTCGCGTCCCGTACCAATCTGGCGTTTTCCCTGGTCCTGGCCCTGGCGGGCATCGCGCTGGGCCTGCTGGCCGACACTGTCGGGCGGCTGGGTGGCCTGGGTGGGCCGCTGGGTGATTTCCTCGTCACCCTGGAGCGCTTCGAGCTGTCCTCGGAAGCCTTCATCCTGGTGTTCCTGCCCGCGCTGCTGTTCGAAACGGCGGTGGCCATCGACGTGCGCCGCCTGCTGGACGATCTGGCGCCTATTCTGTTGCTGGCGGTGGTGGCGGTGCTGGTCTCCACCTTCGCCATCGGTCTGGCGCTGGGCGCCGTCAGTTCCATGGGGCTGGTGGCCTGCTTGCTGCTGGCGGCCATCGTTTCCACCACCGATCCCATCGCCGTGGTCGCCATCTTCCGCGATCTCGGCGTTCCCCATCGCCTCAGCCTGCTGGTGGAAGGCGAAAGTCTGTTCAACGATGCCGCCGCCATCGCCTTGTTCGCGCTGTTCCTGGGCATGCTGACCGGCGAGCGCCAGCCCGACATCCTGGCCGGTGCCTTGGCCTTCGTGCGCGCCTTCGCGGGCGGTTTGGTGTTCGGCTATGGCGTCGGGCGGTTGGTCGGCTGGGGCATCGTGCTGTTGCGCGGCCAGCGCTTCGCTGAGATCACCCTGACCGTGGTCGCCGCCTATTTGGCTTTCATCCTGGGCGAGCATTACCTGCATGTCTCGGGCGTGGTGGCGGTGGTCACCGCCGCCCTGGTCATCAGCTTCTACGGCCGCACCGAGGTTTCCACCGAAAGCTGGGACAGTTTGGTGGCGGTGTGGCAGCAGGTGGGGTTCTGGGCCAGTTCGCTGATTTTCGTCCTTGCCACCATGCGGGTGCCGCAGATGCTGGCGGGCATGGATAGCGCCGACATGGGCTTGCTGGCGGTGGTGATCGTCTCGGCTCTGGCGGCGCGGGCGGCGGTGCTGTTCGGCATGTTCCCGCTGCTCAGCGCCATCGGCTGGGCGGAACCGGTCAGCAATCCGCTGCGGCTGGTGGTGCTGTGGGGCGGCCTGCGCGGCGCCATTTCCCTGGCCCTGGCCTTGGCGGTGGTCGAGAATCCGCGGGTGCCGCCCGAGGTCAAAAACTTCGTCGCCGTGCTGTGCACCGGCTTCGTGCTGTTCACTCTGTTCGTCAACGCGCCGCTGTTGCGGCCGCTGATCCGGCTGTTCGGTCTGGACCGGCTGTCACCTGCCGACATGGCGGTGCGCGCCCGCGCCATCGCCAGCACTCTGGACGCGGTGCGGGCGCGCATTTCCGCAGCCGCTGATGGTTATGGCATCGAACGGGCGGTGGCAGTCGATCTGGCGCAGACCTATACCGAGCGGCTGGGCCGTGCCGAGGCGGAATTGTCGCGGCAATGCGATCTGACCCAACCGGAATTGGTGTGCAGCGGTCTGGCCATGCTGGCCGACCGCGAGCAGGCCATCTATCTGCGCCATTACCGCGAAGGCGTGGTGCCCGGCCACATCACCCGCGCCCTGCTGATCGCCTCGGCCCGCATTCAGGACGGCGTCAAGGTTGGCGGTCTCGCGGGCTACATGGCGGCGCATGCGGCAGCTTTGACCTTTCCTTGGTCGTTCCGTCTGTCTCTGACCCTGCAACGCCGTTTCCGCGTCGAAGGGCCGTTGGCCTGGAGCATCGCCAACCGTTTCGAGGCGCTGCTGATGGTGCAGGCGGCGCTGAGCGAACTGACCGAGATGGCGGCCCGCGATCTGCCCGGCCAGGTGGGGCCGGAGGCCGCCGAGGAGGTTCTGGCGGCGGTGACCGCCCGCCTGGACGGGGTCGAGACGGCGCTGGCCGCCTTGCGCCTGCAATATGCCGATTTCTCCCGCGCGTTGCAGACCCAATATCTGGAGCGCGCCGCCCTGCGCATCGAGGAAACCGAGTATCGCCGTCTGCGGGCCGAGGCGGTGGTCGGGCACGAGGTGTTCAACGATCTGATGGCCGATCTGGATATCCGTGCCGCGCGGCTGGCCCGCCGTCCGGCCATCAATCTGGATTTGGAGCCCGAGGTGATGGTGGCGCGTGTGCCCACCTTCGCCAGCCTGCCGCCCGCTGAATTGCGCAAGATTTCCAGGCTGTTGCGGCCGGTGTTGGCGTTGCCGGGGGAAAGCGTGGTGCGCAAGGGGCAGTTTGGGGACGCCATGTACTTCATCGCCTCGGGCGCGGTCGAGGTGCAATTGCCGCCGCGCCCGGTGCGTCTGGGTAGCGGCGATTTCTTCGGCGAGATCGCGTTGATCTCGGGCGGGGTGCGCACCGCCGATATCTCGGCCCTGGGGTTCTGCTCGCTGCTGGCGCTGCGCGCCGACGATTTCCAGGCGCTGCTGTCCACCAGTCCGCATTTGCGCGAACACATCCACGACACCGCCCGCCGCCGCCGCATGGAAGTGCGCTCCGGACAGCCGGGGTAAGAAAACGGGGCGCCGCACGGGCGCCCCACTGATGCTTACGCGGCCTCGTCCGGTTCGGGGCCGGTCGGCGGCGGCTTGCTCAGATCGTATTCCACCTCGACGATGTCGCCGTCGATGGTCTTGGTCTGGACGAAGCCCAGATGCTCGACGAATTTGAGCATGCGGATGTTGTCCTTCAGCACCTGGCCGACGATGACCGCCGTGCCGCGCGAGCGGCAATATTCGATCATCTTGGTCAGCAGCCGCTTGCCCAGGCCGGTGCCCTTGAGATCCGAGCGTACCAGAACGGCGAATTCCGCCTTGTCGTTGTCCGGATCGGTGACCGTGCGGACCACGCCCAGGGTTTCCTTGGTGCCGTCCTCGTGGGTGAATTCCGAGATGAAGGCCATCTCGCGGTCGTAATCGATCTGGGTCAGGCGGGCCATTTCGGAATGGGGCAACTCGTGCACCAGACCGAAGAAGCGGAAGCGGATGTCCTCGGCCGTCATCTTGGACACCAGGACGTGGTGGTTGGGTTCGTCCTCGGGGCGGATGGGACGCAGCAGGGTCTTGCGGCCCGACCCGTCCTTCATGGTGAAGATTTCCTCCAGCTCCGCCGGATAGGGGCGGATGGCCATGCGGTGCGGGCCCTTGGTGCCGGGGCCGACCTTGATGGTGGCGTCCAGCGCCAGCACGCCGTCGGCATCGCAACGCAGCGGATTGATGTCCAATTCCTTGATCTGCGGGAAATCGACGATCAGCTGCGACACCTGGATCAGTACGGAATGGACCGCGTCGATATTGGCGGGCGGACGGCCGCGATAGCCCTGCAACAGCGAGGCGACACGGGTCCGCTGCACCAGATCGGCGGCCAGATTGAGGTTGAGCGGCGGCAGAGCGACCGCGCGGTCGGCGATGACCTCCACCGCCACGCCGCCCTGGCCGAACAGGATCACCGGGCCGAACAGCGGGTCGGTGGCGATGCCGACGATCAGTTCCTGGGTGCCGGGCTTGCGCTCGGCCATCTTCTGAACGGTGAAGCCCTCGATGCGCGCTTCGGGATAGGTCTGCTGCACCCGCGCCAGCATGGAATTGGCGGCCTTTTCCACCTCGAACGGCGTTTCCAGGTTCAGCACCACGCCGCCCACGTCCGATTTGTGCACGATGTCGGGCGACAGAATCTTCAGCGCCACCGGGGCGTTGAAACATTTGGCGATGCGGCTGGCCTCGGCCGGGTGGCGGGCCATGCGGGTTTCCACGGTCGGGATGCCATAGGCGTCCAGCACCGCCTTGGCCTCGGCCTCGGTCATCATGCTGTCGCCGCGGGCGATCACCTCGTTGATGATGTCGCGCACGAAGCCGGTGTCGGGCACGAAATCCGACGCCGCCGAGGCCGGGACTTCCATCAGCATTTCCTGGTTCTGCTTGTATTCCAGCAGATGCAGGAAGCCCTGGACGGCGGCATAGGGGGTCTCGAAGGTGGGCACCGCCGCTTCGGCCAGCATGCGGCGGGCGTTGGCCACCTTCTGGCTGCCGACCCAACAGGTCATGATGTTGGCGCGGGTCTTTTCCTTGAACACCTTGATCACCGCCTCGGCCACGCCGTCGGGATCGGACATGGAGGTCGGTGCGTACATCACCAGCACGCCATCCACCGCCTTGCTTTCGATCAGTGTGGTCAGCACCTTGGCGTAACGCTCGCCATCGGCATCGCCGACAATGTCCAGCGGATTGCAGTGCGACCAGGTGGGCGGCAGGATGGCGTCCAGTTTCTCCAGCAACTCGGGCGGCAGTTCCGCCAGTGTGCCGCCGCCATCGGCCAGATCGTCGGCGGCGACGACGCCCAGGCCGCCGCCATTGGTGACGATGGCCAGCCGCTTGCCCTTGACCGGGCGCGAGCGGGCCAGGGTTTCCACCGCGCCGAACAATTCATCGATGTCCTGCACCCGCAGCATGCCGGCGCGACGGATGGCGGCGTCGAACACCAGATCGGACCCGGCCAGAGAGCCGGTATGCGAGCTGGCGGCCAGCGAGCCCTCGGTCGAGCGGCCGGCCTTGATCACCAGCACGGGCTTGTTGCGGGCGGCGGCGCGGGCGGCCGACATGAAATTGCGGCGGCCGCGCAGGGTTTCCAGATACAGCAGGATGGCGCGGGTGAACGGGTCGGAACCCAGGTAATCCAGCACGTCGCCGATGGAGACGTCGGCGCCTTCGCCGGTATGAATGAAGTGCGAGAAGCCGATGCCCTTGGTGCAGGCCCAATCCAGAACGGCGGTGCACAGCGCGCCCGATTGCGAGACAAAGGCGATCTTGCCCTTCAGCGCATCCTCGGGGGCGATGCTGGCGTTCAGGCCGATGCCGGGAACCAGCATGCCCATGGAATTGGGGCCAAGCATGCGCAGGCCGAAGGGCTTGGCCTCGGCCATGGCTTCGTCCAGCAGCGAGCGGCCGTCCTCGGCCTTTTCCTGGTCCAGGCCGGGCGACATGATGCAGGCGGCACGGGTGCCCTTTTCGCCCAGCGCCCGGATCACCCCCGGCACGGTGCGGGGCGGGGTGCAGATCATCGCCAGGTCGGGCACGATGGGCAGGCTGGCGACGTCGGGATAGGCCAGAACGCCCGCCACCGACTGGTGTTCAGTGGTCACCGGAATGATGGGACCGGCGAAATTGCCCTGCAGCAGGTTCTTCATCACCACGGCCCCCGGTGTCTTGGGCTTGGTGGTGGCGCCGATCACGGCGACCGATTGCGGGCGGAACAGGGCTTTGAGATTACGGACGCTCATGGAATCCCAGCCTATGACCATTGGTTTAGCGCCGCGCAGATTACCCTCAGGAATTTTGCGCCGCAACGCGACCAAAGGGCATGTCGGCCATGTGTTTCAAGGAAAGCGCACTACACTTTGGGGTGGCTACTTGCAAAATCAATCAATGGAAATGGCGGAATTGCATCATTTCGTGATCTTCTTTGCTTGGCGGGGGATACGAATGGGTAGAATGACCGATTGATGAAGGATATCCGAGAGGCGTTGTATAACCATAGGATTTGTCCCTATATTTTGCATCGCAACACAAGGTGGCGCGGCGCGGAACCAAGAGATGCGCCCGATCCGGCAAGGAGAGACCAATGGTCGAGATGATGGAAAACCGCACCTGGGACGAAATCAAGGTCGGTGACAGCGCCTCTCTCACCCGTAGCTGCCGCATGGAGGATGTCGAACTTTTCGGCGTCGCCACCGGCGACATGAATCCGACCCATTACAGCGCCGAGCAGGCGCAGCAACTTGCGGGCTACCGCAAGGTCATGGCCCATTCCATGTGGGGCGGTTCGCTGTTGTCTGGTCTGCTGGGCAGCGAGCTGCCCGGTCCGGGCACCGTGTACAAGAGCCAGGAAATCCAGTTCCTGCACGCGGTCGAGGTCGGCGACACCCTGACGGTCTCCATCGTCACCACCGACAAGCAGGCGCCCAACGTGGTGGCCTTCGACACCAAGGCGCTCAACCAGCGCGGCGAGGTGGTATTCCAGGGCCGCGCCGAGGTGTTCGCCCCCACGGTCAAGGTGGTGCAGGCCAAGGCCGAACTGCACGAAGTCAGCCTGCGCCGCCGCCATCATGTGTTCGAGGACATCATCGAACGCTGCGCGCCGTTGGCGCCCATCTCGGTGGCGGTGTGCCATCCCTGCGATCAGGTGTCGCTGGAAGGCCCGGTCGAGGCGTTCAAGCGCGGCCTGATCGCCCCGATCCTGGTCGGCCCCGAGGCCAAGATCCGTCAGGTGGCCGAGGAATTCGGCTTTGATCTGACCGGCATCCGCATCATCGACACCCAGCACAGCCACGAATCCGCCGAGAAGGCGGTGGCCCTGTGCCGCTCGGGCGAGGCCGAGGCGTTGATGAAGGGGTCCTTGCACACCGACGAGATGATGCACGAAGTGGCGCGCCGCGATGTCGGCCTGCGCACCGGTCGCCGCATCAGCCATGTCTTCGTCATGGACGTGCCGACCTATCCCAAGACCCTGCTGATCACCGACGCCGCCATCAATATCTATCCGACCCTGGAAGACAAGGTGGACATCTGCCAGAACGCCATCGATCTGGCCCATTGCCTGGGGGTGCCCAAGCCCAAGGTGGCGATCCTGTCGGCGGTCGAGACGGTCTATCCCAAGATCAATTCGACCATCGAGGCCGCCGCCTTGTGCAAGATGAGCGACCGCGGCCAGATCACCGGCGGCGAACTGGATGGCCCGCTGGCCTTCGACAACGCCATTTCGGCCGAGGCGGCGAAGATCAAGAAGATCAACTCGCCGGTGGCCGGTCAGGCCGACATCCTGCTGGTGCCGGATTTGGAGGCGGGCAACATGCTGGCCAAGCAGCTCAGCTATCTGGCCGATGCCGATGCCGCCGGGATCGTGCTGGGCGCCCGTGTGCCGATCGTCCTGACCAGCCGCGCCGATTCGGCCAAGGCCCGTCTGGCGTCGTGCGCCGTCGCCGTGCTGTTCGCCCACGCCCGCCGCGCCAAGGTTGCCGCCGAATAAGGAGAACAATTCATGCGTGACGGTATTCTCGTCATCAATGCCGGTTCGTCGTCGATCAAGTTCTCGCTGTTCCTGTCCAATGGCGACGGCAAGCCGATGCTGTCCTCCAAGGGGCAGGTCGAGGGCATCAACGTTGCCCCGCATTTCATCGCGCAAGGCCCCGACGGCGTTACGCTGTCGGAACAGCGTTGGCCCGCCGACAGCGAGCTGAATCACGAAGACCTGCTCAAGCATCTGATCGATTGGGTCGAGGACCATCTGGAGGGCGCCACCTTGGTGGCGGCCGGTCACCGCGTGGTGCATGGCGGTCCGAAATACGCCAGCCCGGTTCTGGTGGACGAGGCGGTGCTGCATGAACTGGAAGGCTTCGTGCAACTGGCGCCGCTGCATCAGCCGCACAATCTGGCCCCTATCCGCGCCCTGGCCAAGGTCCATCCCGGTCTGATGCAGGTGGCGTGCTTTGATACCGCCTTCCACACCACCAATCCCAAGGTGGCGACCACCTTCGCCCTGCCGCGCCAACTGACCGAGGAAGGCGTGCGCCGTTACGGCTTCCACGGCCTGTCCTACGAATTCATCGCGCGCCGCCTGCGCGAGATCGATCCGGTCCTGGCGGCGGGCAAGGTGGTGGTGTGCCATCTCGGCTCGGGCGCCTCCATGTGCGCCATCGACAATGGCCGTTCGGTGGCCTCGACCTTGGGCTTCACCGCCGTGGACGGCCTGCCCATGGGCACCCGTACCGGCAATCTTGACCCTGGCGTCATCCTGTATCTGCTGGACCAGAAGGGCATGACCACCAAGGAGATCGAGACGCTGCTGTACAAGCGGTCCGGTCTGCTGGGCGTGTCGGGCATCTCCAACGACATGCGTGTGCTGCTGGAAAGCGACGATCCCCATGCCGCCGAGGCGGTGGAGCTGTTCTGCTATCGCGTCAACCGCGAGCTGGGCTCGCTGGCGGCGGCCATGGGCGGCCTGGATGCCCTGATCTTTACCGCCGGGATCGGCGAGCATTCCGCCCCGGTACGCGAGAAGGTGTGCGCCCTGGCCGGGTGGATGGGCATCGCCCTGGACGGCGCCGCCAACGCCGCCCATGCCGAGAAAATTTCCGCCGCCGACAGCCGCGTGCCGGTCTTCGTCCTTCCCACCAACGAGGAAATGATGATCGCCAAGCACACCCGCGCCGTGGTGCGCGGCATGGCCCAGGCGGCGCAGTAAAAAAGCGGGTATTTTATCCTGACCTTAAGCCCCCGGTCCGTGGCCGGGGGCTTTTTTCATGATGAAGGGCTTTCAATACTCGCCGCCGCACCACATCTCGTCTGGTCTGACCCGCTGAAAACGGGCAAAATAAGCGACGACGGATAGGGAAGGGGAGAGAGCATGCGTAAACTGAGGCTGACTTTCGGCAAGCTGGCGATCGTCGCGGAATTGCGCGACACCCCGACCGCCAATGCCCTGTATGCGGCCGCACCGTTCGAAAGCCGAGCCGCCAATTGGGGCGAGGAAGTGTATTTCACCGTTCCCTTGGGCGTAGAGCGCGAGGCCGATGCCCGCGAGGTCATGCAGCCCGGCGAACTGGCCTTCCGGGTCGAGGGCGAGGCGGTGGTGATCGGCTATGGCCCGACCCCCAATTCCGAGGGCGAGGAAATCCGCCTGGCCATGCCCGCCAATGTTTGGGGCTTCACCGCCGACGATGTGCGCCAATTGCGCAAGGTCGAAGCCGGTGACCTGATCCGGGTCGAAGCGGTGGAAGAGGCGGCCTGATATGGATTTGCGCCGTGTCGTCGTCCTGGGGGCGGGCAAGATCGGCGTGGCCGTCGCCGGTCTGTTGACCGGCAGCGGCGATTACGCCGTCACCCTGGCCGACAGCGATGGCGAGGCGCTGGCGCGCCGTGCCCCCGATGGGGTGCGGCGGGTGCAGGTCGATGTCCACGACGACGATGCCCTGCGCGCTCTGCTGACCGGTCACCAGATCGTGGTGTCGGCGCTTCCGTTCCATTGCAATGTCCAGGTGGCCCGCGCCGCCCGCGCCATCGGCCTGCATTATTTCGATCTGACCGAGGACGTGGCGACCGCCCGCGCCGTGCGCGAGATTGGCGAGGGCTCCGAAACAATCTTCGTGCCGCAATGCGGCCTGGCGCCGGGGTTCGTCTCGGTGGTCGCCATGGCCCTGGTCGAGCGTTTCGAGACGGTCGAGGAAGTGCATCTGCGGGTCGGCGCCCTGCCGCAATTCCCCAACAACGCCCTGAAATACAATCTGACCTGGAGCATCGACGGGCTGATCAACGAGTATTGCAACCCGTGCGAGGCGCTGGTGGACGGTGTCCCGGTGACAGTGCCGTCGCTGGAGGCGGTGGAGCAATTCTCGCTGGACGGCGTCGGCTACGAGGCGTTTTCCACCTCAGGCGGGGTGGGGACGTTGTGCCAGACCCTGGCCGGGCGGGTGCGCAACCTGGATTACAAGGCGGTGCGCTATCCCGGTCACCGCGACCTCATGCGTTTCCTGGTCCGCGACCTGCGCCTGGGCGAGCGGCGCGAGCTGTTCCGCGACGTCATCGAAAGCGCCATTCCCATCACCCGCCAGGATTTGGCGCTGATCTTCGTGTCGGTGATCGGCCGCAAGGGCGGGTTGCTGACCCAGGAAAGCTGGGCGCAGAAGATTTACGGCGACGGGTTCGAGGGCGGGCGCTCGGCCATCCAGAAAACCACCGCCGCCGCCTTGTGCGCCATGATCGATCTGCATGGCGAGGGTTTGCTGCCGCAATCCGGCGTGGTGCGCCAGGAGCAAGCCCATCTGGAAGATGTGCTGGACAACCGCTTCGGCCACGTTTTCGGGGAATAGCCCTGCGCCAAGCGGGGTTGCGGCGACGGACGCACAGGGTGTAGCGTCCGGCCCCTTGATGGTCCTTGTCGCGCAGGAAACATGATGTCGCCGTTCCGCTTCGCCCTTGCTGCCTTGCTGCCGCTGTCACTGGCGGCCTGCGGTGTGCCCGATCTGGTCGCCCATGGCGTGAAGTCCTACGAACGCACCCAGGACGCCAACAAGACCGCCGCCAATCAGCCGCCCGCCGCGTACCAGCCCGCGCCGGCGGCCCAGCAACCGGCCCCCGCCGCCCAAGCCGAGCCCGATTTCGTGCCCGCCCCGGCGCCGCAGCGCGAAAGCATTTCGTCCGAACCGTTGCGGTAACAGGCTGCGGAGAAAGCCTTTTTGAGCCTATCCGCGCCGTTTTTCGTCATGCCCGGACTTGATCCGGGCATCCATGCGGTGCCGCCCAGAGGTTTGTTTAAAAAGGCTTTCCTAACCGAAGCACATGGATGGCCGTGTCAAGCACGGCCATGACGGAATAGGGGGAGAAGCCCCCGCGACGCGTTTTTCCTCAGCCCGCTACAGCCGCCGCCGTCCTTCGGAGCCGACCACGTCCGAGAAATCGACGCCGTTCATTTCCTCGTCGGCGATCAGGTCGTGGCGCTTGTCGGCGGTCAGTTCCGCCACGTTGGCGAGATCGTCCAGCACAACGTCCAGGCGGTCCAGGATGTCCAGAACGTCGTCGGCCATGGCGACGTCGTCCAGGCGTCCGGCGAAGCGGCGCAGGTTCCAGGAAAAGGTATTCATCTGCCGCACATGGTCGCGGAAACTGCGCGGGCGGCGCAGAAACAGGCGCGGCGAGGTGCGGATGTTCTTGATGAAACTGTCGATCAGGGCGCGCAGGAACGCATCGGCGCCGACCAGGCGTTGCTGAAAGGCGGCATGGTTGACCGGAGCCAGGTGGCAATCCTCGATCACAATGGCGGTAGCGGCGCGGCGGCCGCCTTCCAGCACCGCCATTTCGCCCAGAACCTCGCCACTGCCCAGGGTGCAGACGTCTACGGCGCGGCCATCGATGGTCTGGCTCAGGCCGATGCGCCCCTCCAGCACCAGATAGGCGGTATCGGCATTGTCGCCCTGGGAAAACACGCGCTCGCCCGCCGCGATGCGGATAATCTGGAAATCCTCGGTCATGGCGCCACGTTTCCTCCCCCGATGACGGCGGAGATTAGGGGATAAAGCCCGGCCTTTTCAAACCCAACCTTGCTATGATGGTGCCATGGTGCTCGATCAGACACTTCTACCGCGCCTTGAGGCCGCAACCGGCCCCGATCCCGCCTTGGATGCGGCCTTGGCATGCGACCATGTGACCGCTTCGGCCGAGGCGGCGCGGGCCTGGGCTGTGTCGGCCTTGCCCGGCTGGCACGCCCATGTGGGGTTCGACGCCTCGGGGGTGGTGCCCTATGCCGCCTTCAGCCGCGATGGCCGCCATGCGGAGGCGTCGGCGCCGACCGTGCCGCTGGCGATCCTGCGGGCGGCGGTGAAGGCGCTAACCGGCGATCTCGGCTAACAGGTCCAGGGCGGTCAGCACTGCCTGCGCGCGTACGGAATCGCGGTCGCCCGTGAAGACGTGGTGACGGGTTTTGGCTGCGCCGCCTTGGCGGGCGGCAGCGAAATGCACCAACCCCACCGGCTTGTCGGCGCTGCCGCCGCCGGGACCGGCGATACCGGTGATGGCGACCGACACCTGGGCGCGGGAATGGGCCAAGGCACCTTCGGCCATGGCGCGGGCCACCGGCTCGGACACCGCGCCGTGCTGCTGGATCAATGCCATGGGCACGCCCAGCATCTCGGTCTTGGCTTCGTTGGAATAGGTGACGAAACCGCGATCCACCACCGCCGACGATCCGGCGATGGCGGTCAGCGCCGCCGCCACCAGCCCGCCGGTGCAGGATTCCGCGGTGGCGGCCATCAGGCCGCGCTCGGCGCAGATGTCCAGCACGCGGCGCGCGGCGTCGCGCGCTGTGGTCACGGCAGCGACTTCCACAGCGCCAGAACCGCCAGAGCCGCGGCGCCATAGGCTGCGGCTAGCATGTCGTCCAACATGACGCCCAGGCCGCCATGGATATTGCGGTCGGCCCAGCGCGCGGGCCAGGGCTTGGTGATGTCCAGCAGGCGGAACAACAGAAATCCGGCCAGATAGAGCACGGGGTCCAGTGGCACGGCGGCCAGAACCAGCCATTGTCCGGCCACTTCGTCGATCACCACTTCCGAGGGATCGTCCGCCCCGGTACGGCGCACATAGACCGCCGCGGCCCACCACCCCACCAGGAAGCACCCCAGCGATGCCGCCAGCAGCAGCGGCCAGCCGCCGAACAGGGCCAGCGCCCAGGCGAAGGGCAGGGCCGCCAGAGATCCCCAGGTGCCCGGCGCGATGGGCAGCAGACCGCTGCCGAACCAGGTTGCGGCCATCGCTGCAGGGTGCCAGGGCGAGATGCCGGGGCGGGGCGGGGTCAGGAAAGACAAAGGGAAAGCTCCGGTTGGAATGACGGCCGGAGCCTACCACCGTCCGGGGGCGTTAGCGATAGCGCTCCTCGGTCCAGGGATCGCCACGGTCATGGTAGCCGCGCAGCTCCCAATAGCCGGGGCTGTCCTTGTCCATGAAGGTGATGGCACGCAGCCATTTGGCGCTTTTCCAGAAATACAGCTTGGGGATCACCACCCGCACCGGGCCGCCATGGTCGCGGGTCAGCGGCGCCCCCTCCCAGGAATGGGCCAGCAGCACGTCGTCATCGGCGAAATATTTCAGCGGCACGTTGGTGGTGTAGCCGTCATAGGACCGGAACATGATGAATTCGGCGCTGTCGCGCGGTCGTGCCTGTTCCAGAAGATGGCGGGCCGACACACCCTTCCAGGTGTTGTCGTAACGCGACCATGTGGTGACGCAATGGATGTCGCTGGTCAGTTCCACCTGCGGCTGGGCCATGAACTCGGCCCATGACCATTTCAGCGGTACCTCGCAGGCGCCGCCGACGCTCAGAGACCAGTCCTCGGTACTCAGGTTGGGTGTGATGCCCAAATCCAGCACCGGCCAGTCGGTGGTCAGGCGCTGGCCGGGCGGCAGGCGGTCCTGGCCGCTCTTGCCGGTCAGGGCGCGGCCGTCGCGCGCCCATTTTTCCTTGGTCTCGACCAGCTTTTCGCGGATGCGCCCCATCAGGGGCCCATCGCTCTCGGCTATCTCGTTCTCGGCCATCCCGTTCTCTCCGTGGCGGGAGAGGGATCAGCCCTTCTCCCGCATCAGGCGCGCCTTGTCGCGTGCCCAGTCGCGTTGTTTGACCGCTTCACGTTTGTCGTGGTTCTTGCGGCCCTTGGCGATGCCCAGCGTGACCTTGGCGATGCCGCGTGTGGTGAAGTGAATATCCAGCGGCACCAGGGTCATGCCGTCCTTGGCCACCGCCGCCGCCAGCTTGCGCAGCTCGCGGCGGTGCAGCAGCAGCTTGCGCGGCCGCCGCGTCTCGTGCGGGAACGGCATGCTGGACTGGTATTCCGGGATATAGGCGTTGTAGAGGAAGATTTCACCCTCCCTCGACGGTCCGGCATAGGCTTCGTTGATGTTGCCCTTACCGGCGCGCAACGCCTTGACCTCGGTGCCGACCAGCATGATACCGGCCTCGAAGGTGTCGATGATCGAGTATTCGTGCCGCGCCTTGCGGTTCTGTGCGGCGATGTGCTCGGGCAGGGACATCAGATCAGGCCGACAGCCTTCATGGCCGCCTCGACCTTGGCCTTGGCGCCGTCCGACAGGCCGACCAGCGGCAGGCGGACGTCGGGCAGGCACTTGCCGAGCAGGCTGGCGGCGTACTTGGCCGGGGTCGGATTGGTCTCGATGAACATGACGTCGTGCAGGATCATCAGCTTGTCGCGCAGGGCGAAGCAGGTGGCGATATCGCCCTTGGCCCAGGCGTCCTGCATCTGGGCGCACAGCTTGGGTGCGACGTTCGAGGTCACCGAGATGCAGCCGACGCCGCCCTGGGCCAGGAAGGCGGTGGCGGTGGCGTCCTCGCCCGACAACTGACAGAACTTCTCGCCGACGGCCAGACGCATCTGCAGCGGGCGGGCCAGATCGGCGGTGGCATCCTTGACGCCGACGATGTTGGGCAGCTTGGCGAGACGCTGGAAGGTCTCGACCGAGATGTTCACCACCGAACGGCCGGGGATGTTGTAGACGATCACCGGCAGGTCGACCGCGTTGACGATGGCCTCGTAATGGCGGAACAGGCCTTCCTGGGTCGGCTTGTTGTAATAGGGGGCGACCACCAGGGCGGCGTCGGCGCCCGCCTGCTTGGCATGGCGGGTCAGCTCGATGGCTTCCTCGGTGGAGTTCGAACCGGCACCGGCGATCACCGGGATCTTGCCTTTTGCCACCTCGACGCACAGTTCGACCACGCGGCGGTGCTCCGCGTGAGACAGCGTCGGGGACTCGCCGGTGGTGCCACAGGGGACCACGGCATGGGTGCCCTCGGCGATCTGCCAGGCGACGAATTCCTGGAACGCCTTCTCGTCCACGCTTCCATCGCGGAAGGGGGTGATGAGGGCGGTGATCGATCCCTTGAACATGGCCGGTTTCCCAAAAAGAAAGAAGGAGGCTTGCGGAAAGCCCACGAGATTAGCGCCAAGTCCCGGCGCGGACAAGGGGCGGGGCGGGGAAAACGACATAGTTGGACAGTGTCGCTTGCGCCTGCTTCGTTGCCTTCCCTAGAATGCCCCCGGTTTCCGCTTCGTGATCGGGGTTCCGTTGAAGGTCTCTGCACCCGTCCTGCTCGTCATCGCCGCCTTGTTGGCCGGTTGTTCCTCCGACGCCACCGCCCAGGTTCCTGCGTCGGAGCACAAGCTGCACCAACAAGTGTTCAGCGCCCTGCGCCGCGACCGCTATGACGAGGCGGAACAGCTTGCCATGCAGTCGAAGAACCGGCTGCTGGCCAAGCTGGTGCGCTGGAGCACCTATGCCAGCCCGCGTTCCGGCGCCAGCTTCGAGGAAATCACCTCGTTCATGGAAAGCTCGGGCGACTGGCCGCTGATGAGCCAGCTTCAGCGCCGCGCCGAGGAATCCATCACCGCCGCCACGCCCAACGACCGCATTCTGGCGTGGTTCAAGGACCACGAACCGGTGACCGTGGATGGCGGCATGGCCCACGCCCGCGCTTTGCTGGCCGCCGGGCGCCAGGATCAGGCGGTGCGGGTCATCCGCTCCACCTGGGTCGAGGGTGGCTTCGGCGTCATGCAGGAACGGCAGTTCCTGACCCTGTTCAGCGATTACCTGAGCCCCGAGGACCATTGGGCGCGTCTGGACCGCCTGTTGTGGGACAAGCAGGACGGCCCCTCGGGCCGCATGCTGCTCAAGGTGGATGCCGGGCACCGCGCCCTGGCCCAGGCCCGTCTGGCTCTTCAGGATGGCAAAAGTAACCCCGAGCCGTTGCTGGCCGCCGTGCCCAAGGAATTGCGCGACGATCCCGGCCTGATCTACGACCGCGTGCGCTGGCGCCGCCAGAAGGATTTCGACGAGGACGCCATCGAGCTGCTGTCCCACCCGGCGCGCAATCAGGTGCGGCCCGAGCTGTGGTGGCAGGAACGCGCCATCCTGGCCCGCCGCGCCCTGCAAAAGGGTCTGGTGTCGCGCGCCTATCAGGTGGCCGCCGATCACGCCCTGGATGCCCGGGCGGCGCAGTATGGCGATGCGGAATTCATGGCGGGCTGGGTGGCGTTGCGCTTCCTGGACGACCGCGAGACGGCGGCCGCCCATTTCCAGCGCATGTGGGATTCGGTGACCACCCCCCTTACCAAATCCCGCGCCGCCTATTGGAGCGGCCGTACCGCCGAGACCATGGGACAGGGCGAGGTGGCGCGCAGCTGGTACACTCAGGGCGCCCGCTATCTGACCGCCTATTACGGCCAGTTGTCGGCGTCGCGGCTGGACGACCACCATTGGCCACTGCCCGCCGATCCCCAGCCCACCGCCGAGGACGTCAAGCGCTTCGACAACCGCGAACTGGTCCGCGTCATCCGTATCCTGATGGATATGGGCGAGACCGAGAACATGCGGGCCTTCTTCATCCGCCTCAACGACACCGCCCAGACCCCCGGCGAGCGTGCCCTGGTGGGCAAGCTGGCGCTGGAGGGCGGGCGCGACGATCTGGCGGTGACCATCGCCCGCCGCGCCGACCGCGACAGCGTGTTCCTGGTGGGCGCCGGGTGGCCGGTGCCGCCCATCGCCGCTGACGAAGGCCCGGAAAAGGCCCTGGTGCTGGCGCTGATCCGTCAGGAAAGCGGTTTCATGGCCAGCGTGCAATCGCCGGTCGGCGCGCGCGGCCTGATGCAGTTGATGCCCGCCACCGCCGAGAAGCTGGCCAAGTCGCTGAAGGTCAAGTTCAACCCGTCCAAGCTGGACGATCCCGATTTCAACGTCCGCCTGGGCCGCGCCTATCTGACCGATCTGCTGTCCGATTTCGACGGGTCCTACATCCTGACCCTGGTCGGCTATAACGCCGGTCCGGCCCGCGCGCGGCGCTGGATCAAGGAATACGGCGACCCGCGCGAGGCCAATGTGGACGTCATCGACTGGATCGAGATGATCCCGTTCACCGAAACCCGCAATTACGTGCAGCGGGTGATGGAAAGCGTCTCCATCTACCGCCGCAAGCTGGGCAAGGTTACCGGCGTGTCGTTCGAACAGGAACTCAAGCGCGCCGCCCGCCGCCAGCCGGTGGAACCGGTGATGCAGTAAGTCTTATCCGTTATCGGCGAGGGTCCCAAGCAGGTCCTTCACCAGAGGAAACGGATGACCGCCCATGCTGGTGTTGCAGAGAATGCTCATGGTCAGGGGGCGGCCGTGAAAATCCGGCAGATGCATGGCCCAGGCGTTGGTGCCGGGGCCATCGCCGCCATGGCCGAACAATCCGCCATGTCCCCAATCGGGATCGATCATCAGCCCCAGGCCATAGCTGGGGCGGCGGAAAAAGGGACCGGAATCCATGCCGATGGAAACGGACGTGGTCATGGCTGCGAGTTGGGCGGCGGGGACCACCTTGCCCGCCATCAGGGCGTCGAGGAAACGGGTGGTGTCCAGCGCGGTAGAGGCGATCAGCCCGGTCAGGCACCAGCCGGGATGATAAAGCGCCCTGACGTCGGCCATGCGCTCCTCTTCATTCAGGTCGCGGCTGTAGCTGGGCGTCAGGATGCCGCCGTGGTCCACATCCTCGGCCACATGGGTATCCTTCAGCGCCAGAGGGTCAAGAAGGCCCTCGGCAATGGTGGCGGCCAGGCTGCGGCCCGACAGTTTCTCCAGCAGCAGGGCGAGCAGCATGTAGCCGGTGTTGGAATAACGCCAGCCTTGCCCTGGCGCAAAGTCCAGCCTGCCGCGACAGCATCGTTCCAGGACCGAGAGCGTTGACCAAGGCTGGCCGGGGCTGCGGCGCGTGGCGGGCCGGTAATCCGGCAAATCCGTATAGCTTGGAATGCCCGCTGTGTGGTTCAGCAGCCGCCGTACTGTCACCTCATCGGGCAAGGCGGGGATTGCGTGATAGGCGGAATAGGGGCGGTCGATGTCGATGCCCAATTGCAGCAGGCGGGCCGCGATGAAGGTTTTGGTGACGCTGTAGATGTAAAAGCGCGCGCCGTCGGGCATGGGGGCCTCGCCGCCGCTTTCCCGCCACCCGGCGGCAGCCGTCCATGTTCCGTGACGCCCGTCGATGATGGCGGCATTGACGCCCAGGCAGGGCATGAAACGGTGCGATCGGTGCAGCCGCTCCGTCAGCGCGGCTTGCAAGTGCTCGTCCATGACTTCCTCTTTAGCGGAATGGCCCGCGAGTTTGCGTGAAAGGACCTGAATTTTCTAGGCACGGACGGCGGAGGGGGGTATTTTCCTCGTCCTCCGTTTCATCACTCTGTGAAGGTCCCGCATCATGCCGGAATACCGTTCCCGCACTTCCACCCACGGCCGCAACATGGCTGGCGCGCGCGGTCTGTGGCGCGCCACGGGCATGAAGGACGAGGATTTCGGCAAGCCGATCATCGCCATCGCCAATTCCTTCACCCAGTTCGTACCCGGCCACGTCCACCTGAAGGATCTGGGCCAGATGGTGGCGCGCGAGATCGAGAAGGCGGGCGGTGTCGCCAAGGAATTCAACACCATCGCCATCGATGACGGCATCGCCATGGGCCATTCCGGCATGCTGTACTCGCTGCCTTCGCGCGAGATCATCGCCGATTCGGTCGAGTACATGTGCAATGCCCACACCGCCGATGCGCTGATCTGCATTTCCAACTGCGACAAGATCACCCCCGGCATGCTGATGGCGTCCCTGCGCCTCAACATTCCGACCATCTTCGTCTCGGGTGGTCCCATGGAAGCGGGCAAGGTCACCTATAAGGGCGAGACCCACGCGGTGGACCTGATCGACGCCATGATCAAGGGCGCCGACAAGAACGTGTCCGACGAGGAAGCCGCCGAGTTCGAGCGCAATTCCTGTCCGACCTGCGGCTCGTGCTCGGGCATGTTCACCGCCAATTCCATGAACTGCCTGACCGAGGCGCTGGGCCTGTCGCTGCCGGGCAACGGCACCATCGTCGCCACCCATGCCGACCGCAAGGAACTGTTCTTGGAGGCCGGGCGCCGCATCGTCGAGATCACCCGCCGGTATTACGAACAGGGCGATGCCTCGGTGCTGCCGCGCTCCATCGCCAGCTTCAAGGCGTTCGAGAATGCCATGACCCTGGACATCGCCATGGGCGGTTCCACCAACACCGTGCTGCATCTGCTGGCCGCCGCCCAGGAAGCGGGCGTGGACTTCACCATGGGTGACATCGACCGCCTCAGCCGCCGCGTGCCCTGCCTGTGCAAGGTGGCGCCCAACATCGCCGACGTGCATATCGAAGACGTGCACCGCGCGGGCGGCATCATGGGCATTCTGGGCCAGTTGGAGCGCGGCAATCTGCTGAACGCCGATTGCGGTACTGTGCATGCCCCGACCCTGGCCGACGCCCTCAACACGTGGGACGTCACCCGCAGCAACGATGCGGCGGTCCACACCTTCTACAAGGCCGCCCCTGGCGGTGTCCGCACCACCGAGGCGTTCAGCCAGGCCAAGCGTTGGGATGCGCTGGACACCGACCGCGCCAAGGGTGTCATCCGCTCGGTTGACGCGGCTTTCTCCAAGGATGGCGGTCTGGCCGTGCTGTTCGGCAACATCGCCCTGGACGGCTGCATCGTGAAGACGGCGGGCGTCGATGCCTCGAACCTGACCTTCACCGGTCCGGCGGTGATCTGCGAAAGCCAGGAAGAGGCGGTGGCCAAGATTTTGGGCGGTGTGGTCAAGGCCGGTGACGTGGTCATCGTGCGCTACGAAGGCCCCAAGGGCGGCCCCGGCATGCAGGAGATGCTGTATCCGACCAGCTATCTGAAGAGCATGGGCCTGGGCAAGCAATGCGCCCTGATCACCGATGGCCGTTTCTCGGGCGGCACCTCGGGCCTGTCCATCGGCCATGCCAGCCCCGAAGCCGCCGAGGGCGGCACCATCGGTCTGGTGGAGGAGGGCGACACCATCGTCATCGACATTCCCAACCGTATCATCAAGGTGGACGTGTCCGACGAAGTGCTGGCCGCCCGCCGCGCCGCCATGGAGGCCAAGGGCGCCAATGCCTGGAAGCCGGTGGACCGCGACCGTCCGGTCAGCCAGGCGCTGCGTGCCTATGCCGCCATGACCACTTCGGCCGCGCGCGGCGCCGTGCGCGACGTGTCGCAGCTGGACCGCTGAGCGGCGGTCCCGGCCGATGTCGGCGATCGGTTGGAGTGACATGATGGGGGTCGGCGTCCATACCCTGGACGCCGACCACAAAACCCTGATCGGCCTGATCAACGACTTGCAGCGTTCCATCGGTGACGAGGAGGAGCACGCCACCGTCGGCAGCGTGCTGCGGGCGCTGGACGAATACGTGGCCCATCACTTCGCCCGGGAAGAGCGGGTGCTGGAAGTCTGCCGCTATCCCAATCTGGCGGGCCATCGCGGCATGCACCGGCGGCTGACCGATCAGGTCACCGCCCTGAAAAGCGATTACGAAGCGGCGCCGGATTCCCTGCGTGCCCGCCGTTTCCTCGACTTCCTGAATAAATGGCTGATCGAGCATATCTGCTCGGCCGACATGGATTACCGCCCGTGGGTGGTGGGGCATGACGGCCGCGGGGAAGAGGCGGAAACCCTGGCCGGGCGCAGCAACGCCAATGCCCTGGACTGGAAGGCGTTGCGGGTTCTGGTGGTCGATGACAATCAGAACTTTTGTCAGGTGCTGCGCACCATTCTGGAAGGCGTCGGCATCGCCGATATCCGGGTGGTCGGCGAAATCGCCACCGCCAAGGCCGCGCTTGAGGGCAAGGCGGTGGATGTGTTGGTGGCCGATTGGCATGTGGGGCGCGAAAGCGGTCTGGAACTGGTGGCGTGGCTGCGGGCGCGGCCGGAACTGGCGGCCTTGCCGGTGTTGATCCTGTCGGGTCACGAGCGCATCTCCAACCGCGACGTGGCGCTGAATGCCGGTGCCGATGAATTCATGGAAAAACCCATCTCGGCGCGCGGCCTGCTGCTGTGTCTGGCGCGGCTGATGCGTAAAGGGGACAGTGCGTGACCATTATCGCTGCCGGGCCGTTGGCACCTTCGGTTCATCCGTTGCCCAATCTTCTGGAACTGTCGGCGGAAGGCGTGCTGCAGGCATTTCTGTCCAGTCAACGCGCTGATTTCACCCGCATCGTCGCCGATGTGGAACGCCCTGGGGCGCCGCTGCACGGCCTGTTCGACCGGCTGCGCCAGCGTGTGGCCGCCGATAATCCGTTCCACGCCACGGCGCTGTTCCGCCCCGGCGCGCTGGAGGCGCTGTTCCTGGACCTGCACGATCATGTGATGAGCCATCCGGTGTGGCGCCATCCGTTCTTCGTGCGGGTGTTCGAAGGGCGGCTGGACGCAGCCCAGGCCAAGGCCTTTGCCACCGCCTATTTCAACCAGATCAAGAACACCCGCCAGTGTGTCGCCCTGGCGGTCGGCCGCTTCCACGGCCTGATGGACCTGCCGTATGGCCCGCTGAACGAGCAGGTGTCCGAGATCACCCAGATCGCCCTGGCGCAATTGGTGGCCGACGAATACGGCGTCGGCGCCCACACGGTCGAGGATTACCCGGAACTGGGCCATCTGCTGCTGGCCCGGACCCATATGGCCATGTACCGGCAATTGTTCGACGGCCTGGGCATCACCGCCGAGGATCAGGACCAGCCCATGCTGTGGGGCGTGGCCGACAACGCGCTGACCCAGCGCCTGCTGGCGGGCGACCCGGCCTTTTCACCGCTGGAGGCACTGGCCTCGGTCGGGCTGGGCATGGAATGGGGCGTGCCGGAATTCTTTTCGCTGCTGCTGGGCGGGTTGATCCGGCTGTCGGTGCGCGACGGCTTGGGCCTGACCGAGCACGATCTGGAAGTGTTCATCGCTCATGTGCACTACGATGTGCTGCACGCCGTCTCGGTGATGCTGGTCACCAGCCTGCACATGACCGGCCCGGATGATCTGGCGGCGGTCAAGAACGCCTGCAACACCCTGATGGCGGCCCGCTTCGCCATGATGACCGACATGCACGGCGCGGTGTTTGGCGAAAACTGCGCCACCCTGGCCGAGATCGGCCTGGAATCCCGCTACCGCCTGACCGATTACCGCATCGCCGACGCGTTGGTGCGGGCAAGGGCAGGGGTGGCCCCGCAACGCGTGGTGCGGGGCGAAGACTATCGCACCCGCACCGACATGCCGTTCGTGTTCGCCTGAGGCACTATTCCGGTTTCGCCTGTTCCAGGAAATCGCGCAAGGGCCAGGGACCGATGAGGGTATAGTCCTGCTTAGGACGAGATGGCATGAGTGACAGGCCGAAGAGCGGCAGTGGCGTCGCTTTTGTCCACACGCGCCCGCCCACCAGCAAATCGCCCAGGGTTTCACAGGCGCTTTCGGCGAGCTTGAATTCCGTAACCGTCAGTGTCGATGTTTCGCTGCGGTGGCGGTTTCCCACCAATTTGCTGATGATCCGGCTTAGGTCCTCGCGTTCGTGGCTGTCCCAGCGGGCGAGCCTGTCTTCGTATCGTCCGTTTAGTATCCCGATCTCGAAAGACAGCAGACTTAACGCTGAAGACGAAACTGCTGAGATGGAAAGCCAGTCTTCAATCTCACCTGTGAAATCCGGCGTGGTGAAATCGGACGTGGCCCAATCGTGACAATTTCGAAGACGTTCCCGCCAATTCGCCACAGGGCCGCTGACGTGGTAATCACCGTTCTTGTCGTACTGGAGGCGACAAATCAACGCCAATGCCCGCCGAAGCAATCTGTCGGAAAAATCATCATTGCCCAGTGGGTAATGGCGCTCGTGCCACCGGGTGGGACCCTCTCCGTTTTCCCAGCGCTCAATCAGTGCGGTCTCTTCGGGATTGGGCGTCCAAGAGGGGCGGACAAGGCGGTAGACATCCCAGGCAGAAAAACGCTGCTGAAGCTCCGCTATGTCGAACCCGTCAGCCAACGATGGCAAGACGGCGGCAATGGTGGGCGGAACAAGGTCCGGATGGGTCAGGCAGTGAGTCAGCCACAGGCGGCACACGGTTTTGTCCAGCATGCCGACCGTTTCAATGCCGGTGCGGGCGACGGAGGTGCGGAAGGCCAAGTTGTTTCCACGATTGGGGCGCCGGATGCGGATGCGGACACTCTGATAATCTTCCGATCTTCTCGAACCAACACTGAAGCCGTTGCGGATGACGGTGTATTCCGTCCGCAACGGCGGGCTGGCGATGTTTTCCTCGACCACCCTCAGGCTGTCGGTGACGGCTTGTTCGGTGACGTTAGTGCTTGCTTGGCGGATGGCGTCAAGCGCCGGTTTGTCGAACAGCACCATCTCGCCGTCCAGCCCCAGTTCCGGGGCGTTCAGCGGAATGCGGAAGGCTGCCGGTTCCAGGGCTTCGGGCACCGGAACGCGGATGCCGCGTGGTTCGATGCGCAGGGAGTGGATTCTTCCCTTCACCGAAATCTCGCACACGATAGGGTAGGGCAGGTCCTGGCAGGCATTGTTGAGGGCGTGGAGAACTTGCAGGCTGATTGGCGGCGTGCCACGTTCGTCGCCCTTGCTCAGCGTCAGCGTCACCCGTGTGCCGGAGAAACGTGGGGAGCGGTCGTTGGCATCCTCGCGCACCGCCATCAGCTTGGTCGGGCCGTCGATGATCAGGGTGCGTTTCGTGGTGTCGCCGCGCGGTGAGTTCCAATGGGCGGTTTCCACCTGGACGCGGTCGGCCAGCAGGAAGCACGACAGGAAGCCGATGCCGAATTCGCTGGTGGGGGCGAAGTCCAGGGCGTCATCGACGCGGCGCAGGCGGGACCGCACGCGGTTGAACTCGGCCGAGGAATAATAGCTGCGTCCGACCTTGAGGAAGAATTCCTGAAGGATGGCGAGGTCCATGCCGGTGCCGCGATCCTCGATCACCAGCCGGGGGTGGGCGTGCTCGGCATCGGCGTCGAGATAGCGGACATGGATACGCCCCTCGGTGACCGGCTGGACGGTGGGATCGTCCAATTTGGTCAGGGCGTCGCGCAACAGACAGGCATCCACCGCGTTCTGCACCAGCTCGCGCAGGGCGGCCAGGGGGGTGTCGTAGATGTGGCTGCCCATCAGCAGACGGTAGATGCGGTCGTCGTCCAGTTCGAAATGGAACGGATGATACCGGGTGGGGCCGTCATCGACGATGTCACGCGCGACCTGGGAGGGCAGGGCGAACGGCCAGGGGATGTGCAGGCTGGACAGCGCCTCGCGGGTGGTGGCGATTTCCGTTTGGATGGTGTCGCAGAACAGCCGCACCGCATGGTGGGCGATATGGTCGGAACAGCGGGCGGAATAGCGGATGCAGTCGTTTTCGATCGACCAATTGGCGATGGACATGTGCTTGGCCCATTCGACGCGCGACCGCTCGCGGTCCTGGGCCAGCGGCGTCGGCAGCAGGTAATGGTACAGCATGGCCGGGGTGCGTTCGCGGTCGAAATCCAGGATATCGGCCAGACGCAGCGCCGCCGCCACCATGCGGGTGTCGGCGTGGCAGCCGCCGACCGGAAAGCGGTCGGGGAAACGCTCGCCCCGGCCTTCGCGGCGGATCAGTTCCCAGGCGGATTCGTTGTGGCTGACGCAGATGTCGATCAGAACGTCGGCGAAGGAATCGCCGTCATAGGCGAAGACCGCGCGCGGGTCCGGAACCTGGGCGGGACTGGTGGCATGCGCCTTGGCGATGCTCTCGATCAAACTTTCGTAGCGCTCGCGCTGGGCGTGGTGCTCGCGCAGGTATTGGCACAACAGCGCTTCCTCGGCCTGCCGCGCTTCGTCCAGCTTTTCCATATAGGCGGGGGTTCCCTGGTCCGCCGTCTCCGCCACGGCGCGGCGGGTGGCGTTCACCCGCTCGCGCAGACCCGCGTCGATGTCGAGGATTTCCCACAGGTCGGAATCCGGCGACAGCATCCGGCGGCGATCCTCGGGGCCGGCGCCCATGCCCATGTCGTGCAGATAGGCCGCCGTCACCATCAGGCCGATCTCGGCGGGGCTCAGGGTCTGGCGTCGGTGCTCGGGCAGGATCAGCCACATCAGATGGGCGACCTTGCGCGAATGGGTGGGGTCGTGGGCGGTGAACGCCTCCATTTCGCGGGCGGTGGTGCGGGTCAGCAACGGTTCGGCGGCGTTGTGGACAAAATCGCACAAGGCGGCGTGCAGTTGCTTGCAGGCTGCGATGTCACCGCTCGGCTTGTCTTCCCAATGGGCCTCGCCGCTGCCGTATTGTTCCAGACGCCGCATGAGGTCCAGGTCTTCGACCCGGTCCGGAGCGTTGCCGATGCGCATGAAAAATCCCCCGCCGGATGATCCTGGACGGGGGATGATACTTTCAGGTTGTGTCTTGGGCCAGGGTCGTTATTTCTCGGCGAACGCCTTTTCGATGACGTAATGGCCGGGACCGGCGTTGCTGCCCTGGGCGAAGCCGTGTTCGTCCAGCCACGCCGCCAATTCGTTCATCATGTTGGGATTGCCGCAGATCATCACCCGGTCTTCCTCGGGGTTGATGAACGGATTGCCCAGATCCTCGAACATCTTGCCCGACTTGGTCAGGTCGGTGATGCGGCCCTGATGGACGAAGGGTTCGCGGGTGACGGTGGGGTAGTAGACCAACTTGTGGCGGGCTTCCTCGCCGAAGAATTCGTTCTGCGGCAGGTCCTTCTGGATGAAATCGCCATAGACCAGATCGTCGATGCGGCGCACGCCATGCACCAGCACCACCTGATCGAAGCGGTCGTACACCGCCGGGTCCTTGATGATCGACAGGAACGGCGCCAGGCCGGTGCCGGTGGACAGCAGGTACAGGCGCTTGCCCGGCAGCAGATTGTCCAGGATCAAGGTGCCGGTGGTCTTCTTGTTGACAAGAATGGTGTCGCCCGGCTTGACGTGCTGAAGACGCGAGGTCAGCGGGCCGTTGGGCACCTTGATGGACAGGAATTCCAGATGATCCTCGTAGGACGCGCTGGCCATGGAGTAGGCGCGCATCAGCGGACGGCCATCCACCATCAGGCCGATCATGGCGAACTGGCCGCTCTCGAAGCGGAAACCCGGATCGCGGGTCAGCTTGAGGGTGAACAGGGAATCGGTCCAGTGATGGACGTCGATGACCGTCTTTTCGAGGATGTTGGACGACATGCTATGACCCGGTGGCTGAAGGAATCGTGCAACGCAGCACGACAGTCATATTGTCATACTGGTTCTAAATCTCAATAACAAGAAAAAATTTGTACATCTCCCCAGTTCAACACTTTGTGAAGTGTTGTTATCTCAATTCGACCCAGATGGGGGTGTGGTCGGACGCCTTTTCGCGGCCGCGCGGGGCCTTGTCGATGTCGCAGGAAACAAGGCGGTCGGCGGCCTGGGGCGACAGCAGCAGATGGTCGATGCGCAGGCCGTTGTCGCGCTGCCAGGCGCCCGCCTGATAATCCCAAAACGTATAGCGGCCCGGCTCGGGGTGCAGGGCTCGGAACGCCTCGGTCAACCCCAGGTGACACAATTCGCGGAACAGGGCGCGGCTTTCCGGGCGGCATAGGGCGTCGTTCTGCCAGTTGGCGGGATCGTAGACGTCGGCATCGGTGGGGCAGACGTTGTAATCGCCGCCCAGCACGAACGGCACGCCGTCGTTCAACAGGGCGCGGGCACGGTCGATCAGGCGGCGCATCCATCGCAGCTTGTAATCGTACTTGTCGCCGGGCGCCGGGTTGCCGTTGGGCAGATACAGCGAGGCGACGCGCATGCCCTGGATGGTGGCCTCGATATAACGGGATTGCTCCTCTGCCTCGGGATCGGGCAGGCCGCGCACCACGTCGGTCATGGCATGGCGCGACAGGATGGCGACGCCGTTATAGCTTTTCTGGCCGTGCACGGCGCAGCGATAGCCCGCCGCCTCAATCTCCAGCGCCGGGAATTGCTCGTCCTGGCACTTGATCTCTTGCAGCAACGCCACGTCGGGCGCCGATTCGGCCAGCCACTCCAACAGGTTGGGCAGGCGGGCGCGCACGGAATTGACGTTGAACGTGGCGATCTTCACGGCCATCCTCTCTGAATACGTGTTTCCAGGGTCCCGGAACGATGGCGCACCATAGCATAATTTTCTGCCTGCTGGCGGTGCTCGCCATGCTCCCCGGCGCGGCGCGGGCGGCAGGGGGATGTCCGGGGAGTGCTCCTCAGGTCACCGTCACCGGCACCTTGCCCGAGCCCAGCTATCGCCATCAGCTCCGGCATTCTCAGCTCGGCGCCTTGGCCGGGGGGAGGGGGCACATGACCTCGGACAAAAGCCACAAGGGCCTGACGCAGGCCGAAACCCGGCTGCATGTTCCTCCTGCCACCTTCGAGATCGTGCCGGTTGGCAACGGCATGGTGTGCATCAATCTCAAACGTCTGGACGTGGTGTGGCAAATGGCCCGGTTCCAGGTGGACGTGGCGGCGGAATACCGCACGGACAGTTGCGCCTATCGCGAGACCCTGCGGCACGAGAACGAGCACGTCGCCATTTTCCGGCGGCTGTTTCGCGAGGCGGAGCGTAATCTGCGCCAGGATATGACCGAGGTGGCGCGGCGGTCCCTGCCGTTGCGGGTGCTTCAGGCCGATGCCAAGCGTTCGGTCGATGCGGTGGCGAGAAAAATATCTGCGGCGGCGCAGACCGCCGTCGCCCGTTATGAACGGGATGCCCGGCGCGAAAACGGCGTCATCGACACCCAGGCCAGCTATCGCGCGGTAATGGCCCGCTGCCGGGATTGGTAGGGGGGCGGGCCGGATGGCCCGCGCCCGCCGCCTGAGGGGCGAAAAGATCAACCGGAGCGAGGCGTCAGCCGAGGGACTGGGCCGTTGAGGCCCCGCGCGCATGTGCGCGCGGAAGGCAAGCGGGCCGGATGGCCCGCGCCCGCCGCCTGAGGGCGAAAAGATATCAGACCGAGAAGCTGGAACCGCAGCCGCAGGTCGAGGTGGCGTTGGGGTTGCGGAACTGGAACGAGGCGCCCATCAGATCTTCGACGAAATCCACCTCGGTGCCGGTCAGCAGTTCCAGCGAGGTCTGGTCGACAACCATCTTGGTGCCGTGCTGTTCGCTGATCACGTCGTCTTCGTTGACCTGATCGTCCAGGGTGATGCCGTACTGGAAGCCCGAACAGCCGCCGCCCGAAACCGACAGGCGCAGCATCAGGTCGGGCTTGCCTTCCATCTTGATCAGGGTCTGGACGCGCTGGGCGGCGCTGGGGGTCAGGACGACACGGGTTTCGGTCGCGGTCTCGGACATGGGATCTCCAATCAAAACGCGGTGCGTGGCGGAATTGGAACGACCATAGCAAAAATTCCGCATGCGCGAAAAGAGATGGGGTTGGAAAGCGTGCTTGTGAAGGGGCGGGGCTTGGGTGTGTGGTTGCGTTCGCGCGCCCCCGCTTGTAGTGTCGCGCCATGATTGCGACCCCGCTTGCCCGTTCCGCCGTCCTTGCGCCTTATGCCTGCCGGGCCGAGGAGACGCGCGGTCGGGTGTATCCCGAGCCGGAAAGCCAGACGCGCACGCCGTTCCAGCGTGACCGCGACCGCATCATCCATTCCGCCGCCTTCCGCCGCCTGCAATACAAGACCCAGGTGTTCGTCTATCACGAGGGCGAGAATTACCGCACCCGGCTGACCCATTCGCTGGAGGTGTCGCAGATCGCCCGCTCGGTGGCCCGTGTGCTGGGCCTGGACGAGGACATGGCGGAAAGCCTGGCCCTGGCCCATGATCTGGGGCACACGCCGTTCGGCCATGCGGGCGAGGACGCGCTGCAAGAGGTTCTGGCCCGCTTCGGCGGCTTCGACCACAATGCCCAATCCTTGCGCATCGTCACCAAGCTGGAACGCCGTTACGTGGATTTTGACGGCCTGAACCTGACTTGGGAGACGCTGGAGGGGCTGGTCAAGCATAACGGCCCGCTGACCGGGCCGCTGGCGGTGCGCCAGGATTGGCTGCTGCCCGGGGCCATCACCGAATACGTGGCACGCCAGGACCTTGAACTGCACACCTTCGCCGGTGCCGAGGCGCAGGTGGCGGCCCTGGCCGACGACATCGCCTACAACAACCATGATATCGAGGACGGCCTGCGCGCCGGGCTGTTCACCCTGGACGACCTGCGGGATGTGCCGCTGGTCGGGCCTGTACTGTTCGAGGTGGTGCGGGATTATCCCGACGTGGACCGTTCGCTGCATATCCACGAGACGGTGCGGCGGATGATCGGTCTGATGATCGGCGACATGATCGCCGAGACCCGCCGCCGCATCGCCGAATTCGCCCCGAAAAGCGCCGATGACGTGCGCCATCTCGGGCAGCCGTTGGTGGCCTTCTCGGAGGGGATGAAGGCCAACGACAAGGCGTTGAAAAACTTCCTGTTCCCTAACATGTACCGGCATTTCCTGGTCAACCGCATGACCTCGAAGGCGCGGCGCGTGGTCAAGGATTTGTTCAACCTGCTGCACGCCGAACCCGGCTGCCTGCCGCCCGACTGGCGGCGGCAGGCGGACGGTGTCGGCACCGCCAAGACGGCCCGCGTGGTGGCCGACTACATCGCTGGCATGACCGACCGCTTCGCGTTGGACGAGCATCGCCGGCTTTTCGACATGCAAGAGAAACCATGAACCTTTTCAAATACTTCAAGATCGAGATTGATGTGGCCTTGGCCCAGCTGGTGGCCGACGGCGTGCTGCCCCAGGGCATTGATACCGCCAAGGTGACCGCCGAGCCCCCGCGTGAGGAAAGCCACGGCGACGTCGCCACCAATGCCGCCATGGTGCTGTCCAAGGCGGCGGGCAAGAAGCCGCGCGACATCGCCGACGCCCTGGCGGTCGAGCTGCGCAAGCACCCGGCGGTGACCGCCGTCGAGGTGGCCGGTCCCGGCTTCATCAATCTGCGTCTGGCCGAATCGTTCTGGTACGAGCGTCTGGCGGAAATCCTGGTGGCCGGTGCCGCCTGGGGCGACGGCGAGCGCACGGGCCGACGGGTCAACGTGGAATACGTCTCGGCCAACCCGACCGGCCCCATGCATGTGGGCCACGCGCGCGGCGCGGTGGTGGGCGACGCCCTGGCCTCGCTGCTGGCCAAGTCGGGCGTGGACGTGACCCGCGAATATTACATCAACGACGCCGGTGCCCAGGTGGATGTGCTGGCCCATTCGCTGCGCGGCCGTTATCTGGTCGAAATGGGCAAGATCACCCAGGCCGATTTCGAGCGCATGCGCGAGGAAGGCGTGGTGCAGTACGGCGGCGAATACGTCCGCGACTGCGCCCTGGCGCTGATCGACCGCGACGGCGACAAGTGGGTCGAGGCGGACGAGGCGGAATGGCTGGCGCCGTTCCGTGACTTCGCCATCGATTACATGATGGGCATGATCCGCGAGGATCTGGTGGCGCTGGGCGTCAAGCACGACGTCTTCACCTCGGAGCGTGCTTTGGTGCGCTCGGGCAAGGTGGATGATGCGCTGAAGTTCCTGGAGGAGCGCGACGAGGTCTATACCGGCGTGCTGGAGCCGCCGAAGGGCAAGACCCCCGACGATTGGGAACCGCGCCCGCAGGTGCTGTTCCGCGCCACCCGCTTCGGTGACGACGTGGACCGGCCGCTGAAGAAGTCGGACGGCAGCTTCACCTATTTCGCCTCGGACATCGCCTATCACCAGGACAAGTATCTGCGCGGCTTCGCCGACATGATCGACATCTGGGGCGCCGACCACGGCGGCTATGTCAAGCGCATGCAGGCGGCGGTCAAGGCGATCAGCGAGGGTGGCGGCGGCCTGGACGTCAAGCTGTGCCAGATGGTCAACCTGCTCAAGGGCGGCCAGCCCTACAAGATGAGCAAGCGCGCGGGCACCTTCGTCACCCTGCGCGATCTGGTGGACGCGGTCGGCAAGGACGTGGTCCGCTTTATCATGCTGACCCGCAAGAACGACGCCCAACTGGATTTCGATCTGGACAAGGTGCTGGAGCAGTCGCGCGACAACCCGGTGTTCTATGTGCAATACGCCCATGCCCGCTGCCATTCGGTGCTGCGCCACGCCGCCGAGATGTGGCCGGACGTGGACATTTCCGGCGCGGCCCTGGCCAAGGTGCCGTTGAACCGCCTGACCGACTCGGCGGAACTGAGCCTGATCAAGCTGATGGCCGGGTGGCCGCGCCTGATCGAAGCGGCGGCCGAGGCGCACGAGCCGCACCGCGTCGCCTTCTACCTGAACGACGTGGCCGCCGGGTTCCATGGCCTGTGGAACAAGGGCAAGGACGACACCAGCCTGCGCTTCCTGCAAGAGGATGACCGCGAGGTGTCGCTGGCCCGTCTGGCGCTGCTGCGCGCCGTCACTGGCGTGATCGCCTCGGGTCTGGCGGTGTTCGGCGTCGAGCCCAAGGAGGAGATGCGCTGACATGGCGATGAATCCCCGCGACGATTACGACCGCGACATCCTCGACATCATCCCGGAACGGTTCGACGCCGATGCCGATTCGCGGCAGGCCCGCGCCGGTCACCGTCTGCGCACCTATCTGACGCTGGGCGTGGCGGTGGTGGCCGTGGGCGCGATCGTCGCGACGGGATTACATTTCCTGGGCGGCAAGCGCGCCGGAGGTCCCGGCATTCCGGTGATCAAGGCCGACGAGCGCCCGATCAAGATCCGCCCCGACGACCGTGGCGGCATGCAGGTTCCCAACCAGGACAAGCTGGTGTACGAGCGCATGGATCAGGGCGAGGGCGATGCCAAGGTGGAACGGCTGTTGCCGATTCCCGAGCAGCCGCAGGTGCCGGTGAAGGGCGCCGCCCAGCCCGAGCCGGTGGGAAAGTCCAGCAATACCGAGGTGCTGCGCCCCGGTCAGGCGGTGGCGCCGCCACGCGCCCCGGCGTCCGAGGTGGCGCGGCCGCTGCCGCAATCGGCTGTCGCGCCGCAGCCGGTGCTGCCCGCACCGCAGGAACCGGTGGCCCAGGTGCCGCTGACGTCGGGCAACGGCTATGTGCCGACCGCCGCCCGCAATGCCGCCGAGCCGGTTCCGGCTCCCGCTCCGGCCAAGCCCGCCGCCGTCAAGCCGGTGGCGCCGCCTGTGGCCCCGGCTCCCGCCGCGCCGCCGAAGGTTGCCGCCGCTCCGGTTGCTCCGCCGCCGCCCGCTCCGGCGCCGATGGCCGCACCCAAGGCCTTGGCCGGGGGTGATTATCTGATCCAGTTGGGTGCTCTGCGTACTGCCCCCGATGCCGACAAGGAATGGGGCCGCATCCAGCGCACCAATCACGACCTGCTGGGGACGCTGAAATCCGACGTGGTGCGGGTGGAACTGGGCGAGAAGGGAACCTTCTGGCGTCTGCGTGCCGGTCCGCTGTCGGAACAGGCCGCCCGTCACCTGTGCGCTGAACTGAAAACCCGTAACCAGGGGTGCATCGTTGCCCGCAAATAACCTGCCGCCCGCCGCCGCCATCCTGGGCTGTGCCGGACTGATTCTCAGCGACGACGAGCGCCGTTTCTTCGAAGCGGTAAAGCCGCTTGGCTTCATCCTGTTCGCCCGCAACGTCGCCGACCCCGATCAGGTGCGCGCCCTGGTGCGCAGCCTGCGCGAGTGCGTGGGCCGCGCCGATGCTCCGGTGCTGATCGATCAGGAAGGCGGCCGGGTGCAGCGGCTGCGGCCGCCCCATTGGCGGAAAGCGCCCGCGGGTGAACCCTTCGCCAAACTGGCCGCCCGCGACCTTGAGGCAGCCAAGGATGCCTTGCGCCTGAACTATCGGCTGATCGGCCGCGAATTGGCCGATCTGGGCATCGACGTGGATTGCGCCCCGGTGCTGGATGTGCCGGTTCCCGGCGCCCACGACGTCATCGGCGACCGCGCCTTCGGCCATACCCCCGACATGGTGGCGGCGCTGGGCCGCGCCGTGTGTGACGGCCTGTTGGACGAGGGCGTGCTGCCGGTGGTCAAGCATATCCCCGGTCATGGCCGTTCCATGGTGGATTCCCATCTGGACCTGCCGGTGGTCGAGGCCAGCCGCGCCGAGCTGGAGACCCAGGATTTCCCACCGTTCCGCGCCCTGGCCGATGCGCCGTGGGCCATGACCGCCCATGTGGTGTACAAGGCCATCGACGACCGCGCCCCGGCCACCACGTCCCCCCGCGTCATTGATGAAATTATCCGTGGAATCATCGGGTTCCGGGGTGTTCTTATATCTGACGATCTGTCCATGAAGGCGCTGGGCGGGCGGTTCGAGGACCGGACGCGGGCGTCGCTGGATGCCGGATGCGATCTGGTCTTGCACTGCAACGGCGACATGGCCGAGATGCAGGCGGTGGCTACCGCCCTGCGGCCGCTGACCGGCATCGCCCAGGAACGTCTGGCGGTGGCGGCGCGGCAGAAGCGGGCGCCGCAGCCCTTCGATGTGGCCGCCGCTGTCAATCAAGTTGACGGATTACTGGCATGACCGATATCAGCGGCATCCTGCAGCAAGTCTCGGTGATGGCGTTGCCGGTGCTGTTCGCCATCACCCTGCACGAGGCCGCGCACGGTTTCGCCGCCTGGGCGCTGGGCGACGACACCGCCCGCCGCATGGGCCGGGTGTCGCTCAATCCGCTGCGTCATATCGACCCGTTCGGCACGGTGGTGTTGCCCGCCATGCTGATGGTGATGGGCGGCTTCATGTTCGGCTGGGCCAAGCCGGTGCCGGTCAACTTCGGCCGCCTGCGTTCGCCGCGCTGGGGCATGGTGGCGGTGGCCGCCGCTGGGCCGCTGGCCAACATCCTGATGGCGACCATCGCCATCCTGCTGATGCGGTATGTGGGCGTATTGCCCCGGATGGCGGTGGACTGGGCCCGGCTCAATCTGGTTTATGCCATCAATATCAATCTGTTACTCGCCGTCTTCAATATGCTGCCGATCCCGCCGCTGGACGGTGGCCGCGTGCTGGTCGGCATCCTGCCGCGTCGGCTGGCGGCGCCGCTGGCCCGGCTTGAGGGCGCGGGCATGGTGATCCTGCTGCTGGCGCTGGTGCTGTTGCCCATGCTGTCGCGGGATTTTGGTCTGCCGCTTGACCCGTTCGAATGGGTGATTCAGCCTGCCATCAGTGTTTTGCTGGAAACGCTGGTGAGCCTGTTCGGGGATTTCTGATGTTCCAGGAGGACGAGGAGGGCGAGGGCCGCGCCGAGGGCGAACGGCTGCTTCTCGACCTTGACGGCTTCGAGGGGCCGCTGGACGTGTTGCTGGCGCTGGCGCGCGAGCAGAAGGTGGATCTCGCCAAGATTTCCATCCTGCGTCTGGCCGATCAATATCTGGGTTTCGTGCAGCGGGTGCGGCAGAAGCACCTGGATCTGGCCGCCGAATATCTGGTGATGGCGGCGTGGCTGGCCTATCTGAAATCGCGTCTGCTGCTGCCCGAACCGGAACCGGTGGAAGAGGGTATGCCCAGCGCCGCCGAGATGGCCGAGGTACTGGCCTTCCGCCTGCGCCGCCTGGAGGCCATGCAGAAGGCCGGAACCAGCCTGATGACTCGTGCCCATCTGGGCCGCGATTTTTTCGGCCGGGGCGCCCCCGATGACGTGCCGGTGGTGACCCATTCCATCTTCGACGTGCAATTGTTCGACCTGCTCAAGGCCTATGCCGACCACATCGTGCGGACGTCGGTCCGCACCCTGACCATCGAGGCGCCCGACCTTTATTCGGTCGAGGACGCCTTGCGGCGGTTGGAGAACTTGCTTGGCCGTATGCCCGATTGGTCGGTGCTGTCGTCCTATCTGCCGCAGATCGAGGGCGATCCGCTGAAGATGAAATCGGCGGTGGCCTCGACCTTCATCGCCGCGCTGGAACTGGCCAAGCAGGGGCGCCTGCAACTGCGCCAGGATGGCGGCGCCTATAGTCCCATTTACGTCAAATCGCTGGGAGGCGGGGAAAAGTGAGCGCCGAGATGGACCATCTGCGCCTGATCGAGGCCATCCTGTTCGCCTCGGCCGAGCCGCTGGACGAGCGCACCCTGGGCGAGCGTCTGCCTGCGGGCGTGGAGGTGGCCGAGGTGCTGGCGGAATTGCAGGCGCAATACGCGCCGCGCGGAATCAATCTGATGCGGCGCGAGGGCAAGTGGGCATTCCGCACCGCCACCGATCTGGCCGGGCAATTGATGATCGAACAGACCCTGACCCGCCGCCTGTCGCGCGCCGCCATCGAGGTTCTGGCCATCATCGCCTATAATCAGCCCATCACCCGCGCCGAGATCGAGGAAGTGCGCGGCGTGGCGCTGAGCAAGGGTACGCTGGACCTGCTGTTCGAGGCCGGATGGATCAGGCCCAAGGGACGGCGGCGCACGCCGGGGCGGCCGTTGCAATGGGCGACGTCCGATGCCTTCCTGGATCATTTCGGCCTGGAAAGCCTGGAGGACTTGCCCAACCTCAAGGAGCTGAAGGCCGCCGGGTTGTTGGATACCCGTCCGGCCGCCGATGCCTACGGCAACCGCGCGGTCGAGGGCGACGCGCCGGTGGATACGCTGGACGACGATTCGGAACCCGAGATTGAACCGCTGGATGACGAGGAACTGCTGGGCCTGTCCGAGTAGGGAATTGTCTTACCAGGGCGGTTGCGGGTTTTGCACTCTTCTGCGATGATCCGCGCCCGACCCGATATTCATGTAACGCTAGGGCAGGAGTGACGCTCGATGGGTAGTTTCAGCATTTGGCACTGGCTGATCGTTCTGGTCATCGTGCTGTTGCTGTTCGGCGCCGGCAAGATCCCCAAGCTGATGGGCGACATGGCCAAGGGCGTGAAGGCCTTCAAGAAGGGCCTCGCCGACGAGGAAGACGGTGGCGATTCCGCCAAGTCGCAGCAGCAGATCGACGGCCAAGCCACCGCCAAGACGGCGGAAAAGGACAGCGTCAAGCATTGACGCCTAAACAAGGACAGCGTCAAGCATTGACGCCTACACAAGGACAGCGTCAAGCATTGACGTCTTAGGACGGCCGGGGAGTTTCTGGGCATATGTTCGACATCGGCTGGGATGAAATGGCTTTGGTGGCCGTGGTGGCGTTGATCGTCATCGGCCCTAAGGACCTGCCCAACGTGCTGCGCCAGGTGGGACGCTGGACCCGCAAGGCACGCGAGCTGGCGGGCGAGTTCCAGCGCGGCGTCGATGACATGATGCGCGAAAGCGAGCTGGCCGACCTCAAGACCCAGGTGGAAAAGGCGACCGATCCCAACCAGTTGCGGCGCGAGATCGAAAAGACGGTGGACCCCACCGGCGACATCGCCCGCAGCCTGGAACCGCCGGTCATGCCGTCGATGGACGAGGTGGCGAAGCCCGCCGCTCCGGCCGCCGAGGCCGTGGCTGAACCGCCGCCCGAACTGCCCGTCACCGCGCCGTTCGAGGCGCCGCGCAAGCCGCCGGAACCATAAGGATCGATGGTGAACGCGTCTTCCCATGACAAGACCATGCCGCTGCTCGAACATCTGATCGAGTTGCGGTCGCGCCTGCTGTGGTCGCTGCTGGCCTTTGTCGTCGCCTTCGCGGCGTGCTTCTATTTCGCCGGCGACATCTACACCTTCCTGCTGGATCCGTACGCCAAGGTGGCGCTGGCCAAGGGCGGCATGCGCCGCCTGATCTACACCGCGCCGACCGAGGCCTTCTTCACCTATGTGAAGGTGGCGGCCTTCGCGGCGGGCGTGGTGTGCTTTCCGGTGTGGGCGGGGCAATTGTGGGCCTTTGTCGCCCCCGGCCTCTACAAGCACGAAAAGCAGGCCTTCGCGCCGTTCCTGATGGCGACCCCGGTGCTGTTCACCATGGGCGCGGCGCTGGTCTATTACCTCGTGCTGCCCATGGTCTACACCTACCTGCTGGGATTCGAGAAACTGCTGCCCGGCAGCGACGAATTGCCCATCCAGCTCGAGGCCAAGGTCAGCGAATCGCTGTCGCTGATCATGACCCTGGTCTTCGCCTTCGGTCTGGCCTTCCAGATGCCGGTGGTGCTGACCCTGTTGGCCCGCATCGGTCTGGTCACCGCCAAGGGGCTGGGCGAAAAGCGCCGCTACGCCATCGTCGGTGTCTTCATCTTCGCCGCCGTGGTCACGCCGCCTGACGTGGTCAGCCAGTGCTCGCTGGCGGTGCCCATGGTGCTGCTCTACGAACTCTCCATCATCTCCGCCCGCTTCGCCGAGAAGAAGCATGCCGAGGCGCAGGCGGAAGACGAAGAGGACGAAGACCAGCCCGCGGCCGACGAAACCGACTTCAATTCGTAATCCCCACGGCTTATAAGCCTTTTCATTTCCTGCCCCAGAAGGCCCGTCATGCACGATCTCAAGTGGATTCGCGAAAACCCCGCCGCGTTCGACGCCGGTCTGGCCCGCAAGGGCCTGGAGGCCCGCTCGTCCGACATCTTGGCGCTGGATGCGGAACGCCGCTCGGTGCAGACCCAGCTTCAGGAAAAGCAGGCCCGCCGCAACGAGGCGTCCAAGCAGATCGGCATCCTCAAGAAGCAGGGGCAGGACGCCTCGGCGGTGATGGAGGAAGTGGCCAAGCTCAAGGACGAGGTTCCGGCGCTGGAAACCCGTGACCGCGAGTTGGGCGAGCAGTTGGATGCCATCCTGGCCTCGCTGCCCAACATCCCCGCCGCCGACGTTCCCGATGGTCCCGACGAGGATCACAATGTGGAACTGCGCAAGTGGGGCACCCCCGGCCAGTTCGATTTCGAGCCCAAGGAACATGACGCGCTGGGCACCGCCCTGGGCCTGATGGATTTCGACGGTGCCGCCAAGCTGTCGGGCGCCCGTTTCGTGGTGCTGAAGGGCAAGCTGGCGCGGCTGGAGCGCGCCCTGGCCCAGTTCATGCTGGACACCCAGACCGAGGAACACGGCTATACCGAGGTCAATCCGCCGACCATGGTCCGTGACGGCGCGCTGTTCGGCACCGGCCAGTTGCCCAAGTTCGGTGAGGATCTGTTCAAGACCAACACCGGTCATTGGCTGATCCCCACCGCCGAGGTGCCGCTGACCAACCTGTACGGCGACACCATCGTCGAGGAATCGGCGCTGCCCATCCGCATGACCGCGCTGACGCCCTGTTACCGCTCCGAGGCCGGGGCGGCGGGCAAGGACACGCGCGGCATGATCCGCCAGCACCAGTTCTGGAAGGTCGAGATGGTCTCCATCGCCCATCCCGATCAGTCGGGCGAGGAGCACGAGCGCATGACCCAATGCGCCGAGACCATCCTGCAACGCCTGGGCCTGCCGTACCGCGTCATCGTGCTGTGCACCGGCGACATGGGCTTTTCCTCGCAGAAGACCTATGACATCGAAGTGTGGCTGCCGGGGCAGAAGCGGTATCGCGAGATTTCGTCCTGCTCCAATTGCGGCGACTTCCAGGCCCGGCGCATGAAGGCGCGCTTCAAGTCGGACAAGGGCAACCGTCTGGTGCACACCCTGAATGGTTCCGGCCTGGCGGTCGGCCGTACCCTGGTGGCGGTGCTGGAGAACTACCAGCAGGCCGACGGCTCCATCGTGGTGCCGGAAGTGCTGCGCAAGTACATGGGCGGCGTGGACGTCATCCGCTGATGTTCGCCCCCATCGCCGATCTGTCCGAGGCCCGGATTCTCGTCTCCAACGACGACGGCATCCACGCGCCCGGCATCAAGCTGCTGGAGAAGGTGGCGCGCAGCCTCAGCAAGGATGTGTGGGTGGTGGCGCCGGAATCCGAGCAATCGGCGGCTGGCCACTCGCTGACCATCCGCCGCCCGCTGCGGGTGCGCAAGCTGTCGCGGCGGCGCTTCGCCGTGGACGGCACCCCCACCGACGCAGTGCTGCTGGGCATCAACCATGTGTTGAAGGACAGGCGGCCGACCCTGGTGCTGTCGGGTGTCAACCGTGGCGGCAATCTGGGCGAGGACGTGACCTATTCCGGCACGGTGGCGGCGGCCATGGAGGCCACCATCCTGGGTGTGCCCGCCATCGCCTTTTCTCAGTATTACGGCCCCGACCATCCAGTGCGCTGGTCCACCGCCGAGCATTGGGCGCCCGAGATCATCCGGCGCCTGACCGCCGTGAGCTGGGATCGCAACGTGCTGATGAACGTCAACTTCCCCGACGTTCCCGCCGACAAGGTGACGGGCATCGAGGTGGTGCGCCAGGGCAAGCGCAAGATCGGCGACGAACTGGCCGAGCGGCTGGACCCGCGCGGCGAGCCTTATATCTGGATCGGCGCCCAGCGCGCCGAGGACCGTTCCACCAAGGGCACCGACATTGAGGCGGTGGTGCGCGGCGCGGTGTCGGTGACGCCGTTGCGGGTCGATCTGACCGACCGCGATTCCATGGCGGCGCTGTCCGGCGTTTTCGCCACGGGCTAGGGAGGGGCGGCATGGCGTCCGAGGCCCGTATTCTCCGGCTGCTGATGGAGCTGCGCCGCCTGGGCGTCACCGATACGCCGACCCTTGCCGCCATCGAACGGGTGCCGCGCGATCTGTTCGTGGTGGCGCCGTTCCAGGATCAGGCCTACGAGAACCGGGCGTTGCCCATCGGACGCGGCCAGACCGTCAGCCAGCCGCTGGTGGTCGGGCTGATGACCCAGGCCTTGCAGGTGGGCGACCGCATGAAGGTGCTGGAGATCGGCACCGGCTCGGGCTATCAGGCCGCCGTGCTGGCGCAATTGTGCCGCCGCCTCTACACCATCGAGCGCCACAAGCCGCTGCTGAAGCAGGCCGAGGAACGCTTCAAGCATCTGCGCATCCACAACATCACCAGCCGGTTCGGCGATGGCTCGCGCGGCTGGCCGGAACAGGCGCCGTTCGAGCGGATCATGGTCACCGCCGCCGCCCACGACATCCCGCCAGTGCTGGTGGACCAATTGGCGGTTGGCGGCATCATGGTGCTGCCGCTGGGCGATTCCCATGGTCAGGACCAGGATTTGCTGAAGATCACCAAGCTGGCCGATGGCGACTTGCACATCGACAATCTTGGTCCCGTGCGCTTCGTGCCCCTGTTGGAGGGGGTGGAAGAGGTGTGATCCTTGCCGCTGGGCGGACTGCGCCTTATAGTGCGACGCATGAGCGTGTTCCTACCCCATGTTGTGCGACGTCTGGCGCTGGTGGCCCTGGCGCCGCTCGCTTTGGCCGCCTGCGATCCCAACATGATGGGCGGCGGCGCCCCGGTGACTCGTGGACCGGTTGCGTCCGGCTGCGGCGGCACCGTCACCACCTATAGCGGCGACACTGTCTATTCCATTGCCCGGCGCTGCAACGTCTCGGTGCGCGAACTGATCGAGGCCAACCGCCTGCAGGCGCCTTATCAGATTTATCCCGGCATGGCGCTGCGGGTGCCCGGCGGCAGCGGCGAATACGTGGTGCAGAAGGGCGACACCCTGATCGTGGTGTCGCGCAAGCTGGGGGTGGATTTCCAGACCCTGGCCCGCACCAACGGCAAGACCACGCCTTATACCATCTATGTGGGCGAGAAATTGCGAGTGCCCGGTGCCTATGCGGCCCCCAGCCGCACCGCCCAGGCTCCGGTCTCGGGCAATGGCGGCACGCTGGTGATCGCCTCGCCCAACGCCCAAGGCGGCGGGCGGGCGCCGTCCAAGGCGCCGACCACCACCATGAGCCGCCTGCCGGACCCGGAACCAACCCAGACACAAACGGCGCAAACCGCCGTGCCCGAGGCAAGGCCGTCTTCCGCTCCGGCGCAACCGGCGCCGCAACCCACGGCACAGCAGCAGGCCAGCCTGCCGCCACCGCCACCGCCGCCCATGGCGGGCAAGGGCTTCGTCTGGCCGCTGCGCGGCGAGGTTCTGAACGAATTCGGCCCCATGGCCAAGGGCCAGCACAGCGACGGCATCAACATCGCCGCGCCGCGCGGCACGCCGGTCAAGGCGGCCGAGAACGGCGTCGTCGCCTATGTGGGCAACGAACTCAAGGGCTTCGGCAACCTGCTGCTGATCAAGCATGCCGACGGCTGGATGACCGCCTATGCCCATAACGACCAGCTTCTGGTCCACAAGGGCGAGCAGGTGCGGCGCGGTCAGCAGATCGCCACCGTCGGCTCCTCGGGCAACGTCACCCAGCCGCAATTGCATTTCGAGCTGCGGCGCGGCACCGAGGCGGTCAATCCCTATGATTACATCAAGGGCGATCTGGCCGGGTTCCTGTTCGGTCTGGACATCGCAGACGACGCTTGACCAAGGGCAAGGATTGCCCACGCTGCGCGGGCGATCCTGGCGCCATGTTCGAGACCGCACCCATCCTGACACCCTACGAGGCCCTACTGACCGGCGGCGGCGTGATCCTGGGCGGCATCGCCCTGTTCGTGCTGACGCTGTTGTTCACGCGCTGGCTGGCCCGGCGCTGAACGGTCTTGTCACGGGGATGTCTGATCCGCCACTCTGGATTGCATCTGGAGGGAAGGGATGGTCATGACCTATGCGGGGCTTCCGGCCGAGTTGCCCGGGTTCCTGGCGGAACTGGCGGCCAACAACGAACGCGCCTGGTTTCAGGAGCACCGCGACGAGTACATCGCGCTGGTGCGCGAGCCGTTGCGTGCCCTGGTGGCGGCGCTGGCGCCGGTGGTGCTGGCTATCGACCCGGCCTTCGACGTCAATCCCCAGGGGGCGACGGTGTCGCGCATCAACCGCGACGTCCGCTTCTCGCGCGACAAATCGCCCTACCGCATCACCCAATGGCTTTGCTTCAAACGGCCGGGCGAGGGCTGGCAGGAACATCCCGCCTATTTCCTGGAGATCGGCCCCAACGGCTGGCGCCACGGCATGGGCTGCTATGCTATTCCGCCCGCCGCCAACAAGGCCATGCGGGCGGTGATCCTGGCGCGGCCCGGCCGCTATCAGGAGGCGCTGGAGCAGGCCCGCGATGCGGGCTTCGCCATCGAGGGCGATTCGTATGCCCGCCCCAAACTGCCGGAGGGACTGGCGCCGGTTCTGGTGGAATGGCTGTCGCGCAAATCCCCGTTCACCGTCGCCAACCGCCCGCTGGAACCCCTGCTGTTCAGTCCCGATCTGATCGGCGCGTTGCGCCAGCGCTGGGCCGCGCTGGCGCCGCTTTACACCCTATTGCGTTAAACCAGCGGCTTGCCCAGCCGTCCGGCGAGGTCCTGGATGAACTGCCACGCCACGCGGCCCGAGCGCGAGCCGCGCGTCATCGACCATTCATTGGCCTCGGCGTGCAGCGCCTCGGTGGTGATGGGCAGGTTGTAGCGGGTGGCATAGCCTTCGACGATGTCGAAATAGGTGTCTTGGGCCACATGGTGGAAGCCCAGCCACAGGCCGAAACGGTCGGACAGCGAGACTTTTTCCTCCACCGCCTCGTGCGGGTTGATGGCGGTCGAGCGTTCGTTTTCGATCATGTCGCGCGACAGCAGGTGACGGCGGTTCGAGGTGGCGTAGAACACCACGTTGGCCGGACGGCCCTCGATGCCGCCTTCCAGCACGGCCTTCAGCGACTTGTAGGCTTCGTCGGCGCCCTCGAACGACAGATCGTCGCAGAACAGCAGGCAATTGCGGCCCGATTCCTTGAGGATGCGCAGCAGGCGGGGCAGGGACGGGATGTCCTCGCGGTGGATTTCCACCAGCACCACGCTGCCCGGCTTTTCCGCGTTCAACACCGCGTGCACCGCCTTGACCAGCGAGCTTTTGCCGGTGCCGCGCGCGCCCCACAACAGCGCGTTGTTGGCGGGCAGGCCGTTGGCGAAACGCCGGGTGTTGTCCAACAGGGCGGCGCGCTGGCGTTCGATGCCTTTCAGCAGGTCCAGATCCACCCGGTTGACGTTGACCACCGGCTCCAACTGGTCGGGGTCGGCGTGCCAGACGAAGGCGTCGGTGGCGCTGAGGTCCGGGGCGGGCGGCGGTGGCGGCGCCAGCCGATCCAGGGCGTCGGCGATGCGGGACAACAGGGCGATGGTGTCGGGCGTCATGATGGTCCTGTGGCGGGAAAGGGGGCGGGAAAGCCGAGGTTAAGTGCCCTGTCCGCACCGCGCAAGGGGGCTGCTGCTGGAGAATTTATAGGGAGTTAAGGTTTGCATCCCCCGGCAACGCCGCTATATTCCGCAGACTTTCCGATCTATCCCTGCCAAGGAGACCTCCATGTTCGTGTCACCCGCCTTCGCTCAGGCCGCTGGTCAGCCCGGCGGCATCGCCGGGGGGATCGAGGCTTTCCTGCCGCTCATCCTGATCTTCGTGGTGTTCTATTTCCTGATGATCCGCCCGCAGCAGAAGCGCATGAAGGCCCACAAGGAGCTGCTGGGCCAGCTGCGCCGTGGTGACCGCGTCGTGACCTCGGGCGGCATCCTGGGCACTGTCAACAAGGTCGTTGACGACAAGGAAGTGGTGGTCGAGATCGCCGAGGGCGTGCGCGTGCGCGTGCTCCGCGCCACCATCCAGGACATCGTCTCCAAGACCGAGCCGGTGGCCGCCGAGGCCGATACCCCGGCCGACAAGTAAATCCGTTTCCGGCCCCCGCATGGCGCGGGGGCCGGGTGACGGCCCTTCGCAGTTTTTCCTTCACGACGGGACGGATATGGCCCAATTCCCCAAATGGAAGATTATCGTGGTGCTTCTGGTCGCCCTGGCCGGAATCATCTGGTCGGCGCCCAGCCTGATGCCGCGCGAGACCACCGACAGGCTTCCGTCCTGGCTGCAGCCGGTCAGCCTGGGCCTCGACCTTCAGGGCGGCTCCTATCTTCTGCTGGAAGTGGACACCACCTACGTCGTACGGGAACACCTGAATTCGCTGGTCGAAAGCGTGCGCACCACCCTGCGCAAGGAAAAGGTCAAGTACGCCGATCTGGGCACCGTCGGCCGTGACGGCGTCAAGGTCCGCCTGCTGGAGATCACCGACCGCGACCGCATCCGTCCCGAGCTGCGCAAGCTGGACACCTCGGCCGCCTTCGACATGACCGATGACGGCACCGTGACCTGGCGCTATGACGAACAGGCGCTGCGCGGCCGCATCAATCAGGCGGTGGACCAGTCGCTGGAAATCGTGCGCCGCCGTATCGACGAGATGGGCACGCGCGAGCCGTCCATCCAGCGTCAGGGCGTCGACCGCATCGTCGTGCAGTTGCCGGGCGTCAAGGACCCCGACCATATCAAGTCGCTGCTGGGCAAGACCGCCAAGCTGACCTTCCACATGGTGGACGAGAGCACCAGCCCCGAGGAGGCCCGTGCGGGCCGTCTGCCGCCGGGCTCCATGCTGCTGCCCGCCGCCGAGAACGAGCGCGGCCTGCCCAGCGCCTATGTGGTGAAGAAGAAGGTGGAAGTGGGCGGCGACATGCTGGCCGATTCCCAGGCCACCTTCCAGGACGGCCGTCCGGTGGTGTCGTTCCGCTTCACCACCGCGGGCGGCAAGCGCTTCGGCGAGGCGACCAAGGAAAATGTCGGCCATTCGCTGGCCATCGTCCTCGACGAAAAGGTCATTTCCGCTCCGCGCGTGAACGAGCCCATCCTGGGCGGTTCCGGCATCATCTCGGGCGGGTTCACCGTGCAGCAGGCCAAGGATCTGTCGCTGTTGCTGCGTGCCGGTGCGCTTCCGGCGCCGCTGAAGGTGATGGAGGAACGTACCGTCGGTCCCGATTTGGGCGCCGATTCCATCAAGGCGGGCGCCATCGCCAGCGGCTTGGGCCTGATCCTGGTGGTGCTGTTCATGGTGGTGATCTATGGCACCCTGGGCTGGCTGGCCAATGTGGCGCTGGTGCTCAATCTGGTGCTGCTGACCGCATTGATGTCCGTGCTGGGCGCCACCCTGACCCTGCCGGGTATCGCCGGCGTGGTGCTGACCATGGGTATGGCGGTGGATGCCAACGTGCTGATCTACGAGCGTATGCGCGAAGAATCCCATAGCGGGCGGCCGTTGTTGTCGGCGGTGCGGGCCGGTTTCGACCGCGCCTTCGCCACCATCCTGGACGCCAACCTGACCCACCTGATCGCCGCCGCGCTGCTGTATGCCTTCGGTACCGGCCCGATCAAGGGCTTCGCGGTCACCCTGGGCATCGGTATCGCCACCTCGCTGTTCACCGCGACCACGGTCACCCGCATGATGGTGCATTTGTGGATCGCCGTCCGCCGCCCCAAAGCCCTTCCGCTGTGAGGACAAAGCGATGAACTTCTATTCCCGCTGGGTCAACAAGCGGATCCCCAATTTCGATTTCATCCGCCTGCGCTACATCGCCTTCGTGATGACCGCCGTGCTGGTGTTCGGTTCCATCGGCTCGATCGTCTTCAAGGGCTTCAATTACGGTATCGACTTCGCCGGTGGCATCCTGGTTGAAGTGCATATCGAGCCAAAGGCCGACCTGCATTTCATGCGCACCACCGTCGAGGGCCTGAACCTGGGCGAGGTGTCGCTGCAGGAATTCGGCACCACCGGCCAGGACGTGATGATCCGCGTCCAGCGCCAGGAAGGCGACGAAAAGGCGCAGATGGAAGCCCTGGGCAAGGTCAAGGCCGCGCTGGGACAGGGCTATGAATACCGCCGCGTCGAAATCGTCGGCCCCAAGGTCGGTGACGAGTTGAAGGTGGACGGCGCCCTGGCCGTGGCCCTGGCCGTGCTGGCCATCGCCGCCTATGTGTGGTTCCGTTTCGAATGGCAGTTCGGCGTGGGTGCTTTGGTCGCCATTTTCCACGACGTGATCGCCACCTTCGGCCTGTTCTCGCTGACCGGTATGGAATTCAACCTGACCGCCGTGGCGGCCATCCTGACCATCGCCGGTTATTCCATTAACGACACCGTGGTCATGTACGACCGCGTGCGCGAGAACCTGCGCAAGTTCAAGACCATGTCGCTGTACGACGTGCTGAACCTGTCGTGCAACCAGACCCTGGCCCGTACCATCCTGACGGTGGCGACGGTGTTCATTACCGTGATGTCGCTGTTGCTTGTGGGCGGCGACGTATTGCGCACCTTCTCCATCGCCATGCTGTGGGGGCTGATCGTCGGCACCTTCTCGTCCATCTACGTGGGCATGCCGATCCTGCTGTACTTCAACCTGCGCACCGGCAAGGACGAAGACGGCGAGGGCAAGCCCGAAGCGGCCGCGCCGTAATGGACATCACGCCCGCCGTTGCCGCCGACCGTCAGCTGATCCACGGCTATGGCGACCATGGCTTCACCATCACCGGCCTTCGTCACGAGGGCTCGGTGCTGGTGTTCCCCGGCCGCACCCAGGCCTGGCCGGTGACCTCCATGGCCGAGCTGAGCCTGGAGGCCCTGGCCCCCATCCTGGCGGCCGAGCCCCGTCCGGCGGTGCTGCTGCTGGGCTGCGGCAAGGGTATGAGCGTGGTGCCGCGCGAGATCAAGACGGCGCTGCGCGATGCCGGGATCGTGGTCGAACCCATGGATACCGGCGCCGCCTGCCGCACCTACAACGTGCTGCTGACCGAGGGCCGCGATGTTGCGGCGGCCTTGATCGCGGTGTGATTTTTCCCGGTTCAGTCCGGGCAACAAAAAAGGGCCTCCAGTGGAGGCCCTTCTTCGTTTCCGCGTTCCGCCCCGGAATTACTGGGCGATGACGCTGACGGCGCGGCGGTTCTTGGCCCAGGCGGCTTCGTTCGAGCCGATGGCCTCGGGGCGCTCCTTGCCGTAGGTGGTGGTGCTCAGGCGGTTGGACGAGATGCCCTGAGCCAGCAGGTACTCGCGGGTCGACTGGGCGCGGCGGTCGCCGAGGGCCAGGTTGTACTCGCGGGTGCCGCGCTCGTCGGCATGGCCTTCGATGCGGAGCGTGATGGTCGGGTAACGGCGCAGGAAGGCGGCCTGACGGTCCAGGGTCGCCTTGGAATCGCCGTTCAGCGACACGCTGTCGGTGGTGAAGTAGACGCGGTCGCCCACGCTGGTCTGGAATTCGCGCTGCAGCTGGGCAAGACGCTCGGCCTCGGTCAGAGCACCCTGGCCGACGGGGCCGCGGCTCGGCTGCGAACCAATGGCAGAGCCGGAACCGGCGACGCCGCCAGTCTGCTGAGGATCATCAGAGCAGGCCGCGACAGCCAGAAGGGCGGTCAGGGCGGTGAACGAAACGACGATGCGACGCATGGTTGTGTGTTCCCTGGTGGAGTTAATCGCCCCGGTCGAATAGGACCGGCATCGGCACGATGGCCGACGATGGTGGCAGAAATGTGGAAACGGCCTCTTCATGATTGAAGAGGCCGTTGCTTTACCACGAATTCCAGGCTTAGCCCAGGTTCTTCTCGACGAAGTCCCAGTTGACCAGATGGTCCAGGAAGGCCTGAACGAAGTCGGGGCGGCGGTTCTGATAGTCCAGGTAATAGGCGTGTTCCCAGACATCCACGGTCAGCAGGGCCTTCTGACCATGCGCCAGGGGCAGGTCAGCATTGCCGGTCTTGACGATCTTCAGGGCGCCATTGTCCTGCACCAGCCAAGCCCAGCCGGAACCGAACTGGGTCACGGCGGCGTTCTTGAATTCCTCGGCGAACTTCTCGTAGGACCCGAAGGCGGCCTCGATGGCGGCCAGGACCTTACCCGACGGCTTACCGCCGCCGCCCTGCTTCATGCAGTTCCAGAAGAAGGTGTGGTTCCACACCTGGGCGGCGTTGTTGAAGATGCCCTGCTTGGCCGGCAGATCCTTGGCGGCGACGGCGATGACCTCTTCCAGCGACTTGGCCGCCAGATCGGTGTCCTTGGTCAGGTTGTTGAGGTTCACCACATAGGCGTTGTGGTGCTTGCCATGGTGAAATTCCAGGGTCTGGGCCGAGATGTGGGGGGCCAGGGCAGACTTGTCATAGGGAAGGGCGGGAAGCTCGAAAGCCATGGGATGCCTCTTTTCTCAATGAGATAGTTTGGAAAAGGTCTAAACCTGCCGCACAACATAGGGAGCCGACGGGCAGTTGTGAAGTGGCTAAAACAATATCATGCGAAGGTCAGTCCGTCGCGCCCCGTCGCCAGCCGGGCCGCGTTCAGGCCCGAGGCGATGGCCGCCTCCATGGTGCAGGGCCAGGGCGAGGACAGCCAGTCGCCCGCCAGCCACAGCCACAGCCACGGCGTTTGCGGTCCCGGACGGCGGCGCAGGACGGCGGGGGTGTGGGCCAGGGTGGCGCGGCGTTCCTTGATCACCCGAACGGGCGGTGGCTGGGTGGGGTCGCCGCCCAGGATCGGGGCGATTTCCGTCCACAGGCGGCGCCCCAGTTCCTCGGCCCGAATGTCCAGCAGGGGATCAGCGGCCGAGACGGTGACCGACACCACGTCCTCGCGGGCGAACAGCCATTGCGCGGTGCCGCCCACCAATCCCAGAAACGGCTGGCCGCCGGGCAGCGATACCGGATGGTTCAGCCGGTAATGGGCGTTGACGATGGCGGCGCTGGGCAGGGTCGGCAGGCCGGGCACCAGATCGGCCGCCACCCAATGCGGGACTGCCAGGATGGCGCGGTCGCCGTCGCGCATGGGCAAGGTTCCGTCGTCGAATTCCAGGGCGCGCGGCGTGATGGCGGTCAGGCGGCGGCCAAAGCGCAATTGGGCGCCATGGGCGGCCAGGGTGGCCTCGGCCGGGGCGGCGAACAGTGCCGACAGGCCGCCCGCCGCCAGATAAGGCCGCATGGCGCTTCGCCCGCCCAGGAACACCGCCCGCAACACCCCGGCCATCAGGCGGGCCGAAGCGTGTTCGGGGGCGGTGTTGAGCATGGCCTCGCACATGGGCCGCCATAACCGTTCGAAGGAAGGCGAGCGGCCCAGCCTTGCGGTGATCGTGGTGCTCTTGCCGACCCAGGGCAGGCCAAGGGCGCGCAGGCTTTCCCCCAATCCGGCGGGCAGGCGACCCGGGCGGACCGTCCAATGATCGCCATTGCGCAGATCGGCGAAAGGAAAGGCGGTATCCACCGCCTCCAAGGTCTCGGCTCCGCCGATGGCGGTGGCGAAATCCAGGGCGTGGCGGTTGGCGCCCAGCAGCAGATGGCTGCCATTGTCAACCATGCGGTCAATGAGTTGACAGCGGAACGAGCGGCAACGGCCCCCGGCCTGGGGCGCGGCTTCATGCACGGCAACCCGCCATCCCGCCCGTGCCGCCGCCACAGCCGCCGCCAATCCGGCCAGACCGGCGCCGATGACGTGCAGGGTGGGGCGGTCCGGCATCAGCCCCCCACCGCCGCCACCCGCAGGGCGATCCACAGCCGCGCCAGCCGCGACAGACGCGGCGGCGGCCGTTCGGGGTCGCGCCAGCCGCGTTCCACCAGCCGCGCCAATTGGCGGCGGTAGGTGGCCATCATCATCATGGCGGGCAACAGGCGGGTGCGGCCCAATTGCTTCAACTGCGCCTCGGCCTGCTGGAAATCTTCTTCCGCCCATTGCGCCACCATGGCGCAGGCCTGGGGCAAGGCGGGGTGGGTCAGCACGGCGCGCGGCGAATGCACCACCATGCCGGCGGCGTGCAGCGCCTCGGCAGGCAGATACAGGCGGCCCAGTTCCGCATCCTCGGCGACATCGCGCAGAATATTGGTCAGTTGCAACGCCTCGCCCAGGGTGACGGCGAAATCCTCGGCCTCGGGCCGTTCGAAGATGCGGACCGCCAGCAATCCCACCGACCCGGCGACGCGGCGGCAATACAGCCGCAACTCGGCCATGCTGGGGGCTGTCAATGGGCGGTTGACATCGCTCTCCATGCCGTCGATCAGCGCTTCCAATTCGGCGCGGGGCAGATCGAAACGGCGGATGGCCGGAGCCAGGGCCGCCATCACCGGGGCCAGGGCGATGCCGGTTTCATAGAACGCCGCCACGGCGCCGCGCATCACCGCCAGACGGGCGCGGCGGCTGTCCAGCGGCGCATCGCCATCGGCGATGTCGTCCAGGGTGCGGCAATAGCTGTAGAGCGCGAACATGGCGTCGCGGCGAGGACGCGGCAACAGGCGCATGGCCCAATAAAAGGACGAGGAGGAGCCGCTCACCGGCGCGCCCCGCGCCACAATCCGCACAACACGGCGCCGAGGTAATCCAGGCGCGACAGCTTGACCTTGCGGGCCAGCGGGTCGTGTCGCCGCAACCGCGCCGACAGGCGCTCGGCCACCGCCAGGGTGACCGCCGCCTCCAACGCCAGACGGCGGTGCCGCAAGGCGCGGGGCAGGGGGCGGGCCAGATCCAGCAGAGCATCCACATGATCCAGCGCCAGATCGAACACCTGACGCAAGGCGGGGGGCGTTGCTTCCTCGGCCAGCACGTCCGGAATCAGGCCATGGCCGCGCAGCCAATCGCGCGGCAGGTAGATGCGGCCCAATTCGCGGAAATCCTCGGCACAATCCTGGATATGGTTCAGCACCTGCAAGGCCGAGCACAGGGAATCGCTGGCGGTGAAGGTGCTGGCATCCTCGCCGTGTAGGGCCAGCAGGAACCGCCCGACCGGCGCTGCCGAAAAGCGGCAATACAGCATCAGGTCGCCCCAGTCGCGGCAATGATCGACCACGGCGTCGCGGCGGAACGCCTGAAGCAATTGCGCGGCATGGCCCAGCAACACCTCGTCACCGTTCACCGCCGCGCGCAGATGGGCAGCGGTCTCGGTGAAGGTGGAGATGTCCTGGTGCCCGAGCAGGGATTCCTCCAGTGCTTCCAGGCGCAGAATTTTGCTGTCGGCGGTCAGGGCGGGGTTGTCGGCGATGTCGTCGGCGGTGCGGGCGAAGTGATAGAACGCCATCACCTGCCCGCGCGTGGCGGCGGGCAGCAGAAACGACGCCACCGGAAAGTTCTCCTGGGTGGCGGTTTTGGGTGATTTTGCTGGTAAGGCGACAACGGCGGCCCGTGGCAAGGGGACCTCCCATTGGTGCGGCGCTGGAAAGCCTCTATATATGCCATGCCGACGTCGCGTCGGCATAGGGGATTCGCCTTAATATGCCTTCTGAACATTCCTTGTCCGCCGCCGCGCAACTGGTCCACCGCCATGACCGCGAGCGTTTCGTCACCGCCTTGTTCGCCCCCGCCGCCGCGCGCGAGGCCCTGTTGACGCTCTATGCCTTCAACCTGGAAATCGCCCGCGTGCGCGAGAACGTGCACGAGGCCATGGCAGGCATGATCCGCCTGCAATGGTGGCGCGACGTCCTGGAGGGCGAGCGCGATGACGAGGCCGCGCGCCATCCGGTGGCCGGGCCGCTGCTGGCCCTGGTACGCGAGCGGGCGTTGCCGGTGGTGTTGTTCGACCTGATGCTGACAGCGCGGGAAAAGGATTTGCTGGCGGCGCCCTTCGCCACCACCGCCGAACTGGTGCAATACGCCTCGCAATCGGCGGGTGCCTTGTGCGAAGTGGCGGTGCTGATTCTGGGGGCCGAGGACGAGGACAGCCGTCAGGCGGCGCGGCTGGTGGGCGAGGGGGCGGCCCTGGCCGGATTGCTGCGCGCCTTGCCGGTGCATCTGGGGCAAGGCTGGATGACCTTGCCGCACGATGTCTTGGTGCGCGAAGGATCGTCGCTGGAAGAAGCGGCGGCGGGCCAGACCTCCAAGGAAATCCTGGTCCGTGTCGCGGCGGAACTGGCCCGTCAATCGCGGTTGACACTGGCCCGCGCCCGCCAGTTGCGCCCGGCGCGCCGCGCCATTCCCGCCTTGCTGGGCGCCAGCATGGCCTCGGCTCATCTCAGGCGGTTGGAACGTTCCGGCTGGGATATGTTCGACGCCGCCTACCTGCGGCCGCATCCCATGCCGGTACGTCTGACCGTCAATGCCCTGTTGGGGCGGTTCTGATCAGCCCTTGGCCGCCCAGGGCGGGTCGGGAATGACCTGGAACAGGCTGTTGAGGCCCTGGCCCCAGCGGTTGCGGATGTCCTCGAAATAGGGATCGTGTTCCTGGATCAGCTGGTGATTGTCCACGGTGAAGCTGTTGGCGCGGTACAGCAGCAAATCGATGGGCAATCCCACCGTGACATTGGAGCGGATGGTGGAATCCATGGACAGCAGGGCGCATTTGGCGGCCTGGGTCAAATCGGTGCCGGGCTTGATGACGCGGTCGATCACCGGTTTGCCGTATTTGCTTTCGCCGATCTGGAAATAGGGGGTTTCCGGCGTTGCCTCGATGAAATTCCCGGCGGCGTAGACCAGGAACAGACGCGGCGGCTCGCCTTTGATCTGGCCGCCCAGGATCAGCGAGACGTTGAAATCCACGCCGTTTTCCTTGAGCGCCTTGGCATCGCGGGTGTGCACCTCGCGCACCGCCTGACCGATCAGTACGGCGCAATCGTAAAAAGATTCCGCCAGCAGCAGCGAGTGCTTGGCTTCCTCGGTGCGGATGTTGCGTTCCAGCACCGCCACCACCGCCTGGGTGATGGCCAGGTTTCCGGCGCTCATCAGCACCAGCACCCGCTCGCCCTCTTGCGTCCAGATGCGCATCTTGCGGTAGGTCGAGATGTGGTCGACACCGGCATTGGTCCGCGAGTCCGAGGCCAGCACCAGCCCCTGATCCAGGGCCATGGCCACGCAATAGGTCATCGTTTCCCCCCCAATTGAAAGAAATTGGGCGCGCCCGCGCCGATGGCCGGCGCGGGCGGCTCCGGTCAGGACATCAGGAAGTCCTTGTGGATTTCCGTGCCCAGGGCGTTGTTGCCGAGGATGAACTGGCTGACGAATGTATCGAGGCCGTCGGCCAGCAATTCCTCGAGCCGCCCGTAATGCAGCCGGGCATGGGTGGCGCCCGCCAGCCGGGTGCATTCCGCCTGGGGCGAGATGCGGTCCAGGATGGTCGAGACGGAATCCAGGCAGGCATGCAGCGACCGCGGCATGTCGGCGTTCATGATCAGCATCTCGGCCACCCCGGCGGGCGATACGTCCTCGCGGGTCAGGGCGCGGTAGGATTTATAGGCTGACACCGATTTCAGCACCGCCGCCCAGTGCAACTGGTCCGAGGCGGGCACCACCCGCGATTCGGCGGTCATGCCCTTGGAGCGCACGCCCAGCAGGCGGGCGGTGTTGTCGGCGCGTTCCAGAAAGGTGCCCAGGCGCACGAACCAGAACGCCTCGTCCCGCAGCATGGTGCTGTGGGTGGCGCCGCGCACAGTGTGCGAGCGGTCCTTGACCCATTCGCAAAAGCCGGTCAGCCCCTGCTCGCGCAGGCGGGCGCCGTCGATGCGTTTTACCTCTAGCCAGATATCGTTGATGATCTCCCACAATTCCGTGGGGATGACGCTACGCACGGCGTGGGCGTTCTCGCGGCCGGTGCGCAGGCAGGAATAAATGGACGACGGGTTGGCGGGGTCCAACACCGCCCAGGTGATGACGTTGACGGCGGCAACCTCGCCATGGCGTTCGGCATAGGCCTGGGCGCTACCCGCGATGGTCAGCGGCGGCTGCCAGCTGTCGCTGGCACCGCCGCCCGACAGGCTGAGGCGGTTGGCCACGTCCAGGAAGCGGGCGATGTTCTCGGCGCGCTCGATGTTGCGGCTCATCCAATACAGGTGGTCGGCGGTCCGGCTCAGCATTGGTCGTCCTCCAGCACCCAGGTGTCCTTGGTTCCGCCGCCCTGCGACGAGTTGACTACCAGCGATCCTTCCTTCAGCGCCACGCGGGTCAGGCCGCCCGGCACCAGTGTCGTGGTCTCGCCCGACAGCACGAACGGCCGCAGATCGACGTGGCGGGGGGCGATGCCCTTGTCAACCAATGTCGGGCAGGTTGACAACGCCAGGGTCGGCTGGGCGATGTAATTGCCGGGATTGGTCAGGATCTTGGCGCGGAACGTCTCGATCTGCTCCTTGGTCGAGGTCGGGCCGACCAGCATGCCGTAGCCGCCCGAGCCGTGAACCTCTTTGACCACCAGTTCGGCCAGATGCTCCAGCACGTATTTGCGGTCATCCTCGCGCTCCAGCCGCCAGGTGGGCACGTTGGGCAGGATGGGCTTTTCGCCCAGATAGAACTCGATCATCTCGGGGACGTGGATATAGGTCGACTTGTCGTCGGCCACACCGGTGCCGATGGCGTTGGCCAGGGTCACGCCGCCCTTGGCATAGGCCGACAGCAGCCCGGCCACGCCCAGGGTCGAATCCGGACGGAAGGCGAGGGGATCGAGGAAATCGTCGTCGATGCGGCGATAGATGACGTCAACCCGCTTGGGGCCACGGGTGGTACGCATCCACACCAGCCCATCGTCCACGAACAGGTCGCGGCCTTCCACCAACTCGACGCCCATCTGTTCGGCCAGGAAGGCGTGCTCGAAATAGGCGCTGTTGTAATAACCGGGTGTCAGCACCACCACGCACGGCTCGCCGTCGCAGGCGGGCGGCGCCACGCTGCGCAGCGCCTTCAACAGCAGATCGGGGTAATGGTCCACCGGCTTGACCCGGTGGCGGGCGAACAGGTCGGGGAACAGGCGCATCATCATCGCCCGGTCCTCAAGCATGTAGGACACGCCCGACGGCGTGCGCAGATTGTCCTCCAGCACGTAGAATTCATCGGCGCCGGTCCGCACCACGTCGACGCCAGCGATCTGGACGTAGACGTCGCGGGCGACGTTGACGCCGTGCATCTCGGGCCGGTAGCTGTCGTTGGCCAGCACCTGTTCGCGTGGGATGATCCCGGCCTTCAGGATTTCCTGGCCGTGATAAATGTCGTGGATAAAGGCGTTCAGCGCCTTGACGCGCTGGATGCAGCCGTCATGTACCCGGCTCCATTCCTTGGCGGTCAGGATGCGCGGAATGGGATCGAAGGGGATCAGGCGTTCGGTGCCGTCCTGGTCGCCGTAAACGTTGAAGGTGATGCCGATGCGGCGGAACAGCTCGTCGGCCTGCTCATGCTTGCGGGGCAGCAGGTCGGGCGCGGCCGACAACAGCCAGTTTTCGTAGCTCCGGTATGGGGCGCGCACCGCGCCGTCCGAAGCCTTCATTTCGTCGAAAGCCATGGCCCTCCCTCTGTCGAACAAACCCTGCGTCTGGAACCAATGCAACCGCCGTGCCTACTTCCAGGTCAAGCAATTCCGTTGATTGGTTGCAGGCTTTGCTCAAAGCGAGGGCAGGTCAGCCTTGTTCCTGGGCAGGGCGGCCGGATGCCCGAAGGCTTGGTTTGATTCCGTAATGAGTGATTACGCCAACAAAACAAAACAGCGGCCACCAGGGAAGGTGGCCGCCGTTTGGACGGCGTCAGCGGATATCAGGTGTCAACCATACGGTTGCGCCCCCATATCCTGCAAGCAAAATCAGCCCTTGGCGCAGCCGCAGGTATTGATCTTGAGGATGGAATAGGCCGGGCACCAGCCGATCAGGGCGGTCACCAGCGGCACCACGCCGATATAGCCCCACACGCCCACCATGCCGGTGACGGCGAGGACGATCAGCACGATACCGGCCAGGATACGCAGGATGCGGTCGATGCCGCCGATATTCTTGGACATGAACAGGAACTCCGGATGGGTTGACTGTGACCCTTATAAGCTTCGTCCCGCCCGTCTTCCGTGACTAGATCACAAAAGTCTTATGAAACTTGGGCCAAGGCCGAAGGCCTATGAAACTTGCGCCAATGCGGCGCGGTCCTTTACCTCGACCCGGCCGCGATGCAGGCTGACCCAACCGCGCCGTTCGAATTCCTTGAGCTGGCGGCTGATCACTTCGCGGGCGGTGCCCAGTTCGGTGGCGATGTCCTGGTGGGTGGCCTGGATGGTGCCGCTGCTGTCGGAACGCCCGCGCAGCCACGACGCCAGCCGCATGTCGATGCGGCCGAAGGCCACCTCTTCGATCAGCAGCAGCAAATCGGCGATGCGGGTGGCGTAGGCGGAAAACACGAAGTCGCGGAAGGTCTCGGACTTGCCCAGCAGGGCGCGGAAAGTGGGGGCGGGCAGCACCAGGGCGCGTACCGCCGTTTCGGCGATGCCCTGGGCGGAATAATCCTCGCGCGCGATCAGGCAATTGGTGGTCAGCACGCAGGATTGTCCGCCCTCGACCCGGTACAGCACGATCTCGCGGCCGCCTTCCGAAACCTTCTGCACCCGGATGGCGCCGTCCATCACCAGCACATAGGCCGAACATTCCGAACCGTCCTGGAACAGAACGGTCCCGGCGGGAACCTCGATCACGCGGGCGGCACCGTCCAGCAGGCGGGCGGAATCCGCATCCAGGTGGGCGAAAGGCGGGAACGAGGAGGAGATTTCCGGGCGCATGGGCGGCATATTGCCCAAGCTGCACCCCTAAGGAAAGAGCTTTTAAAATTAATGCGTTGCCGTCTGCTTTAAAAGTTTTTGAGCAGGCTCAGGCCTGCTCCACATGACACGACAGGTTAAGTTCGCCCGCCGTGTTGGCCACGGTGTTCAGGCAGGCCTCGGCCCGCTCGGGGATGGCCACCGCCAGACGGGTGACGTACAGCCCCTGTTCCGGCACGCGCTGGGCGTCCAGGCGCACGATGTTGGCCTTGAAGCTGCCGAACGCCTCGGACAGGCGGGCGATCAGGCCGGGGCGGTCGCCGCCCGACAAGACGATGCGATGGGTCACCTGTCCCAACGGACCGGCGGCAGCATCCAGTTCGAACGGCCGCACGGTCAGCCGAGCGCCCTCCAGTTCGGGCAGGCTTGCCAAATCGGCTTCGAGATCGGCGGCGGAGATGTCGGCGGGCAGGTCGCAGACCGAGGTGAACTCGGCGCCAGTGCCCAGCATGGCGAAGCTGGTGTCGCCCAGATTGGCGCCGATCTCGAACAGGCGGCCGGTGATGGCGGCGACCAGACCGGTGCGGTCGGGGCAGAAGATGGAGATCAGCACGGTGCTCATGGGGCAGGGTCTCCGTGGGGATGCGGCGTCATGATGCGCCCATCGCGGCCATTTGCAACCCTGGCGTTTTCGCTATACTCCGCCGCCATGAGCCGTCGTCTTGCCCTTGTCCTGTCCATTCTGGCGCTGCCGCTTGCCGCGGGCGGCGGCTGGTGGGCATGGACGGCGCGGCAGGCCATCGACCCCGGCAATCCCCGGCAGGTGGCCCGTGGCGCCGAATTGTACGCCGTCCATTGCGCCCAATGCCATGGCGCCCGCTTGGAGGGTGAGACCGGCTGGCAGGTGCGCAAGCCCAACGGCGAGCTTCCGGCGCCGCCCCACGATGCCAGCGGCCACACCTGGCACCACACCGACGAGCAATTGTTCGGCATCACCAAGCACGGCATGGCCCGCTATGCGCCGCCCGATTACAAATCGGCCATGCCGTCCTATGTGGGTAAGCTGTCGGATGCCGATATCCGGGCCGTGCTGGCCTTCATCAAGTCCAATTGGCCCGAACCCATCCGGCGGCGGCAGGAAGCCCTGAACCGCTAATCCAGCGGGTGCCAACGCCCATCGGCCTTACCATAGCCATGGCAGCGCACGCCGTGGAATTTCTCTCCGGTCCAGCCGCGCACTTCGACGGTTACCTGGGGCATGTCAACCCGGATGACGCAATAGCCGTTGGCGTCCTCGCGCAGGCGGGTCGAGCAGGCGGTCGAGGCCTGGACCAGGATACAGGTGCCGTGGTGGTCGCCCGCGATCAGTTGCAGATGGGCATGGTGCACATGGCCCGCCAGCACCAGATCGATGCCGTGTTCGGCCAGCTTGGCGAAGGCGTGGCCCGAGCGCGAGGTGGTGGCGGGCGGGTGATGCAGGAACGCCACCTTGCAGGCCTCCGGCGGGGCGCCCTCCAGCGCCAGTTCGACCCGGTCCAGATGGCTGGAGCGCAGCTTGCCGCTTTTCCAGCGCAGATGCCGGGTGCTGTCCAGCCCGACCACCACCAGATTTTCGTCGCGCCAGATAGGGGAATCGGCGTGATCGGGCAGGTGGCTCTCGAATTTGGAACGGGGACGGAACAATCTGTTCAATGGCCGATATAGCGGTGCCAGATCGTGGTTGCCCGGCACCACCAGCGCCGGGGCGGGCAGGCGGTCGAGGAAGGCACGGGCCTCGGCGAATTGTTCGGCCCGTGCCCGCTGGGTCAGGTCGCCCGAGATGATGACCAGATCGGGTTTGTGTTGGGTGATGTCAGCCAGCAGCGCCGCGACCACATTGTCATCGGTGCGGCCGAAATGCAGATCGGACAGGTGGACCAGAACGGGCATGAATTATTCCTTGGCGGCGGGCATCAGGACGCTGAGCCCGCGTGGCCGCAGGCGGAACACCAGGGGCGAGCGCAGCACGGTGACCTCGCCGTCCAGCGACAGCATGACCCGGCGCTTGCGGCTGATCACCCGCACCTCGTCGGTATGGTAGGTATCCAGCAGGCCGCTGACGTTCCAGGCCCCCAACAGGGCGCGCAGGGCCAGCCACAACAGGCCTAGCCGGGTGCGCACCCGCGCCACATGCACCACCAGTTCCCCCCGGTCCAGGGTTTCGCGGGTCAGCGGCAGCGGTTCCTCGCGCCAGGCGTTGTTCGAGATGACCAGCAAGGGCGTGGTCGCCACGATCTGCCTGCCACTCACCGACAGGGTTGCCCGCACCAGCGGATAGCGGCGGAAGGCCCGCAGTGCCGCCAGGGCGAAAGCGGGCCATTTGCGGTAGCCGCCGCGCTGCAGCTTGTCGCGGCGGCGCACGATCCAGGGATGCATGCCCAAAGACGCCCAGATGGCGAAGGGCAGGCCGTTGACCTCGGCCAGATCGATGGATGCCGTCTGTCCGTCGGCCAGCACCCACGCCGCTTCGATCGGGTCCTGCGGCAGGCCCAGATCGCGGGCCAGCAGGTTCAGCGTGCCCAGCGGCAGGATGCCCAGCGGCCGGTCGCGGCCCAGCCCGGCCAGGATGGCGGTCAGGATGGTGCCGTCGCCGCCGCCGCACACCACCGCATCCAGGTCGGCCCGCAGTGACAATCCCGATAAAATTCCGGCAAGGTCGCGGCGGCCGCAAACGGCCGTTTCGACCATATGGCCTTTGGCGCGAAAAACCTCGGCCACGGCGGAAACCGTGGGTTCCAGGGGCAGGCGATGGAAGGTTCCGGCGGAGCGGTTGACGACCAGGGCGATACGCATCCCTCATCACATGCGCCGATGTGCCTCGCTGTCAACCACAGAGCACATGAGAGGCCGACTTGAAAAAGTTCCCGGTCGCAAGCATGCTCACCCCGTCGCCTTCCAACGGAAGAGGGGAAGGTGGCTCGGAGAGATCGCCAAAGGGAGGAAGGCGTAGATGTATAACCCGTATGAGCAGAACCTGGACAAGAACGCGGCCAATTTCGTTCCGCTCACTCCCTTGCAGTTCCTTGAACGCGCGGCTTTCGTTTATCCCAACCGCACCGCGATCATCCATGGCGACCTGCGCCGCACCTGGGGCGAGACCTACAAGCGCTGCCGCCAATTGGCCTCGGCGCTGAGCAAGCGCGGCATCGGTGTTGGCGACACCGTGGCCGTCATGGCCCCCAATATCCCGGAAATCTTCGAGGCGCATTACGGCGTGCCGATGACCGGCGCCGTGCTGAACGCGCTGAACATCCGCCTGGATGCCGAGGCTCTGGCCTTCATCCTGGAACACGGCGAAGCCAAGGTGCTGATTACCGACCGCGAGTTCTCGGGCGTCATCCGCAAGGCGCTGGGCATGATCGGCCGCAAGCTGCTCGTCATCGACATCGATGATCCGTCGGTCAAGGGCGATCTGCTGGGCGAGTGCACCTACGAGCAGTTCATCGCCGCCGGTGACCCGGAATTCCAGTGGCGCTGGCCGAGCGACGAATGGGAATCCATCGCGCTGAACTACACCTCGGGCACCACCGGCAATCCCAAGGGCGTGGTCTACAGCCATCGCGGCGCCTACATCAACGCCATCGGCAACGCCATGACCTGGGGCATGAGCGGGCATCCGGTCTATCTGTGGACCCTGCCCATGTTCCACTGCAACGGCTGGTGCTTCCCGTGGACCGTCACCGCCACGGTCGGTGTCAACGTCTGCCTGCGCCGGGTTGACGCCGCCAGCATGTTCAACGCCATCGCCGACCACAAGGTCACCCATCTGTGCGGCGCCCCCATCGTCATGGGCATGCTGATCAACGCGTCCGATGCCGACCGCAAGCCGCTGCCGCATCCGGTCGAGTTCATGACCGCCGCCGCGCCGCCGCCCGCCGCCGTGATCGGCCGCCTGGAAAGCCAGGGCTTCAAGATCACCCACGTCTACGGCCTGACCGAGGTCTACGGCCCGACCACCGTCTGCGCCTGGCATGAGGAATGGGACGAACTGCCGCTGGATGAGCGGGCGCGCCTCAAGTCCCGCCAGGGCGTGCGCTACGTCATGCAGGAAGGCGTGATGATCGCCGACCCGACCACCCTGGAGCCCGCCCCCAAGGACGGCGTCACCATGGGTGAGGTGTTCTTCCGCGGCAACGTGGTGATGAAGGGCTATCTGAAGAACCCCAAGGCCTCGGAAGAGGCTTTCGCGGGCGGCTGGTTCCACACCGGCGATCTGGGTGTGTGGCATTCCGATGGCTATATCGAGCTGAAGGACCGCTCCAAGGACATCATCATCTCGGGCGGCGAGAATATCTCGACCATCGAGGTCGAGGGTGTGCTGTTCCAGCATCCCGATGTGATCGAAGCCGCCGTCTGCGCCCGTCCCGACGAGAAGTGGGGCGAGACGCCCTGCGCCTTCATCAATCTCAAGGAAGGCTCGGCCGTCACCGAAAAGGAGATCATGGCCTTCTGCCGTGAACGTCTGGCGCACTTCAAGTGCCCGCGCACCGTGGTCTTCGGTCCGCTGCCCAAGACTTCGACCGGCAAGATTCAGAAGTTCGTTCTGCGCGAGATGGCGAAGAAACTGAACGACTAAGTCGGAATGTGACGAAATGTGATGCCCGGAGGCCCAGCCTCCGGGCATTTCTTTTATGCGCACAGCCTTTGCGCATTTGACCTTTGTCATGCCCCCTTGCTAACGTATCGGCCTGTCAACCATGGGGGTGGTTCAGTGGAAGCGGCTCATGCGGCGTTGCCGCTGATGCAACGGGGTTTGGCGGAACGCCTGATCTGTCTGCACGACGAGATCAAGGGCGACGCGTCCCTGGCTGCTCTCAGCCGGATCGCCGTCGCCCTGTACGATGACAGCACCGATCTGCTGAAGACCTTCATCCATTCCTCGGATGGCGATTCGCCGCTGGAGCATGTGGTGGCGCGGCTGTCGCAGATGCCCAGTCTGCAACAGCTGGCGTGGACCGGGGCGCGGCGCACCATCAACGACTTGGTCTCCGCCGCCGAGGCCGGGCAGGAACATGCGCAAAAGCTGGTGGCCTCGGGCTACCACTCCAGCTACACCGTGCCTATCGTCAGCAAGGGAACCTTCTACGGTTTCCTGTTCTTCAATTCCGCGCTGCCCAACTTCTTCATCGCACCGGTGCTGGCGCGGCTGCGGCCCTATGCCGAGCTGATCAGCCTGGCGGTGATGCGCGAGCTTGACACCGTGCGCATGATGCAGGCGGCGGTGAAGGTCATCCGCTCGGTCAGTTCGGCGCGGGACGAGGAAACCGGCTCGCATCTGGCGCGTATGGCCCGCTATGCCCGCATGATCGCGTCCAAGCTGGCCGATGCCAAGGGGCTGTCCGACGAATACGTCGAATACGTCTTTCAGTTCGCGCCGTTGCATGACGTGGGCAAAGTGTCGGTACCCGACGCCATCCTGCTCAAGCCCGGCCGCCTGACCTTCGAGGAATTCGAGGTCATGAAGACCCATGTGGAGAAGGGCGTCCACATCGTGGACCTGATGGTCCAGGATTTCGGCCTCAAGGCCATGCCCCATTTCGACCTGTTGCGCAACATCGTCGCCTATCATCACGAGGCTTTGGACGGTTCGGGCTATCCCTACGGCCTGGTGGGGGATGCCATTCCCATCGAGGCGCGCATCGCCGCCGTGGCCGATGTGTTCGACGCCCTGACCAGCGAACGGCCCTACAAGAAGGCCTGGAGCAATCAGGAAGCCTTGGATTTGCTGAAATCCCAGGCCGGGATCAAGTTCGATCCGGATTGCGTGGCCATGCTGGCGGACAACCCGGACACCGTGGCCGATATCCAGGCGCGTTTTGCCGAAACCATTTTCGATTGAGACGCGCCGCAACGGCGCTATGATGTTACGCACAAGAAGGGGCCGCAAAAGGCCTGGGTCGGGGAGAGCGCTTAGATGAGGTCGGGGATACCGGGGGCCGCTGTCGCGGCACCCAAGCCTGTGCAGAATTTTCGTCCGGTACATCAGGGCCTTGGCGAACGTCTGGCCTGCTATCATGACGAGATGAAGCGCGAATTCGACGGTATCAACCGCATCGCCATCGCTATCTACGATTCCAGCACCGACATCCTGAAATCCTTCGTGGAATCCAGCGAAGGCGACAATCCGTTCGAGCATTGCGTGGCGCGGCTGGCGGACCTGAAGCCGCTGGCGACCCTGGCCCGTACCGGTGGCCGCCGCGTCATCAACGATCTGGTCAATCATCCGGCCAGCACCCCGGCCCACGCCAAAAGGCTGATCACCGCCGGATACCTTTCCAGCTACACCGTGCCCATCTTCCACAAGGGCGTGTTCCACGGCTTCATTTTCTTCAATTCCTTCCAGACCAGCTATTTCACGCCGGGCGTGGTGCAGCGGCTTCGCTCGGTGGCCGAGGTGGTGTCGCTGCACACCATCATGGAACTGGATGCGGTGCGCATGATTCAGGCGGCGGTGCAGACCGTGCGCCAGATCAGCCGGGCACGGGACGAGGAAACCGGCGCCCATCTGGAACGCATGGCCCGCTATGCCCGCCTGATCGCCCTGCGGCTGGCGCCGCGCCGCGGGTTGTCCGACGATTGGGTGGAATTTCTGTTCCAGTTCGCGCCGCTGCACGACGTGGGCAAGATCGCGGTGCCCGACCAGATCCTGTTCAAGCCCGGTCGCCTGACGCCCGAGGAATTCGAGGTGATGAAGACCCACGTCACCAAGGGCAGCGAGATCGTCGATACCATGGCCGATACCTTCCGCATCGGCGGCGCGCCCTATGTGCGGGTACTGCGCAATGTGGTCGCCCATCACCACGAAGCCATCGATGGCTCTGGCTATCCGCACGGTCTGGCGGGCGAGGCCATTTCGCTGGAAGGGCGCATCACCGCCGTGGCCGACGTGTTCGATGCCCTGACCAGCGAGCGGCCCTACAAGAAAGCCTGGACCACGCAGGAAGCCTTCGCCTTCCTGACCGAGCAATCGGGCCGCAAGTTCGATCCTGACGCGGTGGAAATCCTGACGGCCAACGAAGCGGCCATCGTCGATATTCAACGCCAGTTCCACGAAACAGTGGCGGATTGACCGCGCTTGCCCGCCTGTGGCCTAGTGGAAACGGCAAACAGGCGGAGAGGGCAGGGATGCGGCGCAGATTTTTGGCGGGGATGACAGGATTGCTGGCCCTTGGCGCGGCGGCGTGTGCCGAGGCTGGGTCGGCGGCAGATCCTTGGGCGGCGGTGCGCCTGCCGGTGGATGGTGGCGCCCGCTCTTTCGGTACTCCGGCGGCGGGCTGTATCGCCGGTGCCGTTGCCCTGCCGCTGGACGGGCCGGGCTATCAAGTGCTGCGGCCGCAGCGCAACCGTTTCTGGGCCCATCCCCGCACCGTTGCTTTCATCGAAAATTTGGCGGCCTTCGCCGCTTCCGGTGGGTTCGGTCCGTTGCTGATCGGCGACATGTCGCAGCCGCGTGGCGGCCCCATGGCCTTTGGCCACGGCAGCCACCAGAATGGCCTGGACGTGGATATCTGGTTCCGCCTGCCGCGCAAGCCCCTGGGCCGTGATGCCTTGGCCCAGCCCGAGCCGGTGTCCATGGTGCGCGGCACGCGGGTCGATCCCGCCGCCTGGACCGAAACACACTACCAATTGCTTAAGCGCGCAGCCTCGTCGCCCGAGGTCGAGCGTGTCTTCGTCAATCCGCCCATCAAGGCCGAGGCCTGCCGCCGGGCGGGAAACGACCGCGCCTGGGTGGCCAAGCTGCGGCCGTGGTGGGGGCATGACGAGCACTTCCATGTGCGGCTGTCGTGCACGGCGGGGGATGTGGGCTGCGTGCCGCAGGCGCCGGTCCCCGACGGCGACGGTTGTGGCGGCGAACTGGACTCGTGGAACGCCAAGCCGAAATTGCTGCCGGAAGAGGCCAAGGACAAGCCCAACCACCGCAATCCGTCCTTGCCCGCCGCCTGTGCCGCGCTGCTGCATCAGCCCGCCGTGACCGAAGCGGGCGTGCGTTAACATAACTGCCCCTTGCCAAACGCGCGGCAAACCGTTACATACCCGGCCACCAAACCGCACGCGGGTTCGCGGCGGCGTGCTTGCACGTCTTCCGCTTCCGGTGCCGCCCGTCGGGGCGGCCATTGCCCGCGGAGGCTTAACCGGAGAAAGAAAGGAATTCTCTCCATGGCTCTGCCGACCTTCACCATGCGCCAGCTCGTCGAAGCGGGCGTCCACTTCGGCCACAACACCCGCCGCTGGAACCCCAAGATGGCTCCGTTCCTGTTCGGCGTGCGCAACGGCATTCATATCATCGACCTGCAGCAGTCGGTCCCGATGCTGCATGCCGGCATGACCGCCGTGCGCAACGTGACTGCCAATGGCGGTCGCGTCCTGTTCGTCGGCACCAAGCGCGCCGCTTCGGACATCGTTGCCGAAGCCGCCAAGAAGTGTGGCCAGTACTACGTCAATCACCGTTGGCTGGGCGGCATGCTCACCAACTGGAAGACCATCTCCAACTCGATCAAGCGCCTGCGTGAGCTGGACGACCAGCTGGCTTCCGGCGCCCTGGCTCAGCTGACCAAGAAGGAGCAGCTGGTTCTGTCCCGCGAGAAGGAAAAGCTGGACCGCGCCCTGGGTGGCATCAAGGACATGGGCGGCCTGCCGGACATCCTGTTCATCATCGACACCAACAAGGAGTCGCTGGCTGTTCAGGAAGCCAACAAGCTGGGCATCCCGGTTGTCGCCATCCTGGACTCCAACTCGGACCCGGCCGGCATTCAGTACCCGATCCCGGGCAATGACGACGCCATCCGCGCCATCCAGACCTATTGCGACCTGATGATCGGCGCCGTTCTCGACGGTATTCAGGCCGAGATCGGCCGCTCGGGCGGCGACATCGGCGCCCAGGCCGAGGCTCCGGTCGAGGTGGTTGTGGCCGAGGGTGGCGCGGCTTCGGCCGAGTAATCCTCCCGCTGACGGGGGAATGGCGGCGACTCGCGTCGCCGCCATTTTCGTAAGTTCCTTACGTTTCCAAAGACTTTCACGAAGAGGGATATCCCATGGCCGAGATTACCGCTGCGCTTGTTAAGGAGCTGCGCGAGAAGACTGGCGCTGGCATGATGGACTGCAAGAAGGCGCTGGCCGAGGTGGCTGGCGACATCGAAGCGGCCATCGACTGGCTGCGCACCAAGGGTCTGGCCGCTGCCGCCAAGAAGGCTGGCCGCGTCGCCGCCGAGGGTCTGGTCGCCGTTGCCGCTTCGGGCACCAAGGGTGTGGCCGTCGAGGTGAACGCCGAGACCGACTTCGTCGCCCGCAACGACCAGTTCCAGGGCTTCGTCTCCGGCTTCGCCCAGCTCGCCCTGGCCAAGGGTGACGACGTCGAGGCGCTGAAGGCCGCCGAGTTCCCCGGCGCTGGCAAGTCGACCCAGGAGCAGTTGACCGCCCTGATCGCCACCATCGGCGAGAACATGAACATCCGCCGCGCCAAGCGTCTGGAAGTGTCGGCCGGTGTGGTCGCTTCCTACGTCCACTCGGCCATCGCCCCCGGCCTGGGCAAGATCGGCGTGCTGGTCGCCCTGGAATCCACCGGCGATGTCGCCAAGCTGGAAGCCCTGGGCAAGCAGATCGCCATGCACGTGGCCGCTGCCAACCCGCTGTTCCTGGACAGCAGCTCGGTCGATGCCTCGGCTCTCGAGCGTGAAAAGGCCGTGCTGACCGAGCAGGCCCTGGCTTCGGGCAAGCCCGCCGCCGTGGTCGAGAAGATGGTCGAAGGCCGTATCCGCAAGTACTACGAAGAAGTCTGCCTGCTCGATCAGGTGTTCGTCATCGACCAGGAGAACAAGATCTCCAAGGTCGTCGAGAACGCCGCCAAGGACGTCGGCGCCCCGGTCAAGCTGACCGGCTTCGCCCGCTTCGCCCTGGGCGAGGGCATCGAGAAGGAAGAGAAGGACTTCGCCGCCGAGGTCGCCGCCCAGCTGGGCGGTTGATCCGCGCGTGGTTCAAAGCCGCCGCCGGGGTTCGCCCTGGCGGCGGCTTTCGCCTCTTTGGGGGGGGTGAGTTAGGGCGCGACACTTGACGGGAATGGTGTATGATCGCCACCCGGTCGCCGTCCCGGCACCTTCCATTTTTACCGGTTCATCCAGGCTTTGAGGGCACCCATGGCCAGCGACGCCAAATATCGCCGCGTTCTGTTGAAGATCTCGGGCGAGGGGCTGATGGGCTCCCGCGATTACGGACTTGACCCCGACACCGTCGACCGCATCGCCCGCGAGGTGAAGTCGGTGCGAGACCTGGGCGTCGAAGTCTGCTGCGTGGTCGGCGGCGGCAACATCTTCCGCGGCATCTCCGGTGCCGCCAAGGGCATGGAGCGCGCGGCTGCCGACAACATGGGCATGTTGGCTACCGTCATGAACGCACTGGCCCTGCAGAATTCCATGGAAGCCCACGACGTCGAGACCCGCGTCCAGTCGGCCATTCCCATGCCGTCGGTGTGCGAAAGCTTCATCCGCCGCCGCGCCATCCGCCACCAGGAAAAGGGCCGGGTGGTGATTTTCGCCGCGGGCACCGGCAATCCGTTTTTCACCACCGATACCGCCGCCGCGCTGCGCGCCGTCGAAATGGGCTGCGATGCGCTGCTGAAGGCCAGCCAGGTGGACGGCGTCTATTCCGCCGACCCCAAGAAGGTGCCTGACGCGGTCCGGTACGACAGCCTGAGCTTCCACGATGTCCTGGCCCGCGATCTGGCGGTGATGGACGCTTCGGCCATCTCGCTGTGCCGCGAGAACAACGTGCCGATCGTGGTTTTCGACATGCACCAGGACAATGCCTTCGCCGAGGTCGTCTGCGGCCGTGGGCGCTATACCATCATCAAGGAAGGGGGTTGACCCGTGGCCGTCACCAGTTGGAGCGATCTCAAGAAGGACGTTGCCCACCGTATGGAGAACACGGTGGAAGTCCTGAAGAAGGAATTCACCGGTTTGCGCACCGGCCGTGCCCACGCCAGCCTGCTTGAGCCGGTGACCGTCGAGGCCTACGGCCAGCACATGCCGCTGACCCAGTGCGCCACCGTCGGCGTGCCGGAACCCCGCATGCTGACCGTGCAGGTCTGGGACAAGGGGCAGGTCAAGGCCGTCGAGAAGGCCATCCGCGATTCTGGTCTGGGCCTCAACCCGCAGACCGAAGGCCAGATGATCCGCGTGCCGATTCCGCCGCTGAACGAGGAGCGCCGCAAGGAGCTGCAGAAGGTGGCCGGCAAGTATACCGAGCAGGCCCGTGTCGCCGTGCGCAACGTGCGCCGTGACGGCATGGACAGCTTGAAGAAGCTGGAAAAAGACGGCCATATCTCGGAAGACGAGATCAAGAAGCACGAGAAGGAAATCCAGGCTCTCACCGACGACACGATCAAGAAGATCGACGACGCGCTGGCGAGCAAGGAAAAGGAAATTCTTCAGGTCTGATGCAGATGGAGACCGCCATCCCCGCCACGACCGGACAAGCGGCCCCGCCCGAGCACGTTGCCATCATCATGGATGGCAACGGCCGCTGGGCCAAGGCGCGCGGTTTGCCGCGCACCGCCGGTCACAAGCGGGGCGCCGAGGCCGTGCGCCGCACGGTCGAAGCGGCGCGCGAGATGGGGGTCTCCTTTCTCACTCTGTACGCCTTTTCTTCGGAAAACTGGAAGCGTCCGCAGGGCGAGGTCACCGATTTGATGGGCCTGTTGCGCCTTTATCTGCGCAACGAGGTCAAGACCCTGCACAAGAACGGTATCCGTCTGCGGGTCATCGGCGACCGTTCCCGGCTGAGCCCGGAAATCGTCGCGCTGATCGAGGAATCCGAGGCCAAGACTGCGGCCAACGCCGCCATGACCCTGGTTCTGGCGCTGTCCTATGGCGGGCGCCAGGAAATCGTCGCCGCAGCCCGTTCCCTGGCCGCCGATGTGGCTGCCGGGCGGCTGGCACTGGATCAGGTGGACGAAGACGCCCTGTCGGCGCGTCTGTTCACCGCCGATATTCCCGATCCCGACCTGATCATCCGCACTTCGGGGGAGCAGCGCATTTCCAACTTCCTACTGTGGCAATGCGCCTATGCGGAACTGGTGTTCCTGGACGTGTTGTGGCCCGATTTCGGCCGCGACGACCTGGAGACCGCCATCCGCGCCTTCCATGGCCGCGACCGCCGTTTTGGCGCTTCGGGCTCCTGACGTGCTGCGCGCCCGCATTCTCTCCGCCCTGGTCATGGCCCCTCCGGCGTTGCTCGCCGTGTGGTGGGGTGGTGCCGCCTTCGCCCTGCTGGTCGCGGTGGCGGTGGCGGTCATGTGCTGGGAATGGGAAACCATCGTCGCCAAGCGCTTCCAGTGGGCCGGTCGCATTTCAGCACTCGGTTGCGTCGCCGCAATCCTGTTGACCGATGTTCTGCCCTTGGCGGCGGTTGCGGTGGTGGCCGCCACGTTCGCCGCCGTGCTGGCGTTGGCGCCGGGGCAGGGCAGGGCCAAGCTGTGGTCGGGCTTCGGGCCGCTTTACGCCGGGTTGCCCGCCATCGCCCTGGTGTGGCTGCGCGGTGACGGACTGATCGGCCGCGAAACCATGATCTGGCTGATGCTGCTGGTGTGGGCCACCGATATCGGTGCCTATGCGGCGGGCCGCACCATCGGCGGTCCCAAGCTGTTGCCGCGTGTCAGCCCCAAGAAGACCTGGGCCGGTCTGATCGGCGGCATGGTGTCGGCCGGGGTGGTGGGCGTTGCCACCGCTTTGATCCTGGGACAGCCTCATCCCGTCGCGCTGGCGTTCGGCAGTGCCGCGCTGGCGGTAGTGGCCCAGGCCGGTGACCTGCTGGAAAGCTGGGTCAAGCGGCGTTGGGATGTCAAAGATTCCAGCAACATCATTCCCGGCCATGGCGGTGTTCTCGACCGCGTGGACGGCCTGCTGTCCGCCGCCCTGGCCGTGGCGCTGGCCGCGCTGGTCAGCGGTACGGCGGTGTTGCAGTGGCAGTGACGGAGGCATGATGAGCGGTGCGGACAATGATGGCCGCCGTGGCGTAACCATTCTCGGGTCCACCGGCTCCATCGGCTGCAATACGGTCGAACTGGTCGAAGCGCGGCCCGATCTGTATCGGGTCGAGGCGCTGACCGCCAATTGCCGCGTGGATATCCTGGCCGATCAGGCCCGGCGACTGCGGCCCAATCTGGCGGTGGTTGCCGACGAATCCGCTTATGGCGCGCTCAAGGACGCCCTGGCCGGAACCGGCATCGCCGTGGCCGCCGGTGCGGCGGCGGTGGTCGAGGCGGCGCAATTGCCCGCCGATTGGGTGATGGCCTCCATCGTCGGCGCCGCCGGTCTGGCGCCGACCTTGGCCGCGGTGCGGCGCGGCGCGGTGATCGGTCTGGCCAACAAGGAATGTCTGGTTTGCGCCGGGGCGCTGATGACCGCCGAGGTCGCCGCCCATGGCGCGACGTTGCTGCCGGTGGATTCCGAACATTCCGCCATTTTCCAGGTGCTGGACGCCGCCCAGCCGGAAGCGGTGGAAAAGATCATCCTGACCGCTTCGGGCGGGCCGTTCCGCCAGCGGACGCGCGCTGAGATGGCGGCCATGACGCCGGAGCAGGCGGTGGCCCACCCCAATTGGTCCATGGGCGCCAAGATTTCCGTGGATTCCGCCTCCATGATGAACAAGGGATTGGAGCTGATCGAGGCCCATCACCTGTTCGCCGTGCCCGAGGGCCGCATCGACATCGTCGTGCATCCGCAATCGGTGATCCATTCCATGGTGTCCTATGTGGATGGCTCGGTGTTGGCGCAGTTGGGCAGCCCCGACATGCGCACGCCCATCGCCTATGCCCTGGGGTGGCCCAAGCGCATTTACGCCCCGTCGCCGCGTCTTGACCTTGCCACGGTCGGCCAGCTGACTTTCGAGGCGCCCGATGCCGAGCGGTTCCCGGCCTTGCGTCTGGCCCGTGCCGCCTTGCAAACCGGCGGGTCCGCACCTACTGTCTTGAATGCCGCTAACGAGGTGGCTGTCCAGGCGTTTCTTGGCCGCCGCATCGGCTTTCTCGACATCGCCCGCGTGGTCGAGACGACGCTGGAGAAGGTTGATCCGGTGCCGCCGTCGTCCATCGACGACGTCCTGGCCCAGGATGCGCGCGCACGCCATTGCGCCGCATCCATCATCGAGCAGATCGGCGCCGGTTGATCCGGCCAGGGAGTGAAACGGTTCCCATGGATTTCCTGGCAGGTCTTTGGAATTACGGCGTCGTTTTCCTGTTCATCCTGACCGTGGTGGTGTTCGTCCATGAAGGCGGACATTATCTGGTCGCGCGGTGGAACGGCGTGAAAGTGGAGGTCTTCTCCATCGGCTTTGGCCGCGAGCTTTGGGGCTGGACCGACAAATCCGGCACCCGCTGGCGCATCAGTCTGCTGCCGTTGGGCGGCTATGTCCGCATGTTCGGCGATGGCGATGCCGCTTCGGCGACCGCCGATGAGCGTCCCATGAGTGAGGCGGAAAAGGCGGTCAGCTTCCGCCACAAGCGGGTCGGCCAGCGCGCCGCCATTGTGTTCGCCGGTCCCGCCGCCAATTTCATCTTCGCTATTGTCGGCATGGCCATGATGCTGATGGTGCTGGGCGAGCAGGTGCTGGAACCGGTGGTCGGACAAGTGCATCCGGGCAGCGCCGCCGAACAGGCCGGGCTGCAACCCGGTGACCGCGTCGTCGCCATCAACGGCACCCGGATCGAGAGATTTTCCGACATCCAGCGCACGGTGATGCTCTATCTGGAGCAGCCGCTTGTTCTGACCTACGAGCGGGACGGGCGGACAACCGATGTCACTGTCCAGCCGCGGATCACCGAGATTGGCGGCCAGAAACAGCCATTGATCGGCATCATCGTCGACGGCACCCGTGTCCGGTCCGTGCAGTACGGACCGGTCCAGGCGCTGGGACGTGCCTTTGTCAACGCCCAGACCATGATCAGCACGACTTTCGTGGGCATCGGTCAAATGTTGACCGGACATCGCGACAAGGAGGAACTGGGCGGTCCCATCCGTATCGCCAAAGGGGCGGGCGAGGCGGCGCAGGGTGGAATCGCCAGCGTCTTCTTTTATACGATCCTGCTTTCTCTTAACCTGGGATTAATCAACCTGTTCCCCATCCCTGTATTGGATGGTGGACATTTGATGTTCTATGCCTGCGAGGCCATCCTTGGTAGGCCTTTGGGCGAGAAGGCACAAGAATATGGTTTCCGAATCGGCCTGTTTCTGGTATTGGCCTTGATGGTCTTTGCCACCCGTAACGATATCGTATCGTTGCCGGTGTGGGGCACCGTGAAGCAATTGCTTCCGTGACCAAGGATACGCCATCGGGAAGATGGCTGGACGTCGCAGGGGGGCTTTGATGAGTTTCGTGCGTAAGACTGCGTTGATCGCCGGTTTTTTGGCCGCGGCGGCGCCTGCGTTCGCTCAGGATGCATCCCGTGTTCGCCAGATCGTCGTGCAGGGCACGCAGCGTATCGAGGTCGAAACCGTCAAGTCCTACATGGCGATTTCCGAGGGTGACCCCTACGATTCCGAGCGCGTCGACCGCTCGCTGAAGACGCTTTACAACACCGGTTTGTTCGCCGACGTCGCCATCCAGCGGCAAGGGGATGCGGTGGTGGTGCGCGTGGTGGAAAACCCCATCATCAACCGCATTGCGTTCGAAGGTAACAAGCGCATCAAGGAAGAAGAGCTGAAGCAGGAAACCCAGCTTCGCTCGCGCGTTGTCTACACCCGGACCAAGGTGCAGAGCGACGTCAAGCGCGTCCTTGATCTCTATCGCCGCAACGGCCGCTTCGGCGCCACCGTCGATCCCAAGATCATTCAGCTGGAGCAGAACCGCGTCGATCTGGTGTTCGAGATCAACGAAGGTGAGCCCACCTACGTCAAGCGCATCAACTTCGTGGGCAACCACAAGTACGGCGATTCGCGCCTGCGCGAGGTTCTGATGACCAAGGAGGAGCGTTGGTACCGCTTCTTCTCCAGCGACGACACCTACGATCCCGATCGCGTGACCTATGACCGCGAATTGCTGCGCCGCTATTACCTGAAGCACGGCTATGCCGATTTCCGCGTGTCCTCGGCGGTGGCCGAGTTGACGCCGGATCGCCAGGGCTTCTTCATCACCTTCACGGTGGACGAGGGTGACCGCTACAAGTTCGGCACCTCCGAGATCAACGCGAACCTCAAGGACCTCAAGGCCGACGAACTCAAGCCGCTGCTGGTTTCCCAGCCGGGCGACTGGTACAACGCCGATCAGGTCGAGGATATCGTTCAGAAGCTGACCGACGCTCTGGGCACCCGGGGTTATGCGTTCGTGGACGTCAAGCCGCAGATCAACCGCGATCGCGACAACAAGGTGATCAACATCACCTATGACATCCAGGAAGGCCCCCGCGTCTATGTCGAGCGTATCGACATCAGCGGCAACGTGCGTACCCTGGACAAGGTCATCCGCCGCGAGTTCAAACTGGTCGAAGGCGATGCCTTCAATACCGCCAAGCTGCGCCGGTCGCGCCAGCGCATCAAGGACCTGAATTTCTTCGACAAGGCCGAAGTCACCAACGTCCCGTCCGAGACCGCGCCCGACCGCACCGTCATCAAGGTGGATGTACAGGAAAAGTCCACGGGCGAGTTGTCCTTCGGCGTGGGCTGGTCCACCGTTTCCGGCCCGCTGGCCGAGGCGACCATGCGCGAGCGTAATCTGCTGGGCCGCGGTCAGGATCTGCGCCTCAGTACCTCCATTGGTACCCGGCAGAACCAGGCTCAGCTGAACTTCACCGAGCCCTATTTCCTGGACCGCCAACTGGCGGCCGGTTTCGACGCCTTCGCCATCACCCGCAAGCTGCAGAGCGAAAGCAGCTACGATTCGAACACGGTCGGCGGTGCGTTGCGCGCGGGCTATGCGATCCACGAAAATCTGCGCCAGGATTTGAAGTACACCCTCAAGCGCGACAAGGTCGAAAATGTCGACAGCTCGGCGTCGATCTTCGTCAAGGAGCAGGAGGGAACGGCTACCCTGTCGTCGGTCCAACAAACCTTGTTGTGGGATTACCGCGACTCGAAGGTTGAGCCGACCGAAGGCTACTTCTTCCGCGTCAACAATGAGCTGGCTGGCCTGGGCGGCACGCAGAAGTTCCTGCGCAATAACATCGCGGCCGGTCAGTATTTCACGCTGGACGAAGGCCTTGTCCTTGGCCTGAACGGTAATGCCGGTTACATGAGCGGCTTCGGCGACGAGAAAGTGCGCATCACCGAGCGCTATTTCCTCGGTGGCGACAGCCTGCGCGGTTTTGCCAATGCCGGTGTCAGCCCGCGCGACCATGCCTCTGGCGACGCCTTGGGTGGCCTTTGGCAGTATTCGGGTAGCGCCCAGCTGAAATTCCCGCTCGGCCTGCCCGAGGAATTGGGCTTCAGCGGTCAGGTGTTCAGCGATTTCGGTTCTATCGGCGAAACCGAAACCTCCTCGAGCAGCAGCGCCATCGATCAGGCCAGCTCGATCCGTGTGTCGGTCGGTGCCGGTGTCAGCTGGAAGTCGCCCATGGGGCCGGTGGCCGTCGATCTGGGCTTCCCGATCAAAAAGGAAAGCTTCGACAAGCGCGAGCTGTTCCGCTTCAACTTCGGAACGAGGTTCTAGCATGGGTGCCAGGATGCGGGCCCGGTTGGGGCTGGCGGTCCTAGCCGTTCACCTTGCTTGCGCCGTTCCGGCTTGGGCCGAGGCGGCCAAGTTGCCGTCCGCGACCGTCATGGTGGTGGATGTGCAGGGGGCGATTCAGCAATCCTCGGCTGCCAAGGGGTTGCGGGCACAGCGTGACCAATTCCTGCAAGGATTTCAGGCGGAACTGGAAAAGAACCGCGGCAGCCTGAAGGAAACTGAGAACGAGCTGATCCGCCAGAAGGCAGCCATGGCCCCCGAGGCTTGGCAGCAGAAGGCGCGGGCGTTCGAACAGCAGGTGTTCGAATTCAATCAGCGTTTCCAGCGCAACAACCAAGCGGTCGATAAGTCGTTCCGTGCGGGCATGAGCGAGCTTTCCGACGCCTTGGCACAGGTCACCGAGGAACTGGCGGGTGAATTGGGCGCCAATCTGGTGCTGCCCAAGTCGCAGATTTTCCTGCATGATCCGCGCATGGAAATGACCCAGCAGGTGGTCGAGCGCCTGAACAAGAAGTTCCCCTCGGTGAACTTCCCCACGCCGGTCGTGGAAGGCGATGCCCCGCGCGCGCCCACCCCGGTCAAGAAGAAGTAGGCCATGGCTGATTCCCGTTTCTTTACCGTCGCCGGTCCTTTCACCCTGGCCCAACTGGCCGAGATCGCTGGAGCCGAGCTTGCCCCCGGCGCCGATCCGGCCAAGATCGTTCGTGATGTGGCGGCCCTGGAACAGGCGGGGGACGAGGAGATCGGGTTCCTCGATAATCGCAAGTACATCGCGGCTTTCGTCGCCAGCAAGGCCGGGGCGGCTATCGTTCATCCCGACATCGCCGACCGGGCTCCGGCGGGTATGGCGCTGCTGTTGTCCAAGGACCCTTACCGCGCCTACGCCAAGGTCGCCCAGGCGTTCTATCCGCGCCCCCGGCTGGAGCCGGGCGTGGCGCCCGGCGCCTTTGTCGATCCGACCGCGCAGGTGGGCGAGGGGTGCCGGATCGAGCATGGCGCGGTCATCGGTGCCCGTGCCGAGATCGGCGCCCGCTGCCATATCGGCCCCAACGCGGTGATCGGTGACGGCGTGGTACTGGGCGACGATTGCATCGTCGGCGCCAATGCCACCGTGCAATTCGCCCTGGTCGGCCGCAACGTCAACATCTATACCGGTGCCCGCATCGGTCAGGACGGCTTCGGTTTCGCCATGGGGCCACAGGGTCATCTGCGCGTGCCGCAATTGGGCCGGGTGATCATCGGCGACAATGTGGAAGTCGGCGCCAACACCACCATCGACCGCGGTGCCGGTCCCGATACGGTGATCGGCGCGGGCAGCATGATTGATAATCTGGTGCAGATTGGGCACAACGTCCAACTGGGGCGTGGATGCGTCATCGTCGCCCAGGTGGGCATTTCCGGTTCGACCAAGCTGGGCGATTTCGTCGCGGCTGGTGGTCAGGCCGGGTTGGCGGGGCATCTCAATGTCGGTGCAGGGGCACGCATCGCCGCCCAGGCCGGTGTGGTCAAGAGCATCGGACCGGGTGAGACCGTGGGCGGCACGCCCGCCGTACCGCAGATGGATTGGCTGCGCCAGTCGGCGGCTTTGAACAAGCTGATCAAGCGCAAGGGATAGACCTGACAGACGGGGCGGGCCGTGGGCCGCCTCCGCGAGGCAGAGAAGGTAAGGACGAAGATGACTGTAAATGAAGCGGGAAAGGTGATCGACATCAACCGGATCATGCAGATGATTCCGCACCGCTATCCCTTCCTGATGGTGGACAAGGTTGTCGATGTGATTCCCAACGAAAGTGCCGTGGGAATCAAGAACGTCACCATCAACGAGCCGTTCTTCCAGGGGCATTTCCCGCAGCGTCCGGTGATGCCGGGTGTGCTGATCATCGAGGCCATGGCGCAGACTTCTGCCGTGCTGGTGGTCGAAACGCTGGGTGCGGCCTCGGAAGGCAAGCTGGTTTATTTCATGAGCGTTGATTCCGCTCGGTTCCGCAAGCCCGTCGGGCCCGGCGACACCCTGTCCATCCATGTGGTCAAGGAACGGTCGCGCGGGAACGTGTGGAAATTCCGCGCCGAAGCCAAGGTGGGTGATACCCTGATGGCCGAAGCCACCTACGCCGCCATGATCCTGGACGACTGATGCCCAATATTCATCCCTCCGCCGTCGTTGATCCCAAGGCGCGCATCGCCGATTCCGCCGTTGTCGGCCCGTTCTGCATGGTCGGCCCCGACGTGGAACTGGGCGAACGCGTCGAGTTGCTGTCCCACGTCGCCGTGGCCGGCATCACCAAGGTGGGCGAGGGGACGCGTATTTTCCCCTTCGCCTCCATCGGCCACCAGCCGCAGGATTTGAAGTACAAGGGCGAGCCTTCGACCCTGACCATCGGCAGCAACTGCCAGATCCGCGAACACGTCACCATGAATCCCGGCACCGAAGGTGGCGGCATGGAGACGCGGGTCGGCGACAATTGTCTGTTCATGGCCAGCGCCCATGTGGCCCATGACTGTATCCTCGGCAACAACGTCATCATGGCCAACAACGCCACTCTGGCGGGCCATGTGGTGGTGGGCGATTTCGCCTTCCTGGGCGGATTGTCGGCGGTGCACCAGTTCGTGCGCATCGGCAAGCACGCCATGATCGGCGGCATGTCGGGCGTCGAGGCCGACGTCATTCCGTTCGGCATCGTCATCGGCAACCGCGCCCACCTGAACGGCCTGAACATCGTCGGCCTGAAGCGCCGCGGTTTCTCGCGCGAGGACATCCATACCCTGCGCAACGCCTATCGCCTGCTGTTCGCCCCCGAGGGCACCTTGCAGGAACGGGTCGATGACGTGGCCGAGCAATACCAGGAAAACGGCGCGGTGATGGAGGTCATCGAGTTCATTCGCGCTGATTCGTCCCGTCAGCTGTGCACGCCCGGCTTCCGGGATGACAAGTAAACTGGGAATCGTGGCGGGTGGCGGCGAGTTCCCCGGACTCGTCATCACCGCCTGCCGCGCCCAGAACCGCCCATTCCACGTTCTGGCCCTGTCCGGTCATGCCGATCCAGCGGTGATCGGCGACGCCCCCGTCGATTGGATTCGGCTGGGCGAGGCGGGAACCGGCTTCAAGCTGCTCAAGCAAGTCGGCGTGGAAGAGGTGGTGATGATCGGCCCGGTGCGCCGTCCCACCCTGCGCGAGCTTGCCCCCGATTTCCGAACCACCCGTTTCTTCGCCAAGGTCGGCCTCAAGGCCCTGGGCGATGACGGTCTGTTGCGCGCCGTCGCCCGCGAGATCGAGGAGGAAGGCTTCCGTCTGGTCGGCATCGATCAGGTGCTAGAGGATTGCCTGGCGGTTCCCGGATTGTATGGGGCGGTGGCCCCTGATGCCCAGGCCGAGGCGGACATCAAACGCGGTGTCGAGGTCGCGCGTGGCATTGGCGTCCTGGATGTCGGTCAGGCCGTGGTGGTACAGCAGGGCATCGTGTTGGGGGTCGAGGCCATCGAGGGCACCGACCGTCTGATCCGCCGTTGCGGCGAACTGCGCCGCGAGGGGCTGGGCGGTGTTCTGGTCAAGATGAAGAAACCGGGCCAGGATCGCCGCCTGGATTTGCCCACCATCGGCACCGCTACCTTGCGTGAGGCGGCGGCTGCCGGTCTGCGCGGCATCGCCATTGAGGCGGGCGGTGCCCTGGTGCTGGGACGTGAGGCGGTGGCGGCCGAGGCCGATCGGCTGGGTCTGTTCGTATTGGGTGTGGAGGCGGCATGCTGATCTATGTCATCGCTGGCGAACCCTCGGGAGACCTGTTGGGCGGCCGGTTGATGGCAGGGCTCAAGGCCCGTACCGGCGGCACCGTGCAATTCGCCGGTATTGGCGGCGAGAGCATGCGGGCCGAGGGGCTGGACAGCCTGTTTCCCATGGCCGAGCTGACCGTCATGGGTCTGGTCGAGGTGCTGCCGCGCATTCCGCGCATCCTGCGCCGGGTCCGGGAAACCGTCGCCGATATCGGTGCCCGCTGCCCCGACGCCATCGTCACCATCGATTCCTGGGGCTTCACCGGCCGGGTGCAAAAGGCCTGTCAGGACCTTTACCCCGATATTCCGCGCATCCATTACGTGGCGCCCATGGTGTGGGCGTGGAAGCCGCAGCGGGCCAAAAAACTGGCCAAGGTGCTGGATTTACTGATGACGCTGTTGCCGTTCGAGCCGGAATGGTTCGAGCGCGAGGGGCTGCGCAGCGTCCATGTGGGTCATCCGGTGATCGAGAGCGGCGCGGGGCAGGGCGACGGCGCCGCCTTCCGTGCCCGCCACGGCATCGCCGCCGATGCCCAGGTCCTGGTGGCGTTGCCTGGCAGTCGTCAGTCGGAAACCAATCTGTTGCTGCCGGTGTTCGCCGAAACCCTGGCCCGGCTGGCTCGTTCCCATCCAGATCTGGTGGTGGTGGTGCCGACCGTCGAGACGGTGGTGGACAAGGTGCGCGCTGCCGCCGCCAATTGGCCGCTACGCACCGTGGTGGTGGACAACCGCGCCGAGAAATACGATGCCTTCGCCGCCGGAACCGCCGCCCTGGCAGCGTCGGGCACGGTGGCGCTGGAATTGGCGCTGGCCGGATTGCCCGCCGCCATCCTGTACCGCGTTTCGCCAGTCACCGCCTTCATCGCCCGCCGCTTCATGGGCTTCAAGATCAAGTGGGCGACCCTGGTCAACATGGTGCTGGACAAGGCGGTGATGCCGGAATTCCTGCAAGAGGATTGCCTGCCGGAACAGGTGGCGCCGGTTGTCGCCCGCCTGCTGGATGATGCGGATGACCGCAGCGCCCGCCGTGCCGACATGCAAGAGGCCATGACGCGCCTGGGCTATGGTGGCCCCAGCCCCAGCGACCGCGCCGCCGCCACCGTATTGGATTTCATTGCCGAAAGGAAAACGCCATGAGCTGGCGCATGCTGCACACCATGATTCGGGTCGGCAACCTGGACCGCTCCATCGACTTCTACACCCGCCTGCTGGGCATGAATCTGCTGCGGCGGAAGGATTACCCCGATGGCCGTTTCACCCTGGCCTTCGTCGGTTATGGCGACGAGGACAGCAATACGGTGATCGAGCTGACCCACAATTGGGATACCGAATCCTACGATTTGGGCACTGGTTTCGGCCATGTCGCCCTGGGCGTGCCCGACATCTATGCCGCCTGCGACACCCTGGCCGCCAACGGCGCCAAGATTACCCGGCCGCCGGGACCGATGAAGCACGGCTCCACCGTTATCGCCTTCATCGAGGACCCGGACGGCTACAAGGTCGAGCTGATCGAACACAAGGAATAAGCCCATGGCGCTGGAAGTGCTGACCGCCGGAACACCGTCCGACCGGCCGCCGCTGCTGTTCGTGCATGGCTCGTTCTGCGGTGCCTGGGTGTGGGCCGAGCACTTCCTGCCCTATTTCGCCGATGCCGGATGGCATTGCGCGGCGGTGTCGTTGCGTGGTCATGGCGACAGTCCCGACCGCGACGCGCTCGACAGCTACAGCCTGGGTGATTACGTCGCCGACGTGCAGGAAACCGCCAAGGCTTTGGGGCAGCCGCCGGTAATCATCGGCCATTCCCTGGGCGGCATGGTGGCGCAGCGCGCCGTCTGCCGCATGCGCGCCGCCGGTCTGGCCCTGCTGGCCTCGGTCGGGCCGGGCGGGACCGGCTCGTCCTTCACCCACATGTCGCTGCGTCATCCTGATCTGCTATGGCAGTTGGGAAAGATGCAGGCCGCGGGGCCTGAGGGCGTGGATTATGACGTGGTGCGGCGAGGTCTGTTCTCGGCTGATTTTCCCGCCGAGCAGGCGCTGTCCTTCGTGCCGCGTTTCCAGCGCGAAAGCCAGCTGGCGGCCAACGAATTGCTGATGCCGCAATGGTTCCATCTGATGCCGCGCCCGGCCATTCCGGCGCTGGTGCTGGGCGGCAGCCGCGATGCCTTCATCCCCTATGGCGATCTCGCCCTGGCCGCCACCTATTGGGCGGCCGAGATGAAGGTGGTGGACGGTCTGCCCCATGTGCTGATGCTGGACAACACATGGGAACAGGCGGCATCCGTGCTGGCCGATTGGCTGAATCGGCGTTTCCTATAGGAAGAGCGGGGCGGTAGCCCCGTTATTTCCCCAACGCCTTGTCCGCATCCTCCAGCCATTGCGGCAGCGCCGCGCGGGCGCGGTCGGCATAGAGCTTCTTGCGGTCGCGGCCCTTGACCCGCTTGCCGCGCTCGTCCCGTTCGGGGGCGGGCGGGAACAGGCCGAAATTGATGTTCATGGGCTGATAAGTGTCCACCATGCCGCCGCCGGTGACGTGGTCGAGCATGGCGCCCAGGGCGGTGATGGCGGGGGGTGTCGGCAGGGCATTGCCCAGACGCTCGGCGGCGGCGAAACGCCCGGCCAGCAAGCCGATGGACGTGCTTTCCACATACCCCTCGCAGCCGGTGATCTGACCGGCCAGACGCAGGCGCGGCTGCGCCTTGAGGCTGAGGTCGCGGTTCAGCACGCGCGGGCCGTTGACGAAGGTGTTGCGGTGCACGCCACCCAGGCGGGCAAATTCGGCGTTTTCCAGGCCGGGAATGGTGCGGAAAATGCGCACCTGCTCGCCATGGCGCAGCTTGGTCTGGAAACCGACCATGTTGTAGAGGGTGCCCAGCGCGTTGTCCTGGCGCAACTGGATGACCGCGAACGGCTTGGGGCCGTTGGGATTGGTCAGGCCGACCGGCTTGCCCGGACCATAGGCCAGGGTGTCGCGGCCACGCTCGGCCATGACTTCGACCGGCAGACAGCCCTCGAAATAGGGCACGTCCTTTTCCCACTCATGGAACGGCATCTTCTCGCCCGCCAGCAGGGCGTCGATGAAGGCGTAATACTCATCGCGGGAGAGCGGGCAGTTGATGTAATCCGAGCCTTCGCCCTTGTCGTAGCGCGACTGGAACCACGCCTTGGAAAAGTCGATGCTGTCCTTGTGGATGATCGGCGCGATGGCGTCGAAGAAGGACAGGGATTGCTCGCCGGTCAGGGTGCGGATGGCCTCGGCCAGCGGCGGCGAGGTCAGCGGGCCGCTGGCGACGATCACCGAATCCCAATCCTCGGGCGGCAGTCCGGCGACTTCCTCGCGCAGGATGGTGACATGGGGCAGGGCCGCCAGTTCGCGCTCGACCATGGCGGAAAAGCCGTCGCGGTCCACCGCCAGGGCGCCACCCGCCGGAACCTTGCAGGCGTCGGCACAGCGCAGGATCAGCGAATCGGCGCGGCGCAACTCCTCGTGCAGCAGGCCGACGGCGTTGTAATCGGCGTCGTCGGAACGCAGCGAGTTGGAACAGACCAGTTCGGCCAGTCCGTTGCTCTGGTGGGCCGGGGTGGTGCGGTGCGGGCGCATCTCGTGCAGGACCACGGGAATGCCGACGCGGGCAAGCTGCCAGGCGGCTTCACAGCCCGCCAGACCGCCGCCAATGACATGGACGGTGCGATTCATGGCCCAGGACATAAGCCGCCGCAGCCCGCCTGTCCAGTCCCTCGCGCGCGTCGTGTCGGAAGGCCATTTCCTCGCGCCCCGGCTTGCGGTATAAGCAACCACCGCCAGCCACCCTATCGAGTGGGAAAAGCACTACCATGGCCAAGAAGTACTATGTCGTAGGCGGCGAATACGCCGACACCGCCTTCACCCAGATCGCCGCCGGGCACAAGGAAGAACGTTACGGTCCTTTCGATGAGCACGAAGCCCATGTGTGCTGGCGCGCGCTGACCGGCAAGAGCGTCGATAACGCCATGTGCCGCTATTTCATCCGCGCCGAGGGCGAAGAGAACGCCGGTGACGAATGGTACGTGGTGGGCGGTGAATACGCCGACACTGGCTTTGAAGTCATCGCCGAGGGCAAGACGCTGGAAAGCTACGGCCCGTTCGCCCGTCAGGAGGCCCTGAATACCTGGCGTGCGCTGACCGGCAAGACCGTGGACAACGCCATGATCCGCTACGATCTGTGCTCGGCCACCGAATTGCTGAGCCGCAAGGGCTGAGTTATCCGCCGATCGCCCTATTTTTTATAGGGGGATATGGTGTTGCGGTGCAAAATGGGGTATCTCCTTAGAACAGGTCTAAACCTGTGACGGAGAGCCCCATGGCACCGAAGTATCACGCCTTCGTTTGCGCTACCCAGCGTCCCGCCGGTCATCCGCGCGGCTGTTGTGCCTCGAAGGGTGGCGGCCAACCTCTGTTCGACCGCCTGATGCAGAAATTCCAGCAAGGCATGCTGTGGGAAAAGGGCGTCAGCATCGCCCAAGCCAGTTGCCTTGGCGCCTGCAATGCCGGGCCGGTGCTGGTGGTTTATCCCGACAATATCTGGTATCGCCCGGAAACCGCCGATGACATCGACGAAATCGTCGCGTCGCATTTCGGGCAGGGGCAGGTGGTGGAGCGGCTGCGCTTTCAGCCGTGATTCACTCGGGCCGCTCCGTCAGCATGGTGCGGATAAGCCCGAAAAAGAGGGGCGGGCTGTCCGCCCCTTCATACCGCCATCCCAGATGGATGCCGCACGCCCGGCACAGGGCGATTCGCCAGGCGTAGCCCCGGAACCATGTGAACTCCGCCGATGGTTCACCCATGGCCTGAACGCCGGGGGCGTCGCGGAAACATCCTACACGAAAGACCGCCCCCGCCGGATTGAACACGACGTGCTCGTGGGCGCCATTGGCGGCGAATGCCTGATCGGCATTGGTGATGCGGGCGCCACAGAGGGCGCAGTGCAGGGCGACGCCGCCGTCGCGTCCGGTGACCCGCAGGTCGGGGGACAGATCGGCGGCGTCGCGCGGCACGACTACTCGGTGCGCTGGATCAGGTGATAGCCGAAAGAGGTCTCGATGACGTCCGACACCTGACCCGGTTCCAGGGCAAAGGCGGCCTTGTCGAATTCCGGCACCATGGCGCCGCGCGGGAACTTGCCCAAATCGCCGCCTTCCGCACCCGACGGGCAGTCGGAATTCTTGCGGGCCAGATCGGCGAAATCGGCGCCGTCGGCGATCTCGGCCTTCATGGCGGTGATGCTGGTCAGGGCCTCGTCCTTGGAACGGGTGGCGGTGGACCGCATGGACCCCTTGTACATGAGCAGGATGTGCGAGGCGCGGATCTGCGACGCCATGGGAATTCTCCAGATAAAAGGAATGTTAGGGGCGCGACCATAGCAGGGCGGCCCCGGCTTTATCCAGCCAGCAAATTGATCAGAATGGCGGCGGTGGCCGAGACGTTGAGCGATTGCACCCGGCCCGAGCCGGGCAGGGTGGCGATGTCCTCGCACGCCGCCAGGGTGGCGGGCGGCAGGCCGTGTTCCTCGTTGCCCAGCACCACCGCCAGCGGGCGGTCGCCTTTGGCCAGCACCTCGGACAATGGACGATGGGCGCCGAGCGCGGTGCCGATCACCCGGTAATGCTGCCGCAGGGCGGCCAGAGCGGCGGGCAAGCTGGCGACACGTTGGACCTCGACCCATTCCAGGCCGCCCTCGGCGATGCGATAGGCGGCTTCCGACGGCAGCGCCTGTCCGGGGTGGTCGGACACCAGCAGGATATCCAGACCGAAGAACGCCATGGTGCGGATGATGGCGCCCAGATTGTGTGGATTGCCGACGCCATCCAGGATCAGCAATTGCTTGCCCGCCTTGGCCCAATCCTCCACCCGCGCCGGATCGAAGGCGGCGACTGGCTTTTCCCGTGTCACCGCCAGGATGCCGCCGTGCAGCGGCGTGCCCGCCACCTTGGTCAGTTCCTCGGTCGGCACATGGCGATAGGGCTTGCGCGCCGCCGCCAGCAGCTTGCAAAACGGCTCGGCCTCGGTCTGGTGGCGGTCGTCGAAGAACAGCCGCAACACCCGGTCGGGATCGCGGGCGAACAAGGCCTGCACGGCGGGCAGGCCCGCCACTTTCTCGGTTTCCTCACGCGGGGGGCGTGGCGGGCGTTCCGGCTGGGAGGGGCGTGGGCCGCTCTGAGTTGAGGTGGCCAGGGTCAGGGTGGGGCGCTGCTGCGGCTTGTGCGGGCGGGGCGGTCGTGCCATGGATGAGGCCTGTGATGATGGAGCCTGTGTTTTGCCCCGCCTGATCCTGTTCAACAAGCCTTATGACGTTCTGACTCAATTCAGTGACCGCGAAGGCGGCCGCCGGACCCTCAAGGATTTCATCCAGGTTCCCGATGTCTATCCCGCCGGGCGGCTGGACCGGGATTCAGAGGGATTGCTGGTTTTGACCGATGATGGCGGCCTGATCGCCCGCATCGCAGACCCCCGGCACAAGCTACCCAAGACCTATTGGGCGCAGGTGGAAGGTATCCCGACCGAGGAGGCGCTGGAGCAATTACGGCGCGGCGTCACCCTGAACGACGGTCCGACCCGGCCCGCCGGGGCGCGGCTGATGGCCGAACCCGAGCATCTGTGGCCGCGCGATCCGCCGATCCGCTGGCGGGCCAACATTCCCACATCATGGATCGAGCTGACCCTGCGCGAGGGCCGCAACCGGCAGGTTCGCCGTATGACTGCGGCAATCGGCTTTCCCACCCTGCGGCTGATCCGTTGGGCCATCGGCGATTGGACGCTGGACGGGCTGGTGCCAGGGCAATGGCGCGCGGTGGAAAGCGCCCCCCAGAAACAGGAAGGGCGCCACCGTCCGAAACGGGGCGCCCTGTCCAGGACATCCGGCAGCGCTCAGCGCTTCACCGGGAAACCAAAGGAATGAGCCTTGAGCCCGGCAGTGGCGGCGCGGGTCACCGCCATGCCCACGGCGAACGGCGTGGTGACGTAAGGATTGGGCTTCACGGAACGGGAACCTTCGACCCGCTCTTCGTTCATTGCCTCGTCGATCTCGCGGAGTTCGGCCGGCCCCAGCATGGTTCAGTCCCTTTCAACCCCAAGGTGAATGGCGAATTTAGAAATATTATTTCTTGATCGCCGTGTTTGTAGGAACGTTATTACCCGATCTGTCATTGCATTGCAACACGTTTTACGACTTTCGTCCTGGGCCGGTGACCGTTTCCGGCCACCGGGAAAGGGGCTCAGGGCCGTGGCGCAGCGGCATGTTTCCCCAGAAACTGCACGGCATCGGGGAAGGTATCGGCCCATACCGGCCATTCATGGTCACCATCAACCACCCGGAATTCAGCCGACTTTGGCTGGATTTCGCGGAATTTTTGGTAAAGACCGGCGGCATGGTAGGCGATATCGAAGCGGTCGTGGTCGCCGGAATTGATGTAGATGGGCACCACGATGCCCGACGCCTTGTAGCCGTCGAACCAGTTGAGCCAGTTCAGACGCACCCAGGTGTCGCCATCGAACTTGCCGTCCTTTTGGAACGGGTGGTCCTTGCGGGCGCTTGATGTGGTGGGCGGCAGCGGCGAATAGATGGCGGGGCTGAGCGCGGCGGCGGCGGCGAACATGTCCGGGTGTTTCAGAACCATGTTCACCGTACCGTAACCGCCAGCGGACAAGCCGCCGATCAGTCGGCCCTGGCGATCCTTGAAGACGCGGAAGGTTTTTTCCACATAGGGCACGACCTCGGTGAGGAAGGCGCTCTCGCCCTTCTCCTTGTTGCCGTCGGCCCACCATCCATAGGTGTGGCCGGGCATGACCACGACCATCGGCGGGATTTTCTTGTCCGCGATCAGGTGATCCAGGCTGGTCAGGATATTGCCCTTGTCCACCCAGTCACGTTCGTTGCCATTGGCGCCATGCAGCATGTAAAGCGCGCTGTAGCGGTCGCCGCTGGCCGCATAATCATCGGGAAGATAGACCGTGAGCTTGTAATCGCGGCCCAAAAGCGCCGACGGAAAGCTTGCGGCGATCAATTGCCCGGCATGGGCGGTCAGCGGACAAAGCAGGACAAGCAGACTGAGAACGAGACGTCTCACCGACATGATTTTCCTCCTGTTGCGGCGGCTCTTGAGTGCGGCCGCCTGAACTTTAGGAGGATATGCCCCGGCCGAATGGCCGAGAAATTGTGGATAACCGACACAAGCCGTACAGCATATCCTAGGTCTTCCGCTTCGCGAATGCCGGAAGATACGGGGCCAGATAGCGTCCGGTATAGCTTTCGCCACAGGCCGCGACCTCTTCCGGGGTGCCCGCCGCCACCACGCGGCCGCCGCCGTCGCCGCCTTCCGGTCCCATGTCGATGATCCAGTCGGCGGTCTTGATGACCTCTAGGTTATGTTCGATCACCAACACGGTGTTGCCGCCCTCCACCAGGGTGTGCAGCACCTCCAGCAGCTTGCGCACGTCCTCGAAATGCAGGCCGGTGGTGGGTTCGTCCAGGATGTAGAGGGTGCGGCCGGTGGCGCGGCGCGACAGCTCCTTGGCCAGCTTGACGCGTTGCGCCTCGCCGCCCGACAGGGTGGTCGCCTGCTGACCGAGATGGATGTAATCCAAACCCACCCGTTGCAGGGTGATCATCTTGTCACGGATGGCCGGAACCGCCTTGAAGAAGTCGGCGGATTCCTCGATCGTCATATCAAGAACATCCGCTATGCTCTTGCCTCTGAAGGTTATTTCAAGGGTCTCTCGGTTGTAACGCTTACCCTTGCAGACGTCGCATTGCACATAGACGTCGGGCAGGAAGTGCATCTCGATCTTGATGACGCCGTCGCCCTGGCAGGCCTCGCAGCGGCCGCCCTTGACGTTGAAGCTGAAGCGCCCGGCCTTGTAGCCGCGCGCCTTGGATTCCGGCAATTCGGTGAACCAGTCGCGGATCGGTGTGAAGGCGCCGGTATAGGTGGCCGGGTTGGAACGTGGGGTACGGCCGATGGGCGATTGGTCGATGTCGATGATCTTGTCCAGGAACTCGATGCCCTCGATGCGGTCGAAGGGCGAGGCCTGTTCCTTGGCGCCCATCAGGCGGCGTGCCAGGGCCTTGTACAGGGTTTCGATGACCAGGGTCGATTTGCCGCCGCCAGAGACGCCGGTGACGCAGGTGAAGGTGCCCAGCGGAATGTCGACGCTGACATCCTTGAGATTGTTGCCGCGCGCCCCCACCAGCCGCAGGGTGTTGCCGTTGCCCTGTCGCCGCGCCGCCGGAACGGCGATGCCGCGCTTGCCGGTCAGATATTGGCCGGTCAGGCTGTCGGGGTGGGCCATGACCTGTTCGGGCGTACCCTCGGCGACGATCTGGCCGCCATGGATACCGGCGCCTGGCCCCATGTCGATCAGGTAATCGGCGGTGCGGATGGCGTCTTCGTCATGTTCGACCACCACCACCGAGTTGCCGATGTCGCGCAACCGCTTCAGCGTCGCCAACAGGCGGTCGTTGTCGCGCTGGTGCAGGCCGATGCTGGGCTCGTCCAGCACGTACAATACGCCGGTCAGGCCGGAGCCGATCTGGCTGGCCAGACGGATACGCTGGGATTCGCCGCCCGACAGGGTGCCGGACCCGCGCGACAGCGTCAGATAATCCAAGCCCACATCCATCAGGAAGCCCAGGCGGTCGTTGATCTCGCGCAGAATCCGCCGGGCGATTTCCTTGTCCTTGGGCCGCAGATGGGCTTCCAGTCCGCCATACCATTCATGGGCCTTGGCGATGGAATATTCCGCCACTTCCGAGATGTGCAGGCCATGCACCTTGACCGCCAGCGCCTCGGGCTTCAGGCGGGCGCCGTTGCACGATTCGCAGCAGGTGGTGGCCTGGAAGCGGGACAATTCCTCGCGCACCCAGGCGGAATCGGTCTCGCGGTAGCGGCGCGCCATGTTGTTGATGACGCCTTCGAATGGCTTGGCGGTGGTGTAGGTGCGGAAGCCGTCCTCGTATTTCAGTTCCACCGCCTCGGTGCCGGAACCGTACAGGATGACCTCGCGTGCCTTGAGCGGCAGGCGGCGCCAGGGCGTGTGCAGGTCGAAGCCGTAATGGCGGGCCAGCCCTTCCAGGGTTTGCAGGTAATATTGCGAGGTGGAATTGGCCCAAGGCCCCACCGCGCCGTCGCGCAGGCTCAGATCCTCGTCGGGGATCACCAGGGCCGGGTCGAAATACAGCTTTACGCCCAAACCGTCGCAGGCCGGGCAGGCGCCGAACGGGTTGTTGAAGGAGAACAGCCGCGGCTCGATCTCCTCGATGGTGAAGCCGGACACCGGGCAGGCGAATTTGGCGGAGAAGGTGGTGCGTTCGCCATTATCGGCGTTCTCGGCGATGCACAGGCCGTCGGCCAGGTTCAGCGCCGTCTCGATGGAATCGGCCAAGCGGTTGCCCAGGCCGGGTTTCACCACCAGGCGATCGACCACCACCTCGATATCGTGCTTTTTCTTCTTGTCCAGCGCGGGAACCGCATCGATCTCGTGCAGGGTGCCGTCCACCTTGACGCGCTGGAAGCCCTTCTTTTGCAGCTCCAGCAATTCCTTGCGGTACTCGCCCTTGCGGCCGCGCACGAAGGGGGCCAGCAGGTACAGGCGGGTGCCCTCGGCCATTTCCTCGACCCGGTCGACCATCTGGCTGACCGTCTGGCTTTCGATGGGCAGGCCGGTGGCCGGGGAATGGGGGATGCCCACACGCGCCCACAGCAGGCGCATGTAATCGTAGATCTCGGTCACCGTGCCGACGGTGGAGCGCGGGTTCTTGGAGGTGGTCTTCTGCTCGATGGAAATGGCGGGGGACAGGCCCTCGATGCTTTCCACGTCAGGCTTGCTCATCAGTTCCAGGAACTGGCGGGCATAGGCCGACAGGCTTTCCACATAGCGGCGCTGACCCTCGGCATAGATGGTGTCGAAAGCCAGCGACGACTTGCCCGAGCCCGACAGGCCGGTGACCACCACCAGCTTGTCGCGGGGAATGTCCACGTCGATGTTCTTCAGATTGTGTTCGCGCGCGCCGCGCACGCGGATGTAACCCGACATCGTCCGTCACCCTTTGGTGTCCACGAAAGGCCGGGATGTTAGAGGTATTTGAATCTGGAGGGAAGAGCTGAGAAGAACATAACGGGAAAAAATAAGCCCCGGGGCGGAAACCGCCCCGGGGCCAGACACGATCAGAACAAGGTCAGGCGGCGGGAGAGGCCTTGCCCTGGTCGTGCTTAAGGGTGAGAGCCAGGCAGACGATGGCCAATCCGCAGGCGACCAGCATCAGGATGAAACCGCCATCCCAGCCGAACGCGTCCACGGTGTAGCCGACGATGGCGTTGGCCGCGACCGTGCCGCCCAGGTAACCGAACAGGCCAGTGAAGCCCGCGGCGGTTCCGGCCGCCTTCTTCGGGGCCAGTTCCAGGGCGTGCAGACCGATCAGCATGACCGGGCCGTAGATCAGGAAGCCGACGGCGACCAGCGAGGCCATGTCGATGGCGGGATGACCGGCGGGGTTCAGCCAGTAAACCAGGACCGCCACGAACACCAGGGCCATGAACAGGATGCCGGCGGGGGCGCGGCGGCCGTTGAACACCTTGTCCGAAACCCAACCGCACAGCAGGGTACCGGGGATGCCCGCCCATTCGTACAGGAAATAGGCCCAAGACGACTTGTCGACGCTGAAATGCTTGGCTTCCTTGAGGTAGGTCGGAGCCCAATCCAGCACGCCGTAACGGATCAGATAGACGAACACGTTGGCGAAGGCGATGGCCCACAGCAGCTTGTTGTTCAGGACGTACTTGACGAAGATTTCCTTGGCCGACAATTCCTGCTCGTGCGAAATCGTCGGGGTAATCGTTCTTGTATTCCTCGATGGGCGGCAGGCCGACCGATTGCGGGGTGTCGCGCAGCACGGCGAAGGCGAACACGGCGACGGCCAGGGCGGCGGCGGCGGGGACGTAGAAGGCGCTGTGCCAGTCGTTGAACCAGCCCATGCCCAGGATGAACAGCGGGCCGATCAGACCGCCGCCGACGTTATGGGCGACGTTCCACACCGAAACGATGGAACCGCGTTCCTTCTGCGACCACCAATGCACCATGATGCGGCCGCAGGGCGGCCAGCCCATGCCCTGGAACCAGCCGTTCAGGAACAGCAGGATGAACATGATGGCGATGGAGGAGGTCGCCCACGGCACCAGACCCATCAGGAACATGATACCGGCCGACAGGGCCAGACCCAGCGGCAGGAACAGGCGCGGATTGGAACGGTCCGAGATGTTGCCCATCAGGAACTTGGCCAGACCGTAGGCGATGGCGACGCCCGACAGGGCGACGCCCAGGTCGCCGCGCGAGAAGCCTTGCTCCACCAGATGCGGCATGGCCAGACTGAAATTCTTGCGAACCAGATAATAGCCAGCGTAGCCGATGAAGATGCCGATGAACACCTGCCAACGCAGCCAAGTGTAGGTGGGCGCGATGCGCGCTTCGGGAAGACGCGCGATGTGTGGCGGTGGTTTCATGAAGTGGAACATGGCGGTTTCCTTTCTGGCGTCCTTTTATTTTATCGACGGGGTCCCTTTGAAAACGCTTTGCACCCGTGGCCTTATAAGGATTCGGTCAGGCGGATGCGCAGATGGTCCTGTTCCCGCCGGCGGCGGTCTTCGTCCCAGCCCAATTCGGTTGCCATCAGGTCGATGACGCGGGACGCGGCGGCCTTGGCAGCCTCCAAATCCACCAGGGCCAGGGTCAGGCGGCGACACAGCACGTCAGCGGCCCGGACCGCCGCTTCCTCGCGTACCGTGTAGAGGACTTCCGCCTCGATATAAGGGTGATCGGCATGCAGTCGGGCACCCAACCCCTCGGCGGCCAGCGTCGCCACCTTGGCGGCACGGTCGCCATAGGCGTGGTGCAGGTGGTCGGCGATGTCGTCGGCCAGGTTGTAGGCGCGGGCCAGGGCAGGGGCGCCATGGGGATCATAGCTTTCGCCGCCCAGCAGGCGCATGTCGTGGGTGCGGCAGCGTCCGGCAGTCAGGCGTCCGGCGGCGACGGCACGATCCACGGCCTCTTCGGCCATGAAGCGATAGGTGGTCCACTTGCCGCCGGAAATGGTGATCAGGCCCGACGGGTCGTCGATGATCACATGGTCGCGGGCCAGTTGCGAGGTGTCCTTGGCCTTGGGGTCGAACACCAGCGGGCGGATACCGCACCACGCCGATTTGATGTCGCTTTCGTTGACGTCCATGTTGAAGTAACGGCGGGTGTGCGACAGCAGATAGGCGATGTCGGCCTTGGTCGGGGCGGGATGATCGGAAATTTCCGCCTCTTCATCGGTGGTGCCGATAATGGCGTGGCCTTGCCAGGGCAGCACGAACAGCACGCGCCCGTCGTCGGTCTTGGGGATCAGCAGGCCGGTATCCGGCGGCACGAAGCGGCGATCCAGCATGATGTGGATGCCCGAGCTGACCTTGAGGATCGGCTGCGCCTGGGCATCGTCCATGCGGCGCACGGTATCGGCAAACGGGCCGGTGGCATTGATCACGACGCGGGCGGCGATGTCCCATTCCTGGCTGCTCAGCGCATCGCGCACCCGGGCGCCCTGGATGTGGCCGTCGGCGCCCTTGGTCAGGGCGGTGACTTCCACATGATTGGCGAGGACAGCGCCTTCGCGGCGGGCGGTCATGGCCAGGGTGGCGGCCATGCGCGAATCCACGAATTGGCCGTCGTAATAGATGACGCCGGCCTTGAGCCCGTCGGCCTTGAGCATGGGGAAGCGGCGCAACGCTTCGGCCCGGCTGACCAGGGAGGAATGGCCGATGTTCATTTTGCCTGACAACAGGTCGTACATCTTCAGACCGGCGAAGACGTAGGGAACCTGTAGCCACGAATAGATGGGAGTGACCAGCGGCAGGCGGTTGGTCAGATGCGGGGCATTGCGCAGAAAGGCGCCGCGCTCGTGCAGGGCATGGCGAACCAGGGCGTATTGGTCGCGGTCCAGACGCTTGATCGCCGCTTCCAGATAGCGCACGCCGCCGTGAACCAGCTTGGTGCTGCGGCTGCTGGTGCCCTCGGCGAAGTCGTAGCGTTCCACCAGGGCGACCGACAGGCCGCGTGTGGCGGCATCCAGCGCGATGCCGCAGCCGGTGGCGCCGCCGCCGATGATCAGCAGGTCGAAGGTCTGGCCGCTTTGCAAGGCGTTGAGAACCGTATGCCTCATGATGGTCGTTCCTTGGCGGGAGACGCGGCCCTTCGGCGCGCGGATTTGATCATTCCCCTCTTCACAATGTTGTAACACTTTTCGTTTTCGCGCGAAACGAAAATAAACGAACATGCAGGCCGCGCGAAACCGTGTGTGCCGCATCATGTTTTTGCAATCCGAACATGAAATGCGCTAAAGTGGTCGCGCATATGAAAATTTCAGTTGTTCGAATGGGGGCGTGATCATGCGCGAACACACTTCGCCGGTTTCTCCGGCCTCCATGGCGGCGCTCAATCAGCGTCAGGCTCTGATCGTGGAGAAGGCCAATGCCGACGGCTTCGTCAGCATCGACGCCCTGGTCGAGGCTTTCGAGGTGACGCCGCAGACCATTCGCCGCGACATCAATTATCTGTGTGATCTCGGGATTCTGCGCCGTTATCACGGCGGCGCCAGTCTGGTGACCAACACCCGCAACGTGGATTACTCGGCCCGTCAGGAATTGATGCCCGACGAAAAGGATCGGATCGGCCGTCTTGTCGCCAGCCATATTCCCGACGGCGCCTCGCTGTTCCTCAACATCGGCACCACCACCGAGGCGGTGGCCCGTGCCCTGGTGAACCATCGCGGTCTGCGCATCATCACCAACAACCTGAATGTGGCGGTGCTGCTGCGCAACGGCCAGGATTTCGAGATCACCGTGGCGGGCGGCCGCTTGCGGCCGCACGATCTGGCGGTGGTGGGTGAGGCCACCATCGATTTCATCAGTCAGTTCAAGGTGGATTTCGGGGTGATCGGCATTTCCGGCATCGATCCCGACGGTACGCTGCTGGATTTCGACTACCGCGAGGTGCGGGTGGCCCAGGCCATCATCGACAATTCACGCACGGTGTTCCTGGCCACCGACCACAGCAAGTTCGGCCGCCGTGCCATGGTCAAGCTGGGGCATGTCTCCATGCTCGATGGCCTGTATATCGACCAGATGCCACCGCAACCTTATATGGATGTCCTGCGCGAATCGCAGGTGTCGGTGCACGTCGCCCCTTAGGACAGGGAGGGCGGGGGAAATCCCCCGCCGCAAGTTCAGGCGATCTCGCTGAACTTCTCGCCCTTGGCCTTGCACACCGGGCATTGCTCGGGCGCATCACCGATGACCGTGTGGCCGCAGATGCCGCAGACATGGATCGCCGCGTCCTCCAGGTCGTGACCGTCGGCGACCGCCGTCGCCGCCTGGGTGAACAAGCCATGATGAACCTGCTCGACCGCCATGGCGTGCTTCATGGACAACACGGCGCGGCGCTGGCCTTCCTGTTCGGCCACGGCGATGAATTCCGGATACATGGCCTCGAATTCATGGGCTTCGCCCGCGATGGCGTCGGCCAGATTCTCGGCGGTGGACTTGACGCCGTCCAGGGCGCGCAGATGAGCATGGGCATGGATGGTTTCCGCCGCCGCCACGGCGCGGAACAGCTTGGCCACCTGGCCGAGCCCTTCCTTGGCCGCCGCTTCGCCATAGGCCAGATACTTACGGTTGGCCTGGCTTTCACCGGCAAAGGCCGCGGCCAGGTTCTCGGGGGTCTTCATCGGGGTTCTCCAATCGCATAGAGGCGGTGACGGCCGGGGCACTGTGACAAAAAAAGCGGACGGGAGAAACTCTCCCGACCGCCTGTCTCGCAATATTCTGAAATCCTTATGGTCTGAATTCGCAACCCGTCGCGGACGACCGCCGCTTGATCCTGGCCGCCATACGCGCAGGTCGGAATATCCATCAGCAACGGGATATATATCATAGATTGTATAGCCATATGCATATGCGATTAACATGACATTTTAACGGACCAAATAACCTTTTGCGTGCATTATCCCGAGGGAGACATGCAAGTGAGGGGGAAACGATGACGCGAATTTCCGCCGCCGACGGGCAAGCAGGCCTGTTCGACCGGTTGCATTCAGGTTCACCGAGCCGGGAGGACCTGCAAAAGGCCGCTCAGTTGGCGGTACAGGTGGAGTTCACCACCATTCCGGCGTATCTGACCGCGCTGTATTCCATGAGCGAGACCGACAACTTCGCCTATCAGGCGTTGCGCAGCGTCGCCATGGAGGAAATGTTCCACGTCAACCAGGCCGCCAACATCCTGGTCGCGCTGGGCGGCAAGCCCCGTTTCACCGGCAAGCACGCGCCCAATTACCCGTGCTATCTGCCCCATGCCAATCCCGAAACCACGCCGCTGGTCGGGCTGTGCCGGGCCACGCCGCAGGTGTTCGGCTCCATGTTCGCCGCCATCGAGACCCCGGCCGAGGCCGGCGCGCCGCCCCAGGGGGACAATTACGATACGATCGGCCAGTTGTACGAGGCGCTGACCGTGGCCGTCGCCGCCTATCCGGGCAATCCGTTCGAGGCCGATCCTGCCACCGGCCAGCAGCGCACGGACATTTACTTGGGTAAGTTCGGCGGAAACGTCATCAAGGTCACCGACAAGGACAGCGCGGTCCGCGCGGTCACCGAGATCGTCAAGCAAGGCGAGGGCTCCGTGCCGCCCACCGCGCCGTTGATCCCACTGGAGCGTTACGGAACATACAATCAATACGGACAGCGTACGGATGGGACCTATGGCCCGATCCTGGGCACTCCGTACGAGATGAGCCACTTCATCAAGTTCCGCAAGGTGTCGCTGGACACCGCCGCGTTTCCGGCGACCCTGCCCATCGTGTCCAACCCCCGCATCGAGGAGTTCACCAACCCCGAGGCGGTGGCTCAGGCCGATCTGTTCGACATGTGTTACAGCGTGATGCTGCGGGCCTTGGAGCTAAGCTTCGAACGCCCCACGCGTCACCATCCGTCCGACCCCTATTTCGGCGTGGTGCTGAACCTGATGCACAAGGTTCTGCCCAACCTGGCCCGCGTCCTGATGAGCACTCCGGCCAATCGCGGCGGTAAAGCCGCGGTCGGTCCCAACGCCACGCCCACCTGGGTCTATCGCTCCAAGGTCAGCGCCAAGCAGTTGGAACGCGCCGTTGCCGACGTGATGGACAGCGTCCGCAAGGGCAACGCCAGCGCTGCTGACCGCAATGCCGCCCTGGCGGCTCTGGCGGTGGCTGAGGAAGCGTTGAAGCTGATTACGGCCCATGCCGTCGAACTTGACCTGTGATCCGGGGGGAGTCATGTCCGAGTATAAGATCTATCCGAGCATCGGCGTCGCCCGCGTGGGCAATGCGCCGAAGAAGTTCTACGTGGGGCCAGAAATCTATCGCGGCCTGCCCACCAATCCCGACGGCACGCCGTTCCGCGAACAGGATTTCCGCGACGACAAAGGCCGGATGTGTCGGCAGGCGGCACGCTTCCGCATCTTCCGCCACGGGCAGAACGGCCCCGAGGAAGTGACCCTGGAGACCAAGGGCGTAAAGTCCATCACCTGGACCGCCCATCTGGCCAACAAGAAACCCAGTTGGTACGAATTCGCCACCAACGAAGGCCAACTGGGCTATGCCTCGAACCACAAGCTGCGCAATGCATCGGCCAAGGACCGGCACAAGCTGCTGATCGACGCCGGTCCGCGCAGCATCTCCGGTCGTCAGGCCAAGGCGGTGAGTTTCGACAAGGACAGCGTGCCCGCTGGCTACAAGGGTGCCCATTTCCCCAAGGGGCCGCTGAACCCCACCAAGGAATCCATCGACACCCTGGGCGAGCTGCACACCGACGGTGCCGGGCGGCTGCTGGTCCTGGGCGGGCTGGGCATTTCCGGCACCACCGACAAGACCGCCACCATCGCCAATTACGCCAATAACGACAATTGGTGGGACGACACCTCGGACGGCCCGATCTCGGCCAGGATCGACTTCACCGACGGCCACAGTGTCGAGGTGGATGCCGCCTGGGTCCTGGTCGGTCCGCCCAGCTATGCGCCGCAGATTCCCAATCTGGTGACGTTGTGGGACACCATCTTCGACACCGCCGTGCGCAGTGGCCATTTCCGCGCCATTTTCGAGCGGGAGATGTGGAAGACCGGCGAGCACGGCTACCGTCCCAATTACACCACGGAAATCCGGCCGCTGCTGGAACGCGCCACCCTGTATCCGTGGGTGACCGCCATCCCGCCCAAGCCCCACACCTTCGACATGGAGATGCTGGGTGCCATGCAGGACGGTCGCGGCGCCGATTCCTACAAGGGTCTGCGCAATTGGGTGTTCAGCTTTGTGCGTCCGCCGTCTCACGAGAACGAAATTCTCAACAAGGGCGGCGCCACCATGATGCCGTACCTGGCTGGCGATAATTGCCTGAAGACCGAGACGCTGACCTCGACCTATCTGCGCCTGACCGACACCCAGTACTTTTTCCTGCAACAATGGGCCGAAGGCTGGTTCGTCAACGAGCCGGACAGCACCGACAGCGCCACCGCCATTACTCGCGGCGTGCTGGAGAATTGCGTCGGCGGCGCCTTCTCTCCGGGTATCGAAATGACCTGGATCTCGCGCAACAGCGCCATCTACCACAGTGACGACCCGTTCCGGATCAACGCCAAGCAGGTGCCCAAGGGGCCGCTGAGCCTGGGCTTCGATCCCAAGCACATGGAACCGGGCGACATCTGCCGCTATATGGCGGTGCCGTGGCAGGCCGATTTCAACGAATGCTCGTCCCAGCCCATCGACGGCCGCGTCATCTGGTGGTGGCCCGCCCAGCGGCCGGAATTCGTCTATCTTGAACCCGCCCGCAAGGTGGGGCTGGACGCCGCCGTCCCGCCGCCGCCGGATCAGCAGACCGGCGCTCAGGTGGCCTGGATCGGCACCGATTTCGACCAGTTGCGCGACAATTTCATTTCGTTCGCCGACGATGTGCAGATGGTCGAAATGTGGTCCGAGCTGGGCTTTGTCCTGGAAAAGGAAATCGACGGCACGGCCAAGTTCGTCGAGGTCCAGCGGACCTTGCCCCGGTCGAGCACGGTGGGACGCAAATAGGCGGGACGCATGGACGGGGATTGTGACGTCCTGATCCTCGGCGCGGGGCTTGGCGGGTGCGCGACGGCACTTGCCTTGCTCCGCGTCGGCCCGTGCCGGGTGGTTCTGGCCGACCGGCCACGGCAGGCGCCGTTCCGCATCGGCGAATCGGCCACCCCGGATGTGCCGCGCCTGCTGCAACGCTTGGGGCTGGACGGCGACCTGGGCAATCAGGGCCACCGCCCTTGCCATGGCACGTTGTCGCTTTGGGGGGGCAGACGTGAATTCGATGATTTTCTGCGGCGAGGGCAGGGCCACGGCTGGCACCTGGATCGTGCTGCCTTCGACGCCCATCTGAGCCGACAGGCGGTTGCCGCTGGTGCCCGGTTGCTGGAGCGATCGGGGCTGGAGGCCATCCTGCGCACCACCGAGGGATGGCAGGTTAAGCTGACCGACCGCACGCCGATCAATGCCCGTGTGGTGGTGGATGCCGCCGGTCGCGGTTCGCCCCTGGCCACCCGCCTGGGCGCCAACCGTCACCGACTGGATAAGCTGGTGGCGCTGGCCGCCATCGCCACGCCGGACGCCGATGGCGGTTTGGTCGGTCAATCCATGGTCGAGCCAACGGAGCATGGCTGGTGGTACGCCGCGCCGCTGCCCGACGGCCGCGCCATCGTGACGCTGATGACCGACGCGGATATGGTCCACGAGCTTGGCCTCGGCGATTCCGCGGCCTTCCATCGCGCCTGGGCGGCCACGGACGAGCTTAGGCGTCTGGTGCCGCCGCCGACCCAGCCGGTGCCCCCGGCCTTGTTCGCCGCCCATAGCAGTTTTATCGACCGTGCCGCTGGTCCGGGCTGGTTGGCCGTGGGCGACGCGCTGATCGGCTTCGACCCGCTGACTTCGTCGGGCATGGCGGGCGCCTTGGATGACGCCCTGGCCGCCGCCGACACCATCGTCGCGTGGTTGTCGGGAACCCCACCCACCGAGCCCGGCCAGGCCTATGGTCGGCGCGCCGATTCCACCGTCAGACGCTATCTGGCCGACCGCTCCCGCATCTACGGCCTGGAGCGGCGCTGGCCGAACAGCCGGTTCTGGCAAAGGCGGCAAGGCGCCGACCCAGCCAGGATGTGACTTTTCAACAAACCGAACCTGAGGGGGTTTTGCAAATGACCGAGACCGTGCCGCGCTATCCCGCGTTCACCCCGGATGTGCTGACCAAGCCCGCCGAATACGGCGTTCTGAAATTGTTGGAAGGAACCTGGGTGAACGCCCCCCAGGCGAACAGCGACATCGGCCTGGGCATCCACACCACCTGCATGCCGTCGCCCGGCACCAATTCGGAAACCATTCCGGGCAAGTTCACCTTCCTGTGCGAGAACTACACCGAGGAAATGACCTTCACCCTGGTTCCCGGCGGCGTGCGCAACCGGGCCGGTACCAACGAGCAGTTCTGCGGCGCCGTCAAGTACGACACCGCGATCCGCAACCAGAGTGGCGACCTGATCCACGTCGAAAACGGCATGTATCTTTGGCTCGACCAAATGTACAACCACCCGGCCGACGACGAATCCATCAAGCAAGACATCGGCTTCCCCGAGATGGCCGCCGGTGCCGGTGCCAACGGCCCGGTCTTTGTTCCCAATTATTCCGTCTCGCGCAGCGGCACCATTCCGCACGGCAGCACCATCAGCATCTTCGGGACCAATTCCGAGATCGAGGGTAAGCCGCAATTCCCCACCGGCACCGCCACCTGGGACTTCAATCATCTGGCCATTTCCCCCAGCATGGGCGGCGCGGGCACAACCCCCTCGACTCCTATCGATCTGGACCAGCCGGCGCCCGAATGGGTCCATGACACCAGCATGCCGTACGAGGACCCGAGCGGTAACCGGACCTATACCCAGCGTATCCTGGCCCACCCCCTGTATCCCTATTCGGTTCGCCCCGACCTGCTTCTGCGCGACACGATCAAGGATCAGACCATCAAGAGCGCCATCCTGATCGAGATGGACACGCAAGAGAATGGTGGACCCCAGGGCGGTATCCTGAACACCCCGATCCTGGACAAATATGTCCGGGTCACCCGCATGAAATTGCGTCTGTGGATCGAAACCGTGGTGGAAGACGGGCAGGAAATCCTGCAACTGCAATACGAGCAGATTCAGCATTTCGAGTTCGCTTTCGGCACCGATGGCGGCACCACCGTGTGGCCGCATGTCCAGGTCAACACGCTGCGCAAGAAGGTATAAAGGCTGTAAGTTGGCGCAAAAAAAGTGACCTGGGCCAACGGCCTAGGTCACTTCTTTACATCATTGCCTCACGTTCTTTTTCAGAACGGTTATGAGTATGACATCGAGTAAATATGTGCTGCATCACATTGATTTTACACGATAAAACGTCGTTCCTGAAGCTGTGTCTGTAAATATCTGAACCGTTTCCACGTTATTTGTTTACATTAGGGCGCCCGGACGACCGCGAAGTGCAAGACGCCGTAGGCGGCTCACTTCGCGGTCGTCCGGGCGCAACCACGGGTCAAAATTGCTTGGCGGAATATAACAAATAGCGACTGTACGTTTTGCTGCCAACGGTGTCGCGTGCATATGTGCAAAGGTGCTGATCACCATGGAGGCGGTGGGGCGCCGTTAGTATTGGGGCGGGCCAGACCTAAGATTTCAAATCAAGCCCGCCGGAACGCCTCGACACTCTGTCCAAGCTAGGACAGGTGCTTCAGCACGATGCCAATTACCAGCCTAGACCGTAACCACCTCGGCAGTACTGCGGCCACCACCCAGTTTGGACAGCCGCACCTGCACGCCGATGCGGTCGACCATGGCCTGGACGTGCGAGATGACGCCGATCTTGCGGCCGCTTGCATGCAGGGTCTCCAGGGCGGAGAGGGCGACCTCCAGACTTTCGGCGTCCAGGGCGCCGAAGCCTTCGTCGATGAACAGGCTTTCGGCGAAGGTGCGCGCACTAGTCATGCTGGCTAAGCCCAAAGCCAGGGCCAGGGACACCAGGAAGCGTTCGCCGCCCGACAGGTTGGTCACGCCGCGGACTTCGTTGGCCATCTCGCGATCGACCACCTGCAGGTCCAGGTCGCTGTCGGGCGAGCGCTGCAGCACGTAGCGGGGGGTCAGATCGGCCAGGTGCAAATTGGCAAGGCCCAGCAGGCGGTCCAGGGTCAGGCCTTGGGCAAACAGGCGGAACTTCTTGCCATCAGCCGAGCCGATCAGATCGGCCACCGCCTTCCACCGGTCGTGACGCAGGCGCTGGGTGGCGATTAGCGCCCGTGTCGCCTCGGCAGCGTCCCGGTTACGGTTGTCGTCAATCAGGCGCTGGCGCACCCGGGCCAGCGCCTCTCCGGCCTCGGTCAGGGCGGCGCTGCGCCCGGGCAGCAGGGCGTCCAGGGCCGGTTCATCCAGCTCTGGGCGGCCCTGAGCGGCATGGTCGGCATGGCTACGGGCGCGTTCCGCCCGCACCGCGCGGGCGGCGGCCTCGGCCTCGCGCAGGGTCGCCTGCCGCGCGACTGCCTCTGCCAGCCAGGCTTCGCCCACGGCGCGGGCGTCATGAACGTGGGTCAATTCCAAACTAAGCTGGAGCAGGCGTTCGTCACGGGCAGCCACGGAAGTCATCAATGCCTGACTGTTGCTGGCCTCGGCTTGCGCCAGCATGGTCACCCGGCTGTGGGCGGCGCTGCGGGCTGACGCCGTCTTGGCCCAGTCCTGCTGGGCTTGGTGGTGGCTAGCTTTGGCTTCGGCACGGGTTCGGTCCAGGGTCGTGCGGACCTCGGCGGTGACGCGCCCGTCGAATAGGGGGGCTCGCTGAGCGCAAAGCCGGTCCAGCGCTATGCGCTCCGTCGCAAGGGCGGCCGCATCTTTCTCGGCGTTGCGGACGGCATTGTCCATTCGGCAGGCTGCACGAAGCCGGCCGTAGTGCTTTATCCATGCTTGCGCAGGACCATCACTGTCCCCTTTGTTCTGCCGACTGGAAGACAGCCGAGCGATTGCGCGAGGCCATTCATGGTACGCTGGCCACGCTGCCCGAGTCGGTCCTCTTTCTTCAGCAGAATCTGGTCCAAGCCCAGGATTTCCACGAAAAGCTGGTCCGTAAGGCCGATGTGGTCAGGACTGCCCACAGGCGTCGTCTCGACCAAATGGAGCGGATCGAAGCGCTGACGCAATCCGTGGACGGTTTCGCTGCCGAGGTGGCCGCGGCTGGCCTATCGGAAGGTGAGGTGCCCCTCGCTGAGGTCATAGCGAAGGAGTTGGTTGCGCTCGAGATCGCCGCCAAGGTGAGGCCGTTCCTGGCATGGTTAACGCGGGCCGAAAATTTATGTGATGAAATAATCCAGGACAAAACCTTTCTGGTGGAAGCGGTTCCCCACTTAGTGGCCAAGCTCTCGGAACTTGCACAGAATAAAGGTGCCGAACTGGCGCGGTTAGAGGAACGGCTCGCCTACACCATAGAGCGGAAGAACCTTGCCGCCCGGAGACAGGAGGAAATGCGGCAACGTCTTAACGAGGTGGCCGAGCATCGCAGCCGCATGCGGGTTCAGCGGGAGGAATTTGACCGGCTATGGTGGTCGCTATCCCAACTTCCCCCCAACCAGGAGAGGTGCGAAGCCATACGGGACGCCCAAGAAAACATGGCCGCTACCATAAACAAGGCTGCGGCTCACCTAGACGCGGCGGAAGCGGCCAGACGGGCAGTGGACGAGATGTCTGGCCGAGCCCAATTGGAGGCCGAGGTGGCTGTGCTGCGCGAGAAGGTTCACTATCACAGTGAGCGACGCAGCGCGGCTGAGAGCCTGCATGCGCGTCTCAGTGAGCATTGCAAGAAGTATGTGGCCGAACAGTTGGGCATCCTGAGGCCGGTTCTGCAGTCCTTCTTTATGCGCGCCCACTCTAACCGTTTCATTGAGACCGTGGACATCGGCGAGGGGGAGGAGCTACTTCGTTGGAACGCCCGCGCCACCCTGGGCGAGGGCGGCGAATCCGTGCTATTTGACTCGCAGAAGAACCTGAGCGATGGACAGCGCCAGGATCTTGCCTTGGCCGTATTTCTTGCGCGGGCCTGCACGCTGGGCGGCACATTCTTTCTGGACGAACCGCTGGCTCATCTAGATGACCTGAACCGGGTGGCGGTGCTCGACGTCCTGCGCATGTTAGCGGTGACCCGCCCTGACCTTAATCTCGTACTGACCACCGCCAGTCGCCCTCTGGTACGGCACCTGCGCGAAAAATTCGCGCGTTTGACGGAGGCCGACGACCGACCTCTGCTTAAGGTCGTCGAACTAGACGGAAATCCGATTGCCGGCGTAGTGGTCAAAGGCTGAGGTTCTTGGGCTGGGGGCTGCCAGAACCCGTTCGAGCAGCCCTCTCAGCTCAATCAGTGCGCTTGGCCGGAGCCAAGGCACGCACTTCTATTTCTTTGGTCTCCTCAATGTCTTCGTCTGGCTGGAAGGATACCGTGAACGGCGAGCCTATCAGGGAACGGGAAGCGTATTTTCGAAGATACTTCCAGAGCAGCATGAACTCATAGCCCTCAGGGCTCGACGGCGTGTAGTCGAGCAAATCGCTTGCGGCGATAATAATCAACCGCTGCTTAGAGCGCGACATAGCCACATTGGCCCTCTTGAGATCGAGGATAAACTCTTCGCTGCGCGCCAGGCTCGCACCAGTACCGGCGGCGCAATAAATCACCGTATCCTGCTCCGAGCCTTGCATCGAATTTACGGTTCCACCAAAATCGCTGATTGCCATCAGCTCGTCCTGATCCTTAAAGGGTGACAAGACAACGGTATTTTTGAGGATTGCAGCTGACGCCGTTTCCTTGAGTTTTTTCGTGATCGCGATTTCGATTGGATTAATCTTGTCATCACCCTTCCACGGAACAGGGTCATAGGTCAGCAGGCAGATCCCCTCCCAATCGGTTCCATCTAGAAGCTTGGTAACGTCCATCGGGTGCGCTCTTTCGCGCGAACGCCCCTGAATGCGAACGCCGTCTAAGGCATAGATGGGAGCGATCAAGCGCCAAGCGTCCTCTTGCAGCCGAAAGGTATAAGACAAGGCTTCAGGCTTCACCCACTGGGCGATAAAATCATACAAGCTCATGTACGGGCGATGCTTGCGGACGAGATAGCGCCGGTCTCCAGCTGCCGGTCCTTTTTCGACGGGACCCAATTGCCGGTGATCGCCAATCACCAGCATCTGCCCCGCTCCCTTGTCCAGCAGCGGCAAGGCCAGGAGCGCGTCCTGCATTTTCGTCTGACTAGCTTCGTCGAAAACGATGTATTGAAACCGTGGAGCGGTGCTCGCGCCAGGCATCATGTTGGGCAGCTGTGCGGTAACGAAGCCCACGAGCCGGAGGGCAGGCCGAGCCTGGAGTTGGGCCACTAACGGATGCTCATCGCTTGTGAGGCCGCTCTCGTCCTTTGGAGCGTTAATTCGCGCAGACAGGACCGAAAAACCTAAATCGGGGCGATTGAGCGATCCCTGGATGAGCCGGTGCTTCTCCTTGACAACCCACCGCTCCACCCGAATCTCAGGCAATGGAGCCGAGCTGCACGCCCTCCATGCGGCCAGGAAGAGCGGAGCGACCGCTGCACAACGCCGAAGGACGTTCGAAACCGACTCATGCGATACGCCAGTTACCAGGATGGAAGGCGCAGCAGCTTGCCGCTCTCCCTGCAGTAGTGCCCATATGAGAACAGCCGATGCGGCAAACTCGGTCTTGCCTGTGCCCGGAGGCCCTTGGACGAGGGACATGCGCCTGGGCAGCAGCGCGAGAACCAAGTCACGGACATTTTCCGCAGCTACCTGCTCACGAGTCGAAAGCGAATCTCCTGCCGAAGGGGCGGCCCTAGCCGCGCCGGCTGACCGCATGATGATAGAGTGATGCCTGAATTTGGGCTGCGTTTCGAACCCGTTCGGTCGATTTGCATTCCACGATGGTAAACAGCGGCGGTAGATTTCCCGCTTTTTCGCAAAGCAGGAAGTCGATCTCCCCCCGAACGTCCACCTGGCCACTATCCAGCGGCAAAATTTCCGAGAATGCAACGTGGGCCCAATAAAAATTGCCGGAGCGCAGGTCTCCAAAAACTGCATCTAAATTCTTTTCGATCCGCGGCACATATCCGTATTTGAGAAGAATCTCCTCAAATTGCCCCTCTGTTTCTCCGCCTCGCGCTTCCGCAGCGGTTTCAGGCTCGTGGAATGTTGGCACACATGCGGAATTGGCAAGGTCTTTACGCGACAAGAGAAGATATTTGTCGCAATGGGCTAGAGATACGAAGGCGGCAATTGTCGATGGATTTACGATCATTAGTGTATTCTATCGCAGAGATGAGCGCTCTTGCTACTTTAATGTGCACTGTTGGTCAACCATTCGGCTCGGCCAATTCCCTGCAAATGTGCCTGATTTGAGGTGGAGTCCCTCAGAGGAGGTGGCCCCGCCGGGCGCAACGTGTAGCGGTTAACGATCCACGGGCGCGAGCGGCCGATTGAGGAAGTCCTCGGCTAATCCGCGGGAATGGGCGTTGTAAGCCCAGCGCACGAACTGCTCGAGCAAAGCGTTGTTCTCTCGTTCCAGTCGCGCGTTCTCCGCCTCGAGGCGGGCTATGCGATCGAGGGCAGCCTGCAACTCTTTTCCACCGCGGCGGCGGGGTTGCTCTGGCTCCACTGTGGCGGCCTTCTTTCGGGCTGCGAAGGCCATGCGGATACGCTCATGGTTATACAGCGCTTGGCGCGTGTATCGGCAATGCAAGCGCAACGCAACCTCTTCGATCAGCGCCTCCCAAGTGGGGGCTCCGACCCAGCCGTCGAGGGTCTCTACGATTGTCTGGATTTCGGCGTCGCCGAGGTTCTTGCCGCGCCTACGCATCTTCTTCTTCCCATTCAAATGCCAGCCGGTCGAGCCTGTCTGGAGGCTCTGTGCGATTGCCGTGAGCGCGCGCGCGGGCTGCGCCGGCTTGAGCGATGCGAGAGGCGGAGTGCAGGTCAGCCATCCGCACCAACGACCCGGATGGCACTGACGGATCGTCCAGCACCGTGAGCAGATGCTCAAGGCGCTCAGCAGTGAGGCGGTGATGATCTTCCCAGCGGTTGGCTCCATGAAATCCCTGCGCTACTGCTGTGGCTGCACGGGCAAGCAACATCTTAGCCTCCTCAAATCTCTGGCGGACAGCCACAGTCTTTGCTGCGTCGCCCTTCACGCAAACGTGCTCGACGCAGTTCAAGCAATCGGCGTGAAGTTCACAGGGGGCCATGACGAAGTCGTGGATGCAGTAGCCGAAGTCGGTGGTATGAGCGGTCTTGATTGCCAGTCGGGCAAATTCGGCACGGAGGGTGGGGGCATGCGGCCGCACCGGCTCCAGGGCGCCGAAAAACTCCTCGTCACCCCCGACCATATCCTTGACGCGCTTCAGGGCGGCGGCCGAGGCGATTATCACATCAGCAGGCGCGGTTGCCGTGTTGAAGGCGATAGCGACCGCCTCCAGTGCTCTCGGTGACGGCAGACGCTCCTGGCGCCGCTTGTCGGCCGCTTCGCCAATCCGTTCTGTATCGCTGGGGCGAGAAAGCGGATTGCGCCATTTTACCGGCGTCCGAGTGAGACGGTTGTCGGTCAAAAAATCGGCAATTGCCTCGAGCTGGCCGCCAATCCGGTAGGCTGCGGTCTCGCTCCAATGCTCTTTGATGAGTTCCGCAGCGCGATTCAAGCAGTGGATATCGATAAGTTCGACACCGGCGGCGCCACTGATTCTCCGCACAGCCTGCTCTAGCGCCCTGAGGGCGCCTAGGCGGGATTGTTGGTTACTTAGAGGGATGAGCCCCTGCATGTAGCGAACATAGCCTTTAGCAAAGGACTTAAATGGCTCAATCATTGGCTGGGGCGATGAGGTTCTAACCGTTTCGAGGTTTGAAAAATTGATACGGATGCGATGAGACTTCCCGGTGCCATCATCCGCGTCCGGACGGCCTCAAGGGAGATCGCCTTCGGCGGTTGGTCGCTCGTTGATGGCTGGAAGGTTTCGAGTTGGTCGATCGGTTTCCGCACGGCATTGGCCAATCCATCGATCTCGGGGATGGTCAGCATCGTCCCGGTGCGGATGCGCTGTTCGACGTCGATGTCGGCGGTGTCGCCGTAGATGTAAAGGACCTTGATGGCCCTGAGCGCCTGCTCGACGGTATGGGCGGCGCGATTGCGTGCCCTGATCTCGGTGAGGATGTAGAGGGTCGGTTCGTATAGGGGCAGACCACCGTCGCCAATGAGGAGCGGCATCCGCTCACCGTTGGCGAAGACAGCAGTTTCGATCCGGTATGAACGGCTCATTGTTGACGTCTTTCCCCTGGTAAGACGTAACTGGCCGTATGCTACCTCGCTCTCGCTCGGCAGCAACAAGAAAACGGCCTAGACCCAATGGCCCAGGCCGCTTATTGACAAATGCCTTCTAAGTAAGAATCAGAACGGGATCTCGTCGTCCAGATCCGGCGGGGGTTCCCAGCCCGAGCCGCCGCCCGAACGCTGGCCGCCGCCACCGCCCTGGTTGCCGCCGCCCGAGCGCTGGCCGCCGCCGTAGCCGCCGCCACCGCCACCGTAGCCGCCGCCACCCTGACCGCCGCCGAAATCGTCGCCGCCGCCGCCTTGGCCGCCGCCGTCACGGCCGCCCAACAGGGTCAGCTCACCCTTGAAACGGCCGATCACCACTTCGGTGGAATAGCGTTCCTGGCCCTGCTGATCGGTCCATTTGCGGGTCTGCAACGCGCCTTCCACATAGACGCTGCTGCCCTTGCGCAGGAACCGTTCGGCCACGTCGGCCAGATTGGGGTTGAAGATGACCACGCGGTGCCACTCGGTCTTCTCCTTGCGCTCGCCGCTGCTGCGGTCCTTCCAGGTTTCGGAAGTGGCGATGGAGAGATTGACGATCTTGGAACCGTCCTGAGAGGTGCGCACCTCGGGGTCGCGGCCCAAATTGCCAACCAAAATCACCTTGTTGACGGACCCAGCCATTGTCCCGGCGCTCCTTGCATAAGATCGTGCGTAAGATTATCGAGCCGGGACAATAGCCCAAGCTTTTGGACGGATCAATCGGGGCAGGGGCGGTAGCGCAACCCCATACCGTGGGCGAGGGCATAGAGGGCGCAGATCAGCGACGACCAGATCAGGAAAACGTCGATGGCGGCCGGATCGACCGCCCAGGCGATCAGTGGTGCGGCGGCGCGTACCGTGTAGATGACGGTGATCGCCGTCAGGGCGGTACGCGGCCAGGGCAGGCGCAGACGCACCCGACCGGCGGCCTGCAGGCAATACAGCCCCCACGTGGTCAGGATCACGGCGATTCCCAGGGTGACCAGATCGGGCATCCTGTCGCCGTTCGCGGCACGGCTGGCGAAATCCTCTCCGGCGCCAAAGAAACGGTACCACTCGGCGCCGCCCGCGATGATGGCGAGGTGCAGTGCGGCGGCGGTGAAATCCAAGAGGGCGGCAGTGATCAGCCATGTGCGGCGGGACATGGGGTGGTCCTCCATACGCTTGCGTATGGTCAGGCTATGGAAGATGATCCTGGCCGTCAATACGCTACCGTATGGAAATCGATGACTGATGCGGGCAAGGATCGCCGGGGACGCGAGACCTGGATCGAGGCCGGGCTGGCGCTGCTGGCTGAAGGCGGCGTCGCCGCCGTGGGGGTCGAGCCGCTGGCGGCGCGTCTGGGGGTGACCAAGGGCAGTTTCTATTGGCATTTCCGCAATCGCGCGGCCTTGCTGGAGGCTTTGTGCGGCGAATGGGTGGACCGTTCGACCGAAACCTTCATCGCCCGTGTCGAGCAATTGGGCGGCACACCATCGGAGCGGCTGCGCAATCTTCTCTTGGTCACCGCCGATGCCCCCAAGCCGTTGGAGCGGGCGGTCCGTGCCTGGGCGGCGACGGATGCGGATGTCGCCGCCCGCGTGGCGGCGGTGGATGCCCGCCGCACGACTTTTGTGACCGGGCTTCTGGTCGGCATCGGCCATGGCGCGGACGAGGCGGCGGCGCTGTCCCGACTGCTTGTCTGTTTCGTGGTGGGGGAGACCATGCGCGGGCTGACGGCCGATCCGGGGCACCGCGAAATCTACGCCCACCTGCTTTCAAAACCGCCGGGGTGACGGCGGATACCCCCGCAGTTGTCGCTACCCCCGATATCTGGTAGCGTGCGCCACCGTGGCAGACCTGCCATCCCCCAATCCTGGTTTTCCAAAGACCAACGGGAAGATTTCGTTGACCACACCTCCTTCGACGCCCCAGTTCGATATTTCTCCGGTCACCATCGAAGAGGAGATGCGGCGCTCGTATCTCGATTACGCCATGAGCGTGATCGTCAGCCGCGCCCTACCCGATGTTCGCGATGGCCTCAAGCCAGTGCACCGACGCATCCTCTACGCGATGAAGGAGAGCGGCTACGATTACAACAAGCCGTTCCGCAAGTCCGCGCGCATCGTCGGTGACGTCATGGGTAAGTATCACCCCCATGGCGACTCGGCCATCTATGACGCCATGGTGCGTATGGCGCAGGATTTCTCCATGCGCCTGCCGCTCATCGACGGCCAGGGCAATTTCGGCTCCATGGACGGCGATCCGGCCGCGGCCATGCGTTACACCGAAGCGCGCATGGACCGTTCGGCGCATTTCCTGATCGAGGACATCGACAAGGAAACCGTCGATTTCCAGCCGAACTACGACGATTCCACCGTCGAGCCGACGGTGCTGCCCGCCCGTTATCCGAATTTGCTGGTCAATGGTGCCGGCGGTATCGCGGTCGGCATGGCGACCAACATTCCGCCCCATAATCTGGGCGAGGTGATCGACGCCTGCTGCGCCTATATCGACCATCCCGAGATCACCCCGGAACAGCTCATGGAGCTGGTGCCCGGTCCGGATTTCCCGACCGGCGGCACCATCCTGGGCCGCGCCGGTATCCGTTCGGCCTACACCACCGGGCGCGGTTCGGTGATCATGCGCGGCCGCTGCCATATCGAGGAAATCCGCAAAGACCGCGAGGCCATCGTCGTCACCGAGGTTCCGTACCAGGTGAACAAGGCCCGCATGCTTGAGCAGATCGCCGAGCTGGTGCGCGACAAGAAGATCGAGGGCGTGTCGGACCTGCGCGACGAATCCGACCGCGACGGCGTGCGCATGGTGATCGAGATCAAGCGCGATGCCATCGCCGACGTGGTGCTGGCGCAGCTTTACAAGTTCACCCCCTTGCAGACCTCGTTCGGCGTCAACGCCCTGGCGTTGAACGGTGGCCGTCCGCAGATGATGCCGCTGAAGGAGATCATCGCCGCCTTCGTCGCTTTCCGCGAAGAGGTGATCACCCGCCGCACCATCTATGAACTGGGCAAGGCCCGCGACCGCGCCCACGTCTTGGTTGGTCTGGCCATCGCCGTCGCCAATATCGACGAAATCATCGCCCTGATCCGCCGTGCGCCCGATCCGGCCACCGCGCGCGAACAGTTGATGGCCCGCGACTGGCCCGCCATGGACGTCGAACCGTTGATCCAACTGATCGACGAGCCCGGCCGTGCCATCGTGGACGGCAAGTACCGGCTGTCCGAGGCCCAGGCCAAGGCCATTCTGGAACTGCGCCTGCACCGCCTGACCGGCCTGGAACGCGACAAGATCGGCGACGAGCTGACCGAGATCGGCGGTCAAATTCGTGAGTTCCTGGAAATCCTGTCGTCGCGGCCCAAGCTGCTGGAGGTCCTGCGCGGCGAGTTGCTGGAAATCCGCAACCAGTTCGCCACGCCGCGCCGCACCACCATCGAGGACGCCGAGTTCGAGGCGGACATCGAGGATCTGATCGCCCGCGAGGACATGGTGGTGACGGTGACCAACACCGGCTACATCAAGCGCGTGCCGCTCTCGACCTACCGCGCCCAGAAGCGCGGCGGCAAGGGCCGCTCGGGCATGTCCATGAAGGAAGAGGATTTCATCAGCCAGGTGTTCGTGGCCAATACCCACACGCCCATGCTGTTCTTCTCCTCGACCGGCCAGGCCTACAAGCTCAAGGTCTACCGCTTGCCGCTGGGTACCCCCCAGGCCAAGGGCAAGGCCATGGTCAACATCCTGCCGCTGGACGATGGCGAGACCATCTCGACCGTCATGCCCATGCCGGAGGACGAGACCACCTGGGCCGACCTGAACGTCATGTTCGCCACCTCGGTCGGCGACGTGCGGCGTAACCAATTGTCGGATTTCGTGGATATCCGCGCCAATGGCAAGATCGCCATGAAGCTGGGCGAGGGCGAGCGGCTGATCGCCGTGCAGACCTGCTCGGAAAACGACGACGTGCTGCTGGCGACCCGTGGCGGCAAGGCGATCCGCTTCCAGGTTGGCGACGTCCGCGTGTTCAAGGGCCGCGACTCCACCGGCGTGCGCGGTATCCGCATGGTTGACGACGACGTCATCTCCATGTCGATCCTGCGCCATGTGGATTTCGACATGGAAACCCGCGACGCTTACATGCGCGGCGAGTTGACCGGCCCCGACGCCGAGCGCATGAGTGCCGATGAGGAAATCATCCTTACCGTCACCCAGAACGGCTACGGCAAGCGGACTTCGGCCTACGAATACCGCATCACCGGACGCGGCGGCCAGGGTATCGCCAATATCGACCTGACCGACAAGAACGGCCCGGTGGTGGCGTCGTTCCCCGTCAATCACGAGGACGAGGTGATGCTGGTGTCGGATGGCGGCAAGCTGATCCGCATGCCGGTGGACGACATCCGTATCTGCGGCCGCAAGACCCAGGGCGTCATGCTGTTCCGCACCGCCGAGGATGAGCGGGTGGTGTCGGTGGCCCGCCTGAGCGACATCAATGGCGGCGACGATGACGCCGAAGGTGATATGGATGCCGAAGGCGAAAGCGAGGCGGGGGGCGACAATGGCTGAGCGTGTCGGGCTGTATCCGGGGACTTTCGACCCCATCACCAATGGCCATCTGGACATTGTCATCCGTGCCGCGCGCATGGTTGACCGCCTGATCGTCGCGGTGGCGGTGAACGCGGGCAAGGGACCGTTGTTCACCCTGGAGGAGCGGGTTGCCCTGGTGCAGGCCGATCTGGCCGAGCGGGCCAAGATCGACGGCCTCAACATCGAGGTGCGGTCGTTCGATACCCTGCTCGTGCATTTCGCCAAGCAATGCGGCGCCCATCTGATCATCCGCGGCCTGCGCGCCGTGTCCGATTTCGAATACGAGTTCCAGATGGCGGGCATGAACGCCCGCCTCAGCTCGGATATCGAGACGACCTTTCTGATGGCGTCGGAACGCAGCCAGTTCATCTCGTCGCGTTTCGTCAAGGAAATCGGCCGCTTGGGCGGCGATATCTCTTCCTTCGTCAGCCCGCGCGTCCGCGCCGAGCTGGACGAGAAGTTCGGCCGGCGCTGAGAACGCACGAGCCTTCAATCAAGGAGACCGGTGGTGGACCGCGAAAACACTCTTTTCCTCGACCTCAAGGACGGCCGCGTGGTCATCGAGCTGCGTCCCGACCTTGCGCCCAACCATGTGGCCCGCATCAAGGAACTGGTGCGCCAGGGCTATTATGACGGCCTGAAATTCCATCGCGTGATCGACGGCTTCATGGCCCAGACCGGCTGCCCCGAGGGCACCGGTACCGGCGGTTCTGGCCAGAAGCTGAAGGCCGAGTTCAGCCGTGAGCGCCACGTGCGCGGTACCTGTTCCATGGCCCGCGCCGCCAGCCCGGATTCGGCGGATTCCCAGTTCTTCATCATGTTCGACAACTCGCCCCATCTGGACGGCAAGTACTCCATCTGGGGCCAGGTGGTCGAAGGCATGGACTTCGTGGACGGCATCAAGAAGGGCAGCAGCCTGGCCAACGGCGCGGTCAAGGACCCCGACGTGATCGTGCGGATGCAGGTCGCCGCCGACGTAGCCGAGGAATAGGAAAGGGACGGGCGATGATTTCCAAGTTTCTCAAGCTGTTCGCCGCCATTGGCGCGGCGCTGTTCCTGGTCTCTCAACCGGCCGCCGCCGCCGATCCGGAAAACACCCTGTTTCTGGACCTGCCCTGGGGGCGGGTTGTGATCGAGATGCGTCCCGATCTGGCGCCGAACCATGTGGCCCGCATCAAGGAACTGGTGCGCAAGGGGTTCTATGATGGCACGCCGTTCCACCGCGTCATCGGCGGCTTCATGGCCCAGGGCGGCGACCCGACCGGCACCGGTACCGGCGGTTCCGGCCAGAAGCTGGCGGCCGAGTTCTCGGGCGAGCACTTCACCCGCGGCGTGGTCGGCATGGCCCGTTCCAGCTCGCCCAACAGCGCCGATTCCCAGTTCTTCATCATGCTCGGCACCACTCCCAGCCTGGATTACAAGTACACCATCTGGGGCCGCGTGGCCGAGGGCATGGAACACGTGGACAAGATCACCAAGGGCTCGGAAGGCGATAACGGCATGGTTTCGCGCCCCGACAAGATCGTGCGCATGCGTGTTGCCGCCGACGTCCGTCAATAGACGTTGACCAGCGGGCGCCATCTCCCTATGGTGTGCGCCCACTCTGCTGAGAGGCTGTCGCCCAGTCGGTTTTCAAGTACATGCTTGAGGCCATTTGGCATTGCCTTACTGTGATCCGGTAGCTCAGTGGTAGAGCATTCGACTTTTAATCGAATGGCCGTGGGTTCGAATCCCACCCGGATCACCACCCATCCGTAGAAAGGCCGCCCGATTGGGCGGCCTTTCTTACATCATGGCATCTATTCAAGATACTTCGGCGGCCTCACCGCCCCAGCCGCTGGACCTCACGGCCGGGATCGCAGAACGGGGCGACGCCGTACGACATTGCGGTCTGGCAGGTGTGGCAGGGCAGGGAGGCGCAGGAATCGGCAAAGCGTTCGACGCGGCTGTCGAAATGCGGGCGGGAGGACATTTTCTCCCAGATTTCGCACCGAATGCCGTTCTGAGGATGGACCGCCGTCATTCCGCCCTCCTGTCCATAAGGGTGAGGACGACATTAAATCACACACATGCTAACGGCATATATCGAACGTAAAAACAGATTTTAAATGCGCGGGTTTTATGGCGCGATACGTCTGTAAGCCCTTGAAAAGACGATAGGCCGTTGGGTTTCCCCAACGGCCTTCGCCTTTTCTTGGACATCCTCGAACTGAGGATTTAACCATACCCTGGATGGCGGCCTTGCGCAACCCCTATGGGTAGGTCTCGTGACGCTATGCGTTTACAGCATCGTGGCATGCATGCTTATGCCTTTTCGGCGGGCAGGAACCTGCCGTATGTTTTTCCTCGCCCAGTGCTTAGGCACTAGGCTTCTTGGACGTTTCCTCCCTAAACTTGAGCCCCGGCTTCGTGCCGGGGCTTTTTTTTAGTTCCGCAGCAGGGCCAGGACCGCATCCAGGCAATCGTCCGCATTCAGCAGCGTCTCGCGTTTCAGCCACATCAGCCGCCACACCTCGACAAAGCGGGGCTGACGGTCGGCCTTATCGGCGTTACAGGCGCGGCAGGCGGCCACTTCGTTGATCCAGGATTCGCACCCGCCCAGGGTGCGCGGCAGCACATGCTCGATGGTGGCCGCGTCCAGACGCTTGCGATGGCGGGGGCGTTGCAGCAACGGGTCGGGCATGGCGCAGCCACAGTGAAAGCACAGGCCATTCTGATGGGCCCACAGAGCGTGGCATCGGCCGCGCCGCCACGACGAGTTGCGATGATCGGTCATTCCGCCTTCGGTCGGCTGGGTTTGCTGAGAATATAGAAAGCGCCGTAGGCCATGAACGCCGCCATGGCGGCCAAGGCGTACCAGGGTGCCGAGGAATAGAACACCGCCCAAATCAGCGACAGCACCATGGAGAGCAGGGCGATGACCTTGGCACGCAGCGGGATGACGCGGTGGCGTTCCCAGTCCTGAACATAGCGGCCAAGTAAAGGGTGATGCAGCAGCCAGGCGTGAAAACGCGGCGATGACCGGGAAAAGGCCCATAACGCCAGCAACAGGAACGGCGTAGTGGGCAAGACCGGCAGGACCGCGCCCAAGGCGCCCAAGGCAACGCAAAGCCAGCCGAAGATGGTCAGCAGGCGATGGCGGGCTGAAAAGGGGGCGCGGAATCTCATCTCCGCAGCCTAGCCGGGGCCGTGTTGGCTTGGCAACTTTTCCGGCGGCGCATTTCTTGGGGCGCTGATGTATTGGCGGAAATCGTTTCGGCAGCTTGACAAAGTTCCGCCGTCTGTTAACTGTCAACCATTCTATTGACGAGGGGCGGGATGAACCTGCTGGACTTGATGGAATCGGGGGAGGCCCTGCGCGAAAAGGCGCTGGACCGCCTGGAGGGGATTCTGGCCCAGTACGCCTCGGATGACGAGGATGTGCAGGACGAGGCCCTGGCCCGAGCCATCACCCTGTGCGGCAAGGAATGGGGAAGTTACAAGGCGGGGCTGGAGGAACTGGCCCGGCGCAAGGAAACGTCTCCCCACGACGATCCGCTTTCCGCCGAAATGGAAGCTCTGCGCCTGCGTGAGGAGGCGGACGACCCCGGCGCCATGATCCGCTTTGCCCGGACCCGTCGCTCGTTGGCCGGGCGCATGAATGCGGAGAAAGCGGCGGTTGTCGCCCGCTACGGTTCGCTCGAAGCGGCCGTCAGCCCCAGTCCCATCGAAACCATGTTCGTTGCCGCCGCCGCTCATCTCGTGGACGAAACAATCCCAGGGGAAGAGCGTGATCCGGCGGATGATCCCTGGGCGCCGCTGGCCGGATGGTCGGTGCCGTGGCACGAAATCCCGGTCGCTCTGGTCGCGGCGGTCAGTGCGGCTTGCCCGCTGCCGCTGACGGTGAGTGACGCCCGGGCCGAGGCGTTGACATGGGAGCAGCGGCGGCGGGAACGGGAAATCCTGGCCGATGGGCCGGGAAGGGCCGCCTTGCCGACGGCCTGCGCCGCCCGCCATAAACTGGTCGAGGATGCGTGGCGGCGCGATTTGTCAGTGCGCAGCCCCGCCGAATTCGAGGCCCGGTTGGATTACTGGGCATCACGTGGCGGCGATGACGGTGCCGGTTACGGTGTCCTGCTGCTGGACTGGCGTCGCTTGGGGGTGTTGGCGGTTCCCGCCGTTGCCACGGAAAGCACCAAGGACAAGGCCCGCCGCTTTAAGGCCGAGCACCCGGACTGGTCCCTGGCCCGTATCGGCAAGGAATTGGGTATCTCTCGGCAAGCCGTGCACAAGCACCTCAAGTAAAGCTTTCGTCATAGTCCTTATCCCTTTGACAATTGTCACAGACTCCTTTGCTCCCTGTCCGTTGGGGGGGGGACAGGGTAATCTTGCCGTTGCAAGGATAGGGGACGAAGCCATGGATACCTGCCATCTGTGCGGCCAGCCCTTGCCGCATCACGAAGACCAGTGCCGCGCCCATCAAGATCTGGCGCTGTTTGTTCGCGTTTATCATCGCCTTCGGGCGGAAGACCGCAACCCGGCCTTACAGGCCAAGCTGGTGCGGCATCTGGTCCGCCATGGCCGCCTGGACGAGGATTGCGCGGCCTGACCCTTGGCGTCTCTGCCCGGCATGTCTATTGTGTGACGGAGCAATCAAGGAGAACGTCATGCGTCGTCTGATCCTGTCCATCGCTTTTGCTTGCGCGGCCTTTCCCGCATCCGCCCAGTTGATGGATGTTCTGACGGCGCCGAAGACCCTGATCGACCGCGCCATCGAGGCCCGTTCCGCCGGGGACATCGCCAAGGACAACGAGATCGTCGTCAAGGTCAACGCCATCATGGGCAAGTTGGGCACCATCAAGGCGTCCACCGAGATTTACGAGCAACGGCTGCTGATCACCGGCCTGTTCGATGACAAGGCCCTGTACGAGCGTTTCGAGCGCGAGGTGAGGGCGGTCAAGGGCGTCAAGGCGCTGTACTGGCATGTGTCGTATCTGGCCAAGGACGATCCTAAGCGCAAATCCCTGCTGGATTGGACCGACGTCACCCTGATGTCCACCAAGGCCCAGGCCCGTCTGGTCGGCACCGGCGGCGTTGCCGACGTCAATTTCCGCACGACCGCCGATGCTTTCGGCACCGTCTATCTGCTGGGCCGCGCCCGGTCCAAGGAAGAGGCGAAGAAGGCGCTGTCGCGGGCCCGTGATGGCGACGGCGTCAAGAAGGTGGTGTCCTACGTCGAGACCCGCCCCTGATGCGGCTGGTCCGGCGCCTGGCGGTTTACGGCGCATGCGGCGTGGTTCTTGCCGCCTTCGCGCCGGTTCTGCCCTTCCACTATCTGGCCGCCGCCGGGGTGATCCTGGTTGGTCTGGCGCTGATCGAGCTGGTCCAGGCCGGACGGCGGCGTTAACGCGCGGTCATTCTATCCAGCAAACGGCGCAGGAAGGCCTCGCCCTGGGCGACCTGTTCCAGGGTAATGAATTCATCCGGCTTGTGCGCCTGGAGGATACTGCCCGGTCCGCACACCACCGTGGGAATGCCCGCGTCGTGGAACAATCCGGCCTCGGTGGTGAAGCTGACCTTGGCGGTGTCGTTGTTGCCCGACAATTGCCGCGCCAGCACCGCCGCCTCGTCGTCGGGGGCGGTGTCCAGTCCGGCGGTGGTGTTGTACTCGGCGAACATGATGCCGCTGGCTTCGTCAATCTCCAGCATTTCCGGGATCATGGTCTGGGCGAAGGCCCGCAATTCCGCCATCAGGTCGTTGACGTCGTGATTGGGCAGATTACGGAACTCGAATTCGAATTCGCACAAAGCGGGCACGATGTTCAGTGCCGTTCCGCCGTCGATCACTCCGGTATGAACGGTGGTATAGGGCGGGTCGTAACCGGAATCGAACGGTCCCTCGCGGCGGATACGCCGCTGCATCTGGCGCAAGAAAGCCACCATCTCGGCGGCGATCTCGACGGCATTGACGCCGCGATGGTTCAGCGCCGAATGACATTCTTTGCCGTGCACCTCGCAGCGAACGTTTTTTTTACCCTTGTGACCGATGATGACCTTCATTTCGGTCGGCTCGCCCACGATGCACAGGCGCGGCCGCACGGCAAGGCCGCCCAGATCCTCGATCAGGCGGCGGGCGCCGATGCAGCCCACCTCCTCGTCGTAGGAAAAGGCGAAGTGGACCGGCTGGCTCAGACGGCGGGCGGCGAAGTCCGGCGCCAAGGCCAGACACAGGGCGATGAAACTTTTCATGTCGGCGGTGCCGCGACCATAAAGCCGGTTTTCGGCGTGCCGAACGTTAAAGGGATCCGAGGTCCAGTCCTGGCCGTCCACCGGAACCACGTCGCTGTGGCCGGACAGAACGATACCGGGGCGGTCCGCCGGGCCGAGAGTGGCAAAGAGGTTGGCCTTACCCCGACTGTCGTCGTAGGTCAGGCGGATGTCGGCGCCAAGAGAACGCAGATGGTCCGCCGCGAAGTCGATAAAGTGCAGATTGGACCGATAGCTTGTGGTATCGAAGCCGATCAGGCGTTCGATCATATCGATGCTGTGCTGCGACGGAACGGACGGTGTGTGTGACACGGGCTGGCTCGCTTGGACTGACGGCGGTGGCCATCATAGAGCCAGGACCGGGCAACTTGCCAGTGGCCGACGTTAGGGCCGATGCGATATGTAGCGGTCGATACGATGTGTGAACGAGCCGCCAATGGGGCGGCAATGGGAAGGGGAATGGGTTTGGCGGCTTCCGAGGCTGCGGCACAAAGCAGAAAACCGGACAAGGCGTTCAGTCTGGGATCGCTGTCGACGTTGAAGGCGAATGCCTTCGATCTGGCGGTGGCGTCGCTGTTCCTGAACATCCTGGGCCTTGCCATGCCCATGTCGCTGCTTCAGGTCTACGACCGTATTCTGCCCAACAAATCCACCGGCACCATGGTGCTGCTGCTGCTGTCGGTGCTGGGCGCCCTGTTGCTGGAAAGCATCCTTAATTTCGGCCGATCCTGGGTGACCGGTTGGGTCGGCGCCCGCTTCGAGCACAAGGCGGGCTGCGAGGCCTTGCGCCGCCTTGCCATGACCGGCATCGACAATTTCGAGAAGGAAGGCTCGGGCGTTCATCTGGAGCGTATGAATTCGCTGGCCACCGTGCGCGAATTCTATGCCGGTCAGGCGCTGCTGACCATTCTCGACCTGCCATTCGCCGCGCTGTATCTGGGGCTGGTCGCCATGATGGGCGGCCATCTGGTGCTGGTCCCGATCTTCCTGCTGGCCGCCTTTGCCTTCGCCGCCATGAAGGTGGGCCATTCGCTGCGCGATGCCATTCAAAAACGCATCACCGCCGACGACCGCCGTTTCAACTTCATCATCGAGGTGCTGGGCGGCATCCACTCGGTCAAGGCCATGTCCATGGAAGCGCAGATGGTGCGCCGCTACGAGCGGCTGCAGGAAAGCTGCGCTGAAAGCTATCATCAGGTGGCGCTGAAAAGCGCCAACGCGCTGGGCGTGTCGTCGTTCTTCTCGCAGATGACCACCATCGCCGTCGCCGCTTTCGGCAGCCTGGTGGTCATGGATGGCGACATGACCACCGGTGGTCTGGCCGCCTGCTCGCTGCTGGCCGGGCGCGCCATGGCGCCGCTGCAAAAGGCGCTGGGGGTGTGGACGCGTTTCCAGACCTTCCTGCTGGCCCGCGAACGGCTGGAGGAAATCTTCAAGCTGCCGCAGGAAGCCGCCGGCAACCTGCCCAAACTGGAAAGCGCGCACGGCAAGCTGGAGTTGGAGAACGTCAGCTTCCGTTTTGGCGACAAGGGACCGGACATCATCACCGATGCCTCGATTTCCATCGAGGAGGGCGAGTGCATCGCCATCCTGGGGGGCAACGGCTCGGGCAAGACCACGCTGTTGACCCTGATGCAGGGGGCGCTACGTCCCAAATCCGGCCGCTTGCTGATGGACGGCCGCGACGTCACCGAGTTCGACCCGCAATCGGTGCGCGACAAGATCGCCTATCTGCCGCAGATGGGCGTGCTGTTCCAGGGCACCATCCTGCAGAACATCACCATGTTCCGGCCCGAGCTGGAGGATGTGGCGGTGGAGACCGCCGCATTGCTGGGGCTGGATGAAGTGGTTTCCACCATGCCCATGGGTTTCGACAGCAGCGTCGGCGACGGTGCCTATGATTCGCTGCCGCGCGGCATCAAGCAGCGCATCGCCATCGCCCGCGCCCTGGTCAAGAACCCGCGTATCGTGCTGTTCGACGAGGCCAACACGGCGGTGGACGGCGCGGGCGACAATTTCCTGCGCGTCTGGCTGGAACGGGCCAAGGGTAAGCGCACCCTGGTGCTGGTTACACATCGCCCGTCGCTGGTCAAGCTGGCCGACCGGGTGTTCGATTTGGATCAGGGCCGCCTAGCCCCGCGAGGCCATACCGAACAACGGCCCGCCTTGGCTCCGGGAGCACCGGTATGAACACCACCGCCCCCATGATCAGCGCACAGCCCAAGGCCAGCGCCCAGGCAATCGAGCAATATCAGCAGCATCTGGCGCAGAATGCCCTGGGGGGGTTCACCGCCGCCTCGGACCTGGCGGCGTGCCTGCTGCCGCTGCTCAAATCGCTGGGATGGAAGGGTGATCCGCGCAATGTGGCCGAGGCACTGCCGCATTTCGCCAACGACCTGGACCTGACCGGTCTTCGTAACGTCATGGCGACGCTGAATTATTCCAGCCGCCCCGAGCGGGTGACGGTGGACGAGATCGACCCGCGCCTGTTGCCGTGCCTGTTCTTGCCCGACCGCGACCATGCGTTGGTGGTCAAATCCAACCGCGACGGCCATATCGAGGTCTTCGATAGCGCGGCGGGCGAGGTGCGTCCTCTGGAAGATCCGCATGTACGCGGCACCGCCTATTTCTTCACACCCGCCGCCGATACCGGCCCGGTCCGGGGCGGCTGGTTCCGCAGCGTGCTCGACCGTTTCCGGCCGCTGTTCTGGCAGGCGTTCTTCGTCACCCTGTTCCTGAACATCATGAGCCTGGGCGCGCCTCTTTTCGTCATGAACGTCTATGACAAGGTGATCGGTACCGGCTCGATCCCGACCTTGCTGGCGTTCTGTATCGGCGTCGGCATCGCCCTGGTGTTCGACACTATCCTGCGGTCGGTGCGGGCGCGCATCCTGGCCTTCATCGGCGCGCGCCTCGACAACATCATGGGCAACAACATCTTCCAGCACATCCTGGCGTTGCCGCCCGGTTTCACCGAACGCGCCACGATCGGCGCACAGGTGGCGCGCATCAAGGATTTCGAATCGGTGCGCGAGTTCTTCACCGGGCCGCTGGCCACGGTGTTCATGGAACTGCCCTTCGCCATCTTCTATTTCGCCATCATCTTCTGGCTGGGCGGCGTTCTGGCGCTGGTGCCGATCATCGGTACCCTATGCTTCATCATCGGCGGCTATTTGGTCATGCCGGTGGTGCGCAAGAACGTGGCCATCGCTGGCCGCGCCGCCTCGCGCCGCCAGGAATTCCTGGTGGAGACGCTGGGCAAGATGCGTGCGGTCAAGCTGTCGGCGGGCGAGCAGAACTGGCTGAAGCGTTATCGCGACATGTCGGCCCGTGCCGCCTATGGCGGCTTCAAGAACGGCATTTTCGCCTCGCTGATCACCGGCGGCTCCAACGCCCTGATCGTCAGCGCGGGCATGGCCACCATCGCCATCGGCGTGCTGGGCGTCATCGACGGCACCATGACCACCGGCGGCCTGATCGCCGCCATGATGCTGGTGTGGCGGGTGCTGTCGCCGTTGCAGACCGCCTTTACCCTGATCCAACGCATCGAGCAGGTGAGGGGGTCCGTCAACCAGATTGACGGCCTGATGAACCTGAAGCCCGAGCGCGACCCCCGCGCCATGGTGGCACCGCTCAAGAACCTCAAGGGCCGGGTGTCGTTCTCGCGGGTGTCGTTGCGCTATTCCAACGAAGCCGATCCGGCGTTGGTGGGCGTGTCCTTCGACGTGGAACCGGGCGAGGTGGTGGCGGTGACCGGCCGCAACGGCTCGGGCAAATCCACCATCATCAAGCTGATCCTGGGGCTGTATGCGCCCCAGGCCGGGTCCATCCGCATCGACAGTTCCGATATCCGCCAGATCGACCCGGTCGAGCTGCGCCACGCCATTTCCTACGTGCCGCAGGTGTGTAACCTGTATTTCGGCACCATCGCCCAAAATTTGCGTCTGGCGGTTCCGACCGCCAGCGACGCCGACATCCGCTGGGCGTGCGAAATGGCCGATGTGTGGGATGAAATCCAGGCGCTGCCGCGCGGCCTGGACACCCGTGTCGGTGACGGCAGCGTCGACCACTTGCCCACCAGCTTCGTGCAGAAGCTGTCGCTGACCCGCGCCTATCTCAAACGCAGCCCGCTGATGCTGTTCGACGAGCCGGTCAACGGCCTGGATTTCGACGGCGACCGCCAGTTCATGCAGGCGGTGGATTTCTTCCGTGGCCAATCCACCATCTTCATGGTCACTCACCGTCCCAGCCATTTGCGTTTCGCCGACCGCATCCTGGTGTTCGATGCCGGTTATCTGCGCCTTGCCGGTCCCGCCGAAGAAGTGCGCGCCCGCATTCCCCCGGATTTGATCTGATCATGACCAGCAGCCAGAGCCTCATCCCCCGCGATCCCAATCTGCCAGCCCCGCACGAGCAGTCGCCGCGCCCGGTGGTCAAGCAATCCAGCCGCGTGACGCGCCATCTGGCACAGGCGGTGCAGTTGGAGGAAAGCGGCACCGCGCCGCTGATCCGCTTCACCATGATGCTGGCGTCGGTGGCCTGCATGGCCTTCGTCACCTGGGCGGCGTTCACCCATATCGACGAAGTGGCGGTGGCCGAGGGCGAGGTCAATCCCGTGGGCTCGGTCAAGACCGTGCAGCATCTGGAAGGCGGTCTGGTCGAGGAAATCATGGTCAAGGAAGGTGAGTTGGTGGATTTGGATCAGCCGCTGGTGCGGTTGTCACCTGCCGCCGCTTTGGCCGATCTGGAGCAGACCCGTGCCCGCGAAATAACGCTGTTGCTGAAATCCGAACGTCTGCGCGCCTTCGCCGAAAACCGTCAGCCCGATTTTTCCTTCGCCAAGGGTTATGAAAAGCTGATCGCCGATAATCTTTCCATCTATCAGGGCCAGATCAACTCCCGCGATACCGCCCGTTCGGTGATCCTGGCCCAGATCGACCAGAAACGCTCTGACCTGCATGTTCTGGAAGGTCAGCAATCGACCCTGCGCGAGCAGATCGCTTCGCTGCAACAGATCATGTCCATGAAGGAGGAGCTGGTTAACAAGGGGCTGATCAGCCGCGTTAACTATTTCGACGCCAAGCGCGAACTGGCCCGCATCTCGGGCGAACTGACCCGCACCCAGGGCCAGGCCATCACTGCCCGCGATGCCCTGCGCGAAATGGAGCAGCGCCTGTCCGACCAGCACTCGACCCTGATGAAGCAGACCATGGACGAACTGGGCAACACCGTTTCCGAACTGGCGCAGGTGCAGGAAAGCATCGGCCGTCTGGAAGACAAGGTGAAGCGCCTGATCATCCCGGCTCCGGCGCGCGGCTATGTCAAGGGGCTGACCGTGCGCAACGCCGGGGCGGTCATCCAGCCGGGCGGCGTGGTGTGCGACATCGTGCCGGTGGACCGCGAGATGAAGGTGGACGCCAGGGTGATGCCGCGCGACGTCGGCCACATCAGACCGGGCCAGAAGGTCAAGGTGAAGGTCACCACCTACGACTTCGCCCGCTACGGTGCCATTTACGGCGAATTGCGCGGCGTGTCGGCCACCAGCTTTCTGAACGAAAAGGGCGAGCCCTATTTCAAGGCCGAGATCGCGCTGGGGCAGGGGTATGTCGGCCACGAGCCGGGCGTCCACGTGGTGACGCCGGGCATGACCGTGCAGACCGAGATCATCACCGGCGACAAGACCCTGCTGCAATACATGCTCAAGCCGATCTTCACCCAAATGCAACAGAGCTTCCACGAAAGATAAGGAAAAATGCCGGGTTGCGCCGGGGCACCGCCTCGGCCATCCTGACTTTTCCTTATCCAGGGTGATCCTCCTCCCATGACCAGCGACAATTCCGTTCCCCCGGCCGCCGAACCCGAGAAGCTGCCCTGGCACCTGAGTGTGCTGGGCCGGTTGCGGGCCTATTTCTTTGCTGGAATTCTGGTGACCGCGCCGGTGTCCATCACCTTCTACATCGCGTGGAAATTCATCCTGTTCATGGATAACAGCGTATCGCCGCTGATCCCGCCGACCCTGAACCCCAAGAATTGGGGTATTCCGGGCTTCGGTCTGGTGGCGGTGGTGGTGTCGCTGACCCTGATCGGCGCGCTGACCGCCGGTTTCGCCGGGCGCATGCTGGTGCGGCTGTACGACGCCATTCTTGAACGCATGCCGGTGCTGCGCGGCATCTATTCGGCGGTGAAGCAGATTTTCGAGACCATGCTGGCGCAGAAGGCCAATGCCTTCCGCGAGGTGGCGCTGATCGAATATCCGCGCAAGGGCATCTGGACCCTGGCCTTCATCACCGGCACCCCCACGGGCGAGTTGGGGCGGTGTTTCGACCGCGAGATGGTCAACGTCTTCGTGCCGACCACGCCTAATCCCACCTCGGGCTTCCTGCTGTTCCTGCCGCGCGACGAAGTCCGTGTACTGGACATGAGCGTCGAGGACGGCATCAAGATGGTGGTGTCCACCGGCATCCTGACGCCGCCAGACAAGGCGGAACTCAGCCCGAACGCAGCGTCCTGACCGCAGCGTCGCGGTCGAACAGATACAGCAGCACCCGCAATGCCTCGCCGCGCGGGCCGGACAGATCCGGGTCGCGGCTGAGGATCAGGGCGGCGTCATCGCGGGCGGCGGCCAGCAAGTCGCCGTGGATGGACAGATCGGCCAAGGCGAATTCCGGCAGGCCGCTTTGGCGGGTGCCCAGCACTTCGCCGCCGCCGCGCAGGCGCAAATCCTCCTCGGCGATCAGGAAGCCGTCTTCGGTGGCGCGCATGATCTCCAGCCGCGCCTTGGCGTTTTCCGACAGCGGCGCATCGTAAAGCAGCAGACAGGTGGAAGCGCCGGTGCCGCGCCCGACGCGGCCGCGCAACTGGTGCAATTGGGCCAGACCGAAGCGTTCGGCGTGTTCGATGACCATGATGGTGGCCTCGGGCACGTTGACGCCGACCTCGATCACCGTGGTGGCGACCAGGATGTCCAACGATCCCTCGGCGAACTCGGCCATGACCTTGTCCTTGGCCGGTCCCTTCATCTTGCCGTGCACCAATCCGACCCGGTCGCCAAAGAGCTGGGTCAGGTGGCGGTGGCGGTCCTCGGCCGCCGCCAGATCGGAATTCTCGGATTCCTCCACCAGCGGGCAGACCCAATAGACGCGGGCGCCGCCACGAATGGCACGGTGGACGCCGTCGATGACGTCTTCCATGCGGGCCAGCGGCAGCACGCGGGTAGAGACCGGCTGGCGGCCCGGCGGTTTCTCGTCCAGGCGCGAGCCGTCCATGTCGCCGTAAGCGGTCAGCAGCAGGGTGCGGGGAATGGGGGTGGCGGTCATCACCAGCACGTCCACCGCGCTGCCCTTGGCCGCCAGTTCCAGGCGCTGATGCACGCCGAAACGGTGCTGTTCGTCGATCACCGCCAAGGCAAGGTCGCGGAAGGTCACGTCTTCCTGGAAAAGCGCGTGGGTGCCGATCATGATGGCGATCTCGCCCTCGGCCAAAGAGGCCAGCAGGCGTTCGCGCGCCTTGCCCTTGTCGCGGCCGGTCAGCAGCCCGACCTTGATCCCGGCGGCCTCGGCCAGCGGCTCGATGGTGGCGAGGTGCTGGCGTGCCAGGATTTCCGTGGGCGCCATGATCGCCGCCTGGGCTCCGGCCTCGACCGCAGTCAACGCCGCCAGCAGCGCCACCACCGTCTTGCCGCTGCCCACGTCGCCCTGAAGCAGGCGCAGCATGCGGATGGGCTCGGCCATGTCGGCATCGATTTCGGCCAGGGCGCGGCCTTGCGCCCCGGTCAGCGACCACGGCAACGCCGCCAGAACCTTAGCGCGCAGGCTGCCGTCGCCCTTGATCTCGCGGCCCTTCAGCTTGCGCATGTTGGCCCGCACCATGGCCAGCGCCAATTGGTTGGACAGCAACTCATCATAGGCGAGGCGGCGGCGGGCCGGAGAATCCTCGACCACCGCCCGCTCGCTGTCGGGGCAATGCAGAGCCTCCAACGCCACCCGCCAGGTCGGGCTGCGCTGGCGGTCCAGCCAGGCCTCGTCCTGCCATTCCGGCAGATCGGGGGCGCGGTCCAGGGCGGCGCGCACCGTCTTCGCCACCATGCGTGCCGACAGACCGGCGGTCAGCGGGTAGACCGGCTCGATCCCCATGACGCTGTCCTGGTCCGCCACCGGCACCATGTGGTCGGGGTGGGTCATCTGGATTTCGTTGTTGAAATGCTCGACCACGCCGCTGATCACCCGCCATTCGCCCTCGGGCAATTGACGGCGCAGCCAATCCTCGCGGCCATGGAAGAACACCAGATGCAGGAAGCCGGTCTCGTCCGAGCAGCGCACGCGATAGGGGCGCTTGGGGCCGGAGGAGGGGATATGTTCCTCGACCTGCACCACCAGGGTGGCCACCTTGCCCGACGGCGCCTGGGCAACCTTGGGATTGAACCGGCGGTCGATCACCCCGGACGGCAGGTGCCACAGCAGATCCACCACCCGTTCGCCGCACAGCTTGCCGTATAGCGGCGCCAGCTTGGGGCCGATGCCGGGCAGGGTGGTGATGGACGCGAACAAAGGGTTCAGAAGGGCAGGGCGCATGAAAGGACGAGCTTGTGGCTGACAGAAGGGCGGGAACGCTCTATATCCTAGGCTCCCTTGATAGTGAAGCATGCGCGCGCCATGGATGCACGACTGAAGCGATTGAATTTCCGGGCCCACCACATGGGGTCCAACGAAAACGACATTCTGTTCGGCGGTTTCGCCGACAAATATCTGGCGACCCTGAGCGCCGAGCAGGTGGACCGGTTCGAGACTTTGCTGGCCGAGACCGACACCGATCTGTTCAACTGGGTCACCGCCAAGGAGCCGGTGCCCGAGCATCTGGACCATGACGTGATGGCCATGCTCAAGACCTTCGTCCAGACCGAGGCGTCCCCCATTTGAATCGTATCGAGGATTTCCTGGGCGCGCCTGGGCGCGTCACCATCGGCGGCGCCCCCGAGGGCGTGGATGCCCTGGTCCTGGCCCGTCTGGCCCGCGCCGAAGGCGGCCAGGATGTGCTGCACGTCGCCCGTGACGACGGCCGCATGGCCCGCATGGCCGAAGCCCTGGCGTTCTTCGCTCCCGATGTGGAAATTCTCGAATTCCCGGCCTGGGATTGCGTGCCTTATGACCGGGTTTCCCCCAATGTTGACGTGGTGGCGCGGCGCATCGACGCCCTGGCGCGGCTGAGTTCGGCTCCGCGTGCCGGGGCGCGGGTGGTTCTGACCACCGTCGCCGCCCTGATGCAGCGCCTGCCGCCCCGGCAAACCCTGTCCGGCGCCAGCTTCGCCGCCCGCATCGGCGGCCGCATGGATGTTGACGGCATCGTCTTGTTCCTCAACCGCAACGGTTACACCCGTGCCGATACGGTGATGGAGCCGGGCGAGTACGCGGTGCGCGGCGGCATCGTCGATCTGTTCCCGCCGGGCACGCCCGAGCCGGTGCGCCTGGATTTCTTCGGTGACGAGTTGGAAAGCATCCGCGCCTTCGATCCCATGAGCCAGCGTACCACCGGCAAGCTGGAGGCGTTCTCGTTGGCCCCGGTCAGCGAGGTGCTGCTGGACGAAGACTCCATCGCCCGTTTCCGCACCGGATACCGCGAGATGTTCGGCAATCCCTCGGGATCGGACCCGCTGTACGAGGCCATTTCTAGCGGCGTGAAATTCACCGGCATGGAACATTGGCTGCCGCTGTTCCATGACGGTCTCGACACGCTGTTCGCCTATGTGCCCGACGCGGTGGCGGTGCTGGATCATCAGGTCGACGAAGCGCGCGAGGCCCGTCAGTCCCTGGTGCTGGAATATTACGACGCGCGGCGCACCATCACCGGTGCCGGTCTGGCGGAATCCGGCATGATCTATCACCCGGTGCCGCCGCCCAAGCTGTACCTGGAACAGGACGAATGGGACCGATTGCTGGCGGCGCGTCCGTGTTTCGCGCTGTCGCCCTTCGCCGTTCCCGAGGGTGTCAACAAGGTGGTTGACGCCGAAGGCCGGGCCGGGCGCGATTTCGCCGATATCCGGGCGCGGCCCGGTGCCAACCTGTACGAAGCCCTGCGCGACCATGTCGAGGCCGAAACAAAATCCGGCCGCCGGGTGGCGGTGGCCGCCTGGACCGCCGGATCGCGCGACCGTCTGAGCCATCTGCTGGCCGATCACGGCGTCAAAATCGAGGCGGTTGACAACTGGGTTGACGCGGAAAAGCTGGGCAAGGGCAAGGTGCCGCTGGTGGTTCTGGGCCTGGACCACGGATTCGCGCTGCCCGATCTGGCGCTGGTCACCGAACAGGATTTGCTGGGCGACCGTCTGGCCCGCCCGGCGCGCAAGAAAAAGAAGGGCTCGCAATTCATCGCCGAGGCCGCCGCCCTGTCCGAGGGCGATTTGGTGGTGCATGTGGAGCACGGCATCGGCCGCTATGACGGGCTGGAGACGCTCAAGGTCGGCGGCGCACCCCATGATTGCCTGCGCGTGCTCTATGACGGCGGCGACAAACTGTTCGTGCCGGTCGAGAACATCGACGTCCTGACCCGCTACGGCTCCGAGGATTCCGGCGTTCAGTTGGACAAGCTGGGCGGTGCCGCGTGGCAGGCCCGCAAAGCCAAGCTGAAGAAGCGCATCCGCGACATGGCCGACCAGTTGATCGCCATCGCCGCCCAGCGCCAGTTGCGCAAGGCGGACAGCATGGCGCCGCCGGAAGGGCTGTGGGACGAATTCTGCGCCCGTTTCCCCTATGCCGAGACCGAGGACCAGATCCGCGCCATCGAGGACACCATCGCCGATCTGCAATCGGGGCGGCCCATGGACCGGCTGGTGTGCGGCGATGTGGGCTTCGGCAAGACCGAGGTCGCCATGCGCGCCGCCTTCGTCGCCGCCATGGCGGGGATGCAGGTGGCGATCGTGGTCCCGACCACGCTGCTGGCCCGCCAGCATTACCGCAATTTCGCCGAACGCTTCAAAGGCCTGCCGGTCAATGTCGAGCAATTGTCGCGGCTGGTTTCCGCCAAGCATGCGGCCGAGGTCAAGAAGGGCATCGCCGACGGTGCCATCGACATCGTGGTCGGCACCCATGCCTTGCTGGCCAAGGCCATTTCCTTCAAGCGCCTGGGCCTGCTGATCGTCGACGAGGAACAGCATTTCGGCGTCGCCCACAAGGAGCGGCTGAAGCAATTGCGCGCCGACGTGCATGTGCTGACCCTGACCGCGACGCCGATCCCGCGCACCCTGCAACTGGCGCTGACCGGCGTGAAGGAGATGAGCGTCATCGCCACGCCGCCGGTGGACCGTCTGGCGGTGCGCACTTTTGTTCTGCCCTTCGACCCGGTGGTGGTGCGCGAAGCCATCCTGCGCGAACGCTATCGCGGCGGTCAGGTGTTCTATGTCTGCCCGCGTCTGGCTGATATCGACCGGGTGGCCGACCGCATCGCCAAGCTGGTACCCGAGGTCAAATGCGCTGTCGCCCATGGCCGTTTGACGCCGACCGAGCTGGAAGAGGTGATGACCGCCTTTGGTGACAAGCAATACGACGTGCTGCTGTCCACCAACATCATCGAATCGGGCATCGACATGCCATCCGTCAACACCCTGATCATCCACCGCGCCGACATGTTCGGCCTGGGCCAGCTTTACCAGTTGCGCGGCCGCGTCGGACGCGGCAAGACGCGCGGCTATGCCTATTTCACCCTGCCGACCGACAAGGTGTTGTCCAAGGCGGCGGAAAAACGGTTGCAGGTCATGCAGGCCCTGGACAGCCTTGGCGCCGGATTCCAGCTTGCCAGCCACGATCTGGATATTCGCGGTGCCGGCAATCTGCTGGGCGAGGAACAGTCGGGCCACATCCGCGAGGTGGGCATCGAGCTGTATCAGCAATTGATCGAGGAAGCTGTAGCCGCCGCCAAGGGCGGCGACGGGGAAATCGCCGCCGAGGAATGGTCGCCGCAGATCACCCTGGGTATGTCGGTGCTGATCCCCGAGACCTATGTGCAGGATCTGTCGGTGCGCCTGTCGCTGTACCGCCGCATCGGCGGTTTGTCCGATGCTGGCGAAATCGACGCGCTGGCCGCCGAGTTGGTGGACCGTTTCGGCAAGATGCCGCCAGAGGTGGACAATCTGTTGCAGATCGTCACCCTGAAGGTGGCGTGCAAGCAGGCCAATATCGAGAAGGTGGATGCCGGTCCCAAGGGCGCGGTCATCACCTTCCGCAACAACTTCTTCCCCAATCCAGCCGGTCTGGTGCAATTGATCAGCCAGCAATTGGGCGCAGCCAAGCTGCGGCCCGACCACAAGCTGGTGTTCATCCGCACCTGGGAAGAACCCAAGGCGCGGGTCAAGGCGCTTCAGAAGCTGATGACCAAACTGGTGGATATCGCCAGGGCGGGGTGACGGTTTCGTGGCGGAGCCTGCGTGTAGGTATCCATCGGATTTACTACTCGCCACTTTACTCTCTTGAGGGGTCTATTCCTGTTCTAGAAGCAACTTAGTGTTGCTTGCGAAGGGCTGACGCGCCAAACTGCTCATCGGAGTGATAGGAGGCGGTATGTTTGATCTTACTAAGAAAGCGGGGCTTCAGTCCTCCTTGGAGAACATCAAGGAAGGTGTCAGAAGCACCAAGACTGTTTTAGTGGAACATACGACATCTGTGCCGCAGTTTGGGACACGCCTAGCTGAGAAAATGATGGATACCGTTTCCAGCATAACAAAGCGGGCAACTGACAATATTACGACGCAGGATGATCAGGCGCAGGCTGCACTACAGGTTATTGAAGCTGCTAAGGCTGCAGGAGCAAAATCTGTGAAGGTAAAAATGTCAAAAGATGCTAGCGTAGGCTTTGCAACCAATATCGGCTCAAAAAATATTAGGTTTGGCGTAGTAAACGATGGTGTGGTTGAGTTAGAGGTTACATTTTGATATTTTTTTGAATACAGCCGCCCCCCCCCAATGAATGCTTTTATGTGAAAAACATATGATGCTTTTTATATGGGGGCGAGATTTATAGTCACAATTCGGATTCCATATCATTGTTTCGTGCACATGAGTTTCAGCTCAGCGCCGCCTCTGCCTCGGCCTCGCGGGCGATGTCGATCAGGCGTAGCAGAACGTCGGGTTCCTGGGCGCCCGCCACCGCGTAAGTGCCGTCCAGCATCAGGCAAGGCACGCCATTGACGCCCAGGCGATGGGAGCGGGCGTTTTCGTTGAAGATGGCGGCGACATCGCTGTCTGAGCGCAGATAGGAGCCCAGGGGCTCGGCGGGAAGGCCTAATTCGCGCCCCAGTTCCACCAGCTCCGGTACGGAACCGATATCGCGTCCTTCGCAGAAATAGCCGCGATACAGCGCCTCGACCGTTTCCGCCTCGCGTCCCAGTCCTCCGGCAAAGCGGATCATGCGGTGCGAGTTCAAGGTATTGGGCGCGCGCAGGATGCGGTCGAAATCGAAAACGATGCCTTCGACTTCGCCTGCCGCCGCCACGGCGCTGTGCACCCGCTGGACGCGGGCGGGACCGCCGAACTTGCGGTCCAGATAGGCGCGGCGGTCGATGCCTTCGGCCGGAATGTCGGGATTTAGCAGAAACGGACGCCAGACGATGGTGGCGCGGGTGCCAGGACGCATGGCCAGGGCGCGCTCGAACCGGCGCTTGCCCACATAGCACCACGGGCAGACGGTATCGAAGATGAACTCGATCCTCACGATGCGTCCGTTTCGTTGTTAGTCGATATTGCCGCGGGCGCGGGTCAGCAGCGAGGCGACACTGTCGTCGGGCTGCGCGTCGGTGCAGCCCACCTGAACCCAGACCTTGACCGGCTGATAGACCTCGCGCACGGCGAAATCGGTATAGGCCAGCACACCGGCGATGCGATGCATGACCACTTCGGCCTCGGCTGGCGGCGTGTCGGGCAGCACCACGCAGAATTCGTTGGCGGCATAGGCGGCGGTCAGGTCTTCGGCGCGCAACAGGCCGCCGATCCACTGGCCCACCTGCTGGGTCAGATGCAGGGCGGCATCCTCGCCGAACTGACGGCGCACGCCGTCGATGTTGGGGGCGGCGAAGAACACCACGGACAGATGGCGGTTCTGCGCCTTGGCCAACTCCAGACGGGCGGCCACATAGGCGTCGAAGAAGGGGCGGCCATAGGCGCCGGTGACCTCATCGCGCGTCGCCGGGGTCAGGCTGTCATTCAGGGCGGCGCGGATGCTCCAGCGCAATTGCTGGCGGCGCACCAGCGACAGCACCGCCGAGCGGAGCAGGGCCGGGGCGGCATCACGCGGCAACACACGGGTGGCGCCGCGACGATAGGCCTCGGCGGCGGGCAGGGCGCTCAGCAGCACCATGGGCAGGTTGAACAGGCGTGGATTGTTGCGCACCTGCGAGCAGAAGCTCAGGATTCCTTCGGGTTCCTCGGCGAAGCACAGCACGGCGGCGTCGAAATTACGCCGGGGCAGCATGTCCTCGGCTTCGAACAGGGTGGCGGCGGTGACGATCTCGCCAATGTCGTCCAAGGTTTGGCGGGCGGCATCGGTGGCGTCGCCGATCAGCAGCAAGGCGGGCGGCGCATCGGCCGGGCCACTGACCCGGGCACGGGCCGCGATGCCGAAGCCTTGGGCGATTTGGGCGCGCTGGCGCAACTCGGCGTGCATGATCTCCAGGCGGACCAGCGGTCGCAGGCGGGCCTGCAATTCGGCATCGTCGCAATCCAGCGCCAAAACGTCGTCCAGACCGGCCTCCAGGGCGCGGCCGCACAGTTCGGCCGACACGCTGTCGGCGAACAGCAGCACGGGGATATCGGCAATCGATGCATCGGCCTTCAGTGCCGAGCCCAGGGCGATGGCGTCCCGTCCCGCCGGGCTGCCCACCAGGATCAGGTCGGGATGCTCGGTACGGGCGTGGGTCAGGGCGGCATCCGCGTCCGCAAGGGCGGCAGCGTGGTACCCGCCCCCCGCCAGCCGTTGGAGCACCTGCTGGGCGCGGGCGGAATTGTCATCGACGATCAGGACGTTGGCGAGCCGGATCATGTGCGTTGCGTTCCCATGTTTCCCCCAATTGCCGCCCAGGATAATACGGCTGGGCGGGGGCCGGAAGGGGCTTGACAAAAGCATGCATGTTCACGGAACATTCCTTGAACATTTCAGTGGAGGGCACATGCCGACCAAGCTCGAATGGGAGCATCTGCGTGCCAGCATCGCCACCCTGGAGGGCGGCGGCGCGACCGGGACCACGGATGCGGCCACCCTGGGCGTGGAAACCGTCGATGCCGCCTTGCCTTGGGGCGGCCTGCCGCGCGGTTGCTTGCACGAGGTGCAGCCCAGCCGCCACGGTGACGGCATCGAGGATGGCGCCGCCGTGGCCTTCGCCGCTTTCGCCCTGGCGCGGTTGGGGCAACCGGGCGGGCAACCGTTGCTGTGGATCGCGGCAGGGGACGAACCCTATGCCCCCGGTCTGGCTGCGCTGGGTTTGCCGCCCGATCAGCTGGTGGTGGTCCGGGCCTGGAAACCGGCACAAGCGCTGTGGGCGCTGGAAGAAGCGCTGCGCTGTCCGGCCCTGGGCGGCGTTCTGGCCGAAATATGGCGGTTGGACCTGACGGGCGCGCGCCGTCTGCAACTGGCGGCACGCAATTCCGGAGTCGCGGCGCTGTTGTTGAACCGTGGCGAAGCGATCGGCTCGGCGGCCACCCGCTGGCGGGTTGGACCACAGCCCAGCAACGCCGCCCCCGGCGAAGGGGTTGGTCCATGGCGGTGGCGGTTGGACTTGCTGCGATGCCGTGGATTGGCCGGAGATGACCGGGGCGCGGTCGCCGGTTGGGATGTGGAATGGGATGATGAAACGCGTGGTCTCCGTCTGGCTGCCGCTGCTGGCAACCGAGCGGCTGAACCGGTCTTGCGACCGCGTCTCGCCGCCGGATGAACGGCCGCTGGCTACCGTCACCATAATCGGCAGCGCCCGTCGGATTCAGGCGGTGAACCGCACCGCCCGGCGTGGGGGTATCCGGCCGGGCATGGCCGCCGCCGACGCCTCGGCGGTATTGCCGGGCCTGGAACTGGTTCCCGCCGATGGCGAGGCCGACCGGGACGTGCTGGAGCGGCTGGCGGAATGGTGCAGCCATTACACCCCCTGGGCCGCCGCCGATCCTTGGGAAGAAGGGACGGAGGGGGGCGGCCTGTGGCTGGATGTCAGCGGCTGTGCCCATCTGTTCGGCGGCGAAGATGCCATGCTGGCCCATCTTTGCCGCCGTCTCCGCCGCCTGGGTTTCGCCGCCCGCGCCGCCATGGCCGACACGCCCGGCGCTGCCTGGGCCTGGGCGCGTTTTGGTGACCGCGATGCCCGTTGTCTGCCGCCCGGTGAACAGCGTGCGGCATTGGCACCGTTGCCGGTGGCCTGCCTGCGGCTGGCGCCCGCCATCACCGAAACCCTGTCGGGATTGGGGCTGCGCCGGGTCGATGATCTGTTCGGGATGCCGCGCGCCGGTCTGGCCGCCCGTTTCGGCCGTCAGGTCGCGCAACGTCTGGATCAGGCCCTGGGACACGAAGGCGAGGCCATCTCGCCGCGCCGTCCGCCGCCGTCCCACGCGGTGCACGCCGCCTTCGCCGAGCCGATCGCCCGGCCCGAGGATGTGGCCGAGGCGGTGCGCCGCCTGCTGGAGCGGTTGTGCGGTCAGTTGGACGACCAGCATCTTGGCCTGCGGCGGTTGGAGGTAGCCATATTCCGGGTCGATGCCTCGGCCCGCGACATCGCCATCGGCACCAGCCGTCCATCGCGCGATCCGGTCCATTTGCTGCGTCTGCTGGCCGAGGACCTGCCGCGCCTGGATCCGGGATTCGGCATCGAACAGATCCGGCTGGCGGCGCTCGAGGTGGCACCGCAAGAGGCGGAACAGCCCGGTCTGGGCGGCGGCGGTGACGTGCGGCGGGCCGAGGATTTCGCCCGCCTGCTCGACAGTTTGGGCAACCGCCTGGGCTTTGACGCCGTTCAGCGCCATTGCCCGCGCCAGAGCCATGTGCCGGAACAGGCGGTGGCCCGGTGCCGGAGCAATGCCCCTATGCCCGCCGCCGCCTGGCCCTGGCAACGGCGGCCATTACGGCTGTTTCCCCGCCCGGAACCGGTGGAGGCGGTGGCGCCGGTTCCCGATTCGCCGCCGCTGATGTTCCGCTGGCGCGACCGCTCGCACCGGGTGGTACGGGCCGACAGCGCCGAACGTATCGCCGCCGAATGGTGGCGACACGACCGGCCCGAACGGGATTATTACGTGGTCGAGGATCATCTGGGTCGCCGCTTCTGGCTGTTCCGCGAGGGGCTGTACGGCGGCGCGGTGCCGCCGCGTTGGTATGTGCACGGACTCTTCCCATGACCTACGCGGAATTACAGGTTTTCAGCAATTTCAGCTTCTTGCGCGGCGCTTCTCATCCCCAGGAACTGGCGACCACCGCCGCCGCGTTGGGGCTGTCGGCGCTGGCGGTCACCGACCGCAATTCCCTGGCCGGGGTGGTGCGCGCCCATGTCGCCGCCAAGACCGCCGGTATCCGGCTGGTGGTGGGCACGCGTCTGGATCTGCTGGATGGTGCCAGCCTGTTGGTCTATCCCATGGACCGCACCGCCTATGCCCGGCTGTGCCGTCTGCTGACCCTGGGCAAACGGCGCGCTCCCAAGGGCGAATGCCATCTGTCCCGCGCCGACGTGCTGGCTCATGCCGAGGGGCAGCAAGTGCTGCTATTGCCGCCCGAGAATGGTCCCGATGACGCCTTTGCCGTCGAACTGGCCCATTGGGCCGCGACCTGCCGCGGCCGGGCCCATCTGGCGGCCAGTTGGCGCTATGGCGGCGACGATTTGCGCCGCATGGCGCGGCTGGCGGATTTGGCGGCAGGCAGCGGCGCGCCGCTGGTGGTCACCAACGACGTCCATTACCACAGCCCGCAGCGGCGGCCGTTACAGGACGTGCTGACCTGCATCCGCGAGGGCTGCACCCTGGCGGAGGCCGGGTGGCGGCTGGCGGCCAATGCCGAACGCCACCTCAAGCCGCCCGAGGAAATGGCGCGCCTGTTCGCCCGCTACCCCGAGGCCGTGGCGCGTAGCGCCGAGATCGCCGGGCGGTGCCGCTTTTCCCTGGACGAACTGCATTACGATTACCCGGACGAGGATCAGGGCGACGGCCTGACACCCCAGCAACGGCTGGAGAAACTGACATGGGAAGGGGCCGCCCGCCGCTATCCCCAGGGCATTCCCGACAAGGTCCGCACGGCGGTAGCGGATGAACTTACCTTGATAGAACGCATGAACTACGCACCATATTTCCTGACGGTTCAAGGCATTGTCAGCTTCGCCTCGCGTGAGGGGATACTTCACCAAGGCCGGGGATCGGCCGCCAATTCGGCGGTGTGCTACTGCCTGCACATCACCAACGTGGACCCGGCGCGCTTTCAGTTGCTGTTCGCCCGCTTCGTGTCGGAAGCCCGCGACGAGCCACCCGATATCGACGTGGATTTCGAGCATGAGCGGCGCGAGGAAGTGATCCAGCACATCTATGCCCGCTATGGCCGCGAGCGGGCCGGGCTGGCGGCGACGGTGATCCATTACCGGGCGCGCTCGGCCATCCGCGACGTGGGCAAGGTGCTGGGGCTGAGCGAGGACGTGGTCGGCGCGCTGGCCCGCACGGTATGGGGATGGAGCAGTTCCGGCATCGCCGAGGAGCATGTCCGGGCCGCCGGTCTGGACCCCGGCGATCCCACCCTGGCGCTGGCCCTGCGTCTGGCCGAGGACCTGACCGGCTTTCCCCGCCATTTGTCGCAGCATGTGGGCGGCTTCGTCATCGCACGCGGACGGCTGGACGAGTTGGTGCCGGTCGAAAACGCCGCCATGGCCGACCGCACGGTCATCAGTTGGGACAAGGACGACATCGACGCCCAACGCATGATGAAGGTGGACGTGCTGGGGCTGGGGATGCTGTCGTGCATCCGCCGCGCCTTCGAACTGCTGCGGCACCATCGCGGCCTGAGCTTGGACCTGGCCTCGGTCCCGCCTGAGGACCCGAAGGTCTACGACATGCTGTGCCGGGCCGATTCCATCGGTGTGTTCCAGGTGGAAAGCCGCGCCCAGATGACCATGCTGCCGCGCCTGAAGCCCCGGAATTTCTACGATCTGGTGGTCGAGGTCGCCATCGTCCGCCCCGGTCCCATTCAGGGCGACATGGTCCACCCCTATTTGCGGCGGCGCGAGGGCAAGGAAAAGCCGGATTATCCCTCGCCGGAACTGGAGGAGGTGTTGAAGCGCACCCTTGGGGTGCCGTTGTTCCAGGAACAGGTCATGCAGATCGCCATCGCCGCCGCCGGGTTCACCCCGTCCGAAGCCGACCAGTTGCGGCGCTCCATGGCCAGTTTCCGCCGCAATGGCCGGGTCGGGGAGTTCCAGCGCAAGCTGGTGCAGGGCATGGTGGCGCGGGGCTACGCCGCCGATTTCGCCGAACGGGTGTTCAAGCAGATCGAGGGCTTCGCCGAATACGGCTTTCCCGAAAGCCACGCCGCCAGTTTCGCCCATCTGGTCTATGTCTCGGCCTGGCTGAAATGCCATTACCCGGCGGAATTCGCCTGTGCGCTGCTGAACAGCCAGCCCATGGGCTTCTACGCCCCGGCGCAGATCGTGCGCGATGCCCAGGAACACCGCGTCATGGTGCGGCCGGTGGACGTCAACGCCAGCGCGTGGGATTGCACGTTGGAGCCGACCGGCCTGGGCAATCTGGCCCTGCGCCTGGGGTTGCGGCAGGTGTCGGGGCTGTCGGAGGAAGCCGGGCGGCGGCTGGTGGACAGGCGGGAAGAGGGTTATGCCTCGCCCCAGGCATTGTGGCGCCGCGCCGGTCTTGACGCCAAGGCGTTGGATGCCCTGGCCCGTGCCGATTGCTTCGCCTCCCTGGGACTGGCGCGCCGCGACGCCCATTGGGCGGTCAAGCTCCTGACCGCACCACCGCCGCCCTTGTTCGCCGCCCTGGACAATCCGGTGGCCGATGCCCCGGTGCATTTGCCCACAGCCAGTCCCGGCGAAGAGGTGGTGCACGATTACGCCGCCCTGCGCCTGTCACTCAAGGCCCATCCCCTGGCGCTGCTGCGATCCGAATTGCGGGGACAGGGGGTGATGCCCGCCGAAATCCTGCGCCGCCGCGACGGCAAGGCATCGGTTGCCGGGTTGGTGCTGATCCGCCAGCGCCCTGGCAGCGCCTCCGGTGTGGTCTTCCTGACGCTGGAAGATGAAACCGCAACCGCCAACATTGTGGTCTGGCCCCAGGTGTTCGAACGGTTCCGCAGCACGGTGATGACCGCCCGCCTGATCCGTGTTGATGGCCGGGTGCAGCGGGAAGGGGCGGTGGTGCATGTGGTGGCCGAGCACCTGACCGACTTGTCCCATCGTCTGCGCGCCCTGTCGGCGCCGGGAAGCGACCATAAATTGCGGTCACGGGATTTTCACTAATCACACCGCCCGCAGATGGTCCACCAAACGACGGCCGATGGGCGACAGGGCCTCGTAATCGCGGATGCAGATGCGCAACTGCCGCGAGGCCCATTCGTCCTCCAGCGTCACTACCCGCAGATCCATGCTACGCAGGGCGCGATGGGCGGTGGTTTCCGGCACGATACCGATCCCGACCCCGGCCTCGACCATCAGGCAGACCGAGTCGAAACTGCGCAACTGGACCCGCAGCCGCAGTCGGCGCCCCATGCGGGCCGCCCGGTCCGACAAAAAGCGCTGCAAGGCGCTGGAGGCGTCCAGGCCGACCAGATCCCGCTGCAATATCTGCTCGAAACCGATAGCTGGCAGTGATGCCAACGGGTCATGTGCCGATGTCACCACCACCAGCCGGTCGGCGCGGAAGGGGAAGGTCGGCAGCGCGCCCATGTCCACCGTATCGGCGACGATGCCCAGATCAGCCGCGCCTTGCGCCACCAGCCTGACGATTTCGTCGCTCAGCCGCTCCTGAAGATCGATGGTGGTGCCGGGGCAGGCGATCAGAAAACGGCCTAACGCTTCGGGCAGGAACTCGGTCAGGGCGTTGGTGTTGCACAGCAGCCGCACCTGACCACCGCCACCATCGGCGAACAATCCCATCTCGTCGCGCATGCGCTCGGCCTGAGCCAGCAGCCCCCTGGCGTGGGCCAGCAACGCATGCCCAGCCGGTGTCAGCGTCACCCCCTGGCGGCTGCGCGATAGCAATGTGGTCCCCAGCCGGTCTTCCATTCCCCGGATGCGGGTGCTGGCCGCCGCCAGGGCGATATTGGCCTGGCGGGCGCCGCCGGTGATGCTGCCTGCTTCGGCCACATGGCGGAACAGGCTCAGATCGTCCAGATCGGGGTGCTGCATGGATGCTTTCGATTCCGCGAAGGATGCCCTTAGAAAATACGGATTTTACCTCGCCTGAGAAAGCCATAGCTTCGCCTGAAACGAAGGGAGCGCCCAAATATGGTCGAGACGACGCTGGTGGTGGTGGTCACGGTGCTTTTATGGGCGACGGCGCGTCTGCCGGAATATCTGACGGCGCTGCTATTCTTCGCCGCCGCCACCATCCTGGCCGTGGCGCCGCCCGCCGTGGTGTTCTCGGGCTTCGCCTCGGCAGCGTTCTGGCTGATCCTCAGTGGTTTCGTCCTGGGGGCCGCCATCCGCAAAGTGGGACTGGCCGACCGTGCCGCCCGCATGCTGGCGCCGCATCTGTCGGGCTCGTGGCCGCGCATGGTGGGCGGGGTGGTGGCCATGGCCTACGGCTTGGCCTTCGTCATGCCGTCCAACATGGGGCGCATCGCCCTGCTGATGCCGGTGATCATGGCCTTGGCCGAGCGGGCGGGCATCGCGCCGGGCAGCCGGGGGCGCAGCGGTCTGGCCCTGGCCGTCGGTTTCGCCACCTTCCAATTGTCGGCCAGCATCCTGCCCGCCAACGTGCCCAACATGGTCATGGCGGGCGCGGCCGAGGCCTCCTTGGGCGTGCATTTCGCCTATCTGCCCTATCTGCTGTTGCATGCCCCGGTCCTGGGGCTGCTGAAGGGGGCGGTTCTGGCGCTGTGCATCTGCCTGCTGTTTCCAGCTTGCCCGGCCCAGGTCGAAGCGGAACCCGGCCGCGCGCCCCTTTCCGCCGCCGAGAAACGCCTGGGCTTGCTGCTGTTGCTGACACTGGCGCTATGGATGACCGATACGCTGCACGGCGTTTCTCCGGCCTGGGTCGGTCTGGCGGCGGCATGCCTGTGCCTGTTACCGCGTGTGGGCTTTCTGACCGGCGACGATTTCGCGACCGGCGTCAATTTCCGCACCTGCCTGTATATCGCGGGCATCCTGGGATTGGCTGCGCTGGTGGCGCAAAGCGGCCTGGGAACCCGCCTGGGGAATGCCCTGGTCGCCCTGCTGCCGCTTGATCCCGTCGCCCCGGCCACCAGCTTCGCCGCCCTGGCCGGTCTGACCTCGGCCCTGAACTTCCTGGTCACCGCCAACGGCGTTCCGGCGCTCTATACCCCGCTGGCCGACACCCTGGCAAAGGCCAGCGGCTTTCCGGTTCTGTCGGTGCTGATGATCCAGGTGATCGGCTACGCCACGCCCTTGTTGCCCTATCAGGCATCGCCCATCGTCGTCGCCATGTCCATGGGCAAAGTCAGCCCCCGCGACGGCACCCGCCTGTGTCTGGCGGTCGCCGCCGTCACCATCGTGGTCCTGCTGCCGCTGGATTACCTGTGGTTCGGTCTGGTGGGGGCGTTGGAGTAGGGGATTGGCGGAGAAGTGGGAGCATGAAATCAACGCGTTAGGGCAGGGCGTCCCAGGCGCGCTGAGCCTGACGGTTGGCGTTCTTGCTCAACTCGATGCCGCCGGACTTGCCCTGGGCGTGCGCCTCGGCGAAGACGCCGGCCGCGACCAAGCCGCCAACGGCGTCGCGCACCGAAATCCGACCGGCACTGCGCCGGAACATGGCGAATTTTCCTGCGGAGGAATATGTACTGAAAGTGCGGGTATCCGTGCCCCATTGCGGGGTTTCATAGTGAATTTCCTTCACCAATCCGGCCAGATGGCGCAAGTCCGAGGGCAGGGTCTCGGCAGCGTCGATGCCAGCCTTGATATCTGCAATGGCGTGAGCGGCATCGGTATGGCCAAGAGCCACGATACGCCGGTTCTTGTAAGTGGTGGTCAGCCGCTCGGGCGGGTCCGCCTGATCGTGAACCACGGATCGGATGGCCTCGACTGTGACTTTGATAAAAGGCCCCATCCGGGCAGGGTCAGGCGTTGCCAGCGAGGCCCTGTCCATGACCAATGCCGTCTGGTCCTCAAACCGGCCGGAAAGGGCGAAAATCTCGCTGGGACCGATGACGACGGTCGGCAGCGCGCGGATATAGGGCACCATGTCGGGGCGGGCTGTGGCGACGGCGGAGATCATGCCGAAGAACTGCCGGGCAACCTCGTGCGATTCTGGCGTGGACATAAGAATCTTGCCGACGATTTCGTTCATCCGGACGTTTTGGCCGCTTAGCCAGCGCTCCCGAAATTCCCCCATGCATTCCACCGGCTGCGGCCTGAATGATCGGACTTGCGCATCGACGGCAGAGTTATCCTCGGTGGTAGGCTGGGCCGCCTTGATGATGTCGATGGCTATCTCGTCGCCGCTGAAATGGGCCAGATTGAGCCAGGACAAGGCCTCGATCCGCCCATTCGGCTGTGTCAGCATGAACTCTCCCAGCCGACGTTGGGCGGGGGAGAAGCCTTGCTCGGCCAGCGGGCGGAAAATGTTGGCGGCGGCCAAGAGCTGTTTCTTCTGCACCAGTGCCACACCGACCCGGTATTGGTCGAGGAAGTAGGTGCGCGCGCATTCGACCGCAGCGACCGCGTCACTTGCTGTCACTGTCAAAGTGAAAGCAAGGATCAAGCGAGTGACCCGTGTGCCCATAGCATCCCCCCATTTCACAACCGCAAACGATGCGCTCAGACGTCGCCAGTATCCATATGATTGCATACTGTGCTGGAAGTAAAATCATTTGATTGTCGTTCTGGGCAAAAGGGTGGGGAGTTCGTCGCCAAAGGTTCGCGGTCAACAGCCCGCAGAGAATGTCGCCGTGGAGAGAAAGGATGTTGTCAGCGAGACCTCTCTCTGCTGGCCCGCTCGATCAATGGCCATGACGCACCAACGGGCTGGGCAGTCTGAATCCAGGCGCCGACCGCAAATCAGAGAATTGATTTCGTAAGAAAATTGGCGGAAGGGGTGGGATTCGAACCCACGGTAGGCTTGCACCTACGGCGGTTTTCAAGACCGCTGCCTTAAACCACTCGGCCACCCTTCCGATCCGCTCCGTCAGGCGGCTGGCGGCGGGAGCCAGGTGGTGCCTTGGGCGGAGGGGTCACGCTTGATAGCGGGTTTGTTGGCCGGTTGCAACCACACCGGCACGGGAAGTGCGGCTGTCTGGATGGTGGGAACCGGAATGGCCTGGGGCGCCGTTGCCGAAGCAACATCGGGCATGGGCGCTTGGCCCTTGGTCAGCGTCGGGGCCGGAGCCAGGGCGGCGGTACTCTCGGGCACGGTCTCGACGATGATCTCGACCCGGCGATCTTCAACGACACGGGACCGCTTGGCCTTCTTGCCATGGGGCGAGACTTCCCCGGCGCCCACCACCTCGGTCTGTTCCGCGCGCAGGTTCAGTTTGCGCAACTGGTCAGCCACCGCCTCGGCGCGCTGTTGCGACAGGCGCTGATTGAACGCGCGGCGGCCGCTGGCGTCAGTGTAGCCGACGATGCGGATCGAGGTGATGCGCTGGCCGCGCAGTTCCTGGGCGGTGCCGTACAATATCTGCATGGCGGAGGCCCGCACCTCGGCGCTGCCTTTATCGAAGCGGACCTCGATACGGTGCTGGGAGGGAGTGGGGGAAGGGGGAGTCTGCAGATTGGCCGGGGCGGTCGGGGACGGCGCACTCGGCTGCGGCGCTGGCGTCACTGGGGACGCAGCGCAGGCGGGCAGGCAAGCCAGCCCGGCCAGCAGCAGCAGAGAGCGGAACAATCCCTTCACGTCGGTCGGCTCCATGAATAATAACGGACCCCATTTTATTAAGAAAATGACGGGCGTTGTCCATGAGTTTGTTTTGCCTAGTTTGCTAGGAAATATTTTCCCTGGCGAAATCTTAAAGCTAAAGCCCAACATTAACTTCAGTCCGGCTCTACAAAGTTAATATTCAACATTATGGTTTTGCATAAAATCTTTTAAAATCAGTACATTGCGGTGCGCTTCAAAAGTGTTTCTTCGCATGAGGGCGTAGAAGTAATAGCTGAGGTTTCGTCGCCGGACTGGAAAATCCCAGCCCCTTACGGCATCATGCCGCCATCATGGTCACTCTGCCGCAGCAACCAGAATCCGATTTTTCGCGTGCCGTCTTCAAGGTCATCCGCCCGCACATTCCGCGCGAACGGTGGCCGGTGGATAGTGTCCTTGCCCGTTTCGAAGTGGCTGGCGACGGGTTGTGGCTGAAGGCCGATTTCAACAATTTCCCCAAGGCCTATGCCGACCTTGCCGCGCAATTGGTGCGGGAGGCGGGGGTGGATCTTGTTTTGAAAGCTCCGGCCGCATCGGCCGCCGCGGCGGTGGTTCGTGCCAAACGCTGGCGCGATGTCGGGCTTTATGCCTTCTTGCCGCTGATGTTCGCCATTCCGCTGATGGCGGCCTTAGGCGATGACGCCATGCGTTCCGCGCTGTTGCTGTTTTGCCTGGATGCGGTGTTTCTGGCCTTTTTTCAGGCCATTCTGGTACGGCAGCGAACGGCCATGGCGGCGGAGCGCTTCATCGCTCACATCCCGGCGCCCGGGCTGAAAATCAACCTGGGCAACCGGTCGGACAACCGTTTTTCGGGCGACCTGGATTCTATGCCGGAGGTCTGAGGGCCCGAGGTCTGAAACAGCGTCCCGGTCGCCGCAGCGGCCGGGACAGTAGGGTCAAACGGACTGAAAGGTATTGGTGATCGGGTCCAGGCGGAAAAGCTCGCCGGATTCCAGGTCGAAGAACCAGCCGTGCAGCATCAGGCGGCCCTGTTCGACCCGCTCACGCACCCACGGAAAGGTCATCAGGTTGGCCAGGGAAATGGCGACGGTTTCCTGCTCGCACATGCGGCGCGCCGCCTCGATGGGCTGACCGGCGGACAAGGTCAGGGCCAGGGCGCGGTCGCGCGCCGAGCGGGCGATGTGCATCCAGCCCCGGACAAAATCGGTGCTGTCAGTGCTGTCATTGCCTTCGATCAGGGCGCGGACGCCGCCGCAGCGGGCGTGGCCCAGCACGACGATATGCTCCACTTCCAAGCCGCGAATGGCGAACTCGACTGCCGCCGAGGTACCGTGATGCCCCTGGTCCGGCGCATAGGGCGGCACCAGATTGGCGACGTTGCGCAGCACGAACATCTCGCCCGGTTGGGCGTCGAAAATGATGGCCGGATCGACGCGGGAATCGCAACAGCCGATCAGTAAAACCTTTGGCGTCTGGCCGCGCTGGGCCAACGCTTCGAACAGGCGGCGGTGTTCCTCGAAATACTGTTCACGAAAACGCTTAAAGCCATCGATGAGCGTATCCATCGTGCCTCCGCTGCATTGAACCGACGCCCGTGTAGCATGAATGGCATTGCCGTGTAAAACCCAACCCCTGGGTGGCGCAACGGCTCTGGCAGATGACACTGCACGCACATGGTGGCATAGGAAAGGCTGGAATTCAGGAGGGATTGCCGTGTTCGCGGTCATCAAAATCGCCGAAATTCTGCTGTCGCCGTTGGATCTCGCGCTTCTGGCGCTGATCGTCGCGGCATTGCTGGTATGGCGCGGACACCACCGGACCGCCCGGCGGCTGGCGGTTTCGGCGACGTCGGTGATGCTGCTGTTGGCGGTCCTTCCGTGGTCCGACTGGCTGATTCGTCCGCTGGAAAACCGTTTTCCCGAGCAACGGAAACTGCCATCGCAAGTGGACGGAATCATCGTCCTGGGCGGCTCCATCGATCCAGTGCATTCCGAGGAAAGAGGGCGACCGGTGGTCGCGTACGCCCCGGAACGGCTGATGGCGATGGTGGAATTGTCGCGGCGCACCCCCGAGGCCCGCGCGGTGTTCACCGGTGGATCGGGCAGCGTGACCCGCCAGGACGTCAAGGACGCCCATTATGCCCGGCAGCTTCTGGAAGCCCTGGGCGTGCCCGAGGGCCGGGTGATCTATGAAGATCAGTCGCGCAACACCCGTGAAAACGCCGAATTCACCAAGGCGTTGGTTTCCCCGAAAGGCGGCGAGACCTGGCTGCTGGTGACCTCTGCTCTGCACATGCCGCGTTCGGTCGGTACGTTCCGGGCATCGGGCTGGCCGGTGACGGCCTATCCCGTCGATTATCTGTCCAGGCCGCAGCCATCGGGATGGGGTTTCAATCTGGCCCGCAACAGCAACCTGATCCGCACGGCGCTGCATGAATGGATCGGCCTTGCCTATTACCGTTTGCGCGGCTGGAGCGACAGTTGGTATCCCGCGCCATAAATATATGCCGCATATGGTTGCCCCGGCTGGCCGGGATGTGGCAGGGTGCGGCTTTCCGCTCGCCAGGACGAACAGGGGTTGACCATGGCCAAGGCTCGCACCATCAGAACGCTTCTCGCGGCGGGCGCCGCGACGCTGGCTCTGGCGTGGGGCGGCGGCGCCCTGGCGCAGGAAAAGGATTTCGCTTCGTTCCTGCTGGATTTGCAGGCCGACGCGGTGGCACGGGGCATCCGCCCGCAGACCGCCGCCACCGCTCTGGACGGCATCCAGCACATCGACCGCGTCATCGAGCTTGACCGTAAGCAGCCGGAATTCACCTTCACCCTTCAGGACTATCTGGCCCGCGTGGTCAGCCCGCAGAAGGTGGAGAAGGGGCGGCGCATGCTGGCGGAAAACCGCGCCGTGCTGGCCGAGATCGAAAAGCGCTACGGCGTGCAGCCCAAATACATCGTCGCCCTGTGGGGCATCGAAACCGATTACGGCCGCGTCACCGGTGGCTATCCGGTGGTGGCCTCGCTGGCCACCCTGGCCTATGACGGCCGCCGCTCGGCCTATTTCCGCGGCGAGCTGATGGACGCGCTGAAGATCATCGACGAAGGCCACATCACCGCCCCGGCCATGCTGGGGTCGTGGGCGGGCGCCATGGGCCAGTGCCAGTTCATGCCGTCGTCCTTCCTGAAATTCGCCGAGGATTGGGACGGCGACGGCCGCCGCGACATCTGGACGACGCGGGCCGACGTTCTGGCCTCGGCCGCCAATTACCTGTCGAAAAGCGGCTGGCACGGCGATGAAAGCTGGGGCCGCCCGGTCAAGCTGCCGTCCAATTTCTCGCCCCGGCTGATCGGGCTGGACCAGAAGCGGGCGGTGACTGAATGGTCAAAGCTGGGCGTCAAGGCCGCCAACGGCAAGCCGCTGCCCAAGACCAGCCTGGAGGGCTCGATCATCCGTCCCGACAACGGCAACGGTGCCGCCTTTCTGGTCTATGACAATTTCCGCGTCGTCATGAAGTGGAACCGGTCCACATCCTTCGCGCTGGCCGCCGGCCATCTTGCAGAGAAGATCGGCGCCAAGTAAGTTATCAAGATATTTGGCGGATGACCCAGGGGGACACCTATATGATGCGGAGGTTTCCGCGTGGCGGTCGTATTGCCGCGCTGTTGCTGACCACGGCGCTGCTGTCGGGTTGCGCCGAGGCCAACCTGTTCGGCCACGTCGCCAAGAAGGCCACGTCCGGCGACGAGGCGCCCGCGTCCACCGGCGCCGCCGGGACCTACAAGGTGGGCAAGCCCTATCAGGTCGGCGGCGTGTGGTACTATCCGCGCGAGGATTTCGATTACGACGAAACCGGCATCGCCTCGTGGTACGGCCCCGACTTCCACGCCAAGATGACCGCCAACGGCGAAACCTTCGACCAGAACGCCGTCACCGCCGCACACAAGACGCTGCCCATGCCGTCGGTGGTGCGGGTGACCAATCTGGAAAACGGCCGCTCGCTGGTGGTGCGCGTCAACGATCGCGGCCCCTTCGTCAACGGCCGCATCATCGATCTGTCGCGCCGCTCGGCCCAGTTGCTGGGCATGGAGGGACAGGGGACCGCCAAGGTGCGGGTGCAGATTCTGGCCGACGAAAGCCGCGTGCTGGCTGGCAAGGCCAAGCCGTCCGGCGGCCCCAACGAGGCGCCGCAGGTGGCCGCCGCGCCGCGTGAAAGCGTCACCGCCGAAACGCTGCCCGCGCCCGGCAGCCGCGAACAGGCCCGCCCGGTGCAAACCGCCAAGGCCGAGGGCCCGGCCCGCGCCACCGTTGCCGCCGACCGGGTCGAGCGCGAGCTGGCGGCGCAGGAGGTGCAGAACCTGCCGGTGCGCTCCACCGCCATCTACGTTCAGGCCGGGTCGTTCAGCCGTCACGACAACGCCCTGCGCTTGCAGGCTCGCCTGTCGGGGGTTGGTCATCCGCAGATTCAGTCGGCATCGGTCAAGGGGCAGACGGTGTATCGTGTCCGCTTCGGCCCGCTGAATTCGGTGGAAGAGGCCGATGGCCTGCTCAATTCGGTGATCGCCGCCGGGCAACAGGATGCCCGCGTGATCGTCGATTGACCGGGGCAGGGCGGCCTTTGCCCTGATTCCGACGCAATTGGGGCTTAGTCCCGTTATCCATTTCGCTTTGTTACCGAGGTTCCCGTGGCGATGACGTCCAAGACTTTCCGCCGGCCGCTGCTGGCCGCTTTCGTGCTTCTGGTGATGGGCGCCCAAGGCGCGCACGCTGAGTCCATCGAGACGTCGGCCCGTCAGGCCATCCTGATCGATTACAAGACCGGCACGGTCATGCTGGAAAAGAACGCCGACGAGCTGATGGTGCCGTCGTCCATGACCAAGCTGATGACCGCTTTCCTGGTGTTCGAGAAGCTGAAGGAAGGCAGTTGGAAGCTGTCCGATCAGTTGCCGGTGTCGGAAACCACCTGGCGCAAGCATGTGAAGTCCGGCGGCTCGCTGATGTTCCTGCCGGTCAATTCCACCGCCTCGGTGGATGATCTGATCCACGGCATGATCATCCAGTCGGGCAACGACGCCTGCTCGGTGCTGGCCGAGGCCTATGCGGGCAGCGAGGAGTCTTTCGGCGACGAAATGACCCGCCGCGCCCGTCAGATCGGCATGAAGAACACCAATTTCCGCAATGCCTCGGGCCTGCCGGAACCGGATCACCTGACCACCGCCCGCGACCTGTCGGTGCTGGCCCGTCACCTGATCAGCGACTATCCCGAATATTTCCCCATCTATTCCCAGCGGGAATTCACCTTCAACGGCATCAAGCAGGGCAACCGCAATCCGCTGCTGTATTCGGTGGCGGGCGCCGACGGCCTCAAGACCGGCCATACCGAAGCGGCTGGCTATGGTCTGGTGGGCACGGTCAAGCGCGGCGACCGCCGCGTGATCATGATCATCAACGGACTGAAAAGCCTGAAGGAACGCGCCGAGGAAAGCGGTCGTCTGGTCGAGTGGGCGTTCCGCGAATTCGAAAACTACGCGCTGTTCAAGACCGGCGACGTGGTGGCCGACGCCGATGTCTGGCTGGGCACCACCGCCACCGTACCGCTGGTGGCCGGTGACAAGCTGGAAGTGACCATGCCGCGCAAGGCCCGCCGCGACATGAAGGTGACCGCCGTCTACAACGGCCCCATCGCCGCCCCCATCAAGAAGGGGCAGCCGGTTGGCAAGCTGGTGATCGTCGCCCCCGGCGTCGATACGGTGGAATTGCCGCTGCTGGCCGGTGCCGACGTGGAAAAGCTGGGCTTCATGGGCCGCATGGGCGCGGCCCTGCGCTCCATCCTGTGGGGCTCGAAGGGCTGAGTATGGAACGCGGGCAGTTCATCACCTTCGAAGGCGGCGAGGGCGCTGGCAAATCGACCCAGCTCAAATTGCTGGCCGAGGCGCTGGAGCGTGCCGGAATCGAGGTGGTGACCACCCGCGAACCCGGCGGTTCGCCGGGGGCCGAGGCCATCCGTGCCTTGCTGGTGACCGGTGCGGTGGACCGCTGGGACGCCCATACCGAGGCGCTTTTGCACACCGCCGCCCGCCGCGACCATCTGGCCCGCACCGTGTGGCCCGCATTGGAGCGCGGCGCCTGGGTGATCTGCGACCGTTTCGCCGATTCCACCCTGGCCTATCAGGGCTATGGCCACGGCCTGCCCAAGGATTTCATCCTCGGCCTGACCCGCCTTGCCATCGGCGATTTCAAGCCCGATCTGACCCTGATCCTGGATTTGCCGGTGGAAGAGGGGCTGAGGCGGGCAGGCGGGCGCGGCGGCGCCGAGGACCGCTATGAACGCATGGGGCTGGCCTTTCACGAACGCCTGCGCCAGGGCTTCCTGGACATCGCCCGCCAGGATACCGACCGTTGCGCGGTGGTGAATGCCGCAGCTTCCCTGGATGACGTGCACCAATCCATCCTGCGGGCGGTGAAAAGCCGCCTGCTCGGTTTCTGCGTGCCATGAGCGACGCGCCCGATCCGCGCGACAATCCCGACCTGATCGGTCATGCCGAGGCCGAGCGCGCCTTTCTCGACGCCTGGAATTCCGGCCGTCTGGCCCATGCCTGGCTGCTGAGCGGCCCCAAGGGCATCGGCAAGGCGACCCTGGCCTATCGCATCGCCCGCTTCGTGCTGAGCGGCGGCGGCGAGGGCGGGGGCGGCCTGTTCGGTGGCGGGCCGGAAAGTCTGGCGTTGCCGCCTGACCATCCGGTGTTCCGCCGCGTCTCGGCCGGGGGCCATGCCGACCTCAAGGTGGTTCAGCGCGGCTGGTCCGACGACAAGAAGACCAAGATGCGCACCGAGATCGTCATCGACGACGTGCGCGGCATCGGCGGTTTCATGGCCCTGACCCCGGCCGAGGGCGGCTGGCGGGTGGTGATCATCGACGCCGCCGACGACATGAATCGCAACGCCGCCAACGCGGTTCTGAAAGTTCTTGAAGAACCGCCGCGTAACGCCTTGATGTTGCTGCTTTCCCACAGCCCCGGACGCCTGCTGCCGACCATCCGTTCGCGCTGCCGCCGTCTGGCGCTGAAGCCGCTGGCGGAGCAGAGCGTGGTGCAATTGCTGGCGAGTAACCGCCCCGATTTGGGCGCCGAGGACGTCACCGCCCTGGCACGGCTGGGCGAGGGCAGTATCGGCAAGGCACAGGCCTTGGCGGCCGAGGGCGGCCTGGACCTCTATCGCGAGCTGATCGGCCTGCTGTCGGCGCTGCCGCGCCTGGACGTGCCCGCATTGCATGCCTTTGCCGACCGGGTGGCCCGCGCCGATGCCGATGCGGCGTGGCGCACCGTCACCGAGTTGCTGGGCTGGTGGCTGGCCCGGCTGATCCGGGCCGGTGGCCGCGAAGGACGCGGCATGAGCGAAGTGGTGCCCGGCGAAGGCGCCCTGATGGGGCGCCTGTTGTCCGCCGCCGACCTTGAACGCTGGCTTGAGGTGTGGGAAAAGGTCACCGCCCTTTTTGCCCGCACCGACGCGGTCAATCTGGACCGCAAGCAAGCCATGCTGACGGCCTTTCTGGCCATCGAGCGCTTGGCGCGAGCCTAAAAAAGTACGCGGTTGGCTCGGGTCTAGGCCCGCTGCTGCCGTAGAGTACACGTTTTCGAGGAGATGACCATGAGCGCGGCCAAGACCTTTTACGTCACCACGCCCATCTATTACGTGAACGACAAGCCGCACATCGGTCATGCCTATACCACCCTGGCCTGCGACGTCCTGGCCCGTTTCAAGCGCCTGGACGGTTTCGACGTCAAATTCCTGACCGGCACCGACGAGCACGGCCAGAAGGTCGAGAAATCGGCCGAGACCTTCGGCATGTCTCCACAGGCGCTGGCCGACATGAACTCGGGCAATTTCCGCGATCTCGCCGCCCGCATGAACACGTCCAACGACGATTTCATCCGCACCACCGAACCGCGCCACGTGGCCGCCGTGCAGGCGCTGTGGACCAAGCTGGTGGAATCGGGCGACATCTATCTGGGCCATTACGAGGGCTGGTATTCGGTCCGCGACGAAGCCTTCTATAGCGAGGACGAGCTGAAGTCCGGCCCCAACGGCAGCAAGCTGGCGCCGACCGGCGCGCCGGTGGAATGGGTCAAGGAACCCAGCTATTTCTTCCGCCTGTCGGCGTGGCAGGACCGCCTGCTGGCCTTTTACGACGCCAATCCCGATTGCATCGCGCCGCAATCGCGCCGCAACGAGGTGATCAGCTTCGTGAAGGGTGGCCTGCAAGATTTGTCGGTGTCGCGCACCAGCTTCAAATGGGGCATTCCGGTGCCGGGCGACGATGCCCACGTCATGTATGTGTGGCTGGACGCGCTGACCAACTACATCACCGCCGCGGGTTATCCCGATCTGGGCGGCGATTACGCCAAATACTGGCCCGCCGACCTGCACATGGTGGGCAAGGACATCCTGCGTTTCCACACTGTCTATTGGCCCGCCTTCCTGATGGCCGCCAATCTGCAACCGCCCAAGCGGGTGTTCGCCCATGGCTGGTGGACCAACGAGGGCCAGAAGATTTCCAAATCCGTGGGCAACGTCATCGATCCCATCCAGCTGATCGAGCGTTACGGCCTGGATCAGGTGCGCTATTTCCTGCTGCGCGAGGTGCCGTTCGGCAATGATGGTGATTACAGCCACCGCGCCATGGTTACCCGTATGAATTCCGAGTTGGCCAACGATTACGGCAATCTGGCCCAGCGCGTGCTGTCCATGATCGGCAAGAATTGCGGCAACGCCGTTCCCGAGCATGGCGAACTGAACGACGACGACCGCGAGATGCTGGACGCCGCCCACGGCCTGCTGGTCAAGGTACGCGACGCCATGGACCGCCAGATGTTCCACGAGGCGCTGGAAACCATCTGGGTGGTGATCCGCGCCGCCAACGGCTATGTGGACCGTCAGGCACCGTGGGCGCTGCGCAAGACCGACCCGGCCCGCATGGGCACGGTGTTGTGGGTGCTGGCGGAAACCATCCGTAGCCTGGCGCTGATGACCCAGCCGTTCATGCCCGATACCTCGGCCCGGCTGCTGGATTTGGTGGCGGTTCCGGCGGAAAGCCGCGACTTCACCTGCTGCGGCTCGGCCCATGCCCTGAAGCCCGGGACCGCACTGCCGGTGCCGCAGGGCGTGTTCCCACGCTTCGTGGAAGAGGAGGGGGCCGCCTGATGCTGGTGGACAGCCACTGCCATCTGGATTTTCCCGATTTCGCGGACGAATTGGACGCGGTCGTTCAGCGTGGCCGCGATCACGGGGTGGGACTGTTCCTGACCATCAACACCCACCTGACCCGTTTCGAGCGGGTGCTGGCGGTGGCTGAGCGCTTCCCCGACGTCTATTCCACCGTCGGTATCCATCCGCACGAAGCGGGCAGCGAACCCCATGCCGAGACGGAACGGCTGATCGAACTGGCCCGCCATCCCAAGGTGGTGGGATTCGGCGAGACCGGCCTGGATTATTACTATGACAAAAGCCCGCGCGACCGGCAGCGCGACTCGTTTCGCGCCCATATCGCCGCCGCCCGGGAAGTCGGGTTGCCAGTGATCGTCCATACCCGCGACGCCGACGGCGACACCATGGATATCCTGGCCGAGGAAATGGCGAAAGGCGCCTTCACCGGTCTTATCCACTGCTTCAGCTCTGGCCCTGAACTCGCTGAAAAAGCTTTGGAAATTGGGCTTTACATTTCCATATCCGGCATCGTCACCTTCAAGAAGGCCGAGGCGTTGCAGCAGACGGTGAAGACCGTTCCGCTGGACCGGCTGCTGGTGGAAACCGATTGCCCCTATCTGGCGCCGATCCCCTTCCGCGGCAAGCGCAACGAACCGGCTTATGTGGCCCACACCGCCGCCAAGGTCGCGGAGTTGCAAGGCGTGTCGTCGGCGGAACTGGCTTCGGCCACCACCGCCAATTTCCATCGGCTGTTCACCAAGGTTCCCGCATGAAGGTGACGATCCTGGGCAGCGGCGCGGCCGGAGGCGTCCCCAGCATTTCGCGGGGGTGGGGCGCCTGCGATCCCGCCAATCCCAGGAACCGCCGCCGTCGCCCCTCGATTTTGGTGGAGGAGGGCCTGGTGGAAGAGGGGAGGGCCCGTATTCTGGTGGACACCTCGCCCGATTGCCGCGAGCAATTGCTGGAGGCCGGAGTGCGCCACCTGTCGGGCGTGCTATTCACCCACGACCACGCCGACCACCTGCACGGCATCGATGATCTGCGCGAGGTCAACCGCGCCATGGCGGCGCCGCTACCCATCTTCGCCGCACCGGATACCATGGCCAGCATCCGCACCCGCTTTCCCTATGTGCTGGGCGGTGTCGAGGAAGGGCAAACCATCTACAAGCCCATGCTGGAACCGCACGAGATCACCGGCCCATTCACCATCGGCGGCGTGGAGGTCGTGCCCTACGACCAGGACCACGGCTATTGCCGGACCACCGGCTTCCGTTTCGGCGATTTTGCCTATTCCACCGACGTGGTCGACCTGCCGCCCGCATCCTTCGCCGTGCTGGAGGGAATCCGCGTCTGGGTCATCGGCTGCCTGACCTATCAGCCGCATCCAACCCACGCCCATCTGGAGCGGGTGCTGGAATGGGTCGAACGCATCGGCCCCGAGCGCGCCTACCTGACCCATATGACGCCGTCGTTGGATTACGACATCCTCCGCGGCCAGCTTCCAGCCGGGGTTGAACCGGCCTATGACGGTATGGAAATCTCCGTATAGCAGGCTAGATTGACCTCCTCTGCTTATACCGTTAGTATGTCTCCGATAAATTAGGTCGTCACGGAACGGTGTCCACATGCGCCCCAAGGCCCTGGTTGTCGAGGATAGCAGGTTCTACCTGCAACTGATCCGCAAGGGCCTGGAAGAGCGCCTGGGCTTCGAGGTCATCACCGCGCCGACCCTGGCCGGGGCCAGGGAAATCCTGGCCACCCGATCCAGCGAAATCCTGGTGGCGCTGCTGGACCTGCATCTGCCCGACGCTCCCCATGGCGAAGTGGTGGACGAGGTCGCGCGCTACAAAATCCCGTCCATCATCTTTACCGGCAGTTTCAGCGACGAAATCCGTGAATTCGTGCTGTCCCGCCACGCGGTGGACTATGTCACCAAGGACGGTCCCGGCAATCTGGACACCGTGTTCGATCTGGTGCGCCGCATCAGCCGCAACACCTCGAACCGGGTGCTGGTGGTGGACGATTCGCGGGTATCGCGGCGCCACATCAGCGATCTGCTGCAACTGCACCGCTTCACGGTGGTCGAGGCCAGTTGCGCCGATGAGGCTCTGACCGCGCTGGCGGCGGATGGCGGCATCTGCCTGGCCATCATCGATTACAACATGCCCGGCACCGACGGCGTCGAGCTGACCCGCAAGATCAGAGCCAAGCGCGGCCGCCACGATCTGGCGATCATCGGCCTGTCGGCCTATGGCAACAATGTGGTGTCGGCGCGTTTCATGAAGGCCGGAGCCAACGACTATCTGAACAAACCGTTCGTGCCCGAGGAATTCTTCTGCCGCGTCTATCACAATCTGGAACTGACCGAGCAGATTGCCTCGTTGCGGCAAACGCAAACCGACCTCAAGGCGGCATTGGACGAGGTTGCCAAGGCCAGTGACGAGAAAACCCGCTTCCTCGGCCATCTGAACCACGAAATGGGCGCACCGCTGAACGCCATCATCGGCTTTTCCGAGCTGACCCTGACCGGTACCGAGACCTTGCCGACGACCGCCGGAAGTTACCTCAAGACCATCCATGAATGCGGTCTGCATCTCAAGGATCTGGTGTCCGACGCCCTGGACATGGCGCGGATCGAGGCCGGGCATCTGGATCTCGCCGATGCCACCGTGGACCTCAGCGAATTGTGCCTGGACGTGATCGGCGTGCTGACGCCGCAGACCGAGGCCGCCGGAATCCGTGTCGAGGGCGATTTCATGCCGGGCCACCCGTTGGTCCGCGCCGATCGCCGCCGTCTGAAACAGGTCCTGCTGAACCTGATGGGCAATGCCATCAAATTCACGCCCAAGGGCGGTCACGTCCGCATCGGTGCGGGTGTGGAGGAGGGATGTCCCTATCTGATGGTCGAGGATACCGGTTGCGGCATGGCCGAAGCCGACATCGCCACCGCATTGTCGCCGTTCGGCCAGTTGGGCGACGTGGACCAGCGCGCCAAAGGCACCGGTCTCGGCCTGCCGCTCAGCAAGTCGCTGATCGAAGGCCATGACGGCGACCTGCGCGTCACCAGCACCATCGGGGTCGGAACCCGCATGACGGCATTTCTGCCGTCCGAACGGCTGATCGAAATCTAGGCCGTTTCGGTCTCGGCGCCGCCGGATTTTGCAAACTTTCACCAAAGGCAATTGTGGAAACGTTGCACGACCTGCAGCGAAATCCACAGGTGTGACCGGATGCGTTGACCCGCCGGGGCGCTCCCATCAGAATGCGCTCGGTTTGGCATCACACTAAAGACCCATAATATGCATTATGCGACAAATTGATGTGAGGAAACAAGGCGCCCTGCGCCTTCCAGCCCCTTTCCCCCATCACGTTCCGGAGACCTCGTTTGCGCCCCATCGACCATCTGCTGTCCATCATGGCCACCCTGCGCGACCCGCAGCGCGGTTGCGCCTGGGATCGTGAGCAGACATTCGCCACCATCGCGCCCTATACCGTCGAGGAAGCCTATGAAGTGGCCGACGCCATCGATCACGGCGATATGGCGGCGCTGAAGGATGAACTGGGCGACCTTCTCTTCCAGGTGGTCTTCCACGCCCAGATGGCCAGCGAGGCCCAAATTTTCGCCTTTGACGACATCGCCCGCGCCATCGCCGACAAGATGATCCGGCGCCACCCCCACGTTTTTGGTGATGCCGACATCCGTGACGCCGAAACGCAGACCGTCGCCTGGGAAGCCACCAAGGCCGATGAACGCGCCGCCAAGGGCCACGACAGCGTCTTGGACGGCGTTGCCCGTTCATTGCCGCCCATGACCCGTGCGCTGAAGTTGCAGAGCCGCGCCGCCCGCGTTGGTTTCGACTGGGCGGAACCGGCCGACGTCCTTGAGAAGATTGCCGAGGAAGTGGCTGAAATAAAATACGAAATCGAAATTGATGCGGAACATGAACGGCTTGAGGACGAGATGGGCGACGTTCTCTTTGCTTGCGTCAACCTTGCCCGAAAGCTCAAAATCGATCCCGAGATCGCGCTGAAACGCGCAAATGCCAAGTTCGACCGCCGCTTCCGCCATGTGGAAACGGAATTGCGGGCCGCCGGACGCGCCCCTGAACAGGCCTCGCTGGAGGAGATGGAAGCGTTGTGGGTCGATGCCAAGCTGAAGGAACGCAAGGGGCAATGAGCACCATGAGCCGGGCTTTCATGGCAAAGGTGGCGGCGGTCATCGCCCTCACCTTCGCGCTGTCCTCCTGCTATATCCCTGACAACTTCCATTCCGAGCTGCGGCTGTCGCGCTACGGCGATTGGGCGTTGACCTTTGACGGCGATCTGATTTACGCGCCGATCCTGCACGATTACGCCGATGGCAAGATCACGGCGGAGAACGAGGAAGAGCGGAACAACAACATCTACAAGGACTTGGTGCGCGATCCTGCCATCAAGACCATGACCCGCGTCGGCAAGGGCCGCTTCAACATCAAGTACGAGCGCATGGGCCGTCTGGGCAAGGTCCAGCTTTCGGCATTGCTGCGCCGCGATGCCCGCATGCTGGCGCTGAAATCCCAGGAAGACGGCACCATCATCATCGCCGGTAACGGTGTGAAATCCAGCGACGCCCAGCGCATGGCCGAGCTGGGCATCACCATGCGCGGCGAATTCCGCATCACCACCGACGGCAACGTGGTGCGGCACAATGCCACCGAGGTGCGTCAGTTCGGGACCTACAAGGTCTATATCTGGAAGATCGAGAACGCCTTCTCGCCGCCGCCCAATCTGGTGATGCTGCGCGACAACGACCCTCAACGCCCCCTTTAGGAGTTTCCCGATGACCGACTGGACCCAGCGCACGGTGCTGATCACCGGCGCCACCGCCGGATTCGGCACCGCCATTGCCCGCCGCTACGCCGCCCTGGGCGCCCGCCTGATCCTCAGCGGCCGCCGCGCCGACCGTCTGGAGGAATTGAAGGCCGAACTGGGCGTGCCCTGCCACAGCCTGGTGCTGGATGTGCGCGACCGCGAGGCCATCTTCGCCGCCATCCACTCCCTGCCCGCCGATTTCGCCGAAATCGACGTTCTGGTGAACAATGCCGGTCTGGCCCTGGGCCTCAACCCGGCCCACCAGACCAACATCGAGGATTGGGAGACCATGGTCGACACCAACCTCAAGGGCCTGATGGCCATGACCCGCGCGGTGCTGCCCGGCATGGTCGCGCGCAATCGCGGCCATGTTGTCAACATCTCGTCCACCGCCGGGACCTACCCTTATCCCGGCTCGACCATCTACGGCGCCACCAAGGCCGCCGTGTCCATGTTTTCGCTGAACCTGCTGTCCGATCTGGTGAAGACCAAAATCCGCGTCACCAACATCGAGCCGGGCCTGTGCGGTGGCTCGGAATTCTCGGTGGTGCGCTTCAAGGGCAATGCCGACGAGGCCGCCAAGGTCTATGCCGGAACCGAGCCGCTGTTGCCGGAAGATGTAGCCGAAGCAGTGCTTTGGGCGACGATGTCGCCACCGCATGTGAACATCAACCGCATCGAGATGATGCCCACCTGTCAGGCTCCGGCCGGTCTGGCCGTGCATCGGGACCTGTGATACCAACCGGCCAATGAATTGACCGGTTGTATTGTCCCTCGCCGGGCGCGGCCATCCGGCCGCTTGGCCGCCGCCTCAATGGCGGCAGGATACCGACCAGCACGTCAAATCAAAGGTCGGCCGGTATGAGAAAAAAGGCGGGGCAAACAGCCCCGCCTTTTTCCTAATCGATCAGCGGCGCCAGTTGCCGCCAGCTTTCCTCGCCGGGGGCCAACAGTAATTGTCCCTCGGCGTGCAGCACCGGGGTATAGGGCGTACCGTCCATCATGGCACCATAGCCGCCCGCCTCGGCGTGGATCAGCACACCGGCCACATGGTCCCACGGCATCAGCTTTTTGAAATGGGCGAAGTGCAGCTTGCCTGTGACCAGATCAAGATAGTCATGGGCAGCACTGCCGCGCCGGGCCACATGCAACACATGGTCGGCGACGCGGCCGCGCTTCTTGACCGATCCGGCCATCTGGACCAGCGCCACTTCCTCGGACACCCGCAGGCGGGTATCGCCGCGCCATGCCCCCTGCCCCAATTTCGCATGGATGGTGCGGTTGGGAACCGGGTCGTGAATCCAGCCCGCTTGCGTGACGCCGTCGATCACCAGGGCGACCACCACGGCGAAGCGCGGGTTGTTGTTGGCGAAATTGGCGGTGCCGTCCACCGGGTCGATGACCCAGACCACGCCAGGGCGTTCCAGGGCGGTCATCAGCTCGGGGACGTTCTCGACCCCTTCCTCGCCGACCACCGCGCCCGGCAACAGTTCGCACAGGCGGCGCGACAACACCTTTTCCGCCTCGATATCCGCCTCGGTGACCAACTGGTTCGGCTTCTTCTCGCGGACCTGCAACGCCTGCAAATTCTTGAAGCGCGGCAGAATTTCGGCCTCGGCGGCTTCGCGGATGATGCGGATCACCTGTTGCGAATCGACGGCGGTCACGGGCGCTTCCCCTCTGCCTGACGTTGCTGGAAGCGCTGGGCGTCGATGGGATCGAGACGCACGCGCATATGGGCATGAATATCGTCGTCGCGGCGTTCCACCACCTCGCCATGGCGGTACAGCCAGGCCAGGGTGGCGCCGTCATGGAACGGTACCTGAACGTCCAGAGTTTCCCGCCCCTGCGACAGTAGGCGGTCGAAGCAGGCCAGCAAATCGTCCACGCCGACGCCGGTCATGGCCGACACCGGAATGGCGTTGTCGCGGCGACTGGCCTGATTGGCCAGCTCGACGCGGCCGGTTTCGTCCATCAGGTCGATCTTGTTCAGGGCCTCGACCAGTCCGCGATCCACCATCTCGCCCAGGCCCAGATCCTTGAGCACCAGTTCCACGTCGGTGGCCTGGGCCTCGGCATCGGGGTGCGAGACGTCGCGCACATGCACCACCACGTCGGCCTCCAGCACTTCCTCCAGCGTGGCGCGGAAGGCGGCGACCAGTTCGTGCGGCAGGTCGGAGACGAAGCCCACGGTATCGGACAGGATGACATCGCGGCCCGACGGCAGTTTGAGGCCGCGCATGGTCGGGTCCAGCGTGGCGAACAGCATATCCTTGGCCAGCACCTCGGCGCGGGTCAGGCGGTTGAACAGCGTGGACTTGCCTGCGTTGGTGTAGCCGACCAGGGCGACGATGGGATAAGGAATCTTGCGCCGGGCGCTGCGGTGCAGTTCGCGGGTGCGCTTGACCTCTTCCAGCTCGCGCTTCAGCTTGACGATGCGGTCGCCGATCATGCGGCGATCAGCCTCGATCTGGGTTTCGCCGGGGCCGCCCATGAAACCGAAGCCGCCGCGCTGGCGTTCCAGGTGGGTCCATGACCGCACCAGACGCGAGCGCTGGTAATTGAGCGCCGCCAGCTCCACCTGGAGCGTACCCTCGCGGGTGCGGGCGCGTTCACCGAAGATTTCCAGGATCAGGCCGGTGCGGTCGATGACCTTGCACGACCACGCCTTTTCCAGATTGCGCTGCTGGACCGGCGACAGATGGCCGTCCACCACCGCCAGATCGATCTCGGTTTCCTTGATCAATTCGGCCAGACGCTCGACGGCGCCCTTGCCGATCAGCGTCGCCGGGCGGCGCTTGGCCACCGGCACCAGCTCGGCCGCGACCACGTCCAGGTCGATGGCCTGGGCCAGACCGACCGCTTCCTCCAGCCGCGACTCAGGCAGCCGAATGCCACCCTCCACCGCCTTCAAAGCGGGGTGGACGACGATCGCGCGCTGGCGGGAGGAACCGGTGGCTTCGGTCTGTCCGCTGGACACTTATTCTTCGCCGCCTTCCTTGGCCGACGGCTCGAACAGCTGGATCGGGGACGACGGCATGACCGTCGAGATGGCGTGCTTGTACACCAGCTGGGTATGACCGTCCCGGCGCAGCAGCACGGAGAAATTGTCGAACCAGGTCACGATGCCCTGCAACTTGACGCCGTTGACCAGGAAGATGGTGACGGGCGTCTTGTTCTTGCGGATGTTGTTGAGAAAAACATCCTGCACGTTCTGCGACTTTTCTGCGGACATGATGGTAATCCGTTCTTATTGCCCGAAGGACATTGTTATGATCGGCATAGGGAAGAGCCTCGCCAGAGCCACCTTCGTTACCATCAAATCGTGGACATGGGAACCGCTAGTTCGCGAACGAGAGCGGTCATTGCTGCACAATTTTCAAGGTGGTAGGTGGGCGGGTGGGAAATGAACTCACCCGGTCGGGGAGGTTCTGGACGCACAAGAACCGGCACGCAGCCGGAATTGACCGCGCATTGCAAATCCACATGGGAATCGCCCGCGAACCACACCTCGCCACCCGGCGTGATGCCGCTGCCGTTGAGCGCCAGATGGACCGGCGCCGGGGCAGGCTTGTCGGCCTCGGCGTCGTTGGCGCCGATCAGGGCGCCGAACAGGCCGGTCCAGCCCAGAACCTCGGCTTCCTTGCGCAGGAAGGTGCCGCGCTTGTTGCTGACCACGGCGATATGAATGCCATGCGCACGTAACGCGGCCAGCAATTCCGGGGCGCCGGGCAGCGGCTTCAGGTGCGACAGGTGAATGGATTCGAAGCTGCGGGTAAAGACATCCCGCGCCTCGGTCCAGCGGTCACCGAACATCTGCGGGAAGGAATCGCGCATGGAGGCGGCGACGTTGGTCTGGGTCTGCTCCATATCCCATTCCGCCATGCCGAAATGGCGAAAGGTCATGTTGTAGGATTCTTGGATGCACACCCAGGAATCCACCAGGGTGTTGTCCCAATCGAAGACGATGGCGCGCGGCAACTGGCTCACGGGCGACGAAGCTCCTGATAGAGGGCACGGAGGTGCTGGGTGATGGCGCCGGGGCGCCCCTCGCCCACCTTGTGGCCGTCGATGCGGGTGACCGGCAGCACGGTGATGGTGGTGCCGGTGACGAAGGCCTCGCGCGCGGCCAGTGCCTCGGCCAAGGTGAAGGGCCGTTCACCCACCTCCACCCCGGCCTTGCGCGCCAGGTCCAGCACGTTGGCACGGGTCACGCCCGCCAGGACAGAACCATCGTCGGGATGGGTCAGCAGGGCGCCATCGGGCGCGACGATGAAGGCATTGGCCGAGGTCGCCTCGGTAACGAAGCCCTGGCCGTTCACCAGCCACGCCTCGCCCGCCCCCGCTTCCTTGGCCGATTGACGGGCCAGCAGGTTCGGCAACAAGCCGACGGTCTTGATGTCGGGACGGCCCCAGCGCTGGTCCGGGCGGGTGACCACGGCGATACCGTTCTCGACCGCGTCAACACTTGGCCCCTTGGCGGTCCAGGCGCCAATGACCAGGGTCGGCGGCGTGTCGGCGGGAAAAGCATGGTTGCGCGGCGCGGTGCCGCGCGAAATCTGAATATAGACTACGCCCTGGCGCACCCGGTTCAGCCCGGCCACCCGCGCGGCGATCATGGGCAGAACACGGCGGCCGACCGGCCATGCCATAGCGAGCGCCCCCAGCGACCGTTCCAGCCGGTCCAGATGCTGCTCCACATGCCACAGGCGGCCCTGGGCCACCGGCAACACCTCGTAGACCGAATCGGCGAACTGGAAGCCACGATCCTCGACGTGGATTGCGGCTTCGGCGTGCAGTTGGTACTGCCCGTTGACGTAGGTGATGCGCGCCACTTCAGAAATACTCCAGCCGCACCGAGAACATCTTTTCCACCTTTTTCACCGCGTCGGCCGAGGCGAACAGGATGACGCGGTCGCCCGCCCGCACCACGGTGTTGCCACGCGGGCTGATGACGGCGCCGTCGCGCACCACTGCGCCCAGCAGCACACCGACCGGCAGCTTGACCTCGCGCAGCGGCTTGCCCACCAGGCTGGAGGTTTCCAGGGCGTCGGCCTCGATCAACTCGCCAAAGCCTTCATGCAGCGAGTGCACCGCGTGGATGCGGCCGCGCCGGACGTGTTGCAGGATGTTGGACACGGTGATGGTGCGCGGGTTGATGACCACGTCGATGCCCAGCGGCCCGACCAGCGCCTTGTAGCTGGCCTTGTTGATCAGGGTGATGGCGCGCCGCGCGCCGCTGCGCTTGGCCAGCAAGCCCGCCAGGATGTTGGTTTCATCGTCATTGGTGACGCAGACCACGGTTTCTGCCACCGCCACCCCGGCCTCGGTCAGCACGTCCGGGTCCAGCACGTCGCCGTTCAGCACCACCGAATGGTTCAGGGTCTTGGCGACGTATTCCGCCCGTTCCTTGTCCTGCTCGATGACCTTGACGCTGACGTTGGGGCTTTCCGCCTCGATCTGCTGGGCCAGGAACAGGCCGATATTGCCGCCGCCGAACACCACGATGCGGCGCGCCACCTGATCCTCGCGGCCAAAGGCCGACAGGGCGCGCTCCACATGCTGGGTATCGACCACGAAATAGACCTCGTCGCCCTCCAGCATCTGATCCTCGGCGGTCGGCACGATGGGCTTGCCGTCACGCACGATGCCGATGACCACGATGTTCAGATCGGGGAACAACACCGTCAACTGGCGCATGGGGGTGTTGATCAGCGGCGTGTCGGGGCAGCAGCGCACGCCGATCAGCCGCACCTTGTCGCCCGCCAGCGGAATGACGTCGATGGCGCCCGGCACCTGCAGGCGGCGGGAAATGGCCCGTGCCACCTCGATCTCGGGGCTGATGATGACGTCGATGGGCAGATGCTCGCGCGAGAACAGGGTCGACCACATGGGCTGAAGATAGGCCTGCGAGCGGATGCGGGCGATCTTGGTCGGCACCTCGAACAGCGAATGCGCCACCTGACAGGCCACCATGTTGACCTCGTCAGCATGGGTGACGGCGATGATCATGTCGGCATCGGCGGCGCCCGCCTGCTCCAGCACCGACGGCTGCGAGGCATGGCCCAGCACCGCCTGGACGTCCAGGGTGTCGGTGATCTTGCGGATCAGCTCGGGCCGCTGGTCGATGACAGTGACGTCGTTGTTCTCGCTGGCGAGATAATGGGCGATGTTGAAGCCGACCTGACCGGCTCCGCACACGATGACCTTCATGCCCGTTCCCTTTCGGCGGTGTTAGCCGCGGCCTTTTTCGTCGGTATTGACGCCCAGCAGCTTGAGCTTGCGATGCAGGGCCGAACGCTCCATGCCGACGAAGGCGGCGGTGCGCGAGATGTTTCCGGCGAAGCGGTTGACCTGAGCCAGCAGATATTCACGCTCGAACAGCTCGCGCGCTTCGCGCAGCGGCAGGGTCATGATCTCGCTGGACTTCTCCCAACGCAACACCGCCGGGGTGATGGCGCTGATCTCGCCGGGCAGCATGTCGGCCCGCACCGGCTCGGACGCGTCGCCCGGCGCCATGATCAGCACCCAATCGATGACGTTGCGCAACTGGCGCACATTGCCCGGCCAGTCATAGGCCTGCAACGCCGCCAGGGCGTCTTCGCCCAACTGGCGTGGCTGGGTTCCGGCGGCCTGGGCGGCCAATTGCATGAAATGGCGGGCCAGCGCCGGGATGTCTTCCTTGCGGTCGCGCAACGACGGCACCCGGAACGGCACCACGTTCAGGCGGTAATACAGATCCTCGCGCAGACGCCCCGCCGCCATCTCGGACTGAACGTCGCGGTTGGTGGTGGCGATGACGCGCACATCCACCTCGACCCGCTGGCTGCCGCCGACCCGTTCAAAGGTCTGGTCCTGGAGGACGCGGACGATCTTGCCCTGGGTTTCCAGCGGCATGTCGGCCACTTCGTCCAGCAGCAAGGTGCCGCCATGGGCCAGTTCGAAGGTGCCGATCTTGCGCGGCGCGTCCGGGGCTTCGCCGTGCTCGGTGCCGAACAGCTCGACCTCCATGCGGTCGGGATGCATGGCGGCGCAGTTCAGCACCACGAACGGCCCTTCGGACCGGCGCGAGCGGTTATGGATGATACGGGCCACCACTTCCTTGCCGGACCCGGCGGGGCCGGTGATCAGCACGCGGGAATTGGTGGGCGAAACCTTGTCCAAGGCCTGGCGCACCTGCTGCACGAACGGTGAATTTCCCACCAGTTCAGTAACCGGCGCGGCGGAACCGGCGCGCAGGCGCAGTTCCTTGTTCTCGCGGCGCAGGGTGGCGGCCTCGATGGCGCGCTCGACGATGATCAGCAGGCGGTCGGTCTGGAACGGCTTTTCAATGAAATCGTAGGCGCCGATCTTGATGGCCTCGACCGCAGTCTCGATGTTGCCGTGGCCGGAAATCATCACCACCGGCACATCGGGGTGATCGCGCTTGACCTCTGTCAGGATGCCCAGGCCGTCCAGGGACGAGCCCTGCAGCCAGATGTCCTGGATGATCAGGTTGGGACGGCGGGCGCGCACGGCCTCAAGCGCCGCATCGGAATTGGCGGCCTCGCGGGTCGAATAGCCTTCGTCTTCAAGAATGCCGGCGATGAGCGCGCGGATATCGGCCTCGTCGTCGACGATCAGAATGTCATGCGCCATGAATTGCCGTCTGGTCAGTGGACGCGGCGGATTCAGCCGCAGGGTCGGAGTTGCGGAAGATCAGGGCAACTCGGGCACCGCCGCCGGGAGCGTCCTCCAGGGTGAGATCACCCCCATGGTCTTCCATGATTTTCTTGACGATGGCAAGACCTAATCCCGTGCCCTTGGCCCGCGTGGTCATGTAGGGCTCGGTCAGGCGGTCGCGGTTCTCGGCGGGCAAGCCCTTACCGTTGTCGGTCACCGCCACCACCCAGGCTCCGCCCTCCTCGCTCAGGCTCAACTGGATACGGCCGGGCGGCAAATCGCCGCCTTCGCGGCCATGAATGGCCTCGACCGCATTCTTCAGCAGGTTGGTCAGGGCCTGCCCGACCAGACGGCCATCGCAGAACAGCGGCACCTTGCCCGGCGGCACCGAGGCCTCGAAGGTCACATCGGGATAGCCGGTACGCTGCAGGAACACCGCATGGCGGCACAGTTCGGCCAGATCGTCGGGCTTCATCTGCGGCGCGGGCATACGGGCGAAGGACGAGAATTCATCCACCATGCGGCCGATGTCCCCCACCTGCCGCACGATGGTCTCGATCAGCTTGGTATATGTCTCAGGGTCGCTTTGTATCTCCTTGAGATACTTGCGTTTCAGACGTTCCGCAGACAACTGGATCGGGGTCAGCGGGTTCTTGATCTCGTGGGCGATGCGCCGCGCCACATCGGCCCAGGCAGCCTTGCGTTGGGCCGAGACCAGCTCGGTGATGTCGTCGAACGTCGCCACGTAACCGATTGTTTCGCCCGCCAATTGCTCGGCGGCGATGCGCAGCAGCAGGGTGCGCGAACGGCCATCACGGCTCAGCTTCACTTCCTGTTGCACCAGCCGGTCGGGACGGCGGCGGCATTCCTCCAGGCCTTCGGCCAGTTCCGGCGCCACCTCGGCCAAAGGACGGCCAACCACCTGTTCCGGGTCCAGGCCCAGCATGTCGCAGGCGGAACGGTTGGGCAGATGCACCAACCCGTCACAATCCAGACCCATGACACCGGCGGACACGCCCGATAGCACGGTTTCGGTGAAGCGCGAGCGCTCGTCCAATTCGCGGTTGGCGTCCACCAGGTCGCGGCGCTGCGCCTCAAGCTGGCCAGTCATGCGGTTGAAGGCGCGCGACAGGGTGCCGATCTCGTCGGCGGCATCCTCGGCGACACGGGCGTGCAGATCGCCCGAGCGGATACGCTCGGCGGCATCGATCAGCTTGGCGATGGGATTGGCCAGCGACCGTGCCATGGTCAGGCCCACCCACACGGCGGCCATCAACAGCAACAGCGCGATGACGGCGAATACCAGAGAGAAAGCACGCTCCAGGCCGGCGCGCTTACCCTCCAGCTTTTCGTATTCCGCCACCGCCGCCGACGTCTGCTCCATATGGCCGATCACCTTGGGGTCGACGAAGCGGCCGACGTATAGGTATGTTTCGCCATAGAAATTCTGCAATTGCACCAGGGCGCGGACGCGGTCATCGTCATCGCTGGTCAGCACCGCCACTTCGCCGGAACGGGCCTTCTCATAGGCCCAATAGGGAATCTGTTCGACCCCGGATTCGATGGAGAACGCCAGCCCCGAGCGGGCCAGCACCCTGCCCTGTCCGTCGAACACAATGGCCTCGCTCAGGCCGCGGATGGCCGCCTGTCCGCCGATGAACACAGAAAAACGCTGGGTAGAGCGGGCCAGTTCCGGCCCTTCGCGGTTGATGTCGTTGGCCATGGCCAGGGCATCGCCGCCGATGATCTGCTGGTGTTCTTCAAGATAGGCCTTGGCCACCTGCAAGGACGCCTGCAAGGCGGTGCGCACCCGGTCCGAAAACCAGCCCTCGACGCCGTAGCGGAAGAACACGGTCGAGCCGACCGACATCAGGATGGCGGGCGTCACCGCCACCAGGGCGAACAGCACCACGAAACGCAGATGCAGCTTGGACCCGGCGCTGCCGCGTCGTCCGGCCCGCCACAGGGCGACGATACGGATCGCCACCACCGCGCCCAGCGCCAGCATCAGGCCGACATCCAGGCCCAGCAGCGACATCACCGTGCGCGGGTTGGGGCCGACCGGCCCTGACACCGTCATAGCCATGAAGGTGGCGAGAACCGACGGAATCACCGCCAGCGTCAGGAACAGGGCCAGCTTGCGGGCAAGGCCCACCTTGCGCGCCCACACCATCAGGCGCGGGACCAGACGGCGGCGGTCGCTGGCCATGGCGTTACTTCAGACCGCCCCGGGCGACCGGCACGTCGAGATCGCGGATCTTCTTGCGCAGGGTGTTGCGGTTGAGTCCCAAAATCTGCGCAGCCTTGATCTGGTTGCCCCGGGTGGCCTCCAGCGCCAGCGAGATCAGCGGCCGTTCCACCTCGCGCAGGACGCGGTCATAGACGCCGGGCGGCGGCAGATTGTCGCCGTGGCTGTTGAAATACTCGCGCAGGTGACGCTCGACGGTGGCGGACAGCCCCTCGCCTTCGCTGGCGCCCATGCTGTCCACGGCGGGCATGCCGCCCGCCAGTTCGGCCTCGATCACGTCGATGCCGATGACTTCCTGGGAATACAGCGCCGCCAGACGGCGTACCAGATTTTCCAGCTCGCGTACGTTGCCCGGCCAGCGGTGCCGCTTCAAGCGATCCATGGCCTGGGCGTCGATGGTCTTGGAAGGCAGGCCTTCCTGGGCGGCAAGGCCCAGGAAGTGGCGCACCAGTTCCGGGATGTCCTCGGCCCTCTCACGCAGCGGCGGCAGGCGGATCGGCACCACGTTCAGGCGGTAGAACAGATCCTCGCGGAACAGGCCCTGGCGGATCAGTTGGGTCAGGTCGCGGTGCGTGGCGGCGACGATGCGGACATTGGCGCGGATCGGGGTGCGGCCGCCGACCGTGGTGTACTCGCCCTCTTGCAGCACGCGCAGCAGACGGGTCTGGGCCTCGGGCGGCATGTCGCCGATCTCGTCCAGGAACAGGGTGCCGCCCTCGGCCTGCTCGAAGCGGCCTGCCGCGCGCTGGGTAGCGCCGGTGAAGGCACCCTTTTCGTGGCCGAACAGCTCGCTTTCGATCAGCTCGCGCGGGATAGCGGCCATGTTGATGGCAACGAACGGACCGTTGCGGCGCTTGCCGTAATTATGCAGGGCGCGGGCCACCAGTTCCTTGCCGGTGCCCGATTCACCGGTGATCATCACCGTCAGATCAGTGCCCATCAGGCGGGCCAGGGTGCGGTAGATTTCCTGCATGGCCGGGGAACGGCCGATCAGCGGCAGCTTTTCGTCCTCGTCCTGGTCGGCGCCGCCATCGGAGGGATGGTTGCGCGGCGTCGACAGGGCGCGGTTGACCACCGCCACCAATTCCTTGAGGTCGAACGGCTTGGGCAGGTATTCGAAGGCGCCGCGCTGGGTGGCCTTGACCGCCGTCAGCAGGGTGTTCTGCGCGCTCATCACGATGATGCGCATGTCGGGGCGGATCTTCTTGATGCGCGGCAGCAGGTCGAGGCCGCTTTCGTCGGGCATCACCACGTCGGTGATGACCAGATCGCCCTCGCCCTCAGACACCCAGCGCCACAGGGTCGAGGCGTTGCCGGTGGTGCGCACTTCATATCCGGCGCGGCCCAGGGCCTGGGCCAGTACGGTACGGATGCCGCGGTCGTCATCGGCGACCAGAATGGTGGAAGTGGTGTTCATCGCCTAAAACTCATCCCCCTCTTGCACCATCGGCAACATCACCCGAAAGATGGTGCGGCGCGGCATGCTGTCGAATTCCACGATCCCGCCATGGTCGCCAACGATCTTCGCCACCAGCGCCAGACCCAGGCCGGTGCCCGAGGCCTTGGTGGTGACGAACGCATCGAACAGATGCTGGCGCAGATCCTCGGGAATACCCGGACCGTTATCCTGAATGCTGACCACCAGCGGCAGATGGCGGCGGGTCTCGGACCCGGCAACCGCCAGACGCACGCCATGCTGGTAGGCGGTGGAAATGATGATCTCGCCACCGTCCTGTGGCACAGCCTCGGCGGCGTTCTTGACCAGATTCAGGAAGACCTGGATCAACTGGTCGCGGTTGCCGAACACCGGCGGCAGCGACGGGTCGTAATTCTCGACGATGCGCACGTTGCGGCCAAAGCCGTTCTCGGCCAGACGGCGCACGTGCTCCAGCACCTGATGGATGTTGATGGGCGCGCGGTCCACCGGCGGCTTGTCCGAGAACACTTCCATGCGGTCCACCAGGGCGACGATGCGGTCGGCCTCGTCGACGATCAGGCGGGTCAGCACGCGGTCATCCTCGCTGACGCCGGTTTCCAGCAACTGGGCGGCACCACGGATGCCCGACAGCGGATTCTTGACCTCATGCGCCAGCATGGCGGCCATGGCGGTGACCGAACGGGCGGCGTTACGGCTGGCCAGCGAGCCGCCGATCTTCAGCGCGATGCTTTGTTCGTGCAGCGACAGCACCACAAAGCCGGGCGTCTCGGCGATGGGCGCCGCCTGGGCTGTGACGGTCCGATGGCCAGTGCGCGGGGTGTCCAGGCTGATGCCGTATTCCGACACCACCAGGGCGTTGTCACGGGCCTGGGCGATCAACGACATGACCGGGGAATCGGCCGGCAGCAGATCGGTGATGATGCGGCCGCACAGATAGCTGGCGCCGGACTGGAACAGCTGTTCCGCCGAGCCATTGACATACTGGATGATGTTGTCGCCATCGACGGCAATCACCGAAGACGCCAGCGCGCCGAGAACGACGGAGGAATCCATGGTATTACCGGTGGTGCGGGGGCGGAACATGGCTGTGGCCTTGCCCATCACGCGGCAGCCTTTTCCAAAAGGGGAAGATAGAAATCCAGGATGGCCTGACGCACCAGATCGGAATCATGCATCTGGTTGACCTTGGCGCGGAACTCGGTCGAACCGCGCAGGCCCTTGGAATACCAGGCCACATGCTTGCGGGCCATGCGCACGCCGGTCTCGCGGCCGTAATGGCTGAGCATGGCATCGAAATGTTCCAGCACGATGGCCATCTGCTCGGACAAATCCGGGTCGGGGCGGCGTTCGCCGGTGGTGAGATAATGGGCCACCTGTCCGGGGAACCACGGGCGGCCATAGGAGCCGCGCCCGATCATCACGCCATCGGCACCCGATTGCTCCAGGGCGCGCACGGCATCGTCCACCGTCTCGATGTCGCCGTTGACGATAACCGGTACGGACACCGCCTCCTTGACCTGACGGACGAATTCCCAATCGGCGGTGCCGGTATAGAATTGCTGGCGGGTGCGGCCATGGATGGTCACCATCCTGATGCCGCTTTCCTGGGCGATGCGGGCCAGACGCGGCGCGTTCAGGGAATTATGGTCCCAGCCCATGCGGCATTTCAGGGTGACCGGAATGTTCACCGCCTTGACGGTGGCCTCCATCAGACGGCCCGCCAGGATTTCATCCTTCATCAGGGCCGATCCCGCCTCGCCCTTGACCGCCACCTTCTTGACCGGGCAGCCCATGTTGATGTCGATCAGCGCGGCGCCGCGATCGGCGTTCATGCGTGCCGCCTCGGCCATGACTTCGGGCTCGCATCCGGCCAATTGCACGGAAATGGGCTGTTCCACGTCGGTGTGGGCGATCATTTGCATGGTCTGGCGGGTCTCGCGGATCATCGCCTGACTGGCGATCATCTCGGACACCACCAGTCCCGCGCCCATGCGCTTGACCAGACGGCGGAACGGCATGTCCGTCACGCCCGACATGGGCGCAAGGATCACGGGATTGTCGAGGGCGACATCGCCCACGGTGAAGGGCTGGCGGAAACGTGTCTGCATAAGTGCGTATTTATTATGCAGAGCGTGCCCAGCGCAACGGCAAAAGCCATCGGGCGCTGAGTAATTTTGCAGCAAGTGCCTAAAGAAGCACTTGCGTCACGAATTTGACGCCGGGAAAGGCCAAGGTCAGCAACAAATAGGCGATCATCACCACCCGCGCGGCGACGCGGCCACGCACGCCGCACACCCGATGCCCCAGCAACAAAGCACTGATCAGAGCGAAAACCACCAGCGACAGCAGGGTCTTGTGATCCAGCTTCCACAGGTTTCCGGTCTCGAAATACTGGGTGGCGAGGCCGGTGGCAATGCCGAGACCCAGAATGATCTCGCCCGCCAGCAGCAGACGCCCGGACAGCCGTTCGGAATCCGCCACTGACGGCAACATGCGAGTCAGGCGCGTCGGCTGCTTGCGCTTCAGCGCCCGCTCTTGCAGGAACACCGCCAGCGACGCCACCGCCGCCAGGGTCAGCAAGGCATAGGTCAGCACCGAAACGAGAATATGCAGGTCGATCCAAATGGCCGGGGCACCGCCCGTCATGGGACGGGGTTCGCCGCGCACCACCGAGGCGACAAGGCCGACCGCCGCCAGATAAGGCATCAGCAACGGCCCCAGCCGCCACGAGGAACCGGTGGTGGCCGACAACCCCGCGAACAGGGTCGTCGTGGCGGCGACGCTGACCCACAGCGCGGTACCCAAATCGGTCTGCCAGGCCCCCGACACCAGGGCCAGGGAAAATCCGGCGGTGGCGACCACTGCGGCCCCGACCACCGCCCAGAACGGCGCATCGCGGCGGGCGCCGCTGCGCAACGGGACGAGCGCGGCCGGAATCAGGGCCACCAGGGCGAAGGCGTTGAGAAGAATGGGCGTGGACATGGGCGCGACTATACCACCGTTTGCGTAACGGAAAAGGCCAAGGCTGCATCCCCTTGCTCTTGGCGGCGGACGCCTGGACGTTTAGGCTGCGGCCCGGTTCGAGGAAGGAGCGTGAAGATGGCGAAAGTGGTGGCCCTGGTGGTGGCGGCGGGACGTGGCCGGCGGTTCGGCGGCGATCTGCCGAAACAATACCATGATCTGGCCGGTCGGCCGGTGCTGCGCCACACCTTGGCCCAATTGGCGGTGAACCCGCAGATCGACGCGGTGCGCGCCGTCATTCACCCCGACGACCTTGATCTTTACCGCGAGGCCGCCGCCGGTCTGGGGCTGCTGGAGCCGGTGTTTGGCGGCGCCACCCGTCAGGATTCGGTGCGGCTGGGCCTGGAAAGCCTGAGCGGGCTGGGCTGCGAGCGGGTGCTGATCCATGACGGCGCCCGCCCCTTCATCGATGCCGGAACCATCGGCCGCGTCCTTGCCGCCCTGGACAGCCATCCCGGCGCCATTCCGGCGGTGGCGGTGGCCGACACCCTGAAGCGTGGTAGCGGCGGCTTGGTCGGCGCCACCGTCGAACGGGCCAATCTGTGGCGGGCGCAGACCCCACAGGGCTTCCGTTTCGCCGACATCCTGACCGCCCATGCCGCCGTCAAGGGCGAGGAACTGACCGATGACGCCGCCGTGGCCGAGCGCGCCGGGTTGGCCGTGGCCTTGGTTCAAGGGACCGAGGATAATTACAAGATCACCACCGCCGCCGATCTGGAGCGGGCGCGCCGCACCCTGGGCGGCCCCGGCGAGACCCGCATGGCCACCGGCTACGATGTTCATCGTTTCGCGCCGGGAACAGGGGTTTGGCTGGGCGGCGTGCTGATCCCTCACGATTTCGGGCTGGAGGGCCATTCCGACGCCGACGCTGCCCTGCATGCCGCCACCGACGCCATCCTGGGCGCCATTTCCGCCGCTGATATCGGCCGTCATTTCCCGCCGACCGATCCCCGCTGGAAGGGCGCGTCCTCGGACCGCTTCCTGGCCCATGCCGCCTCGCTGGTGGCGGGCTTGGGCGGGCGTATCCTGCATCTGGACATCACGGTGATCTGCGAACGCCCCAAAATCGGCCCCCATCGTGCCGCCATGCAGGCGCGGGTGGCGGAAATCCTGGGGCTGCGCCAGGACCGCGTCAGCATCAAGGCCACCACCACCGAGGGGCTGGGCTTCACCGGCCGCCGCGAAGGCATCGCCGCCCAGGCGGCGGCGACGGTGTGGCTGCCAGGTTACTGAGTCTCAGCGGTGATCCAGGTCAGAAAGGCCGGATTGCCGCCATCGATGGGCAAGGCCACCACGCAGGGACAGTCATAGGGATGGGCGGCACACAGGCGTTCGGTCAGCGCAGCCACCAGATCGGTGCGGGTCTTTAGCACCAGCGCCACCTCGCCATCCTCGTTCAGCTTGCCGTCCCACCAATAGATCGAGGTGATCGGCCCCAACACGTTGGCGCAGGCAGCCAGCCGCTCCGATACCGCCAGCCGCGCCAGGGCCAGGGCGGTGTCGTGATCGGGGGCCGTTACATAGATCAGCCGCTGTTCATCAGCCATTTTTATCCTCCGTTCGATGCTTCGGCGTGATGATTCCCGGCGCTAGCAACTACCTTGGAAGATGCATGGATGCGATCAAGAACCTGCTCCAGGGCATCCGCCCCCTCCATCACCCCGCATGGGAAGGCAACCTGCTGATCCGGCAATGAAAACAACTTTTGAAGTTGTTCCTTCAGACCACCCTCCAGCAGGTCCTGCGGCTGCACAGCCAGGCACTTCGTGTGCCGGGACAGCCAGCGTTCGATGGGCGGTGCCTCGGGCCAATCCGGCCGGGCTTCGTACAGGACCGGGATACCGGCCACTCCCGCCTCGCTGAAAGTCCCGTACCCGGTCTTGCCAACCACCACATCCACCGACATGAACAGATCGGCAAAGGACTGGCCTGCGGCCTGCCAAACCGCCATATCGGGACGGACCGGCGTATCCAGCAGGCTGCTGAACCAGAACCAGCCCTCCACGCCTTGCCACCGGTCCAAGGGTAAACGGTGGTCCATGCCACCAAAGGCGATCAGTCCCAAGCGGGTGTCCGGCGGCAACCCCAATCTTTCCAGGATATCCCGGCGCCGATTGCGGCCAAGCCGAACCACCGGTCCGATATCGCGCAGGCGCGGCAACGTCATGGGTTGGGCGGGTGTGGGCCGCAGGAAGAATTCGGCCGCGCCGTAGGCGACCCGCATTTCCGTCCGCAGGGCATCGCAATCCGGCAGATCGCGGAAGAAATGATCGGCCAGATCCGCCCAGTTCAACGAAGAAAACCCCACCACCGGAATCCCCGCCTGCCGCGCCGCCGCCATGGTCACATAGGGGATGTTGGCCAGAACCAGATCGGGCGCCCCGGCCCGCAGCAAGGCGGTGTCATGGGCCACCAGGGCCGGAAAATTCGCATGCAGCGCCCGGTACCGTTCGGCGCTGGCCGCCACGTCCACCTCCATGGGCGAGAGCATGCAGAAGCCGAAATCGGCGATCTCGGCCACATGCTGAAAATCGGCGTACCGGGTGGCCAGGAAATCGCACGGCAGCGTGGTCTGGATGGTCAGGCGTAAATCCGGTCGTCGCCGCCGCAACTCGGCGATCAGCGGGGCGGTCATGGCGGCATGGCCGTAGCCATGCGGAGACAAGGCCAGCCACAGATGGGAAGCATGGGAAGACATAGCGCAGATAAGACCACGCCCGGCACTTCCACGCAAACGCCGCCCAGTGTTACACGCGATGTTTCACATCTTGGCGCGGTTGGGCGCCCGTGGCGCCAGATCGCCGGGTTTGGCCCTGGTCGGTCCCTTTTTCTGCACGCCGCCAGTCATCATCACGTTCTCGATCAGCCGTTGCACAGCCTTGCGGAAATCATCACCCGCCCCCAAGGAACACGCCTTGGAAAAATACCGCCGCCCCTCGCCCAGCTTTTGCGCCCGCTCGACCATATGTTCATCGGCGGCGAAGCGCAGGGCCTGATGTAGGGCGCTGTCGGCGGCCCGCATATTGGCGTTGCATTCGTAGGTCCGGGCCAGTTCCAGCGCCTTGCGCTTGAAATCAAAGGGCAAGGTCTTGTCCTGGCCGCAATGATCCTTGAGCCCCTTGGACAGCCGCTCGGCCTCCCCGGGGTCCGCCCAATGCATCTGCTTCAATGAATCGCGGCAAAATTGCTTGGACCGCTCGATGGCGGCCTGCTCGGCAGCTTGTTTCTGCGCCAGAGCATCCTGTCCTAATCCGAACATGGCACGCCTCCCCCCAAAAGAGTAGCGTGCCATACATGTTACGCCTCAACTGCGTATGAAGAAAGCGGGAGCTGTGCGCATCGCCATCAGCCATAGGCCAAGCGATCTATGGCGCAAAATGGAAAGGCCTCGAAACCGTTAGGTTTCGAGGCCTTAGAGATGGTCGGAGCGACAGGATTCGAACCTGCGACCCCCAGTCCCCCAGACTGATGCGCTACCGGGCTGCGCTACGCTCCGACCGTATATCCGGGGCTGTTTCAGCTCCGAACATAACCCGAAGAATTGCTTCTTCGGCGGGGGTTTCCGGCGGGTGCCGCCGGAAGAGGGGCGCACTATACTCAGGAGCCCCCTGCCCCGCAACCCCCAAATTAACGGGGCTGCAAAAGTCCGCGAAGATGTTCCAACTCGGTCAGAATGGCCCGCAATTCGTGGCGGGTTTCCGCCGAAAAACCGGCATCGGCCGAGACACTCGGCAGCACGGCTTCGGTCACGGCGGCATCGGCCTGGACGGAAATTTCGTCTTCCTCGCCATCGTTGAACTCGGGAAATTCCGGCTCGTCATCGACAGCCAGTGGCAGCTCCACGTCGTCGGCGGAGTCGATCTCGGGACGCAAAGCCCCGGTGATCTCCTTGGCGCCGCCCTCGCGCAACAGCTTCTGCACGCCCTTGATGGTGTAGCCTTCGCTGTACAGCAGATCGCGGATACGGCGCAGCAGCGCCACGTCCTCGGGCCGGTAATAGCGGCGTCCGCCGCCGCGCTTCAGCGGTTTGACCTGGGGAAATTTGCTTTCCCAGAAGCGCAGGACGTGTTGCGGGACGTCAAGTTCGTCCGCCACCTCGCTGATGGTGCGAAAGGCGGAATCGGACTTGCCAGAACGGCGGACCAGGGGCAGTTCGCCGTCGTCGCTCATTACTTACCGGCCTTGGCCGAGGAAACCGGCCCGTCGTTGATCTTCTTCTTCAACAATTGCGAGGGCCGGAACACCAGCACGCGGCGCGGCAGGATCGGCACTTCCTCGCCGGTCTTGGGATTGCGGCCGACGCGCTGCCCCTTGGAGCGCACGGCGAAGCTGCCGAACGAGGAAATCTTCACCGCCTCGCCCCGCGCCAGCGCTGACGACAGCTCGTTCAGAACCGCCTCCAGCAGGTCGGCGGATTCGTTGCGGGAAAGACCCACTTCCTGATAGATCGCCTCGCTCAGCTGAGCGCGTGTGATGGTCTTTTCCGACATGCCGGGATTGCCTGAAATCAGAAATAAAATACGGAACACTGACCCTAACCGCTTAGCGGAAAAGGGTCAATATCAAAGGGATGCGGGGAAACTTTAGCCCGGATGCGCAAGAAACGCAGGGCAAGCCTAAAGGCGGGCGAGCGCCGAGCCCCAGGTGAAGCCGCCGCCCATGGCTTCCAGCAGCACCAGATCGCCGCGCTTGATTCGCCCGTCTCCGAACGCTTCGGCAAAGGCCAGCGGGATCGAGGCGGCTGAGGTATTGGCATGGCGATCGACGGTGACCACCATGCGATCCATGGAAAAGCCCAGCTTGCGGGCGGTGCCTTCCAGGATGCGGCGGTTGGCCTGATGGGGCACCACCCAATCGATGTCGGCGGCGGTCAGGTCGTTGGCCTTCAGCGCCTCGCCCACCACCTCGGCCAGGTTGACCACGGCATGACGGAAGACCTCGCGGCCCTCCATGCGCAGGTGGCCGACGCTCTGGGTCGAAGACGGACCGCCATCAACCTTGAGCAGGTCGTAATAGCGGCCATCGGAATGCAGATGGGTGGACAGGATACCACGGTCGGTGTTCTGGCCCTTTTCCCACGAGCCGCGCAGCACCACGGCGCCGGAGCCGTCGCCGAACAGGACGCAGGTGCCGCGGTCTTCCCAATCGAGAATACGCGAGAAGGTTTCGGCACCCACCACTACGGCGGTGCGCACCTGACCCGACTTGATGAAATTGTCGGCCACCGACATGGCGTAGATGAAGCCCGAGCACACCGCCTGAACGTCAAAGGCAAAGCCCGACTTCATCCCCAGGCGCTGCTGCACGCGGGTGGCGGTGGCAGGAAACGTATTGTCCGGGGTGGCGGTTGCCACGATCAGCAGATCAACTTCTTCCGGCTTGACGTCAGCCGAACGCAGCGCCGCCTGGGCGGCGGCAGTGGCCAGATCGGACGTGGTTTCGCCCTCGGCCGCGATGTGGCGCTGGCGGATACCGGTGCGCTCGATGATCCATTCGTCAGAGGTATCGACCTTGGCCGCCAGTTCGGCGTTGGTGACGATGCGGGACGGCAGGTACGAGCCGCAGCCGACGATATGGGAGCGCAGGATCATTTCGGGATTTTATCCGTTACCGGCGGCCAGCTGTTGCGCAGCAGCCTCCTGGGTTTTCAGGTGTTCCAGTTCCCGGCGGATGCGGTCGTTGTAGCCATGAGCCACCAGATCGACGGCGACGCCGACGGCATTGGCGAAACCAAAAGCGTCAGTGCCGCCATGGCTCTTCACCGCGATGCCGTTGAGGCCCAGGAACATGGCGCCGTTATAGCGGCGCGGATCGGTGCGCAGCTTGACCTTGTTCAGGGCGCGCCGGGCCAGCAAATAGCCCAACTTGGCCAGCAGCGAACTGCCAAAGGCCTGACGCAGGAAACCGGAATAGAATTTCACGGTGCCTTCGGCGGTCTTCAGCGCGATGTTGCCGGTGAAACCATCGGTCACCACCACATCCACCGTTCCGGCACCGATATCGTTGCCTTCCACGAAGCCGTGGAATTTGATGGGCAGGTGGGTTTCGCGCAGGATGTTGGCGGCGCCGCGCACGGCGTCGTTACCCTTCAGTTCCTCGGCACCCACATTGAGGATGCCGATGGTCGGCTGCTCGAGGCCCAAGACGGCGCGGGCGAACACCTCGCCCATCACCGCGAACTGCACCAGATTGTTGGCGCTGCATTCGACGTTGGCGCCCAGATCGAGCATGACGGTTTCGCCACGCTCGGTCGGGAACAGCCCTGCGATGGCCGGGCGGTCGATGCCCGGCAACATGCGCAGCACGAACTTGGACACGGCCATCAGCGCGCCGGTATTGCCGGCGGAAACCACGCCGGCCGCCTCGCCCTTGACCACCGCATCCACGGCAAGCCACATGCTGGTGCGGCGCCCCGTGCGCAGAACCTGGCTGGGCTTGTCCTCCATGGCCACCGATTCCTCGGTGTGGCGGACCTGACAGACGCCCTTCAGTTCCGGGTAACGTTCGAGAAGCGGCTCGATGCGCTGGGCGTCACCGAACAGCAGGTAGCGGACGTGCGGAAGTCGCACATGCGCCATCCGCACTCCCTCGACCACCATGTCGGGGGCGTGGTCGCCCCCCATGGCGTCGATGGAGATGGTTACGGGTGCGCTCACCGTATTGCGCTCCACCGAACGTTATTCGAGATCAGGCGTTGGCTTCGCCCTGGGCGACGACCTCGCGACCATCGTAGTGGCCGCACGAGCCGCAGACGTGGTGGGGCAGCTTCTGCTCGCCGCAGTTCGGGCACTCGATGCCGGAAACGTTCGGCAGGGCGTGGTGCGCACGGCGCATGTTGCGGCGGGACTTGGAGGTCTTCTTCTTCGGGACAGCCATTTTCTGTACTCTCTGCTCAGGAGGCCCTGACGGGGAAAGGGGCCTTTATTAGCTAAAAAGACCGGACGGTTCAAGGGGATGGTGATCCCCTAGCCCTTATTTTTACGCAATTGTGCCAATACCGCGAAGGGGTTCGGCTTTTCCTCGGGCTCTTCCGCCTCTCCTGCCGCCTCTTCCTCGCCTCCTTCGAAGACGATTCCGGGCTTGCGCGGGAACGGTTCCAGGGCCAGGGCCAGATGTTCCGCGACGGCTTCACCGACATCGATGCTGCCATCAACAATGGGGTCCGGCGGGTCCTCTTCGTCAAGAGACAGTTCGATTTCGGCACCGATTTCCTCGGCGACCTCGCGGCCAAAGCTCAACGAGAAGCGTTCATCCACACTTTCCGGCACCGGTTCCAGGGTGACCACGCAGGTCTGCACTACCTGGGCCTGGATGCGGCCGGTAACCCGCACCAGGGCGCCGCTCGCCATGACGTGCAGGGTCATCTCGGCCCGCAGCGTGTCGATGGAGGGGATGCCGAAACGGTCTGCCAGAGCGGCCCGCTCGGCGGGCTTGGCCTCGATATCCAGGGCCATGCCGGACGCGGGAATGCGGTCGACACGGATAATGCGGCTGAATTCGGGAGCGATCGGGATCACGACGCCACCTCGGGCGGCAGATAGGAGACGCGGCCCTGGAGGAAGGCTTGGTCATCAAGGGCATCCAGATGGGCCAACTGGGCCTGGACATGGCGAGCCAGAGCCGACGGATCGCCCGCCCCCTTCTCGCCCGATTGATAGACGTTGCGTTCCAGGGCGGCGGCCAGCGCCGCCTCGCCTTCACCCAACGCCTTATCATAAGCGGAGGCGCGGCCGTAGAAGGCCTCGGCCATATTCAGCACGCGCTTGCCGACCCGCAGATCGGTGACACCCATTTCCCGCAGGTTGCGGTCCATATCGGCGAACATCAGCTCGATCAGCGCCCGGCCGGTCTGCTCCTGGCCCAGGCGAGTCAGGCGGCGCAGAATCTGCCAGACATGCAGGATGATCATGTCATAGCGTCCCTCGAGAGTATCGGGGACGCCGTAGGCGGTATAATAGGGCGGACGGCGCGCCTGCTCCACGGCCCCGATATAAAGGTCCGAGACGACTTGCTCGCGCCGACGGCGCTCGAAAAAACGGCTAAACAGCATTCCGATTGTTCCGGTGGCTTTCCTGGGGCCGCGACGGGCGGTGCGGACGTTGACAATGCCGCACCCAGGAGTGCAATGTTGGCCCACACTTTGGCCCCCGCGCCAGCGCGCGTCAATGCTTCGGCTTCGATACGGATGAACATCCTGACCCGACACACGCCTTTCGCCCTCGCCCTGACCGCCCTCGTGGCCCTTGGCGCCTGTACCCCGTCCGTCGATCTGCGCGGCAATCTGCCGACGCCGGAAGACATGGCCAAGATTCAGCCCGGCAAGACCACCCGCGACGAAGTGCAGCAATTGCTGGGTACGCCGTCCAGCGTCGCCAATTTCGGCGGTGAAAGCTGGCAGTACATCTCGCAACGCACCGAGACCACCGCGTTCTTCAAGCCCGAGGTCAAGGACCGCAAGACCATCTCCATCACCTTCGACAAGGCGGGTGTGGTCAAGGACGTGGCGCAGCGCGGCATGGAGGACGGCATCGCCGTCCAGTCGGTGGACCGCGAAACCCCGACCGCGGGCAAGGAGCTGAGCATCCTGGAACAGCTGGTGGGCAACATCGGCAAATTCTCGAAGGATGCCAAGGGCACCAGCCCGTAAGCTCTTTCATCTGCGCTCCAAAACGAAAAACCCCGGCCTTGCGGCCGGGGTTTCTTGTTTGGGGATGACGCTGGATCAGCCCGCCACCATGGCCAACAACAGAATGGCCACGATATTGATGATCTTGATCATCGGGTTGACCGCCGGACCGGCGGTGTCCTTGTAGGGATCACCGACGGTGTCGCCGGTCACCGCCGCCTTGTGGGCGTCGGAACCCTTGCCGCCGTGATGGCCGTCCTCGATGTACTTCTTGGCGTTGTCCCACGCGCCACCGCCCGAGGTCATCGAGATGGCGACGAACAGGCCGGTGACGATGGTGCCCAGCAGCAGGGCGCCCAGCGCGGTAAAGGCCGACTTCTGGTCGGCGACCAGCAGGATCACGAAGTACAGCACCACCGGCGACAACACCGGCAGCATGGACGGAATGATCATTTCCTTGATCGCCGCCTTGGTCAGCATATCCACGGCGCGGCCGTAATCAGGCTTGGCGGTGCCAGCCATGATACCCGGGATTTCCTTGAACTGGCGGCGGACTTCCACCACCACCGAACCGGCGGCGCGGCCGACCGCCTGCATGCCCATCGCACCGAACAGATAGGGCAGCAGACCGCCGAGGAACAGGCCGATCACCACAAAGGGATCCTCAAGGCTGAACTGGACGTTCAGATTGGGGAAGTAGTGCTTCAGATCCTCGGTGTACGCGGCGAACAGCACCAGCGCGGCCAGACCGGCCGAACCGATGGCGTAACCCTTGGTCACCGCCTTGGTGGTGTTGCCGACAGCGTCCAGCGCGTCGGTGATCTTGCGGACTTCCTTGGGCAGTTCCGCCATCTCGGCGATGCCGCCCGCGTTGTCGGTGACCGGACCATAGGCGTCCAGCGCCACGATCATGCCAGCCAAGGCCAGCATAGTGGTGGCCGCGACCGAGATGCCGAACAGGCCGGCGATCTTGTAGGCGACGATGATGGCAACCGAGATCACCAGCACCGGCAGGGCGCAGGCTTCCATGGACACCGCCAGGCCCTGGATCACGTTGGTGCCGTGACCGGTGGTCGAGGCCTGGGCCACCGACTTGACCGGACGATAATCGGTACCGGTGTAATATTCGGTGATCCACACCAGCAGGCCAGTGACAGCCAGACCGATGAGCGAGCAGAAGTACAGACCGGAACCGGTGATGGTCTTGCCCGCCGCGCTGAAGGTGGCCGAGAAGCCGCCGTCGAACATCACCGAAATGATGACGGCGATCAGACCGGCGGACAGCACGCCGGTAACGATCAAGCCCTTGTACAGGGCCTTCATGATCTTCTGCGACGCGTCGAGCTTGACGAAGAAGGTACCGATCACCGAGGCGAAGATGCAGACGCCGCAGATGACCAGCGGCAGCAACATCATGGTTTCCTGAGCGGCACCGGTGAAAAAGATGGAGCCCAGCAGCATGGTGCCGACCACGGTGACCGCGTAGGTCTCGAACAGATCGGCGGCCATGCCAGCGCAGTCGCCCACGTTGTCGCCCACGTTGTCGGCAATCACCGCCGGATTGCGCGGATCATCCTCGGGGATGCCCGCTTCCACCTTACCCACCAGATCGGCGCCCACATCGGCGCCCTTGGTGAAGATACCGCCACCCAGACGGGCGAAGATGGAAATCAGCGAGGCGCCGAACGACAGGGCGACCAGAGCTTCCAGCAAATCACGCGAGCTGATGCCAGAATTGCGCAACAGGCCGTAATAGCCAGCCACGCCCAGCAGGCCCAAGCCGACCACCAGCAGACCGGTGATGGCGCCGGACTTGAAGGCGACGTCGAGCGCCTGCTGCATGCCGCCGGAACGAGCAGCCTCGGCGGTGCGGACGTTGGCACGCACGGAGACGTTCATACCCACGTAACCGGCGATGCCGGACAGCACGGCACCCAGAACGAAACCCGCCGCCTGGAAGACGCCGAGTCGGACAGCCAGGATGACGGCCACCACAACACCGACGATGGCGATGGTGCGGTACTGGCGATTGAGATAAGCCTTCGCGCCTTCCTGAATCGCCCCCGCGATTTCCTGCATTCTGGGAGTACCCGCAGGTGATGCCAGGACCGACTTGACGGCATAGGCTCCGTAGAGCAGCGCCACCAAGCCGCATGCGATCACAAAGAGAGTTGTCATTGTGTCTTTATCCCCTGAGCAGCTTGTTGACTTTCGCGCCCCGCAAATCCGTCCGGCGAAAACTGCTGGTTGGCTGAGAGGACAACGCAAGCGTCGAAAAAGTTGCCAGAAGACCAAGGGGGATGCAATGAAATGCTTGCGAATTTCAGCCGTTCAGGTAACTATCCGGCCTTTTTTCCTGTATATTTTGGATAATTCCAAATCAGGAAGGTTGCGGGTGGAAGTTTCACCCTTGACGATCACTTGAGCGAAGATTGCTCGATCGACACATCCTTCACCCATCCAGGCACCAGAACCTTGTCGCAAATTTGCAGCAGACGGCGGCGGATGGCGGTGTGATCCAAACTGGCATTGTCGCGCAGTTGGTAAGGCAGGAAAGCCATCATGTCCTCGAGGAAGGCGTTTTGCAGACGCGGCAGGTTCTGCGCCACGATTTCCTTTTTATCGAAGGGCACTTCCAAACGCAGGATCATCTCGGCCTGCTTCTTTAGCTCACGGTCCTGCACCACCGGTACGATCAGCAGGCCGAAATCCACATAGGACGGCGGGGTCACCATCACCGGCGCCGGGCCGGTTTCTTTCGGCGCCGGGGCATTGCCGATCAACTGGTTGAAGCGGTCCAGCGGATCGATACCCCAGAAATACAGGCCGCCGATGATGGCCGCGACCATCAGCAGAAACGCCACCACCATGAAAATCAGTCGGATCACGCTTCGGCCCCCGTTTCCGTTGCGTCGAAATGGCGCCAGCCGCCCCGCTTCAGGGCGATATCCCGCCCCTGCCCGTCGCACACCATGACCCCCGCCCCCTCGATCATGGTCCCGATGGCGGTGACATCCACCCCCACCCGGCGGCCCAGCTCCAGAATGGGCTCATGGGCATCCGCCGGTGCGGTGAACAGCAATTCGTAATCATCGCCGCCCGTCAGAACGCTGGCAAGCAACGAGTGATCGACAGCCAGAGCAGCCCGTGCCGCGGCAGACAGCGGCACCTTCTCTGCCGCGATCGCGGCTCCCAGACCCGAGGCACGGCAGATATGGCCCAAATCCTGGACCAGACCGTCGGACACATCCATGCCCGCATGGGCCAGCCCCGGCAGGCCGGCGCCCAGGGTGACGCGCGGGCGCGGCAGGCGGTAGCGGTCGGCCAGGAAGGCTTCGTGTGCGGCGCCCAATTGCGGCCAGCCGTCGCGGGCGGCGCGCAGGCCCAGGGCACCGTCACCGATGCTGCCGCTGACCCAGACCTCGTCCCCGGCCCGTGCCGCCGAGCGCAGCACCGCCCTGCCCGTCGCCACCCGCCCGAAAGCGGTCAGCGACAGGGTCAGCGGCCCCGGCGTCGCAACAGTGTCGCCGCCGATCAGCGCGATGCCGAACTCCGCCACGTCCTGGGCCAAGCCACGGCCAAAGGCCCGCAGCCAGTCCAGCGAGGTACCGCGTGGAAAGGCCGACGCCAGGGTGATGGCGAACGGCTGCGCGCCCTTGGCGGCCAGATCGGACAGGTTGACGCGCACCAGTTTGCGCGCCACCAGATCCGGCGGGTCGTCGGGCAGGAAATGAACCCCCGCCACCATGGCATCCACGGTGACGGCAGTTTCATGATCAGGATCGGGAGCGAGCAGCGCCACGTCGTCGGTGAGGCCGAGAGCACCGGGATAAGACCGCGCCAACGGCGCGAACAGCTCGGCGATGATCTCGAATTCGTCGGGGGCGCCGCTCAAGGGGCGTCCCCTCAGGCCGGACGCGGGGCGTCGCCCTCGAATTCCTCGGCGCGCAGCACGCGGGCGACCTTGTCCAGGACGGCATTGACCATCTTGGGCTCGGGACCGGCATAGAAAGCGTGGGCGACGTCGACGAATTCGGTGATGACCACGCGGGCCGGGGTCTGCGGCCGCGCCTTCAACTCGAAAGAACCGGCGCGCAGAATGGCGCGCAGCACCGATTCCAGGCGATCGACTGTCCAGTCGCGGCTGAGGGCGTTGCCGATCATCTCGTCCAGCACCTCGCCCTCGGCGGTGGTGCCGCGCACCAGCAGGGTCATCAACTCGCCGTCGGGATTGGCCAGCTTGCTCTCGGGCTCATCCGCCTCGCGCTGATGAAACTCGGTGATGGCCTGCTCGGCGCTAACGCCGGTGATTTCCATGGAGTACAGCGTCTGCACCGCGGCAAGGCGGGCGGCGGAACGGCGGGTAGCATTGGGATTGGGCTTGCGCACTTGCTTTGAACTCAACGGGAAAGTTTCAGGGCACGCTTGATCTCAAGCATGCGGAGACAGGCACGGCCAGCCTGGCCGCCCAGATTCTTGCGGGCGGGGTCGGCGCGGTTCAGGGCCTGGGCTTCATTGTGCACGGTCAGCACACCGCTGCCGACCGCCAGATGGCGGCGGGTGGCCACGTCCGAGCAACCGTTCACGCAAGCGGTGGAAACGTGGTGGTAATGGTCGCTTTCGCCACGGATGGCGGTGCCCAGCAGCACGAAACCGTCATAGCGGATGTCGGCGGTGCCCATCTCCTGGGCGGCGGCGTACATCTCGAGCGCGGCAGGCAGTTCCAGGATACCGGGGATCGTCACCTTGTCCCACTTGACCCCGCCCGCTTCCAGCGCCTTTGCGGCGCCGTCCAGCAGCATGTCGGCCAGATGGTCGTAGAAACGCGCCTCGATGATCAGGACGCGGGTATCGCTCATGGCTTGGTCCTCTCGTCAGGCGACCGGAATGGGCCGCTGTTCCACCACCTCAAGGCCGAAGCCTTCCAGGCCGATGATGGTCTTCTTGGTGTTGGACAACAGAATCATCTTGCTGACGCCCAGGTCCAGCAACATCTGCGCGCCGATGCCGTAATCGCGCAATTCGGCAGGCGCCGGACGCGAATCCAGCTGAGCGCGCACCCGGTCGGACAGGCTGGTCGGGCGCGGCTCGCGCACCAGGACCACGGCGCCGCGGCCATGGGCGGCGATCATTTCCATGGCGGAATGCAACTCGCCCGCCTTGCCCGAACCCTGGTCGCCCAGAACGTCATCCAGGATGTTGACGGCGTGCACACGCACCATCACCGCATCGCCGCCGGACACGTCGCCCTTGACCAGGGCGATGTGCTCGGCATAGGCGGCCTGGTTGACATAGACCACCATGCGCCAGTCGCCGCCCCATTTGGAGCGGAACGGCGCTTCCACCTCGCGGCGGATGATCTTGTCGTGGCGGCGGCGATAGGCGATCAGATCGGCGATGGTGGCGATCTTCAGCCCGTGATGCTGGGCGAATTTCACCAGATCGGGCAAACGGGCCATGGTGCCGTCGTCGTTCATGATCTCGCAGATCACACCCGACGGGTTCAGCCCGGCAAGGCGCGAGATATCGACCGCCGCCTCGGTATGACCGGCGCGCACCAGCACACCGCCGTCCCGCGCCATCAGCGGAAAGACGTGACCAGGGGTGACGATGTCGCCCGCGTTCTTTTCCGGATCGATGGCCACCTGGATGGTCCGCGCGCGGTCGGCGGCGGAAATGCCGGTGGTGACGCCTTCCTTGGCCTCGATGGACACGGTAAAGGCGGTCTGCATGCGGGTGCCGTTGTCGGCGCTCATGGGCTTGAGGCCCAGATGCTGGCAGCGGGCACCGGTCATGGACAGACAGATCAGGCCACGGCCGTAACGGGCCATGAAATTGATGGCCTCGGGGGTCGCCATCTGGGCGGGAATGACCAGATCGCCCTCGTTCTCGCGATCCTCGTCATCCACCAGGATGAACATGCGGCCCGACCGGGCTTCCTCGATGATCTCCTCGATGGAGGAGAGCGCGCTGTGATACTCGGACGACGCCAACGGATTAGTCCCTTTCCAGAAGGCGCGCAACATAGCGTGCGAGCATGTCGATTTCCATATTCACGCAATCCCCTTCGCGCAGCAGGCCGAAGGTGGTGACCGATTGGGTATGGGGAATGACATTGATACCGAACAGGCGCCCGTCAACCTCGTTGACCGTCAGCGACACGCCATCCAGCGCCACCGAGCCCTTGGGGGCTACGAATTTCGCCAGTTCGGCCGGGGCCTCGAAGGTGAAACGCAGGGATTCATTCTCGGGGCGGATCGACACCACGCGGGCGACACCATCCACATGACCCGAAACGATGTGCCCGCCCAGTTCGTCGCCCACCTTGCAGGCGCGCTCCAGATTGACGCGCTGACCTTCGCGCCAGTCGCCCAGGGTCGTCTTGAACAGGGTTTCGTCCGACGCCTGAATAACATAGGTGTCAGCGCCCGTCTCGATCACCGTCAGGCACACGCCGTTATGGGCGATAGAGGCGCCGATCTCGACGGTGGACAGATCATATTGCGTGGCGATCTCGAAGCGGGCGTCCTGGCCCTGGCCCCGCGCGACCTTGCGCACTTCACCCAGATCGGTGACGATGCCTGTGAACATCGGCCCGTACTCCTTAGATTTTCTTGTAGATTTCCATGACATCATCGCCAACCGGAACGGTGGCGAGACGATTGAAATGCGGCGTTTGCACCAGATGGTCGATGCCGAAACCAACCGCTGCGGGCAGACCGTCGCCGCCCATCATGCGGGCGGCGCGGAACCACACCAGACGATCCACCAGACCGGCGCGCAGCAGACCGGCCGCCAGATGGGCGCCGCCTTCCACCAGCACGCGGGTGACGCCGCTTTCGGCCAGGGCCACCAGGGCCGCCGACAGATCGACGCTGCGATCGGGACCTTCCGCCACTTCGACCACATCCACACCGGCATCCTGATAAGCGGCGATCCGTTCGATGTCGCCCCCTTCCAGGGTCAGCAGCCAAGTGGGAATCTCGCTGGCGGTGGACACCACCTTGCTGGTCAGCGGCAGACGCATGCGGCCATCCACCACCACCCGCACCGGCGAGCGTTCCTCCAGCCCGGGCAGGCGGCAGGTCAGTTCGGGATCGTCGGCCAAAGCAGTGCCGCTGCCGACCATGATGACGTCGTTCTCGGCGCGCAACAGATGCCCGGCCTGCCGTGCGGCGCTGCCGGTGATCCACTTGCTTTCGCCGGAATGGGTGGCGATGCGGCCGTCGAGCGTGGTGGCCAGCTTCAGCGTCACCAACGGCCGCCCTTCCCGCTGGCGCAGAAAGAAACCGGCATTCAGTTCGCGGGCTTCGTCGGCGCAGACGCCGGTCTTCACCTCGATCCCGGCGGCGCGCAGCATCTCGAAGCCCTGGCCCGACACGCGCGGGTCGGTATCCTCGATGGCAGCGACCACGCGGGCGATGCCCGCCTGGATCAGCGCCTCGGCACAAGGCGGGGTCTTGCCGTGATGCGAGCACGGCTCCAGCGTCACATAGGCGGTGGCGCCGCGTGCCGCCGCGCCGGCCATGGCCAGCGCCTCGGTCTCGGCGTGGGGGCGACCGCCCGGCTGGGTCCAGCCGCGCCCGACCACCCGGCCATCCTGTACGATGACACAGCCCACGGCGGGGTTGGGCCACACATTGCCCAGGCCGCGCCGGGCCAGGCCCAGGGCGGCGCGCATGTGGGCGCGATCAGTATCAGTCGTCGTGGGCTGCACCGATCATCTTTCCCAGGAAATCCTCGAAGTCTTTGGCTTCGCGGAAGTTGCGGTAAACCGAGGCGTAACGGACATAGGCGACCTTGTCCAGGTCCATCAGCACGTCCATCACCAGCTCGCCGATATACTTGGAGGGCACTTCGTTCTCGCCCATGCTTTCCAGACGGCGATGAATACCGTTGGCGATGCGCTCGATCTGCTCTTCCTCCACCGGCCGCTTGCGCAGCGCGATGCGCAGCGATTTGACCAGCTTTTCACGATCGAAGGGGATACGCCCGCCGTCCTTCTTGATGACCACCAGGTCACGGATCTGGACGCGTTCGAAGGTGGTGAAGCGCGACCCGCAGGCCGGGCACGAGCGGCGACGGCGGATGGCCGAGTTATCCTCGGTCGGCCGCGAATCCTTCACCTGGGTATCGTCATGACCACAGAACGGACAACGCATGGACTTGGGTCCCCCTCACGTGGGACGGGGCCGCTCCCCCCGGAGCGGCCCCGTCCACCGTTTCGTTACGAGTAGATCGGGAAGCGGCGGCACAGCTCCGTCACTTCGGCCCGCGCCTTCTGTTCGGCGGCGGAATTGTCCTCGGGGTTGGCGGCCAGACCGTCGAGCACGTCGCCGATCAGTTCACCCACCTTCTTGAACTCCTCGACGCCGAAGCCGCGGGTGGTGGCGGCCGGGGTGCCCAGACGCACGCCCGAAGTGATGGTCGGCTTTTCCGGGTCGAACGGGATGCCGTTCTTGTTGCAGGTCATGCCCGCGTGTTCCAGGCTGGCCTCGGTCGCCTTGCCGGTCAGCTTCTTCGGGCGCAGATCCACCAGCATCAGGTGCGAATCGGTGCCGCCCGACACGATGTTGACGCCACGGCGGACCAGGGTCTCGGCCAGGGCGCGGGCATTGTCCACCACCTGCTTGGCATACAGCTTGAATTCCGGCTGCAGCGCCTCGCCGAAGGCCACCGCCTTGCCGGCGATGACATGCATCAGCGGGCCGCCCTGGATACCCGGGAAAATGGCCGAGTTGATCTTCTTGGCGATCGCCTCGTCATTGGTCAGGATCATGCCGCCGCGCGGACCGCGCAGGGTCTTGTGGGTGGTGGTGGTCACCACATGGGCGTGCGGGAACGGGTTCGGGTACTGGCCACCGGCCACCAGACCGGCGAAGTGGGCCATGTCGACCATGAACAGGGCGCCGACCTCGTCCGCGATCTTGCGGAAGCGGGCGAAATCGAGGACGCGCGGATAGGCCGAACCACCGGCGATGATCAGCTTGGGCTTGTGCTCCTTGGCCAGGGCTTCCAGCTCGTCGAAGTCCACCAGGGCGTCCTGCAGGCGCACGCCGTACTGCACCGCCTTGAACCACTTGCCCGACTGGTTGGGGGCGGCGCCATGGGTCAGGTGACCACCGGCGGCCAGGCTCATGCCCATGATGGTGTCGCCGGGCTGGACCAGGGCCTGGAACACGCCCTGATTGGCCTGGGAACCGGAATTGGGCTGCACGTTGGCGAACTGGCAGCCGAACAGCTTGCAGGCGCGCTCGATGGCCAATTGCTCGACGATGTCCACGTATTCGCAGCCGCCGTAATAGCGCTTACCCGGATAACCTTCGGCGTACTTGTTGGTCAGGACCGAGCCCTGGGCCTCAAGCACGGCGCGCGAGACGATGTTCTCGGAGGCGATCAGCTCGATCTGGTCCTGCTGGCGCTTCAGCTCCTTGGAGATGGCGGAGAAGACGTCGGCGTCGCGCTCGGCCAGCGGGGTGCGGAAGAAGGTATCGGTGGCGGTCATCGAAAGGTCTTTCGTGCAGGTCAGGGGGCAGGTCGGGGGGATGAAAACGGATCAGCGCTCGCCGCGTTCGGCCAGCTTGGCGACGCGCTTGGCATGGCGGCCGCCCTCGAATTCGGTGGAAAGGAACAGGTCCAGGCAATCCTTGGCGATCTCGGAACCGACGGTGCGGCCGCCCATCACCAGGACGTTGGCGTCGTTGTGCTGGCGGCACATGCGCGCGCCGTAGCCGTCATGCACCAGCGCGGCGCGGACATGGGCGAAGCGGTTGGCGGCCATGGAAATGCCGATGCCCGAGCCGCACAGCAGCACGCCGCGCGCCGCCTTGCCCTGCTTCAGCGCGTCGGCCATGGCGATTGCGAAGTCGGGATAGTCCACCGATTGGCTGCCGTCGGTGCCGAGATCGAGGACGGCGTAACCCTTGTCCTCGAGGTGGCGCGCCAGCAACGTCTTCAGCTCAACGGCGCCGTGGTCGCAGGCCAGGGCGATGGTTTCCTTGCTCATGCCGAAAAGAACCCATGGGATCAGGTGAATAGGGAACCGCCTGGATACCATATCTCGACACATATTGCCAATGCGCCACCATCTCATGGGGGCGCGTGGGGATCATGGCGGCATTGCAGCAAAATTGTCAGCAAGTAGGGAGGCGAGCATTCCACCACCGCAAATGAACGGCCTGCCGTCACACAGACCATTGGCGTATAGCACCCACCTTCATGGGAAAAGTTTATTGAAAACGCCAGTCCCGCAAATAAATGATTATTCTGGATACGCAGATAGGAATTGACAGCAAAGATAACCCGTGCATCATGGTTACAGCTAAGGCAAGAACCTCTGCGGAAGCCCAAATGACCGACATCACCGCCGAAAAGACCAACCGCGATGACCTGCTGCGCATGGCCGTCGATGTGGTTGCCGCGTATGTGAGCAAGAATCCCCTGCCCGCCGGCCAGATTCCGGAGGTCATTCACACGGTCTACGCATCGCTTTCCTCGCTGGAGACTGGTGTCCCCGAGGCGAAGTCCGAGGCGCCCAAGCCCGCCGTTCCGGTGAAGAAGTCGGTCACCCCCGACTACATCGTCTGTCTGGAAGACGGCAAGAAGCTGAAGATGCTGAAGCGGCATCTGCGCACCACTTACAACATGACCCCCGATGAATACCGGGCCAAGTGGGGGCTGACGCCGGATTATCCCATGGTCGCCCCCAATTACGCCGCCCAACGCTCCGATTTCGCCAAGAAAATCGGTCTGGGCCGCAAGGGCCCCGAGGGTGACGACAAGCCGACCCGCCGCAAGACCCGCTGAACCGAGATCAAGAAAAAGGGCCGCTCCGGAAGGATGCGGCCCTTTTTTATTTCCCGCCCTGGCGGGCCAGAACGTATTGCAGCTTGCGCAGCGCCGTCTGGCGCAGATAGGCCTCGCTGGCACTGGCGTCACCAACGATGGATGCCTCGGTGTTGGTGGCCGGGTCGATGGCCGACACCTTCACATAGGCGCCGATGCGGCGGAATTCGAACAGCACCTCGCCCGCCTTCATGACAGATCCTTCTCATCTGCGAAGAGGTCGTCGGCCACCGGCTGGAAATGACGCTCCACCTCTTCATCACTGATTTCGGCCAAACTCGCGGGAACCCAACGGGGCGTGCGGTCCTTGTCCACCAACAAGGCACGGACGCCCTCGGCAAAGGTGTCGCCGTTCAAGAAGGCGCAGGCCATGCGGTATTCGCGGGCGATGGCCGCCTCGAAATCCAGACCGCGCGCACCGGTCAATTGCCGGAAGATCACCGCCAGACTGAGCGGCGCCGCCGCCAGCATTGCTTTGCGCGCCTCTTGCAGCCACACCTCGTCCCGCCCTTCCAGGCGCCTGAGGATTTCTCCCACATCGTCCGCACCAAAGCAGGCATCGATCAGCGGCAGACGCTCGGGGTAGAGCGCGCCGGTCACGGGCTGGTGAAAGCGGTCCAGCGCCGCAACGCCCTCTTCCGTCAGCGCCGCCCGCAATTCCGCGATCCGGGCCGAGGGCACATGATGGCTGGCCAGACCGGCGGCGATCAGGTCGGCGCCCCCCAGGCGGGCACCGGTCAAGCCGAGGAAAAGCCCCAATTGTCCCGGCGCGCGATTGAGGAAATGACTGGCCCCCACGTCGGGGAAGAACCCCAGGATCGCCTCGGGCATGGCGAAGACCGTCTTTTCCGTCACCACCTGGAAACGGCCATTGAGCGACAGACCGGCACCGCCGCCCATGACCAGACCATCCAGCAACGACACCACCGGCTTAGGATAGCGATGGATATAGCGGTCCAGGGCGTATTCCGTGCGGAACAGCGCGCGATTGGCGTCATGGGCACCGATCCGCCGGTTTTCCCACACCCGCTTGACATCGCCACCGGCGCAGAAGGCACGATCCCCCGCCCCTTCCAGGATCACCAATTCGACGCTGTCGTCATCGCGCCAGCCGCGTAAGGCATCGTGAATGTCCGTGAATTGATGAGGCGCCAGGGCATTAAGAACCTGCGGCCGATTGAGCCGCACCACCGCCGAACGGCCAACGCGAAAAAATTCCGTATCCATCCACCCCTCACGATAATCTATCTGATAACTAGCTTTTTAACGTTGACAGCAAATTTTTGCTGTGGAATTTTTCAATTTGCCCCTGTACCGGTTCGGTACAACCCTGTGGCCTTCCTATCGCCGCGCCAGCCGAACATTAGCGCGAACTAATAACAGGAGACCAAAACATGTCCGTTAAGAGTGTCCATCCCGAAACCCTGGTTCTCCACGCCGGCTATCGCAGCGATCCGACCACCAATTCCGTCGCCGTGCCGATCTATCAGACCACCTCGTACCAGTTCCGCGACGCCGAGCATGCTGGCAATCTGTTCGCGCTGAAGGAATTCGGCAACATCTATACCCGCATCATGAACCCGACCACCGACGTGCTGGAACAGCGCCTGGCCGCCCTGGAAGGCGGCGTCGCGGCGCTGGCGCTGTCGTCGGGTCAGGCGGCCAGCACCTTCGCCATTCTGAACATCGCCCAGGCCGGTGACAACTTCGTCACCTCGACCGACCTCTACGGCGGCACCTGGAACCTGTTCGCCAACGTGTTCAAGCAGTTCGGCATCGAGGCCCGCTTCGTCGATCCGGCCGACCCCGAGGCCTTCGTCCGCGCCACCGACGACCGCACCCGCGCCTGGTACGCCGAGACCCTGCCCAATCCCAAGCTGCGGGTATTCCCCGTCGCCGAGGTCGCCAAGCTGGCCGATCAGGTCGGCGTGCCGCTGATCATCGACAACACCGCCGCCCCGATCATCGCCAAGCCCATCGAGGCGGGCGCCCATATCGTGGTCTATTCCACCACCAAGTATATCGGCGGCCACGGCACCTCGATCGGTGGCGCCATCGTCGATTCCGGCAAGTTCGACTGGGAAAAGCACGCCAAGCGTTTCCCGCTGCTGAACCAGCCCGATCCCAGCTATCACGGCGCCGTGTGGACCCAGGCGGTCAAGCCGCTGGGCCCGATCGCCTATATCATCCGTGCCCGCGTCACCCTGCTGCGCGATGTGGGTGCCGCCGCCAGCCCGTTCAATGCCTTCCAGACCATCCAGGGTCTGGAGACGCTGCCGCTGCGCATCCGCGCCCACAATGAAAACGCCCTCAAGGTCGCGGAATTCCTGTCCAAGCACCCCAAGGTGACCTCGGTCATCCATCCGTCGGTGCAGACCGGCGAGGACCGCCGCCGCGCCGATGCCCTGCTCAAGGGCGGCTACGGCGCTCTGGTCGGCTTCGAGCTGAAGGACGGCGTCGAGGCGGGCAAGCGCTTCATCGACGCGCTGGAGCTGTTCTACCACGTCGCCAATATCGGCGACGCCCGCTCGCTGGCCATCCATCCGGCCAGCACCACCCACTCGCAATTGTCGGCCGAGGACCAGTTGGCCACCGGCACCACCCCGGGCTATGTCCGCCTGTCCATCGGTATCGAGCATATCGACGACATCCTGGCGGACCTGTCCCAGGCCCTCGACAAGGCCTGATCAGCCCGGCACCGCGTGATGGGGGCCGACCCGCAAGGGTCGGCCCTTTCGCGTTCCATGGACAATTATTCATGTCTTTTCCCTGGAGCCCGCCGCCGCCGCCGCTATGATGGCCGCCGCGCCCCTTCCGCAGATATTCAGGAGACTGCAAGTGCCCGCGTTCCTGCCCCAAGCCGATTTCCCCTACACCCGCATGCGCCGCAACCGTCGCCACGAATGGTCGCGTCGGCTGGTGGCCGAAAACCGGCTGTCGGTGGACGATCTGGTGTGGCCGCTGTTCGTGGTCGAGGGCACCAATGTCCGCCAGCCCATTACCTCCATGCCGGGTGTCGAACGCCTGAGCATCGATTTGCTGGTGGAAGCCGCGCGCGAGGCCCGCGACCTGGGCATTCCCGCCATCGCCATCTTCCCGTCGGTCGAGGCATCGCTGAAGACTCCCGACGGCCGCGAGGCGACCAATCCCGACAATCTGGTGTGCCGCGCCGTGCGTGCCGTCAAAAAGGCGGTACCGGACGTGGGCATCATCTGCGACGTGGCGCTGGACCCGTTCAATTCCGATGGCCATGACGGTCTGGTGGTCAACGATTACGTCGAGAACGACATCACCGTCGATATCCTGGCCCGCATGGCCTTGGTCCAGGCCGAGGCGGGCTGCGACATCGTCGCGCCGTCGGACATGATGGACGGCCGCATCCTGGCGATCCGCACCGCGCTGGACGATGCCAATCTGGGCCACACCCAGATCCTGTCCTACGCCGCCAAATATGCCTCGGCCTTCTATGGTCCGTTCCGCGACGCGGTCGGGTCCAAGGGCGTGCTGAAGGGCGACAAGAAGAACTACCAGATGGACGCCGCCAATACAGAGGAAGCCCTGCGCGAAGTGGCGCTGGACATCCAGGAAGGCACCGACATGGTCATGGTCAAGCCCGGTCTGCCCTATCTGGACATCATCCGCCGGGTCAAGGACGCGTTCGGCGTTCCCACCTTCGCCTATCAGGTGTCGGGCGAATACGCCATGCTGAAGGCCGCCGCTCAAAACGGCTGGCTGGATTGGGACAAGGTGATCGTGGAAAGCCTGATGAGCTTCAAGCGCTCCGGCGCCGACGCCATCCTGACCTATACCGCGCCGGAAGTGGCGCGCATTCTCGCCAAACGCTGAAGAAGAACAGGCCGCACCCGTCGCGGCCTTTCTTTTTATCTTAAACAACACCATTTTATTGTTATTAACCAAGGTCAAATCACATTTCACTCACGCAGCCATAATGCCATCAGAAACAACAGTTAATATGCGCATTTTCTTTTATGCGCATCCCAACATGGACGGGAGTGACAAGCATGCGGCGAATTGCTTTGGCGGGTCTGATGCTGCTGGTGGCCGGGGCTGCCCTGGCCAATGACAAGGACAACGTCAACCCCTCTTGCGTCCTGGCCCCCGAGGCCAATTGCGGTTGGGCCGAACTGCGCAAGCTGAAAGCGCCGGGCAAGGATCTGCGCGACAGCCAGTTCATGGCCACCCGCCTGGACGAGGCCGATCTGTCCGGCGCCAATCTGTCGGGCTCGCATCTGCAACTGACCAATTTCAACAAGGCCAATCTGAAGGGCGCCGACCTGTCCTATTCCCACATGCACGCCGTCAATCTGGTCGGTGCCAATCTGGAAGGCGCGAACCTGGAGGGCGTCAATTTCCTGGACGCCAACCTCAGCGGCGCCAATCTCAAGGGCGCCAAGATCAACAAGGTATTGTGGACCGCCACCGTGCTGTCGGGCGCAACCTGGGTCGACGGCCGCATCTGTGCGGAGGGGTCGAAGGGCGAGTGCCGCTGATAAAAAAAGCCCCGCCGGAACCGGCGGGGCTTTTTCTATTTATCGTTTTCCCTCGCCGGGCGCGGGCGCACGCCCGCTTGGCCGCCGCCTCAATGGCGGCTAGTCGCGGCGATCACGCCGCTCCGGCTATTTTTTCAGGCGCCATTCCGCCAGATACGGCAGCGCCATCACCGCCAGCATCAGCGACCACACCAGCATTTCACCGTTGGCGAAGAAAATTCCGGCCAGCAGCGGCGCCTTTTCGGCCCAGGTCTGGTGCATGGCCTGGAAATCCTCGCCCACATAGAGGGCCAGGGATTCCGAGGCTGGGGCCAGCAGCACCGACACCGCCAGGGCGATGGTCATTTCCTTGCCCGCCGCGCGGCGGGTGGGAATACCGCCCGAGAACAGACGGCCGATGGCGAAGGCCTGCTTCCAGTCCAGCTTCCATGCCCACAGACGGATCACCGCCCACAGGGTAACGCCGATGCACGGCACCAGATATTCCACGTTCGGAATGTCGCGGTAACGGCCGTTGAAGAACAGTAGCAGCGTCACCAGCCACGCCATCACCGCATAGGAGATGGCGAAACGTTCGGCCCACAGCGAGCGGTACGGCTGGGCGCCATCACGCAGCGAACGCCCGGCCACATTGACCAACAGCCCTGCGAAAACGACGTGCAGCACGATACGGACCAGGGTCAGGGCATCCTGGATGAACGGTTCCACCGCCAGCCACGCCTTGGAGCCGGGCAGCATCATGGCGACAAACCAGATGATGCGGTCGCTGTCGCGGGTCGCCCAGGCATTGGCCGCCTGCCACACCACCGCCGAGGCGATGACCTGGGAGAACAAAGCCAGGGCCACGGCACGGGCCGGGGAGTATTCACCGGAACGGCGCAGGAAGACCAGCGCCGCCAGGGCGCCCAGCACCGCCGCCAAGGTGCCTTGCGCCGCCCAGCGCGGGTTCTCTCGCACCGGACCGGACATGCTGAACTTGACGTCGCGGGCGGTATCGACCACGCCCCAATAGGCGCCGACCGTGCCTTCCAGCTTGGCCTTCCACGGCTGGTCGAAGGCTTCGACCACGTTGTAATCGAAGCCATTTTCCTTGGACACCTTGGCCAGGGTGCGCACGAACTTGGCGGCGTTTTCCATGTTGACCGCCGCCGGGCCACGGTTGCGGCCCTTGGTCGGCCATCCGGCCTCGCCGATCAGGATCGGTTTGCCGGGGAACTTCTCCTGCATCATACGGTAAATCTTGACGATGTGCTCGGCGGCGCCCTCGACGCCGATGGGCTCGTCCTCCCAATAGGGTAGGATGTGGATAGTGATGTAATCCACCTCGTCCGCCACCTGGGGATAGCGCAGATAGAACGCCCAAACATCGGCATAGGATACCGGCTGCTTCACCGCCGCCTTGACCTTGCGGATATAGGCGATCAGTTCGTCGGGCTTGAGGTCCTGACGCAACAACACCTCGTTACCGACGATCACCCGCTTGATGGAGTCAGGATAGGCGTTGGCCGATTGAATCAGCGCGTCCACCTCGGCGGCATTGATGTCCAGCTTCTTGCCCAGCCACGCCGAATGGGTGACCTCGATGCCGTATTTGCGCGCCAGTTCCGGCACGATCTCCATGCCCTCGCGCGCGGTATAGGTGCGGACACCCTTAGCCACGCCCACCAGGCTCTTCAAATCCTCGTCCACCTGGGCGGGCGGCGGATATTGCTGGGAAATCGGGCTTTGACCACGCCGGAACGGCGCGAAGGACACAGACGGAAACGGCTCGTCGAAAGTCAGCCCGACCGGTACCGGCCGGTTAAAGACCCACCAGCCGCCCAGGGCGGCCAGGGCGGTGACGACAACGATCAACAGGGTAACGGGAAGACGCATGGATCAGGCCCCAAGATTGGCCCGCCCGTCATACTAGATTTCTTCCACCTCGACCACCCCGGGAACCGAGCGCAGGCCGTTCATGAAACCGGGATTGAGCTGGATGGTGCGGTCCAGCGACAGCTCCACCTCGCGTCGATCCATCTGCGCAACGATGATGATGCGGTTGCGCCCCCTGCCCTCGTTGGCCACCATCTGGGCCAAGGCGGGCAAAGGCGCCTCGTCGCGGACGAAGATGCGCAGACCGGCGGCGGCGCGAGCCGCCTCGGCGTCCAGCGAGGCGATGCGCTGGCAGGTCATGCGCAATTGTTCGTCCTCCAGCTTGGCGTCCACCTCCAGCAGCAGCGGCCCGCCCGCCTCCAGCAGGTCGCGCGACGCCGCCAGGGTTTCCGAGAACACCGTCACCTCGAACATGCCCGACGCGTCGGACAGGGTCAGGAAGGCATAGCGGCTACCCTTGGCCGAGGTTCGTTCCTGTTTCGCAAGCATGGTCCCGGCCAGCTTGACCCGCCCCTTGCCGCCGCCTTGCAGGTGGCCGACCAACTCAGCGATCTTGACCACGCCCAGGCGCTTGAGGCTCTTGGCATAGGCGTCCAGCGGATGGGCCGACAGGTAGAAGCCGATGGCGTCGAATTCCTGGCTCAGCTTCTCGTGCGGCGACCAATCGGCGGAGTTCTCCAGCTTGGGCGCCGGGGCGATGTTGCCGCCCAGCAGGCTCATCTGGCTGGAATCGCGCTGTTCCGCCTCGGCGGCACCGTAACGAAGCAGGGGTTCGCAGTTCTTGAACACCTTGCCCCGGTTCTTTTCCAGGGAATCGAACACACCGGCCCGCACCATGTTTTCCATCTGGCGGCGGTTGAGCTGTTTGGTGTCCAGGCGGCGGGCGAAATCCCACAAATCCTTGTAGGGGCCGCCACGTTCGCGTTCCTCGACGATCTGGCGGCAGGCGCCCTCGCCCACGTTCTTCAGCGCCGCCAGGGCATAGCGCACCGCCAACGTGCCGTCCGGCAGCTTTTCCACGCTGAAATCGGCGCGCGACTTGTTGATGTCGGGCGGCAGCAGCTTGATCTTGAGGCGGTCCAGTTCCTGGCGGGCGCCGTTGAGCTTGTCGGTGTTGCTCATTTCATAGGTCATGGTCGCCGCCATGAACTCGGCCGGATGATTGGCCTTGAGCCACGCCGTCTGATAGGCGATCAGCGCGTAACAGGCGGCGTGCGACTTGTTGAAGCCGTATTCGGCGAACTTCGCCACCTTGTCGAAGATCAGCGACGCCTGCTCGGGATTGACGCCGCGTGCCTCGGAACCGTCCACGAACAGCTTGCGCTGGGCCTCCATCTCCTCGCGGATCTTCTTACCCATGGCGCGGCGCAGCAGATCGGCGCCGCCGAGCGAATAGCCCGCCAGCACCTGCGCCAGCTGCATGACCTGTTCCTGGTAGACCATGATCCCGAAGGTTTCCTTCAGAATCGGTTCCAGCACAGGGTGCATGTAATCCGGTTCCTCGCGCCCATGCTTACAGGCAATGTAGCGCGGAATCTGATCCATGGGGCCGGGGCGGTACAGCGCCACCACGGCAATCAAATCCTCCAGGCGGTTCGGGTGCATCTTGCGCAGCACGTCGCGCATGCCCGCCGATTCCAACTGGAACACGCCGGCGGTGTCACCGCGGGTCAGCAATTCGTAGGTCAGGGCGTCATCCAGCGGCAACGCTGACAGATCGACGTCCAAATCCTTGATTTTCTTGATGTGCTTGCAGGCAGTGACCATGACGGTCAAGGTCTTGAGGCCCAGGAAGTCAAATTTCACCAGACCGGTGCTTTCCACCCACTTCATATTGAACTGGGTCACCGGCATATCGGAACGCGGATCGCGGTACAGCGCCACCAAATGGTCCAGCGGCCGATCGCCGATCACCACGCCCGCCGCGTGGGTCGAGGCGTGGCGGTACAGGCCCTCCAGCTTCATGGCCATGTCGATCAGGTGGCGGACCGTCTCGTCGTTCTCGCGGGCTTCCTTCAGCAGCGGCTCGATGTCCAGCGCCTGTTCCAGGGTCACCGGATTGGCCGGATTGTTGGGCACCATCTTGCAGATGCGGTCCACCTGACCATAGGGCATCTGCAACACGCGGCCGACGTCGCGCAGCACGGCACGGGCTTGAAGCTTACCGAAGGTGATGATCTGGGCGACGTGGTCGTAGCCGTATTTGTGCTGCACGTACTTGATCGTCTCTTCACGCCGGTCCTGGCAGAAGTCGATATCGAAGTCGGGCATGGAAACGCGTTCGGGATTGAGGAAACGTTCGAACAGCAATCCCCAGCGCAGCGGATCAAGGTCGGTGATGGTCAGCGCCCAGGCCACCGCCGAACCGGCGCCCGAGCCACGGCCCGGCCCGACCGGGATATCGTGCAGCTTTGACCATTGGATGAAGTCGGACACGATCAGGAAGTAGCCGGGGAAGCCCATCTGCTCGATGATGCCGACCTCGTACTCGATACGCTCGCGGTACGGCTTGGCGACGTGTTCCTTTTCCTCTTCGGTCATGCCGGGTTGGAAGACGTGCTTTTCCAGCCGCAAGGCCAGACCTTCCCAGCACTTCTTGCGCAGCACCTCGGCCTCGGTCAGGCCGTCCATGCGATAGGGCGGCAGCAGCGGCTTGCGCTTGGGCACCATGAAAGCGGTACGGCGGGCCACCACCAGGGTGTTGTCGCAGGCCTCGGGCAGATCGGCGAACAGCTCGCGCATTTCCTGCGGCGATTTCAGATAATGCTCTGGCGTCAGGCGGCGGCGCTCATCCTGCGCCACATAGGCGCCATCGGCGATGCAGATCAGCGCGTCGTGCGCCTCGTACATCTCGCGGCTGGGGAAATAAGCCTCGTTGGTGGCGAGCAGCGGTACATCGTGCTTATAGGCCAGTTCCACCAGTCCCGGCTCGGCGCGATCCTCGTCCTCCAGGCCGTGGCGCTGAAGCTCCACATAGGCGCGCCCGGCGAAGGCTTGGGCCAGACGCACCAGGGTGATCTCGGCCCGCTCCTTCTGCCCTTCCAGCAACAACCGGTTGACCGGGCCGCCAGTGGCACCGGTCAACAGGATCAGGCCGTCATTGTGGTTTTCCAGGTCATGGTAACTGACCTGCGGCGTCTCCCCGCCGGGGGTCTCCAGATAGGCCCTGGACACCAGCTTCATCAGATTGCCGTAGCCGGTCTCCGATTGGCACAGCAGTACCAGCCAATCGGGCTCGGGGCGGCGGCCATCCTTGTTGGGTGCCTCGCCCTCGCGCCGTACCGCCAATTGCACGCCGATGATCGGCTGTACGCCGCTGTCCGAGCAATAGGTGGTGAATTCCAGCGCCCCGAACAGGTTGGCCTTGTCGGTGATGGCGACCGCGGGCATGCCCTTCTTGTCGCACATCTTGACCAATTCCTTGATCCGGATGGCGCCTTCGGACAGCGAATAGGCGGTGTGAACGCGAAGATGGACGAAATCGGCATGAATAGGCATCCGCCTATGATGCCGCGTCCTCCCCCTCCTCGGCAATGGCCGCCTTCCAGCATTGCTCCAGATCGGCCTTGGCCGCCGCCACCACCTCGCCGTCCAGCTTGCCGCCGAACACCATGCCGTCCAGGATGGCGGCGATTTCCGGCGGGGTCAGCGGCGGACGATAGGGGCGCCGTTGGGCCAGGGCCTGCAGCACGTCGGCCACGGCGATGATGCGGGCCTCCAGCGGCAAACCGCCGTTCTCGACGTGGAACGGATAGCCCTGCCCCGAGACGTATTCGTGATGAAACGCCGCCCAACGCGCCACCGGCCCGTCACCGAAGGCACGGCGCAGCACTTCGTGGGTGTCGAAGGCGTGCCGCGCCATGCGGCGGCGTTCCTCGGCGCTCAGCGGTCCTTGTTTGTCCAGCAATTCGTCGGGAATGCGCAGCTTGCCCACGTCATGCAGCAGCGCCGCGACCTCCAGCAATTCCAAGCTGCGCGGCGCAAGCTTGAATCCTTGTCCCAGGCGCTGCGCCACGGCGGCGACACCGACGGAATGGCGGCCGGTATAGGGGCTCTTGGCATCGATGATGTGGCCGAACATATGGGCCAAAGCCCGGACATCGTCCCAGGCCAGGAACGTTGCCCCGCCGCCCAGACGCTCGCGCAACCGTTCGCGCAACGAGGGTTCCTCTTGCGCGAACCAGAACGCCTCGCGCATAGCCAGCGTGCGGAAGGCGGTCATCAGTTCGGGGGCGAAATGGCTGCCCTCGTAACGGGTCAGCACGTCGATGACCGGCCGTCCCTCGGCGACGCCGCGCGCCCGCACCGCGTCGGCGCGGTCCACCAGAAAGACCAGATTGGCGTTCAGCGCCAGGTCGCGCGGCACGCCGCGCCGCATCAGGTCGGCCCACGGCGTGTGGTGCTCCAGAACCAACGGCGCCAGATGGGCCAGCGGCGGCACCGCCTCCAGATAGGCGAAGCCACGCTCGCAATGGGCGTGCTCGCCCTCCCACAGGATATCGTTAACCAAGCATCGGTGTTCACGGGTCGAGGAAACGCCGCAATCATGCAGCAGACCGGCGCGGGCCAGCATGTGGACGCGCTCGGGCGTCCATTCCAATTCCTCGGCGCACAGACACGCCATCAGGGCAACGCGGTGACCGTGGCCGATTTCATCGATTCCGATGAAATCCAGGGCGTCGGCCAGGGCCAGGATGACGCGGTCCAGATCGACGTCAGCGGAAACGGAATCGGCATTGGGAGACATGGCGGCCCCCTGGATTTATTTTAAACCCAGTATACGCCAATCTCAGCGTTTGCGCACATCCTTGGGTCAGGCCAAAAGTGCCACGGCGGCACCGCCCACCATCACCGCGAAGGTGGACAGCATGCCGAACACCCGGAACCGGAAGTTTTCCACCGGCTGGCTGACGCCCCAGGCGTGCGCACACCGCCCGGCCAGCAGCAACAGACCCAGGATATGCACCAGCCAGGGCCAGGCGCCATTGATCTCGGCCAGGGCGATGACGATCAGCGCCAGCGGCACATATTCGGAGAAATTGCCGTGAACGCGGATGGCGCGATTCAGGGAAGCGTCACCGCCGTCGCCAAGGCCGACCCGCAACCGCTTGCGGATGCCGATGACCCGATAGCTGAGGACGACATACAACACACACAGCGGCAGCGCATACAGCGCGGTGACCTTGGCGATCATCCCTGCTCTCCCTCTGTCAGACTGGAACCAGTTGCCCGTCCTGCATGCGCACCACCCGGTCCATACGGGCGGCCAGCTCCGGGTTATGGGTGGCGATCAGCGCGGCAACGCCCGAGGAGCGGACCAGCGAGATCAGTTCGCGGAACACGCCTTCGGCGGTGTGCGGATCAAGATTGCCGGTGGGCTCATCGGCCAGCAGGACCTTGGGGTCGTTGGCCAGGGCGCGGCAAATGGCGACGCGCTGTTGCTCACCGCCCGACAACTGGCCGGGACGATGCTCGGCACGGGTGGCAAGGCCCATGCGCTCCAGCAGACCCAGGGCGCGCTTGGCCGCCACGGCACGGGCGGTCCCGGCGATCATCTGCGGCAACACCACGTTTTCCACGGCCGAGAATTCCGGCAGCAGGTGGTGGTATTGGTAGACGAACCCGAGATGCGAGCGGCGCAGCGCGGTGCGGCGGTCGTCGCCCAGCTTGCCGCAGGGCTCGCCCGCCAGCCAGATTTCGCCCTCGTCCGGGTGCTCCAGCAGACCGGCGATGTGCAGCAGCGTCGACTTGCCCGCGCCCGAGGGGCCGACCAGGGCGACGATCTCGCCCGGCCGGATGGACAATTCGGCGCCGTTCAGAACGTGCAAGGTTTCCTTGCCCTGGGCAAAGCTGCGGCGGATGCCGTCAAGGCGCAGGCCGGGAACGTCACTCATAGCGCAGGGCCTCCACCGGATCGAGCTTGGCCGCCCGCCACGCCGGGTAGATGGTCGCGGCGAAGGACAGCCCCAGCGCCATCAGCACCACGGTCACCACTTCCGACGGATCGACACGGGCGGGAAGCTGGGTCAGGAAATAGATCTCGGCGGCGAACAGCTCGCGGCCGATGATGGATTGGATGAACTGGCGGATACCCTCGATATTGGTGGCGAACAACACCCCCAGCACCGTGCCGCACACCGTCCCGACCACGCCGACCGAGGCGCCCGCCAGGAAGAATATGCGCAGGATCATACCGCGCGTCGCGCCCATGGTGCGCAGGATAGCGATATCGCGGCCCTTGTCCTTCACCAGCATGATCAGCGACGAGATGATGTTGAACGCCGCCACCAGGATGATCAGCGTCAGGATCAGGAACATCACGTTGCGTTCCACCTGGATGGCATTGAAAAAGCTGGCATTGGCCTGCTGCCAGTCATAGAGGCGCACTCCGCCCCCGGCGATGCGGAAGATTTCGTTGCGCAGATCGGGCACCCGGTCGGGATTGGTGGTGAACACCTCGATCTGGGTCACTGCGTCGGGCAGCTTGAAATAGGTCTGCGCGGCATCCAGCGGCATGAAGATGAAACCGGAATCATATTCGAACATGCCGACCTTGAAGGTTCCGGCGATGCGGTAGCCGCGCAGGCGCGGCACGGTGCCGAAAGCGGTGGCATTGCCCTTGGGCGAGATCAGGGTGATGGTGTCCCCGACCCCCAATCCCAGTTTTTCCGCCAGACGGTGGCCGATCAGCACGGAATCGCCGTCACGGAAATCCTGGGCCGAGCCGACCAGATCCTTGGTGATGATCTCGCGCGCCAGCAGATCGTCGGGGCGCACGCCGCGCACGATGGCGCCCGCCGCGCCGCCGCCGGCACTGGCCATCACCTGCCCTTCGATGGTGGGAATGACGCGGGTCACGCCCGGCAGCTTGCGGATGGCATCGGCCAGCGGGTCGAAATCGGTCAGCACCGGACCGGCGCCATAAACCCCCAGATGGCCGTTGATGCCCAGGATGCGCGACAGCAATTCCTGGCGGAAACCGTTCATCACCGCCATCACCACGATCAGCGTGGCGACGCCCAGGCCGATCCCGGCCAGCGAGAAACCAGCGATAACGGAAATGAACCCTTCCTTGCGGCGGGCACGCAGGTAGCGGAACGCCACCATCCTTTCGAAGGCACCGAACACGGAGATGTTTCCCTTGCGGAATGATAACGGCACGAAGCCCGCCGAGCGGCGAGAGCCGACTTTAGGCGTTACCCCAGAAGTTGACAAGCCGGGATGACGATCAGCGCACGCCGCGTTTCTGACAGGCCCTCGACAATTCCTCTTGCTCGGGCGAAGTCAGCGGGCGGTCGTTGAAGGTGAAGGTTCCCTTGTTCATGTCGTAACGCACGGTGCCCAAGGTCGCCTGCGAATCACCGCTGCCGCGCTTGGCGTAAGTGGCGCCTTGCATGGGTTTGATGGTCAGCGGAATTTCCAGAACGTCGGGCAGCAGGCCGGGAATGGCATCGGCGCCGCTGCCCGGCATGTCGGCGGGGGCCACCGCCCGCCCCTTGGCGTCCACGCCGGGCTGATAGGCGACGTCGGGCGCCGGAACATGGCGAATCAGCCGCGAGCAATCGGTCTTGGTGATGACGATGCGCACCGGCTGGCTGGCCGCATCCTGCTGCGCCAGGGCCGGACCGCCGCAAACCACCAGGGCGGCGACAACAATCAGCAGGCGGGGCATGGCAGCTCTCCAGCGTAGGAAACCACCAACACTCTGGCGCAATGCACCGTTTCCGGCAAGGTTATCCCCCACTCACGAAATATTGCTGAAAAAAGTTAGTGACGCGCGTTAGAAAATTGCGTAATGTCCGCTCAAGCCCAAAACGGGACGGGGTAGACCAAAAAATTGGCACCCCTCAGCGGCTCAGGTTTAGGGAGGAGTCGCCGGCGTCCGCACCGCGGAGACGCAGGGATGGCAAGATCAGGCCACTGATCTTGCCATTTTGCATTTTCAGCCCCCACCCGCTTGTTCCAGCCATAACGGCCGCACCGCACGGATGCGCGCCATAACCGGGCAATCCTCGCGATGGGCGCCGGGCAATACGCCGATGCTCATCAGGAACTCGCCGACCACCTCGCCACCCATGAAGACGAAGGTGCGGCGGAACAGCTTGACCCAATCTTCCTTGCTCAGCGGATGGCGAGCGGCGATCCAGGCGGCGAACGAACCATGGGCGGCGCGCAAGGCCTGCAGACGGCGGGCGTTCTCGATCACCGCATCGACCTTACGGCGGTTGCGGATGATCCCGGCATCGGCCAACAGCCGCGCCTTTTCCGCCTCGCCATAGGCGGCGACACGGTCGATGTCGTAGCCCTCGAACGCGGCGGCCATGCTGGGCCGCTTTTTCAGCACGATCAGCCAGGACAGCCCAGCCTGCATGATCTCCAGCACCAGCCGCTCGAACAGCACGCGATCCTCATGGACCGGAAAACCGTATTCCAGGTCGTGATAAGGTCCGTGCTGCGGATGGCCCGGCGCCACGTCGCAATAACCGCTCATGGCAGCTCCCGGAATGAAAAAACCGCCCCGGCGGACCGGGGCGGGTGGGTTTGGTCAGGCCTGCTCCAGCTCGACCAGGGTGCCGAAGAAGTCCTTGGGGTGCAGGAACAGCACCGGCTTGTTATGGGCGCCGATCTTCGGCTCGCCATCGCCCAGCACGCGGGCGCCCTGGGCCTTCAATTGATCACGGGCGGCATAGATGTCCGCGACTTCGTAGCAGATGTGATGAATGCCGCCCGAGGCGTTCTTTTCCAGGAACGCGGCGATGGGCGATTTGTCCCCCAGCGGGTGCAGCAGCTCGACCTTGGTGTTGGGCAGTTCGACGAAGACGACGGTCACGCCGTGGGCGGGCTGCGGAACGGGCGCGGAAACCTTGGCGCCCAGGGTGTCGCGGTAAAGCTTGGTGGCGGCATCCAGGTCCGGCACGGCGATGGCGACATGGTTTAGCTTACCGATCATCGGGTCCTCGTCAGGGTTGTTTCAGATCCTCCTTATATCACGGCGACACTTTTGGGAAAATGCATGCCTCTGCTACTTATATAGTCTTGCGCGTCCCGCCCCTTCGGACTACCTAGATCGTCTCCCTCCGCTTCGGAGTAAGCCCGTGCAGGACCACATGCCCGACGAAGACGACCGCGCGCCCGCGCCGGAGGTGTCGCTCTTCGCGCCGGAAATGAGCGTGTGGGCCAAGATCGCCAACGCGGTCGTGCTGCTGGTGTTGGCATCCGTAGCTGTGTGCTTCGTCTGGGTGATGAGCTCGCTGCCGCGCATCGAGGGCCGCTTTCCCATCAAGGGGCTGGAACTGCCCGCCACCGTCACCCGCAATACGGCGGGCGTGCCGCACGTCACCGCGCGCTCGGTGCGCGACGCCTATTTCGCCGTGGGCTGGACCCATGCCCAGGACCGGCTGTGGCAGATGGAGATGCAGCGCCGGGTCGCCGCCGGACGCCTGTCCGAGGTGGTGGGCGAAGCCGGGCTGGACAGCGACCGTTTCATGCGCACCCTGGACCTGCGCACTCTGGCCGAGACCAGCCTGGACAAGCTGGACAAGCCGACCCGCGACCTGTTGCAGGCCTATAGCGACGGCATCAACGCCTGGCTGGCCGACCACTGGCACCGCCTGCCGCCGGAGTTCATCGCACTGCGCCTGCGGCCCGAACCGTGGAGCCCGGCCGATTCCCTGGCTATCGGCCGCGTGCTGTCGCTGCAGTTGACCAACGACTGGCAGTCGGAAATTCTGCGCGGCAAGCTGGCCGCCCGCCTGGACACACGCCGCATGGGCGAGCTGTGGCCCGCCGTTCCGGCCGATGTCCCTGTCACCTTGGGCGCCGCCACCGCCGACACCCTGTTGGCCGCCCTGCCCGATAGCGGTCGCCCGCATCTGGCCTCCAACGTCTGGGCTCTGTCCGGCGCCCACACCGCCAGCGGCAAACCGCTTCTCGCCAACGACCCCCATCTCGGCCTGCAAGCCCCGGTGCAGTGGTACCTGTTGTCCGTGGACGCCCCCGGTCTGGCCCTGAGTGGCGCCACCATTCCCGGCATCCCGTTCCATCTGGTCGGCCATAACGGCCGCATCGCCTGGGGCACCACCACCACCCACGCCGACAGCGTCGATCTGTTCATCGAAAAGATGGCGGGCGATGACGGCTATCAGACGCCGCAGGGTGTGGCCCGCTTCGCCATCCGCGACGAAATCATCAAGGTGAAGGGCGGCGCCGACGTGGCGTTACGGGTCCGCTCGACCCACCACGGCCCGGTCATCTCGGACCTGCCCGCACGCGGCATCGCCGGTCCCGATCAAGTGGTGGCCCTGCGCGCCGCCGCCCTGGAACCCGAGGACCTGACAGCACAGGCGCTGTTCCGCCTGAACCGTGCCATCGACTGGCGCGGCTTTACCGCGGCGCTGCGCGATTTCCATTCTCCGGTGCAGAATTTCGCCTATGCCGACACCTCCGGCGCCATCGGCTTCATCACCGCCGGGCGAGTACCGCTGCGCAAGGGTGGCACCGGCGCCGTGCCGGTACGCGGCTGGACCAGCGAAGGCGACTGGACCGGCTGGATTCCGCAGGAAAAGCTGCCGCAGCAGCTCAATCCCAAGAGCGGGCGGGTGATCAACGCCAACAATGCGGTGGCCGGTGACCGTTATCCGTTCCAGATCGCCAGCGAATGGCCCGAGGCATGGCGGGCGCAACGCCTGACCGACGCCCTGTCGGCCCGCGATGGCTGGAGCGTGGAGGATACCCAGGCGTTGCAATTGGACTCGCTGTCGCTGGCGGCGCTCGAACTGAAGGAACTTCTGGAGGCCCCGGCCACCGCCGATCCCCGCGTTCAGGAGGCCGCGCGCCTGATCGCCGCCTGGGACGGGCGCATGGACCGCAATCGCCCGGAACCGCTGATCTTCGCCGCCTGGATGGATCAGCTTTGGTACGACATTCTGGCCGACGAACTGGGCGATGATTTCCGGGCGTTCCGCCGCCCCCATGTGGGCACGCTGACCGGCATCCTGACCAAGGCGCGCCACTGGTGCGACGACGTCACCACCCCCGAGGCCGAATCGTGTGAGCAGATCAGCGCCCGCGCCCTGGACCGCGCTGTCGCCAAACTGACCGCCCGCCACGGTCCCGCCATCGCCGCATGGCGCTGGGGAGCCGATCACCGCGTGGTGTTCGAGCATCCGCTGCTGCGCCGCCTGCCCGTCCTGGACAAATTGACCGGCGCCGCCATCGAGACCGATGGCGGCGACTTCACCGTCAATCGCGGTACCTATCTGCCCGACAGCTTCCGCCATGTGCACGGCCCCGGTCTGCGCGCGGTGTTCGATCTGTCCAATCTGGCCAACAGCCGCTTCATTATCGCCACCGGCCAGTCGGGTAACCCGCTGTCGCGCCATTACGACGACATGATGACCGCCTGGCGTGACAACCACGGCATCACCCTGGGCCGCGCCCAGGACAGCACCGCGATCCTGCGGCTGGAACCGGGATACTGAAACGAAAAGGGCGCCCCGAGGGGCGCCCTTGACCGAAGCGGATCACGCCACCGGCGGCGGATAATCCAAATATGCGCCGCGGAAGTAAATCAGCGGCGAGCCGCCCTCCTGATGCGTCAGGTTTTCCACTTCACCGACGAAGATCACATGGTCGCCGCCGTCGATGGTGTTGACCAGCTTGCATTCCAGGGTCGCGAGGCAACCGCCCAGCACGGGAACGCCGCCGACACCGCGGTCGAACTTCAGCCCCGCCCACTTGTCCTCGGACCGGCTGGCGAAGCGGATGGACAGGTCGCGCTGCCCCTCGGCCAGCACATTGATGGCGAAATGGCCGTTGGTCTTGAACGCCTCCAGGCTGGAGGTCTTGTTCCCCAGGCAGAACAGCACCAGCGGCGGTTCCAGCGACAGCGACGAAAAAGCGCTGACGGTGACGCCGGCTGGCGCCTGGGTGTCGGGATGCTGGGTGGTCACGACGGTGACACCCGTGGCGAAGCACCCCAGGGCCTTACGGAAAGAACGCGGGTCAACGGACATTCGGCACGCTCGGTAAAATGCGGAAGGGATAATGGGGACAGAGTAATAAGGATTCAGCGCCCGGGTCAAATGCCCCTTTCGCAAGATGCGCACAGCAGGCTGTCTGGGACATTTTTTTTACCCTCCTGCCGCAGTTGACTCGCGACACAGACGACGAATTATAGCATTCTCACATTTGATCTGGTGACCGTTCCGGTCCGTTTTGGACCGCAATAGGGGAAGTGAATGTTCGCGATCATCGGCATCGTGGTCACCGTCGCCTGCGTTATCGGCGGATACGCGGCGGGCGGCGGCCACCTTGGGGTGCTGTGGCAACCCTTCGAATTCCTTATCATTCTGGGTGCCGCCTTCGGTTCGCTATTCCTAGGCAATCCGAAAGGCATCATTCTTGGCATCGCCAAGAATTTCCCCGTCATCTTCAAAGGGGCGCACCACAAGAAAGACAGCTATGTCGAGCTGCTTTCCATGCTGTATTCCGTGTTCAAGCTGGCCAAGACCAAGGGCGACCTGGCGCTGGAAAGCCATGTGGAAAAGCCCGAGGAAAGCCCGCTGTTCGCCAAATTCCCTGGCTTCACCGGCGACCATCACAGCCGCACGTTCCTGTGCGACTACCTGCGTCTGCTGACGCTCGGCACCTCGAACGCGCACGAGCTGGAATCCATCATCGACGGCGAGTTGGAAGCCCACCACAAGAACTACCACGAGATGTCACACGCGGTGAACCTGATGGCCGACGCCATGCCCGCCCTGGGTATCGTCGCCGCGGTGCTGGGCGTGATTCATACCATGGGCTCGATCACCGAGCCGCCGGAAGTGCTGGGCCATCTGATCGGCGCGGCGCTGGTGGGCACCTTCACCGGCGTGCTGGTGTCCTATGCCTTCTTCGCCCCCTTCGCCCGCAACATGCAATTGGTGTTCGATTCCGATCACTATTATTTCCTGGCGATGAAGGCTGGCCTGCTGGCCCACATGCAGGGCTACGCGCCGCAGGTTTCCATCGAATTCGCCCGCAAGATCCTGCCGGACGATCTGCGGCCGACCTTCCAGGAGCTTGAGGAAACCGTTACCAACCTGCCGCCGGATTGATGTAGGGACGCCGCCGCGAAATGGCCGAAGGTCAGCAGATTATCATCAAGCGCGTAAAGAAGGTGGCCGGTGGCCATCACGGTGGCGCTTGGAAGGTGGCCTATGCCGATTTCGTGACCGCCATGATGGCGTTCTTTCTGCTGTTGTGGCTGTTGAACGCCGTCACCGAAGAGCAATTGACCGGCATTTCCAACTATTTCGCTCCCTCCATGGCCTCGAAAAGCCAGTCGGGTGCCGGTGGCATCCTGGGCGGTCAGGTCATCGGCCAGGGTGCCATGCAGTCGCAGACCAGTTCGCCCAGTCTGGTGCAGCATCTGCCGCCGACCTCCATCGGTCCGGGCGGCGAGGATTTGACCTCGCAGGCCACCGAGCCCATGGAAGGCATGGGCGAGAAGGAATTCAAGGAAGCCCTGGCCGAACGCGAACAGGCCAAGTTCGAAAAGGCCCAGGAGGTGCTGGAAGGCGCCATGAAGGGCATTCCCGAACTCAAGCAGTTCCAGGGCTCCATGCTGGTGGACAACACCGTCGAGGGTCTGCGCATCCAGATCACCGACCAGGAAGGCCTGGCCATGTTCCCGTCCGGCAGTTCGGCCATGTACGGCCATACCAAATCCCTGCTGGATCTGGTCGGCCGCGTGGTCAATCAGTTGCCCAACAAGATTTCCATTTCCGGCTACACCGATTCGGTCCCGTTCCGCGACCCTTCGGGCTACACCAATTGGGAATTGTCGGCCGACCGTGCGCTGGCCAGTCGCCGGGCCCTGATCGCCGCCGGTGTTCCCGAGAACCGCATCGACCGCGTGGTCGGCCGCGCCGATACCGATCCGCTGGTGACCAACGACCCCAAGGGGCCGCGCAACCGCCGCATCAGCATCATTCTGCTGCGCGAGAACGATTTGACGCCGCCGCCCGACCTGCCTGCGTCGCAGCAGAAGCTGGCCCCGGCCGCAAACAAGCCATAGCCTCGCGCCGCGCGGAGACCCATCATGGCCACACCGCCCGTCATCGTCCTACCGCCGCGGGGCAATGACCGCACCGATCCCTGGACCCATCCGGAATTGTATGACGGCGTCACCCTGCGCCGGATGTTCGCCTATGGCCTGGATGTCGCCATCCTGGCGGCGCTGGCAGTGGGATTGTGGATCGTCGGCACCTTCCTGACGGTGCTGTCATTCGGCCTGCTGTTCCCGGTCAAGGTCTTCGCCCTCGCCCTGCTGCCGTTGGTCTACCACATCGGGCTGCTGGCCTCGTCCGGCGCAGCGACCTTGGGCATGCGGCTCATGGGGCTGCGGCTGGTCAGCACGGCACCGGATACCGACCAATGGGATGGGCGCCCGACACTGGTCCAGGCCGCTATCCAAGTGGTATGCTTCTTCGGTTCCGTGGCCCTGACCGGCGCCCTGATCCTGTTGGTCGTCCTGTTCAACGCCCGTCGGCGGACGTTGCACGACTGGCTGGCGGGCACGGTGGTAGTCCGGGACATGGCGTGGCGCCACGGCGCCGGTTGACAACAGGCCGCCCGGTCCCGCCTCTTGGAGAGGCCGGTGGCGGGCCACCATATGAAAGGGGACGGCGGCACAGGCCGCCCATAGCCGCAGCGAACGGGACGCGATGGATCACATTCCCCTGAAACGGCCGCATTTCTTTTTCACCACGGCGCCCCTGCCCTGCCCGTACATCGCCGGGCGGCTGGAGCGCAAGATCGTGACCGAGTTGAACGGCCCCGATGCCGAGACCTTGCACGAAGCGCTGTCCCGCGCCGGTTTCCGCCGCTCCCATTCCATCGCCTACACCCCCGCCTGTGCCGGGTGCAGCGCCTGCATCCCGGTGCGCATCGTCGCCGATGGCTTCGCCCCCGACCGCACCATGCGCAAGGTGTGGCGCACCAACCAGGATCTGGTGGCCCGCGAAGTACCCGCCCGCGCCACCGCCGAACAGTACCGCCTGTTTTCGCGCTACCAGGAATCCCGCCACACCGGTGGCGACATGGCCTTGATGGGTTTCTACGACTACCGTTCCATGGTCGAAGACAGCCCCATCGACACCTTTCTGGTGGAATTCCGCAATACGGACGGTGTCCTGATCGCCGCCTGTCTTACCGACCGCATGTCCGACGGCCTCTCTGCGGTATATTCCTTCTACGATCCCGATTTGCAGCGCCGTTCGCTGGGCACCTACATCGTCAACTGGCTGGTAGAGGAAGCCCGGGCCGAGCGGCTGCCATACGTGTATTTAGGGTATTGGATTTCTGAAAGCCGCAAGATGGCTTACAAATCCCGCTACACTCCGCTGGAGGCATTCGGCCCCAACGGGTGGTATCTGGTGGCGGCGCACACACCCAACCCGGACGCGACCAGCTGACGCAAACGGCTTGCGACGCAAAGAAATTCCCGACAAAAACACTCCTTGCCCCCTTTGTTCGCAGCTAATGGCATGCCATATTGGCTAGAACGAAATAGAATAATTCTCACTCCCTGGGAGGATACCCCCGTGTCACAGCTGCTGCGCCTCAGCGGCTTGATCGACCGTCTGAACTCGGTGGTTGGTCGTGCCGTCACCTGGCTGGTGCTGGCCATGACCCTCATCAGCTCAGGCAATGCGGTCATCCGCTACACCTTCAATTACAGTTCCAATGCCTGGCTGGAAATCCAGTGGTACCTGTTCTCGGCGGTTTTCCTGCTGTGCTCGGGCTACACGCTGTTCCACAACGAACATATCCGCATCGATGTCATCGCCGGACGCTTCAGCCGCCGGACCCAGACATGGATCGAGGTGATCGGCGGCATCTTCTTCCTGTTGCCCATGGCCTGCCTGATCCTGTGGCTATCCTGGCCGATCTTCGTCAGCGCCCTGGTCAGCGGCGAGATGTCCAGCGACGCTGGCGGGCTGATCCGCTGGCCGGCCAAGATGCTGATCCCGGCGGGTTTCGCCTTGCTGGCGCTGCAGGGTTTGTCCGAGACCATCAAGCGCATCGGCTTTCTGATGGGCGTATCCCCCGACCCGGCCACCGCCCACAGCGCCCACCATGGAGGCGAGCATGGTTGAGTTCCTGATCGCCAACATGGCACCGCTGATGTTCGTGGCGCTGGTGGTGTTCCTGCTGTTCGGTTATCCGGTGGCCTTCGCCCTGGCCGCCAACGGCCTGATCTTCGGTCTGGTGGGTATCGAACTGGGCCTGTTGCAGCCTCAGCTTTTGCAGGCCTTGCCGGAACGCGTGTTCGGCATCATGCGCAACGATACGCTGCTGGCGATTCCGTTCTTCACGTTCATGGGCCTGATCCTAGAACGAAGCGGCATGGCCGAGGATTTGCTGGACACCATCGGCCAATTGTTCGGGCCGCTGCGTGGCGGTCTGGCCTATGCGGTGATCTTCGTCGGCGCCCTGCTGGCGGCCACCACCGGCGTGGTGGCGGCGTCGGTCATCTCCATGGGCTTGATTTCGCTGCCGATCATGCTGCGCTACGGCTATGACCGCCGCGTCGCCACCGGCGTCATCGCCGCTTCGGGCACGCTGGCGCAGATCATTCCGCCGTCGCTGGTGCTGATCGTCATGGCCGATCAGTTGGGCCGTTCGGTCGGCGACATGTACGAAGGCGCCATGATCCCCGGTCTGGTGCTGACCGTACTTTACGCCGGATACATCCTGATCACCTCGCTGATCTGGCCGAATTCCGCCCCGGCCCTGCCGCCCGAGGCCCGCACCCTGCGCGGGTTCAAGCTGCTCCAGCGGGTCATCGTGTCGCTGGTGCCGCCGCTGGTGCTGATTTTCCTGGTGCTGGGCACCATCTTCCTGGGCATCGCCACCCCGACCGAGGGCGGCGCCATGGGCGCCTCGGGCGCGCTGATCCTGGCGCTGCTCAAGCGCAAGCTGTCCCTGGACCTGCTCAAGCAGGCCATGAACGTGACCGCCAAGCTGTCGTCCTTCGTGCTGTTCATCCTGATCGGCTCGACGGTGTTCGGCCTGGTGTTCCGCGCGGTCAACGGCGATCTGTGGGTCGAACACCTGCTGACCGGCCTGCCGGGCGGCCAGTTGGGCTTCCTGATCGTCGTCAACATCCTGGTGTTCGTGCTGGCCTTCTTCCTCGATTTCTTCGAGTTGGCCTTCATCATCGTCCCGCTGCTGGGGCCGGTGGCCGAGAAACTGGGCATCGACCTGATCTGGTTCGGTATCCTGTTGGGCGTCAACATGCAGACTTCGTTCATGCATCCGCCCTTTGGCTTCGCGCTGTTCTATCTGCGCAGCGTGGCCCCCAAAAACGAATACACCGACAAGGTCACCGGCAAACGGACAAAGGGTATTTCCACCGGCGACATCTATCGCGGCGCCATTCCCTTCGTCTGTATCCAGATCATCATGGTGATTTTGGTCATCGCCTTCCCCGGATTGGTCGGCGATTCCACCACCAAAGTGCAGAACCTGGACAACATCAAGATGGACATCCAGATCCCGACCTATGGCGACGAGGAAATCCCGCCGCCCACGGCGGAACAGGAATCCGATCCCGCTGCCGACCTGCAGCGGCAACTGGAAGATCAGTTGAAGCAGAAATGAAAAAAGGCCCCGCGAAAGCGGGGCCTTAATTTTTACTTCTTGACCGGGTTCGTCAGAACGAACTGGTCATAGCCGAATTCGGCCACCCGCCACCACAATTGAATGTCCTCGCGGAACTTATTCCACGATTCGAAGACCTTGCGGAATTGCGGGTTTTCCGCCGAGATAGTGCCGTACAGATCGAAGGCCGATTTCTGCGCCGCGACCATGACGTCCTTGGGGAACGGCCGCAACTGCACGCCAGCGGCGATCAGCTTCTTGAGGCCCATGATGTTCTGGACATCATACTTGTTCTGCATCAGCTGGTTGGCTTCGGCGCAGGCCACCTCATAGGCCACCTGATAGGCCTTCGGCAGCTTGTTCCACTGTTCCAGATTGACGTAGGACGAGACGGTGGAGCCGCCCTCCCAGAAGCCCGGGTAGTAGTAGTATTTGGCGACCTTGTAAAAGGCCAGCTTCTCGTCGTCATAGGGGCCGACCCATTCAGCGGCGTCGATGGTGCCCTTTTCCAGCGCCGGATAGATGTCGGCGCCAGCCAATTGCTGCGGCACCACCCCCAGCGGCTGCATGACCTTGCCCGCCAGACCGGCGATGCGCATCTTCAGGCCCTTGAGGTCGGCGAGGGTCTTCACTTCCTTACGGAACCAGCCGCCCATCTGGGTGCCGGTGTTGCCCGCCAGGAAGTTGATGACGTTGTAGCCCTTGTAGAACTCGCGCAGCAATTCCATGCCGCCGCCCTGCCCAAGCCAGGCATTGTTCTGGCGGCTGTTGAAGCCGAACGGCAATTGGGTCTCGAAGGCGAAGGTCGGGTCCTTGCCGATGTAGTAATAGCTGCACGAATGGCCGCACTCGACGGTGTTGGCCTGAACCGCGTCAAGGACCTGCAAGCCGGGCAGCAATTCACCGGCGGCGAAGACGCGAATCTGGAACTTGCCGTCGGTCAGCTCGGACACGCGGCGGGCGATGTGTTCACCGGCGCCGAACAACGTATCCAGGCTCTTGGGGAAGCTGGACGCCATGCGCCAGCGGATTTCGGGCAGGCTCTGGGCAAGAGCGGGCGCCGCCACGGTGGCGCCAGCGGCACCCACGGTCGCGGCCTTGAGGAAGGAACGTCGTTCCATTCAGCGTCTCCGGCACGAATATCGAATGATCACGGGCGGCGATCATACACGCCCGCACGGCCCTCCGAAACGAAAGAAGGCCCCGCCGAAGCGGGGCCTTCCATGCATTCACGGCACAACGATCAGCGCTTGACCGGATTGGTCAGCACGAACTGGTCGAACGAGAATTCGGCAACACGCCACCACAATTGCACGTCCTCGCGGAACGCCTTCCACGGGCCGTAGATCTTGGCGAACTTGGGGTTCTCCTTGGCGATCTCGTCATACAGCTCGAACGCCGCCTTCTGCGCGGCGACCATCACGTCCTTGGGGAACGGGCGCAGCTGGGTGCCGTTGGCCACCAGCTTCTTCAGGCCGGTGATGTTCTGCACGTCGTACTTGGCCTGCATATCCAGGGTCGCCTCGGCGCAGGCGGTGGCGAACGCCTCCTGATAGGCCTTGGGCAGCTTGTTCCACTGGTCCAGATTGACGTAGGACGAGAAGGTCGGGCCACCCTCCCAGAAACCGGGATAGTAGTAGTTCTTGGCGACCTTGTAGAATGCCAGCTTCTCGTCGTCGTAGGGGCCGACCCATTCGGCGGCGTCGATGGTGCCCTTTTCCAGCGCCGGATAGATGTCGCCGCCAGCCAATTGCTGCGGCACCACGCCCAGCTTGGCCATCACGCGGCCGGCGATACCGGCGATGCGCATCTTCAGGCCTTCCAGGTCCTTCACCGACTTGATTTCCTTGCGGAACCAGCCGCCCATCTGAGTACCGGAATTGCCCGCCGGGAAGTTGATAACGTTGTATTCCTTGTAGAATTCACGCACCAGCTCAAGGCCACCGCCATGATAGAGCCAGGCATTGTTCTGGCGCGCATTGAGGCCGAACGGCATCGCCGCCTCGAACGCGAAGGTCGGGTCCTTGCCCACGTAGTAGTACGACACCGAATGGCCGCATTCCACGGTGCCCTGCTGCACGGCGTCGAGCACCTGCAAGCCGGGAACGATTTCGCCACCGGCGAACACGCGGATCTGGAACTTGCCTTCGGTCAGTTCAGCAACGCGCTTGGCGACGAATTCACCGCCGCCATAGATGGTGTCCAGGCTCTTGGGAAAGCTGGACGCCATGCGCCACTTGATTTCCGGCAGACCTTGCGCCAAAGCGGGAGCGGCAACGGTGCTGGCGGCGGCGCCGACAGTAGCGGCCTTCAGGAACGAACGTCTTTCCATCGGTCTCCTCCAGGATGCTTTTTATTGGTGCCGGGCTTTGGCGCCCGGTCACCGTGATCCTGGCATGAAGATGGTGGTCCGACCAGAGGGAAACCAGCCCCAGAAACTCTTATTTATGAATTCAGGTGAACTTGTTGGCGCGCGGGAAACCGGTGGGCGGCAAACGGCCAACGGAAGCCCGTTTTCCCAGCCACGGAGTAAGGTCATTTTCCGTTCTGGTCCGTTCCCCCATCTTCCAGGATAGTCCTTCCGCCAAGTTGAAGACCTTGATGTCGGCGGCGCCGCCATCGCGATACTTCTGCAACATGACGCCGCGACCTCGGGTCATTACCGGAATTTCCTCGGCCATGAACACCAAGAGCTTACGGTTACTGCCAATGATGGCGACGGCGTCGCCTTCGGCGGGCAGGCAGAACGTCGCCTTTTCGCCGTCACCCAGGTTCAGCACCATCTTGCCCGCCTTGGTCTGGGCCAGTACCTCGGCCTCCTCGACCACGAAGCCGCGGCCACCATCCGACGACAGCAGCAGCTTGCGCCCGGCCCGGTGCGGGAAGACATGGATGATATCGGCATCGTTGGCCAGATCGATCATCAGGCGCAGCGGCTCGCCGAACCCACGGCCCGACGGCAGCTTGTCGCCGCCCAGGGTGTAGAAACGGCCATCGCTGGCGAAGAACAGGATTTTGTCGGTGGTTTCCGCCTTGATGGCGAATTTAAGCTGGTCGCCTTCCTTGAACTTGATGGTGTCGAGCTGGTCGGTATGGCCCTTCATGGCGCGAATCCAGCCCTTCTCGGACAGGATCACGGTGATTGGCTCGCGCTCGATGAAGGCTTCCAACGGCACCACCACGGCGGACGGCGCGTCGCCCAGCACGGTGCGGCGGGCGCCCAGGACACCCGAACCGAACTTGGTGCCGATCTCGGCCACCTGCCCGGCGATGGTGGTCCAGCGGCGGTCCTCATCGGCCAGCAAATTCTCCAGATCGGCCTTTTCCTTGGAAAGCGCCGAATGCTCGGTGCGGATTTCCAGTTCCTGCAGCTTGTTCAGGCTGCGCAGCCGCATGTTGAGGATGGCCTCGGCCTGCACTTCGCTGAGCACGAAGGTGCGGATCAGCTCGGCCTTGGGCTCGTCGGCGGTGCGGATGATGTGGATGACCTTGTCCAGGTCGGCATAGACCTTGAGGAAGCCTTCCAGCACCTCCAGCCGTTTGGCGATCTTTTCCAGCCGATGGCGGGTGCGGCGTTCCAGCACCTCCATGCGGTGATCGAGGAAGGCGCGCAGCACTTCCTTGAGGTTCATGACGCGCGGGCTGGCGTCACGGTCCAGCACGTTCATGTTCAGGCCGATACGCACTTCCAGGTCGGTCTGACGGAACAATTGCTCCATCAGCAGTTCGGCCTCGATGGTGCGGTTGCGCGGCTCCAGCACGATGCGCACGTCCTCGGCGGATTCGTCGCGGATGTCGGCCAGCAGCGGTAATTTCTTATCGGTCAGCAATTCGGCGATCTTCTCGATCACCTTGGATTTCTGCACCTGATAGGGAATTTCGGTGACGATGATCTGGTAGAGGCCGTGCGACAGCTTCTCCACTTCCCACTTGGCGCGCAGGCGGAAGGCGCCGCGCCCGGTGCGATAGGCCTCGGCCACCGCCTCGCGGCTTTCCACGAGCACGCCGCCGGTGGGGAAATCGGGACCCGGCATCAGCGCGATCAGCGCGTCCACCGAGCACTCGGGTTCCTTGATCAGATGCCCCAGCGCCGTGCAGATTTCGCCCACATTGTGCGGCGGAATGCTGGTCGCCATGCCGACAGCGATGCCGGTCGAACCGTTGGCCAGCAGGTTGGGGAACGCGGCGGGCATGACCACCGGCTCGCTTTCGGTGCCGTCATAGGTCGGGCGGAAATCCACCGCATCCTCGTCCAGCCCCTCCATCAGCGCGGCGGCGATGGCGGTCAGCTTGGCCTCGGTGTATCGCATGGCGGCGGCGTTATCGCCGTCGATATTGCCGAAATTGCCCTGGCCCTCGACCAGCGGATAGCGCACGGCGAAATCCTGGGCCAGGCGCACCATGGCGTCATAGACCGCCACGTCGCCGTGCGGGTGGTACTTACCGATGACGTCGCCGACCACACGGGCGCACTTCTTGAAGCCGCCCTCGGGGTCCAGCTTGAGCTGGCGCATGGCGAACAGCAGGCGGCGGTGCACCGGCTTGAGGCCATCACGCACATCGGGCAGCGAGCGCGACACGATGGTCGACATGGCATAGGCGAGATAGCGCTCGCCCAGGGCCTCGGTCAGCGGCGTTTCGCGGATTTCGCCCGCGACGGCAGGTTCGGTCATGAAAATCCCCAGAGAATGCGCGGCGCGATCATATTTTCAGGGCCGGAAGCGGTCAACCAGTCGCGCACGCGCGGCCGGCAAGCTTTGATGGTGCGGCGCCAGAACGTGGCGGTCGAGGAAAAAGGCGGTCAGGGCCAAACCCTGAAAAATCTCGGTCCGTGTCCCCTCGCCGCCGGTCACCAGGAAGTGCGGCAGGGCCAGCAGTTTATCCCGATAGGGCTCACCCGCCGACATGGACACCGCCCGGCCGCTTTTCGGGCTGACATAGGCCAATCCGTCATTGGCGCCGGTGGCGGCGCAGGCACCGAGATCAAGGCCATAGCCCAGGTCGCGCAGCAACGCCAATTCCCAATGCACATAAACGCTGGGCCACGCCTCGGAGGCCAACGCCTCGATCAAGGCCACCAGCGCGGCATGGGCGGCGGCATGCGGTTCACGGTCAGGAAGAGCGATCTCGGCAACTGCGCAAGCCGCAGACAACGCCGCCAGCCGGGCCGGATCGTCGAAATAGGCGGCGGCGTGGGAATGCAGCAATTCCACCCGGAAGCTGCCCAATTGCTCGGCCAGACGGCCGCGCCATGCCACCCGCACGGCATTTCCCGCCTGTAGAATGCCGCGTTTTTCCTTGCCGGTTCCGCCATGCACCAACCCGGCATGACGGCCATGGGCGGCGGTCAGGACCGAGGCGACGATGCCGTTCTCGCCCAAGGGGCGGGTTGCCAGCACGACGCCGTCATCCGCCCATTCCATCACCACAGATCCCAGACGATCAAAACGGCGCCAAATGCTGCCAACGCCATGCCCGAGGCGGCGGCGGCAATTTGCCAGCGCGGTACCGGCGGCGGCTCCTCGAACGCTTCTTCGCTCCAGGCGCCCCGGCGCAGGCGATGCTGCAACACCGCCACCAACAGCAGCGTGCCCAGCCAGAGCAAAATCAGGCCGATGGCACGGATGCTCATGGATCAAGTCCGGGCAGAATGTGCAAAAGACGGCGCCATTCCCGCGAAAGCGGGAATCCATGCATCCATTCCCCGGCTTCTTGCGGCAAAGGCTTTCACCTGCCCCGCCATGGACACCCGCTTTCGCGGGTGTGACGTGGGAAGGAATGCAGACACGGTCATTTAAACGTCAAAATCCAGGCCCATCTCGCTGTAATGCGAGCGGCGGTCCTGCCAGTCTTCCTTGACCTTGACGTGCAGGAACAGGTGGACGCGGCGTTCCAGCAGCGCCTCCAATTCGGTGCGGGCGGCGGCGCCGATGGCCTTGATCTGGTGGCCGCCCTTGCCGACGACGATGGCCTTTTGGCTTTCGCGCTGGATGTAGATGACCTGATCGATGCGGGCCGAGCCGTCAGGACGTTCCTCCCACTGCTCGGTTTCCACGGTCAGGGCGTAGGGCAATTCCTCGTGCAGCTTGAGGAACGCCTTCTCGCGGGTGATCTCGGCCGCCAGCATGCGCTGCGGCAGGTCGGAAACCTCGTCCTCGGGGAACATCCACGGGCCTTGCGGCACACGGTCGATGAACAGTTTGGACAACGGCGCCAGGCCGTCGCCCTTGAGCGCCGAGATCATGAAGACGTCGGTGAAGATGCCTTCATCGTGGAACTGCGCGGCCAAGGCCAGCAGGTTTTCCTTCTTGACCGTGTCCACCTTGTTCAGGATCAACACCGCCTGGCGCTTGGCGTCCTTCAGCTTCTTGACCACGGCACGGGTGTCGTCGTCATAGCCGCGATGGGCGTCCACCAGCAGGCACACCAGATCGGCGTCGGACGCACCGCTCCAAGCGGCGGCGACCATGGCGCGGTCCAGGCGACGGCGCGGCTGGAAGATGCCGGGGGTGTCCACCAGGATGATCTGGGCGGCCTCGGCCATCAGGATGCCCAGCACGCGGAACCGCGTGGTCTGCACCTTGGGCGAGACGATGGACACCTTGGTTCCCACCAGCGCATTGACCAGCGTGGACTTGCCGGCGTTGGGGGCGCCGACGATGGCCACGTAGCCACATCGCCTTTCGTTCTCGGGAACCTCACTCATTTCGTTACGTTCTCCAACATCTGCGTGGCGGCGGCCTGCTCGGCAGTGCGCTTGGACGCGCCCTTGGCCACCACCGTTTCCACCCCATCAACTTCCACCGACACACTGAAGGTGGGATCGTGGGGCGGTCCTTCGGTGCCGATCGTTGTATAGACCGGCAATTTCTTTCCCCGCCCCTGCGCCCATTCCTGCAACGCCGTCTTGGCGTCCTTGGGCGGTGCGGCGGTTTCATCCATCAAGGGTGTCCACATGGTGCGGACAAAAACCTGGGCCTTCTCGAACCCGGCATCGGCGAACAAGGCACCGATCACCGCTTCGCAGGCGTCGGCCAGCAAGCCGGGATTGCCACGGCCGCCCGCTTCCTCCTCGCCACGCGACAGCATCAGATGCTCGGGCAATCCGATGGTCTGCGCCACGCGGGCCAGCGCCTCGCGCCGCACCAGGGCGGCATGGCGGCGGGCCAACGCGCCCTCAGCCTCGGTCGGGAAGCGGTGGAACAGCATGTCGGCCACCACCAGCCCCAGCACGCGGTCGCCCAGGAATTCCAGGCGCTCGTACGGCGTCGCCTTGCGCGGCGCGCGGCCATGTACCACCGACGGATGGGTCAGCGCCTGGGTCAACAGGGCTGGGTCCGAAAAACGATGCCCCAGCCGCTGGGCCAGATCATGCAGCCGGGCGGCCATGGATCAGTTCACCCCCGAGAACAGCCGCGAGAAGCGGATGGCCCACGGCCAACGCCAGAATTCCCACAGCGCCGCCGAACCGTCGGCAGAGAAGAACAGCACCTCGGCACGGCCCACCAGATTGGCGGCGGGAACATAGCCCACCTCGTCCAGGAAGCGGGAATCGGCCGAATTGTCGCGGTTGTCGCCCATCATGAAATAGTGACCGGCGGGCACCACGTATTCCGGGGTGTTGTCGGCGATACCGTTGTCGCCCGCGTATTCGATGATGCGGTGCTGGCGGCCATTGGGTAGCGTCTCGACATATTGCGGCGCGCGCATGATGTTGCCCTCGCGCGTCATCTCGACGAAATCCTCGATGCGCTCGCGCTTCACCGGCACGCCGTTGATATGCAGGATACCGCCAGTCACCTGGATGCGGTCACCCGGCAGGCCGACCACCCGCTTGATGTAGTCGATCTTGTTTTCCGGCGGCTTCTTGAACACCACCACGTCACCGCGCTCGGGCATCTTCTCGAACACGCGGCCACCATTGGGGCCGATGCTGAACGGCATGGAGTGGCGCGAATAGCCATAGGCGTATTTGGACACGAACAGATAATCGCCGATCAGCAGGGTCGGGATCATCGAGCCGGACGGGATGTTGAACGGTTCGAACGCCACGGTTCGCACCGCCCCGGCGATCAGCATGGCGTACAGCACCGTCTTGACGGTTTCCCAGGTGCCGGTCGGCTTGCCTTTGGACATGAAAATCGCCATCCAATATTGTTTAAAAAACGCCCATTTGCCGGACGGCGCGAGCAAACCAGCCCCCGCCCCCGCTGTCAAGCCGCGCGTCAGCCGCCGGTCTGGCCCTTACGCGCCTCATCCATCAGCGCCCGCATGTGGCGGATGGCCGCTTCGAAGCCGACGAAGATCGCCTCGCCCACCAGGAAGTGGCCGATATTCAGTTCCATGATGGTGGGAATAGCGGCGATGGGCTTGACCGTGTCGAAGGACAGGCCGTGCCCGGCATGGCATTCCAGGCCGATGGCCTCGGCATGAGCGGCGGCGGTAACGATGCGCGCCAGCTCGGCATCCCGCGCGGCGCCGGTATGGTCGCAATAGGCGCCGGTATGCAGCTCGACCACCGGGGCGCCGATGGCGCGGGCGGCATCCAGCTGGCGCGGATCGGCCTCGATGAACATGGAAACGCGGATACCGGCCTCGCTGAGGCGCCCGACCATGGACCGCAGGCGCTCGGCCTGACCGGCCACGTCCAGGCCGCCCTCGGTTGTGCGCTCCTCGCGCTTTTCGGGGACGATGCAGGCGGCGTGCGGCCGATGGCGCAGGGCGATGGCGACCATCTCCTCGGTGGCGGCCATTTCCAGATTCAGCGGCAACGGGATTTCGTTGCTCAGCCGGGCGATGTCCTGGTCCGAGATATGGCGCCGGTCCTCGCGCAGATGGGCGGTGATGCCGTCGGCCCCGGCCTTGGCCGCCATGTGGGCGGCACGCACCGGATCGGGATGCAGGCCGCCGCGCGCATTGCGGATGGTGGCGACGTGATCGATGTTGATGCCGAGACGCAATTGGCGCGCGGTCATGTCTTCAACTCCGGGACAGGGGTCAGTTGCGGGCGCGCTCGACCGAATTGATGGACGGCGTGGCGCGCAGCGCCGCGATGATGTTGGTCAGATGCTTCACGTCGCGCACTTCGATATCGATGATCAGCTCGAAGAAATCGGTGGTGCGGTTGGTGATCTTCAGATTGATGATGTTGCCCAGATTCTTGGCGATCACCGTGGTGACGGCGCCCAGGGCGCCCGGTTCGTTGTTCACCACCAGATCGACGCGGCCCACATGGGCGCTGGCCTCGCCCGATTCCCAGCTGATATCCAGCCAGCGTTCGGGGGTGTCCACGTACTGCTCCAGATTGTCGCAGTCGATGGTATGAACGGTGACGCCCTTGCCGGTGGTGACGATGCCGACGATACGATCGCCGGGTAGCGGATGGCAGCATCCGGCGAAATGCACCGCCATACCGGGGATCAGGCCCTTGATGGGCACCGCGTTGGCGCGGTCCTTGGCCGAGGTGGCGCCGGGCGCCTTGACCTTGGCCATGGGCACCACGTTGGTGTCGGGCCGGTTGGCGGTCTTCAGCTCGGGATAGACCTGGGCCACCACCTCGCGGCCGGTCAGCGTCCCCTCGCCCACCATGGCGACCAGATCGTCCACGGTCGGGGCCTTGAAGAATTTCAGAACGCCCTCGGCGCCCTTTTCCGTGAAGTCATAGCCTTCCTGGCGGAAAGCGCGGACCAGGATGGCGCGGCCCAGATCGACGTATTGCGCACGCTGCTGGGTGCGGATGAAACGGCGGATGCGGGCGCGGGCCTTGCCGGTGACGACGAAGCGTTCCCAGGTCGGGTTTGGCGTCTGCGCCTTCGAGGTGATGATCTCGACCTGATCGCCGTTTTGCAGGCGCGAGCGCAACGGCATGATGCGGCCATTGATCTTGGCGCCGACGCAGGTGTCGCCCACGTCCGAGTGCACCGCATAGGCGAAATCCACCGGGGTGGCGCCCGACGGCAGGGCGATCAGATCACCCTTCGGGCTGAAGCAGAACACCTGATCCTGGAACATCTCCAGCTTGGTGTGCTCCAGGAATTCGTCGGGATTGGAGGCATGCTCCAGAATGTCCAGCAATTCGCGCAGCCAGCGGTACTGGCGGCCATCGGTCATCTTCTGGTTCGAACCGCCCGAGGATTTGTATTTCCAGTGGGCGGCCACGCCCAACTCGGACACCTCGTGCATCTCGTTGGTGCGGATCTGCACTTCAATGCGGTGCCGCTCGGGACCGAACACGCCGGTATGCAGCGAACGGTAGCCGTTCGGCTTGGGCGTCGAGATGTAGTCCTTGAAGCGGTTCGGCACCATCGGATACTTGGAATGGATCACGCCGAGGGCGCGGTAACAATCCTCGATGGACGGCACGGCGACACGGAAGGCCATGATGTCGGACAGCTGTTCGAAGCCGACATTCTTGCGCTGCATCTTCAGCCAGATGGAATAAGGCGTCTTCTCGCGGCCCGACACGGTGGCCTGGATGCCCGCCTCTTCCAGGGTATTGCGCAGTTCTTCCAGGATGCGGCCAATCAGGTCGCCGCCCTGTTCGCGCAGGAAGTTCAGGCGTGCGATGATCGAGGCGCGGGCTTCGCCGTGCAATTCGCTGAACGCCAGATCCTCCAGTTCCATCTTGATCTCCTGCATGCCGATGCGTTCGGCAAGCGGGGCATAGATCTCCATGGTTTCCAGGGCGATGCGGCGGCGCTTCTCGGGCTTCTGGATGTAATGCAGCGTGCGCATGTTGTGCACGCGGTCGGCCAGCTTGACCAGCAGGACGCGGATGTCCTCGCTCATGGCGATGACCAGCTTGCGCAGGTTTTCCGCCTGCTTGGCGTGGTCGGACTGCATCTCGATGCGGCTCAGCTTGGTGACGCCGTCCACCAGGCGCGCGATCTCGGAGCCGAACAGTTTTTCCAGGTCCTCCAGCGTCGCCGGAGTGTCCTCGATGGTGTCGTGCAGCAGCGCCGTGATGATGGACGAAGAATCCAGCCGGTACTTGGTCAGGATGCCGGCGACTTCGATGGGATGGGAAAAATAGGGATCGCCCGAAGCGCGCTTCTGCGAACCATGCATCTTCATGGCGAAGACGTAAGCGCGGTTGATGGCGTCCTCGTCCGCGTTGGGATCGTAGGACTTGACCCGCTCAACAAGTTCGAACTGGCGCATCATGGTCTGGTCGATCCTCCCGTGCGCGCCGATTTCGGGAAAGATCGGGGCGGGCAATGTCGGGGCAAGCAAGGTCCGGGGCGGCGCACGGCGATATTCCGCGCCATGGCCGCCCCCGGAAACTTACTCGTCGATGTCGCCGCCGAAAGCGTCGGCGTCGAAATCAGCGGCACCGTCGCTGATGGACATGCCGTCTTCCGCCAGTTCCTCTTCCGAGGCAACGTTCTCGAACACCATCTCACCGTCCGGCATGAAGGACTCCATTTCGTCCTCCTCCGGCTCATCGACTTCGACATGCTTCTGCAGGCCGGACACCAAGCTGTTACGCAAGCCGTCCAGCGGAACGGTGTCGTCGGCGATTTCGCGCAGCGCCACCACAGGGTTCTTGTCGTTGTCGCGCTCGACGGTCAGCTTGGAGCCGGTCGAAACGTCGCGCGCCCGCTGGGCGGCGATCAGAACCAGTTCGAAGCGGTTCGGAACCTTCAATACGCAATCTTCTACCGTAACGCGCGCCATAGAACGTCCTTTGATGAATGCGTCCGCGAGAAAGAGTCCAGCTTATATATTGGGCTTGCCGGTGAAAGCAAGTAGCACAAGTGGGAATCCTTGCGGTGCCGACGGTTAACGCCTAGCTTAACGCCATTGCCGCAGCCGGAGCCAGTCCGGCGTATTTTTCCGGCCAATCCCTTTCATGAGTGCTGCCATGCATTTCTACGATAGCGAACGCATCGGGCTGTTCATTGACGGCTCGAACCTTTACGCCGCCGCCCGCGCCTTGGGCTTCGACATCGATTACCGCCGCCTGCTGAACCTGTTCGCCTCCAAGGGGCGGCTGATCCGCGCCTTCTATTACACCGCCCTGATCGAGGATCAGGAATATTCCCCCATCCGTCCGCTGGTCGATTGGCTGGACTACAACGGCTTCACTATGGTGACCAAGCCGACCAAGGAATTCACCGACGCCATGGGGCGGCGCAAGATCAAGGGCAACATGGACATCGAGCTGGCCATCGACGTCATGGAGATGGCCCCGCACATGGATCATGTGGTGCTGTTCTCGGGTGATGGCGATTTCCGCCGGTTGGTCGAGGCGGTGCAGCGTAAGGGTGTCCGCGTCACCGTGGTCTCCACCGTGCGCTCGCAGCCGCCCATGGTTGCTGATGAATTGCGCCGCCAGGCCGACACCTTCCTGGAATTGCTGGACCTGGAGCAATACATCGCCCGCAGCCACACCCAACGGGACGACCGCGCCCCGCAAGGGCGGGACGAGGATTATGAGGACGAGGACGACCTGCTGTGACGAGCCTCGCCATCCCAGAGCGCGACTGCCCGCTCTGTCCCCGTCTGGTGCAGTTCCGCACTGACAACCGCGCCTCCTGGCCTGATTGGCACAACGCGCCGGTGGCATCGTTCGGCGATCTGTCGGCCCGCTATCTGTTCGTCGGCCTGGCCCCCGGCCTGCGCGGCGCCAACCGCACCGGCCGCCCGTTCACCGGCGATTACGCGGGCGACCTGCTGTATCCCACCTTGGCCAAGTTCGGTCTGGCCAAGGGTGAATATGGTGCGCGGCCCGATGACGGTTTCACCCTGGTCGATGCCCGCCTGACCAACGCCGTGCGCTGCGTGCCGCCGCAGAACAAGCCGGAGCGGTCGGAATTCAACGCCTGCCGCCCGTTCCTGCTGGCGGAAATGGCCGCCATGCCCAATCTGCGCGGCCTGTTCGCCATTGGCCGCGACGCGCACGAAGCCATGATCACCATCCTGGGGCTGCGCAAGGTGCTCTATCCCTTCGCCCACGGCGCCGTGCACCGTCTGCCCTCGGGGCTGGTGCTGACCGACAGCTATCATTGCTCGCGCTACAACACCAATACCGGCCGCCTGACCGAGGCCATGTTCCATCAGGCGGTGCGCAACCTGTTGGAGTCTTGTGCCTAGCCTTTGGGCATAAGACTTAACCGAATTTTGACAGTGATCTGACATCATGGCGGCTCTGGGAAGGAGCCGCCATGACTTCACGTATCGAATGGACCGACGAATTCAAGCTGGGCCTGCCGGTGATCGATGCCGAACACCGCGAATTGCTTGAGGTCTGCAACCAGTTCCTCGACGCCGCGCACGACGGTCAGGCGGTGCCGGAACTGGCGCGTATCCTGGAAAATATGATCCTGCTCACCCGCGCCCATTTCGTGGCCGAGGAACGCATGCTCGACCGTCACGGCTATCCCGGACTGGTGGTGCACAAGGCCGAGCACGAGCGCCTGCTGATCCAGGCGGAAACCCTGTTGGCGCGCTACCGCGACGCGGCGCAGGAAGACGAAATCCGCAACCTGACCATGGAGACGGCGAGTTTCCTGCAAACCTGGCTGCTGGATCACATCCGTACCAACGACCGCCCCTACCAGCCGTTCCTGCGCTCGTTGTCCTAGGGCGTAAACTCATAAATCCCATGGCGCTCTGCACACCCCGTAAGGCCATATAAGGGGCAGGGAAATGCAGGCGATAGCGGGGCTATCGCCAAATTTGACGGCACAGTTAGATGGCCTTACGGGGTGTGCCCTTCGGGTTTGCCTAAGAGGCCGTACTGCTGTGTCATCGTCGCTTGGCTGTACCATCAAGGTACAGCCTGCGCTCGTTTTCTGGCATTACGGCCTCTTAGGCAAACAGAGCGCCATGGGATTTATGAGTTTACGCCCTAAACCGCCTCGGCATCGGCCACGCCGAAATGCACGAATTCGAAATTATTCTTGCCGCGCCGTTTGACGTTGTACATGGCTTCATCGGCCAGTTGCAGCAACACACTGCCGTCGGAGGCATGATCGGGAAAAACCGCGATGCCGATAGAGGCGCGGACCGAGGCGGCACGGCCGTTCAGGTCGAACGGCTGTGACAGACGCTCCAAAATCTTGGCAGCCACCATGGCCACGTCCTCGCGATGGCGAATACCGCCCAGAATGCAGGTGAATTCGTCACCCGCCAGCCGTGCCACGGTATCGGACGCCCGCATGCACTCGGTCAGGCGTACCGCCGTCTGCTGCAACAGGATGTCGCCAGCAGCATGGCCCAGGGTGTCGTTGACCTGTTTGAAACCGTCCAAATCCAGGAACATCAGGGCGAATTTCTTGTCTTCGCGCCGGTTTTGCCGCACCGCCTGACTGAGGCGGTCCAGGAACAACGCCCGGTTGGGCAATCCGGTGAGGGCGTCGTAATTGGCTTGCCGCCACACCCTCTCCTCATCCTCCTTGCGATGGGTGATGTCGGAGAAGATGGCGATGTTGTGGGTGGTGTTGCCCAGGTCGTCCTTGATGGCGACGATACTCAGCCACTCGGCGTAGAATTCACCGGATTTGCGGCGGTTCCAGATTTCGCCGCGCCAACGGCCGGTGGCGCGAATCTCTTCCCACATGGCGGCATAGAAATCCGCGTCGTGCCGACCCGATTGCAGGATGCGGGGATTGGCCCCGATCACCTCGCCCGGCAGGTATTCGGTGATGGTGGTGAAGGCCGGATTTACATATTCGATCTGATTGCGGACGTTGGTGATCACCACCGCCTCGGACGCGCTCTCCACCACCTTGGCAGTCAGCCGCAGCTTTTCTTCCGCCGCCTTCATGGCCGAAATGTCGTAGACCCAGGCCAGATTGACCATTTCCCGTTCCACGCGGGTGGCGCGCAGGGTCAACAGGCTCCAGAACGGCGTGCCGTCGCGGCGGCGGAACTCCACCTCGACGTCATCCAGATGCCCTTCCTGCTTCAGGCGGCCGATAATGCGGCGGCGCTGGTCGTCATCGACGAAGTGGTTGCGGGCCGCCTCGCCCACCACCTCTTCCCGATTGGCGCCGATGATCTCGCAGAACCGCCGGTTGGCGAACAGCACGCGGCCATCCTTGCGCGCCGAAACCGAGACGCCGACCGGGCTTTCCTCAAGGATTTTCCACAGCCGTTCCTCGGATTCGCGCAAACCCCGTTCGGCAATGGCCCGTTCCTCGATATCGGCGCGGATGCGGGCCACCATGGGCTGAAAAACGCCTGCCGCGGACACCACCAGCAGCGCCAGAATCACCACCAGGGCCGCGCCATGCAGCGCCGACAGACGCACCAGCCGCTCCTCGTTCTCACGCAGGTAGGCGGCGGTCACCTGATCCAGCGCTTGCGGCAGCGGTCCCTGCACGGCGGCGACCATGGCCGCCAGATCGGGATCGGCAGGCGGGGTCGCCACCGGGAAACGCGCGGCAACGGCACGGGCATGGGCAACGAAATCGAGCAATTGCTGGTCAAGCGTGCCGTCGGGGCCGAAATACAGGGCCTGGATGTCGCGCGACGGCGCCTTGGGCGAACGCAATTCCGGCAGACCGGCCAGCAGACCGGCATGGGCGGATTCCAGCTGACTGACGGCATCGATGAAGGCGCGCTCGACCTCGGCACGGCCGGCAACGTCTTTCCCCGACAGGCTGAGGCCGAGAAAGGCCACCCGCTCCACCAGGGCATGCTGGCGCCCGGCCACATTGACGATGCTCGTGCCGCTTTCCGCATCCATCAGGATGCGCGCCAGCCCCAGAAACGAGGCAATGGCAAGACCGCCCAGCACCGCCAGAACGGCGACGTACCGGATGGTCAATTCCCGAGCGATCTTGTCCCCGCTGTCGGCCATGCGCCTCCCCAAGGTCGCGTGTGCGCCATTACGTCCGCTGGTTGCGGTTCTTATTCACCTATGGTTTAGCATGGTCTGCCCCAGATGGCGATGGGACAATTGGCCGAGATAGTCCTATAGAAAAAGGGGGTTTTTGCCCCCTTTTTCCTTTCTCGTTACGCCCCGGACAGGCGCTGCAGGGCTTCCTGCAACTTTTCCTTGGCGGCGCTCCATTCGGCACGCCGCTCCCGGTTCTCCTCCACCACTTCCGGCGCCGCCTTGGCGACGAAATCGGGATTCGAGAACTTCTTGTCCACTTTGGCGATCTCACCCTCGACGCGGGCGATTTCCTTTTCCAGGCGGGCGCGTTCCTTGTCGATCTCGATGACCCCGGCCAGCGGCATCACCAGGGTCGCCTCGTCCACCACCATCTGGGCGGCGCCGTGCGAGAACGCCTGGGCGACACGGTCGCCACCGGCATGGGGCTCGAACGCCGCCAGACGGGCCAGACGCACGATCAGGTCGGCATGGGTCTTGGCCCAGGCCTGACGGCCCGCATCCAGCCCGGACACCAGCAGGTCAACCTGGGCACCGGCCGGGACATTCATCTCGGACCGCACGCCGCGCACGGTCGAGACCACGCGCACCACCCAATCCATTTCCTCTTCGGCGCCCGCATCGTGCAGACCGTCGAACTTGGGCCAGTCCCGCAGCATCAGCTGATCGGCGCGGCCGCCCATCTGCGCCCACAGTTCTTCGGTGATGAAGGGCATGAAGGGATGCAGGACGTGCAGGATCATATCCAGCACCCAAGCGGCGGTGGCGCGGGCCTCGGCCTTGGCCGCCTCGTCGCTGCCCGAGAAGATCGGCTTGGCGAATTCCAGGTACCAGTCGCAAAAGGTGCCCCAGACAAACTGATAGGCGGCACCGGCGGCGGCGTCGAAGCGATAGCCGTCCAGCGCGGCGGCCACCTTGTCGGCCACTTCGGCGGTCTTGCCGACGATCCAGCGGTTCACCGTCTCCTTGACCGCCTTGGGATCGAAGCCCGCCACCGGCGCGCATTCGTTCATCTGGCAGAAACGGGCGGCGTTCCACAGCTTGGTGGCGAAATTGCGATAGCCCTCGACCCGGCTTTCCGCCAGCTTGATGTCGCGGCCCTGGGCGGCCAGCGCCGCCAGGGTGAAGCGCACGGCGTCGGTGCCGTACTTGTCCATCAGCACCAGCGGGTCGATGACGTTGCCCTTGGACTTGGACATTTTCTGGCCCTTCTCGTCGCGGACCAGGGCATGGATGTAGATATCCTTGAACGGCACGTCACCCATGAAGTGGATGCCCATCATCATCATGCGGGCGACCCAGAAGAAGATGATGTCGAAGCCGGTCACCAGCACGTCGGTGGTGTAGTAGCGCGCCAGTTCCGGGGTCTTTTCCGGCCAGCCCAGGGTCGAGAACGGCCACAACGCCGACGAGAACCAGGTATCGAGCACGTCGGTATCGCGGGTCAGCTCGACCGTCTTGCCGTAATGGGCGGCAGCGGCGGCCTGCGCCTCGGCCTCGGTCTTCTCGACGAAGACATGGCCGTCGGGGCCGTACCACGCCGGAACCTGATGGCCCCACCAGATCTGACGCGACACGCACCACGGCTGGATGTTGCGCATCCATTCGTAATAGGTGTTTTCCCAATGCTTGGGATGAAACTTGGTGTTGCCCTTCTCCACCGCTTCCAGCGCGGGCTTGGCCAGGGTCGGCGCATCCACGTACCACTGGTCGGTCAGCCACGGCTCGATCACCACGCCGGAGCGGTCACCATAAGGCACCATGTGGACGTGGTTCTCGATCTTGTCGAGCAGACCCAATTCCTCGATGACCGCCACTACCTTCTTACGGGCGTCATAGCGGTCCAGGCCCAGATACTCGGCCGGAACGTCGCCGGTGATTTTGGCGTCGCGGTCCAGAATGTTCATCTGCGGCAGGTTGTGCCGCTTGCCGACCTCGAAATCGTTGAAATCGTGGGCCGGGGTGATTTTCACCGCGCCGGTGCCCTTGGTCGGGTCGGAATATTCGTCAGCGACGATGGGGATCAGGCGGCCAACGATGGGCAGGCGCACCATCTTGCCCACCAGATGGGTATAGCGCTCGTCTTCGGGATGCACCGCGACGGCGCTGTCGCCCAGCATGGTCTCGGGGCGGGTGGTGGCGACGGTGATATAGGTGTCGGGCATGCCCTCGACCGGGTACTTGAAGTGCCACATATGGCCCTTCACCTCGCGCTGCTCCACTTCCAGGTCGGAAATGGCGGTGTGCAGCTTGGGGTCCCAGTTGACCAGACGCTTGTCGCGGTAGATCAGGCCCTGCTTATGGAGCGACACGAACACCTCGCGCACGGCGGCCGACAGGCCCTCGTCCATGGTGAAGCGTTCCTTGGCCCAATCGGGCGAGGCGCCCAGGCGGCGCAGCTGGCGGGTGATGGTGCCGCCGGATTCCGCCTTCCATTCCCACACGCGCTCGATGAACTTGTCGCGGCCGAGATCGTGGCGGGTGATCTTCTGCGCTTCCAGCTGACGTTCCACCACCATCTGGGTGGCGATGCCGGCATGGTCGGTGCCCGGCTGCCACAGGGCGTCGCGGCCGATCATGCGGTGATAGCGGATCAGCACGTCCTGAAGGGTGAAGGTAAGCGCGTGCCCCATGTGCAGGCTGCCGGTTACGTTCGGCGGCGGCATCATGATGGTATAGGGCGTCTTGTCGGACTCGGTATGGGCGGCAAACGCCCCCGAATTCTCCCAGCGCTCATAGTGCTTCGGCTCAACTTCGGACGGGCGATACGTCTTGTCCAGCATGACCAGGCTATTCCTGTTGCTTTTGTGTCGATGTCTTTGGGGCTGAAACGAGAAAGGCGGCCCGGAGATGCCCCCGAGCCGCCTCGAAACCCGGAACCGGCAGAGACTAGTAGTTCTCGGCGCGGTTTACCATCTTCTCGATTTCCTTCTTGATGATGCGCTCGATCATGTACGGCAGGTTTTCGTCCAGCCATTCCTTGAGGATCGGGCGCAGCAACTCGCGCACCATGTCTTCCAGGGTAACGCCGCCATTGCCGATGCCGATCGAGCGTTGACGCACGATTTCGCGCGCCAGATCGGACAGCAGCGAGGTCGAACGCTGGGCCACCGGTTCCGAGATCAGGCGTTCATCGTCCACCGCCTGCTGCATGCGGCGCGGCGGCGGCATGGGCGCGGGCGGCGGCTCCGGCTCGAAATCGTCCAGGATATCGGGCTTGAACTGGCTGATATCGAAGGCGGGTTCCGGTTCAGGCTCGTCCAGCACCATGTCGTCGGTGAGTTCGAGGACGTCTTCCTCGGGCTCCGGCTCCGGCACGGGGGCGGGCGGCGTGTTGAACAGCGCGTCGATATCGTCCTGCGGCAGCGGCTCGGGCTCCGGCGGCGGCACCGGGTCCGGCGTCGCCATGGCGAACAGGGCGTCGATGTCGTCCTGGGACGACTTCACCGGCTCGGGTTCGGGTTCCGGTTCCGGCTCGGGTTCCGGCGCGGGCGCCGGTTCGGGCACCTTGGCCTTCTCCTCAGCCTCATCCTCCGACAAAATGCGGCGGATGGAGGCGAGGATATCCTCCATTGACGGTTCCTGTTGGGCCTTGTCGTCACTCATGATTTGACTGTCCGATGGTCCCCTGGTCTAGGATCGACGTTCATCATGTCGCACGATCCCATATAAATCATTAACAACCGAACCGCCTGCATAAGGAAAATGGGGCCAGCACCGGCCAGCCCCATGTCCTTGTCGGCGATTATTCGCCGTAACCCGGCGCCGGTTCGATTCCAGTGCCAATCCACTGGCCGCGAACCTCTTCGTAATGCTTGCCCGCATCATAACGGTCGACCGGCAGGTTCAGCCCCTCGGCAGTGGCCTGTCCCAACGCGGTCTTGACCTGGAAAGCGGCGACCAATTCGTCGTGCTGCGCCTTGACCATGTTGACGCGGGCGTCGAACAGCTCCTGCTCGGCATCCAGAACGTCCAGCACGGTGCGCGAACCAACCTTGGCTTCCTCTTCCACGCCAGCCAGAGCCATTTCCGAGGCACGGATCTGGCTTTGGTAGGACTTGGTGCGGGCGCGGGCGGCAACCAGATCCTCCCAACCCTTGTTGGCGCTTTCCAGCGAATCGCGGCGAGCCTGATCGGCTTCGATACGGCGCTGGCCATAGGTGTGCTTCTGGGCACGCACACGGGAATAGGTGCCGCCGCCTTCATACAGCGGAACGCTGACGTTCAACGTGGCCTGAAGGTTTTCACCTTCATAGCGGTTGTTGTCGGAAGCGCGGGCGCTGCTGTCCATGGTGCGGGAATACTGGCCCTGCAAGGACACCGTCGGCAGCAACTCGCCGAACACCAGATCGACGCCTTCCTTGGCGGCGGTCGCGGTCCAGTCGGCGGCGATGATGTTCGGGTTCTTGGCCAGGGTCAGCGCCTTGACCTCGTCGAAGGTCGCGGGCACCGCCGCCGCCTCGGACGGGGCCTGGGGGTTTTCCGGAGCACGGCCGACCACGTTGATGAAGTTGGCGCGGCTGTTCTGGAGCGTACCCTCGGAGGCGACACGGTCGGCGGTGGCACGCGACAGACGAGCCTCGGCCTGGCTGACGTCGGTGCGGGTGATTTCACCGACGCGGAAGCGTTCCTGGGCGGCCTCGAGTTGACGGCGCAGGACCTGCTCGTTGTTGATGCTGAGCTTCACCACCGCTTCGTCACGCACCACGTTCAGATAGGCGGTGGCGGCGTTCAGCAGAATGGTTTGCTCGGTCGCGTTCAGCAGGGCGCGTTCGGCCTGGACGGTCGCCTCGGCCTGCTGGGTCTGGGCGGTGGTCCGGCCGCCGCGGTACAGCGGCTGCGAGACGGTCAGCGAGTAATCCTTGGGATTACGGTTGCTTTCCCGCTGGGTCGCCTGATTGCTTTCATATTTGCCGCGTCCGGCGTCACCCGCCAGCGTCACCGTCGGACGCCAGTTGGCCAAAGCCTGGGGGACACCTTCATCGGCGGCCCGCAGACGGGCGCGCCGCGCTTGCAGCGTCGGATTGGTGTTGTACGCGGTGGACAGCACGTCCTCCAGCGTTTCGGCCGCAGCCACCTCGGGGAGAAGCAAGGCGCTCCCCATCAGCGCCACTCCGGCCAACAAGCACGCTTTCCTCATTCGACACCTTCCAGCAATGTTGGACCGCCCCCAATCCTCTGCGGCGAAAGACTCTTCCCGAACAATATCTTCCCGGAACGAAAGATCAAGAAATATTCCTTAACAGCCCGCAACGATAGCGCCCACCCCGCATCCGGCGGTTTTCCAGGGAGTCGCGCCGCACAAGACATAAGGGCCGGACGTTCGACGCCCGGCCCTTACTGAAAAGTTATTTACGAAGTCTTAATGTCCACCCCAAGGTAAACTTACGGGCAAACCGACATCGCGTCATCAGAACACGAATTTCGGCTTGGCCTGGAAGCCCGGCAAAGACGGTGTGACCACATCGAACAGCACGCGGCGGCCGAACGTGTCGCCCACGCGGACCACCAGCACGCCCTTGCCGACACCGGACCCGCCGACCACACCGGCCAGACGGCCACCGTCGGCCAACTGACGACACAGCGCGGCCGGGATTTCAGCGGCAGCACCCGACAGCAGAATCACGTCATAAGGCGCCTGGGCCGCATAACCCTGCTCCAAGGCGCCCCGGACCACCGCGGCATTATCCACCCCCAGGTCGCTCAGGGACTGGGTGGCGCGCCCCGCCCAATCCGCATTGCTTTCCAGGGCGACAACGGTCTGGGCCAGCTTGGACACGACGGCGGTGGCGTAACCGGTGGCGTCACCGATGTTCAACACCACGTCGGTCGGCCGGATATCGGCAGCGATCAGCAGGCGGGCCAGGGTCAGCGGCTCCAGGATGAAACGGCCACCGCCGACATCCAGATCCTCGTCCACATAGGCGAAGCCCCGCATGGCCTTGGGCACGAACACCTCCCGCGGAACCTCGGACAAGGCCGCGACCACCGCCGGATCAATGACCCGATTGGTGCGGATCTGATTTTCCACCATATTGTGACGGGCAGCGGTGTAATCCATCGTGTTTGCTCCCTCTCGGACAATGCTGGCCACGCGCAGGCGGGCCACATCCTCCCTGTTCGGGCAGGGTCGGTCGAAGGACTTATAAGGCCGCGCCGCGGCAAACTCAATGCCCCCGCATCCCCCCTGAAATGCCCTCGGATTTTTTTTGCAGGAAGCTCTTGACCCCCCAAGTCGGCCCGCGTATAAGCACCCTCCTCACGCCGACCGAAACGGCTGGCGGCGGGGCCGGATGGCAGAGTGGTGATGCAGCGGACTGCAAATCCGCGTACGTCGGTTCAATTCCGGCTCCGGCCTCCATCGCCGCCTGAAGTTAGGGCGACGTGACAAGTTTACAGGAGCGCGGCCGCCGCTGGCGCGCCCCTGATCCGGAGTAGCTCAGCGGTAGAGCAGCCGGCTGTTAACCGGCTGGTCGGGGGTTCGAATCCCTCCTCCGGAGCCAATAAAGGGCCGGACCGAAAGGTCCGGCCCTTTCGCTTTGCGCGGCCGCAAAATTTGATTTTGCAAATAAGCTTCCGACCAATTGCCGAATAATAAAGCGCCTCTAAATCCGCACAATCGCTTGGCGCTTTTCCCCGGTTTCCGCATAAGCTATTGTCCGAAGTCACAAGCAATGCAGCCTGAACGCAAGCGTTGAGGAAACATGTCGGACACCTCTACACGTCAGTTCATCTCGTTCACCATCGGTGATGAGGAATACGGGGTGGACATCATGGCGATCCGTGAAATCAAGGGCTGGACCGCCACCACCGAATTGCCCAACACGCCCGCCTTCATCCGCGGCGTAATCAACCTGCGCGGCGCCATCGTCCCCATCCTGGACCTGCGGGCGCGCTTCAGCGCCCAGCGCACCGACGCCAGCGACCGCCATGTGATCATCGTGGTGGCGGTAGGCACCCGTGTCGCCGGTATCCTGGTGGACGCGGTCGCCGACATCATCACCGTGCCGACCGAGGGCATCCAGCCGATCCCGCAATTGGATCATACCGACGCCGCCGGTTTCCTGGCCGGTCTGGTGACGGTGGACGGGCGCATGGTGGCGCTGATGGACCTTGACCGCATTTTCGATTTCGACACTCTCGGCGACCTGTCCGCGGGCCTCGCCGCGTGACCGGCCCCTCCCCTGCGGGAGAAAGGGAAAACAACAATGAATAACGGCATCACCGTCCGCAAACGCATCTATGGTGGCTTCTTCGGCATCCTGTTCCTGCTCGCCCTGGTGGCGGGTCTTGGGTTCTGGGGCTTCGTGACGGTCGGCGGCAACGTCGGCCAATACGCCAAGATCGCCAGTGACACCGTCCGTATCCAACAGATCGACCGCGACGTGTCGGATTTGCGGCGCAACGTGCTGCTGTTCACGGAAAAGGAAGACAAGACGGCGCTGGAGCGCGTGCGGACGACGCAGCAATCCCTGCGCCGCAACGTGGACGAAGCCGCCGGTGCCGCCACCACCGCCAGCCGCAAGGCCGACATCGAGGCGATGACCCGGCTGATCGGGGAATACGGCACCCACCTGGACAAGGCGGTCGAACTGGCCCGCGCCCGTGCCACCATGCTGAACGAAATCCTGATTCCGGTCGGCAACCAGGCCCTGGGCGCCCTGCAAGGCTATCGCGACGCGGTCGGCCAGCGCGGCGGCGACATGGTGGTGACCACCGGCCGCACCTTCGAACAGGTGCTGACCGCCCGTCTGTTCGTGGCCCGCTTCTTCATCACCCCCCAGGCCAAGCAGGCGGAAGACGCCAAGAAGCAGTTGTCCCTGGCCATGGAAAAGCTGCGCGCCCTGGCCGAGCTGGAAAAGGATACGGCCCTGCGCCGCCAACTGGACCAGGCCGTCACCGCCATGGCCCAGTACGAGCAATATTTCAGCGAGACCGCAACCACCATTTTCGAACTGGAGCGCATCGTCGACAAGGAACTGGCGCCGCGTGGTGCCCGTTTCGCCGATCTGGCGACGCAAAGCCGCGACGGTCATCTGGCGGAACTGGAGCAATTGCGCGGCAGCACGCTGGAAACCGTCTCTGCGCAAAAGGTGCTGACCGGCATCCTCAGCCTGATCGCCATGGTCCTGGGCATCGCGTCGGCATTTCTGATCGCGCGGTCGATCCTGGTTCCCATCAACCGCATGACGGACGCCATGGGCGATCTGGCGGGCGGGGCGCTGGATGTGGACGTTCCGGCGCTGGACCGCCATGACGAGATCGGCCAGATGGCCAAGGCGGTTCAGGTGTTCAAGCAGAACGCCGTGGACAAGAAGCGCATGGAGGAAGAGGCCGAGGCGGCGCGCGAGGCGCAGGCCAAGGCCGAGGCCGAGCAGCGGGCGCGCGAGACGGCCATCGTCGCCGAGGTGGCGGAAGTCGCCAAGGCCGCGTCGGCGGGCGACCTTGACCGCCGCATCGAGCTGGCGGGCAAGGACGGCTTCCTGCTCAATCTGTGCGAGGGCGTCAACAATCTGGTCCACCTGACCGGCATCGCCCTGAAGGACGTGGCCCAGGTTCTGGCCTCGGTGGCGCGCGGCGATCTGACCCAGCGCATCACCAACGAATACGGCGGCCTGTTCGGCCAGCTCAAGGGCGACGTCAACCAGACCGCCGACAAGCTGTTCGAGATCGTCACCAACATCAATTCCGCCGCCGGTCAGATCAACTCGGCGGCGTCCGAGGTGGCCGCCGGATCGCAGGATCTGTCCGAGCGCTCGGAACAGCAGGCCAGCGCCCTGGAAGAGACCGCCGCCTCCATGGAGGAACTGGCCGCCACCGTGCGCCAGAACGCCGCCAACGCCCAGCAGGCCAACCAATTGGCAGCCGGGGCGCGCGAGGTCGCGGCGGGCGGTGGCGAGGTGGTGAACAACGCCATCACCGCCATGGGCCGCATCGAAAGCTCGTCGCAGAAGATCGAGGACATCGTCGGCATGATCGACGAGATCGCCTTCCAGACCAACCTGCTGGCCCTGAACGCCGCAGTGGAAGCCGCCCGCGCCGGTGACGCCGGCAAGGGCTTCGCCGTGGTGGCGCAGGAAGTGCGCAATCTGGCCCAGCGCTCGGCCCAGGCCAGCAAGGAGATCAAGGGCCTGATCGGCGAAAGCTCGGTCCAGGTCAAGGGCGGCGCCGAACTGGTCAAGGGCGCGGGCAAGACGCTGGAAGAAATCCTGGGCAGCGTCAAACGCGTCGCCGACATCGTGGCCGAGATCGCCGCCGCCAGCAGCGAACAGGCCAGCGGCATCGATCAGGTCAACGCCGCCGTCAGCCAGATGGACGAGATGACCCAGCAGAACGCCGCCCTGGTGGAAGAATCCGCCGCCGCCGCCCATGCGCTGGAGGATCAGTCCCGCGAATTGAACCGCCTGATGGGCTTCTTCAACACCGGCGCCGCTGCGACCGTTCTGGCCGCCCCTGCCGTCCGCACCGAGGCGCCGACAAGAAAGCCGGTCGCCAAGCCGGTCAGCAAGATCGCCCGACCAGCCAGCAAGCCCAAGCCGGTAGCGACCAAGGCCCCGGCCGCCGACGAGGATTGGGCAGAGTTCTGACACAAAATCCAGGCCGCTCCGAGAAAACGGAGCGGCCTTTTTCATGCTCGGGGACTGGAAAGCCACCCGGAGCAGTGGAATACTGCCCCTTCCTCCGCCTGTGCCGGATTCAATGATGCGCCCCCCTGCCCTTGCTCTTGCCGCCCTGCTGCTGACCGCGCCCCTGCCCGCCCTGGCGGGCTGGGCCGAAGGCGCCGACGCCTATCAACGCAAGGATTGGGCGACCGCCTTGCGCGAACTCAAGCCGCTGGCCGATACCGGCCATGTGGGGGCGTTGTCACGGCTGGGACACATGACCCTGCACGGCAACGGCATCACCAAGGACGAAGCGGCGGCGCTGGCGCTGTTGCTACGGGCGGCGGAAGGCGGCGACGCGTTGTCGCAGAATACCGTGGGCGGCATGTATTTCCGTGGTCTGGGCACCGCCCGCGACATCCCCAAGGCGCTGATCTGGTTCAACCGCGCCGCCGATCAGGACCAGCCCAACGCCCTGAACAATCTTGGGCAGCTTTATCTGAGCGGCAACGGCGTTGCCAAGGACGAAGCCAAGGCGCTGGAGCTGTTGCGCCGCGCTGCCGACAAGGGCATCGCCGCCAGTTGGGAGGGGCTTGGCCTGATTTATTGGGACGGGCGCGGCATTCCCGCCGACCATACCGAGGCGGTCCGCTGGTTCCGCAAGGCCGCCGAGCGGGGCTTCGTGCTGGCGCAGAACCGTCTGGGCACGGCGCTGTGGACTGGCGACGGCACCGCCAAGAACATGGCGGAAGCCCTGAGCTGGTTCGAGAAGGCGGCGGATCAGGGCGACGGAGCGTCGCTCTACAACGTGGCGCTGGCCTATCAACACGGTGCCGGAACCGTCAAGGACCCGGCCAAGGCCGCCCGTTACGCCATCCTGGCGGCACGTCAGGCCAAGCCGGTGGACAAGAGCCGTTTCGAGGAATACCGCGACAAGCTGCGCACCGCCACCGATCCGGCCCTTTGGAATACGGCCGAGAGCGAAGCCCGCGCCTGGGCGCCCCGGCCGATCAATCCCGACAATGCCTCGGCGGCTCCCGCCAGCCAATCGTCACCGCCCGCGACGGCACAGGCCCCTGCCCGCCCGCAACTGACCTCGGGTTCGGGCGTGGTGGTCAGCCGCGATGGCGTCATCCTGACCAATTCCCATGTGGTGAAAAGCTGCCGCAACATCCGCGTCAGCCTGGAGGGGCAACCGACCCAGACGGCTGCGGTGGTCGCTCGCGACGACGGCAACGATCTGGCGGCGCTGAAGGCGTCGCTGCTGCCGAGCGACGTGATCCGTTTCCGCGAGGACAAGCCCATGCGCTCGGGCGACGGCGTGGTGGTGATCGGTTATCCGCTGTCGACCTATCTGTCGCGCGAGCCCAACGTCACCATCGGCGTCATCAGCGCCCTGGCGGGCATTCGCGGCGACAAGCGCCATTACCAGATCACCGCCCCGGTACAGAAAGGCAATTCCGGCGGGCCGGTGGCCGATATGAGCGGCAACGTCATCGGTATCGTCACCGCCAAGTTGGACGCCATGAAGATTGCCGACAAGACCGGCGACCTGCCGCAGAACGTCAACTTTGCCATCAAATCCGATCTGGCGCGCCAATTCCTGACCAGCAACGGCATCGGCTTCCAGACCGCCCCCGCCACCAGTCAGTTGCAACCGGCCGATGTCGGCGACATCGTCAAGAAGGCGACGGTGTTCGTGGAGTGCGAGGGTTAGCGGGGGGAACCCCGCAGAAAACTAACGCGCCTGGAGGTTCAGGTCGGTGTCGCCCGAGCGGCTGCGCACCCGCACCTGACGCGGGCGGTCGGGGGCCAGTTCGTAATGAACTTCCTCGGAATAGGCCTTGCCGGCGGACCGGCTTTCATCCACCAACGCCCCCAGCACGGCGACGCCACCCGAGGCGACGAACAACGCCGAATTGGCCCAGATCCAGCCATCGGCCGAGGCATTGAGAGTATATGAGGTCGGACGGAAACCCGGCGCCCGGCAGGTCACGGTAACCGGCGCGGCGTTGGTCGGCACGGTGATTGTGGCAGGGGTCTCGACGCTGGCGCTGAAGCCTTCATAGCCCTTGAGGTCGCATTGCGCCTTGTCGGGATTGGTGCGGACCTGAACGTCGGAACTGGTCGAGCTGAGCACCGACGCGCAGGCGGCCACCCCCAGCACCAAAACCACAATTCCACCGATCTGGACGTATTGCGCGGCGCGCATCTGCCAATTCCCCTGCCGAAAGCGGCGGCCACTATCCCAAGGGGCCGCCGCCCTGGCAAGACTTATCCCGGACGGCCATCGGCGCGCGGCCGCGTCACCACCGGGAAATAAACCACCACGAACAAAATCCACGCCAACGCCCACAGGCTGCCGCCCGCATGGGTCAGCCCCATCTGGGCGTCAGGCAGCAACGGCGCGGCGACACGCAGCGCGGTGCCGACCGACAGCAGGACATAAGCCGCCACGGTCGCCTTGGACACGTCCAGCGGACGGCCGGAATGACCCAGGGCAGCGCGGCTCATGACGCCCAGCACCATGGTGCCGATACATCCCGCAGTCAGCGCATGCACCGCCGCCGACACCGGCAGGGCCTCGACAAAGCTGGCAAGACCCAGCAGCGCCAGACCGATGACCAACCACAGATAGCCCAGATGCAGCACCCACAGGATGGGATGGGACAGGGTCTTGAGACCATGCCAGCGCGACAGCCGCACCAGATGGATCAGCGCCGCCAGCAGCAGCACCACGCCCGCCGCCTTCGATCCCGGAACCAACGCCGTCAGCACACCGGCCAGCAGCACGCTGCCCTGGGCGCCGCCCTTCTCGATCAAGGCGATGGGGGCAAGCTCGACCGGGCGGCCCTGCATGCGCAGCCAGTTCTGGGTGAAGGACGGCACGATGCGGCCGCCGACGATGGCGATCATCACCAGAACCAGCGACATGCCCAGATAGATGCCGCGCAACGGATCGCCCCAGCCCCACAGCGCACCGGCCTGCACCAGTCCGTCGGAAACCAGGAACAGGCCCAGAATGGGCAGGAACACGATGTTGCGCGCCTTGCCCGCCGAGATCAGCGGCTGGGCCAGTAAAAAAGCCAGCATGGGCAGATAGGACAGACAGGCCACCGCCACCAGCACCGGCGGCAGCCCCCCCGACAAAGTGAAAGCCACCCGTCCGGCCAGCCACAACGCGAACAACAGCATCAGCGGACGGCCGCTGACATGGTGGGTGTTGGTCCAGTTGGGCACCGCCGTCAGCAGGAAGCCACCGACCGCCGCCCCGGCGAAACCGAACACCATTTCATGGCCGTGCCACACGGCGGCGGCGAACGGCAGGTGCAGATTGACCCCGCCCACATAGACCGCCAGCCACAGCGGCAGCATCAGCGCCGCCTGGAGTCCAGCGAACAGAAAGAACGGCCGGAAACCGGCGGCGAAGAACAGCGGGCCGGGCTTGCCGCGATAGACCGGCTCCTGCAACGGGATGGTTGCCATGGGGAACTCTCCTGGGGCGCGAATTGTTCGCACACTGCCGCCGCCAGCATGGGGCGGCCTTGATGGGTGTCAAGCCTCCCGGCTTTGTCGCAACCCCGACAGGACGTCGGACATACGACAGCCGACACATCCCTGCGAATCCCCGGTTTCCTGGCTTTTCGCCATTTTCTGAAACTGGCACGGCCCTTGCGAGGATAGGCCCGGTACGATCCCCTGATCGCGGAGGCCGCCGGTGAGCAGCAACGTCATCCCCCTCTCCAGCATTCTGGCAAAGCGCCCTGACCGGGCGGCTGACGCCAAGCCCGCCGGCGGCTGTTCGTCCAGTTCCTGCGGCTCGTCCCAGGGCCAGGGCGACATGCCCGAGCACGTCTGGAACAAGATCAAGGACCACCCGTGCTATAGCGAGGAGGCCCACCACTACTTCGCCCGCATGCATGTGGCGGTGGCCCCGGCCTGCAACATCCAGTGCAATTACTGCAACCGCAAATACGATTGTTCCAACGAGTCGCGTCCTGGCGTCACCAGCGAGCGCATGACCCCGGAACAGGCGGCACGCAAGGTGCTGGCGGTTGCCAACAAGGTGCCGCAATTGTCGGTGCTGGGCATCGCTGGTCCCGGCGATTCCATCTTCGACGCCGAGAAGACCTTCGAGACCTTCCGGCAGGTGGAAAAGCTGCTGCCCGACCTGAAGTTCTGCGTTTCGACCAACGGTCTGGCCCTGCCCGACCATATCGACCGGCTGGCCGAGCACAACATCGACCATGTCACCGTCACCATCAACATGGTCGATCCCGAGATCGGCACCGCCATCTACCCGTGGATCTACTTCAAGGGCAAGCGTTACACCGGCCTTGAGGCGTCCAAGATCCTGCATGAGCGCCAGATGGAAAGCCTGGAGCGCCTGAAGGACAAGGATATCCTGGTCAAGGTCAACTCGGTGATGATCCCGGGTATCAACGACCACCACCTGATGGACGTCAACGCCGCCATCAAGGCGCGCGGCGCCTTCCTGCACAACGTCATGCCGCTGATCAGCGACCCGGCGCACGGCACCCATTTCGGCCTGACCGGCCAGCGCGGCCCGACCCCGGCGGAACTGAAGGACCTTCAGGACAAGCTGGCGGGCGGCGCCAATCTGATGCGCCATTGCCGCCAGTGCCGCGCCGACGCGGTCGGCATGCTGGGCGAGGATCTGTCGCAGGACTTCACCCTGGACAAGATCGCCGAGGACGTGACCTACGACCCCGAGCCCCGGCGCCTGTACCGCGAAGTGGTGGAGCGCGAGCGCGCCGACCATCGCAAGGCGACCGCCATCGCCGAGGCCGGTCTGGCCGAGACGCTGCCCGCCGCCCCCGCCAAGCTGGTGGCCATCGCCACCAAGGGCGGCGGCCGCATCAACCAGCATTTCGGCCACGCCAGCGAGTTCCAGGTCTACGAGGTCGATGCGCGCGGCGTGCGCTTCGTCGGCCACCGCAAGGTCGAGAATTACTGTCAAGGCGGCTGGGGTGACGACGATGTCCTCGAGGACAAGGTCATCCCCATCCTGACCGGAATCGACGCGGTGTTCGTCGCCAAGATCGGTTCCTGCCCCAAGAAGGATTTGGCCCGCGCCGGTATCGCCGCCGTGGATGCCTATCCCTTCGAGTACATCGAGACTGCCATCGCCGCCTGGTACGCCGAGGCGTTCGGCGTCGCCGAGCAGGATTTCGCCTGAACCCCGTTTGTCTGAAAGAGAAGAGGAGTATCCGCCATGGCCATGAAGATCATCGCTTCCCAGTGCTCCGCCTGCGGCGCCTGTGAGTTCGAGTGCCCCAACGCCGCCATTTCCATGAAGGGCGACGCTTACGCCATCAAGGCCGCCGCCTGTACTGAATGCGACGGCGACGATCCCAAGTGCACCGCCGTGTGCCCGGTGGACGGCTGCATCGTCAAGGCCTGAGCAGGGCCAAACCCAACCACCCCAGGGGGTGCCGATGGAAGAGATTTGCGAACTCTACGAGGCCCCGGCCTTCGAGGCCGGCGACAAGGTTCAGGCCACCCGCGCCGTGCGCAATGACGGGACCTATCCCGGCAGCGCCATCGGCCAGTTCCTGATCCAAAGCGGCGACGTCGGTTACGTCAAATCCGTCGGCACCTACCTGAACCGCTTTTACGTCTACGCCATCGACTTCGTCGATCGCGGCATCTTGGTCGGCATGCGCCGCCATGAACTCGAACTTCTGGAGCCCGCGCCATGAAGGTGACGCTGCGTAAGGTGGCCGATTACTACGAAATCTATGTCCCCAAGAAGGACCTGGAAGAGAAGATCGTCGCGATGGAGAACGGCACCCCCTGGGGCGGCGTGGTCACCATCAGCAACGGCTGGAAATTCCAGATGCCGGACATGCCCGCCGACACGCCCATGCCCATCACCGTGGACGCCCGCAAACTCGGCGACGAGGACTGACCGCCATGTGCGCCGCCCCCGCCCCCCATGCCCTGCTGGAGCAGTTGGCCACCGCCATGGCGGACGGCAAGCTGATCCCCTATCTCGGCCCCGAAGTGCTGACCCTCGGGCCGCAGGAACCGCCGGTCCCGGCCGGGGCGCGGGCGCTGGCGCAGCTGTTGTCGTCGCGGGTTGCCGTGCCCGGCCGCATCCGCAACAACCTGTGGCACACCGCCCAGTACATCGAGACGTTCCGCCACCGCGTCACCGTGGACAAGCTGCTGGCGGAAATCTTCAAGCCGGTGCCCGAGCCCAACCATCTGCACCGCTGGCTGGCGACCCTGCCCAAGGTGCCGGTGATCATCGACACCTGGTATGACGGCGCCATGCGCGCCGCCCTGTCCGGGCGCGACGATTGGGGATCGGTGCAAGGCGCCTCCAAGGCGCGGCGCACCACCGATGTGCCCTGGCTGCGCGCCTTCGACGCCGCCGGGCAAGAGGTCGAGGCCGAGGCCGCCCGCGACTGGGCGACCGTGCTCTACAAGCCGCACGGCGCCGCCCAGCCCGATGGCGACGTGCTGGTCTCGGACGCGGATTACGTCGAGGTGCTGACCGAGATCGACCTGCAAACCCCCATCCCCGGCGCGGTCAAGGAACGGCGCGGCGAATGCGGGTTCCTGTTCCTGGGGTGCCGGTTCTATGACCAGATCCTGCGCACCTTCGCCCGCTGCATCATGCGTCGCTCGGGCGGCCCCCATTACGCGGTGGTGCCCGACGGGCTGACGCCCAACGAGATCAAGTTCCTCAAGGTAGAGGGGATCACCCCGATCGTTCTGCCGCTGGCCGAGGCCGCTTTTGCGCTGACCGGCGCAACCCCGACCGTTTCCGCCACCGTCCAGTAACAGAACATCCGGAGAGAGGGAGTTTCCCCTATGGCCAACATCACTTTCAGCGGCCCGACGCTGCCCAAGAACGTCACCGTCTATGCCGTCGCCGACAACAAGACCCTGTTGTCGGTGGCGAAGAAGAACGACATCGCCATTCCGTTCCAGTGCCAGGACGGCGAATGCGGGTCCTGCCTGATCAAGGTCACGTATCTGGGCGACAACAAGCCCAAGGCCATTCACCTGACCGACAAGGAAAAGCTGACGCTGTCGGTCAACGGCAAGCTGAGCAAGCAGGTGCTGGAGGAGGCCGAGGTCAACGACATGCCGCCGCCCTTCCGGCTGGCGTGCCAGTATCTGGTCCAGGACGAAGACATCCTGGTGGAATTCACCGGCGAACCCGGTGTCGAGATCGATCTGCGGCGATAAGGTGGCGGAAGCGAACGCAGATCGATGTGGGAGGGGAACTTCGGTTCCCCTCCCTTTTCATATGCCGAAGAATACGTCATTCCCGCGCAGGCGGGAATCCATGCATCCGTCTCCCCCAACCATGGACACCCGCTTTCGCGGGTGTGACGCCCAGGGGATGTCAGACAGGAGTTTCCATGGCCCACGTCGTCTTCTACGAAAAGCCCGGCTGCGGCGGCAACAACCGCCAGAAACAGGCATTGTCGGATTCAGGACATGTTGTCGAGGCGCGGTCGCTGCTGTCCCATCCCTGGACGGCCGATGAGTTGCGCGGCTTTTTCGGCGCCCGGCCGGTGGCGGAATGGTTCAACCGCGCCCACCCCAAGGTGAAGTCGGGCGAGGTTGATCCGACCGCTTTCACCGCCGAACAGGCGCTGGCGCTGATGTTGGCCGAACCGCTGTTCATCCGCCGCCCGCTGTTGCAGGTGGACGACCGCCGCGAAACCGGCTGGGACGAGGAGATGGTGCGAGCCTGGATCGGTCTGGGCGGAAACGGCGTGGGCGAGGGCTGCCCCAAGGGCGAAGCCCACGCCCCCTGCCCTACACCGCCCTGAGATTCTCGGCGATTTTCAGCAGCCCGGTAACCTGGGTGCGGATTTCGTCGTAAATCTTGCGGTCCAGCTTGCTCGACCACGCTGCGGGCACGTCGTCGACACCGTAGGTCGCCCCGGCCAGCATGCCCGCCAGGGCGCCGGTGGTGTCGGCGTCGCCGCCTTGGTTCACCGTCTCGATGACACAGGTCTTGAACGAATCGGTGACGAAATAGAAGTGGAACACCGTCTGCACGGTATCCACCACATAGGCCGAGCTTTGTCCACGATAGGGTTCGAAGCGGAAGGCCTTGTGCTTTTCCACCAGCTCCCGCGCCACCTCGCGCGCGCCCTTGATTCCCTCGCCCAGCAGCAGGGTCTGCACCATCCGCCCCAAGGTCAGCGACGCATCGTCGGAGAGCGGGTGATGGTGGGTGATGCGGGCCTGGGCCAGACTCCATTCTTCGAACAGATCGGGACGGTACAGGGTGGCGATGGCCACCGGCAACATGCGCATGGCCGCACCGTTGCCGCCATCGCCATCGCAGAACACCCCTTCGGTGCTGCCGTGAATCATGTAGCGGCGGATGCCGCGCCGACAGGTGTTGCCGATATCCACCGGGCCGCTTTTCAGCCAGGCGGCGAATTCGTCGCACACGTCCACGGCGTCGAAGCCGCCCTTGCGCACCAGCGAGCGCCCCAAGGCCAGCGACATCTCGGTGTCATCCGTGATCTGGCCCGGCGCCAGATGCAGCCAGCCGCCGCCGATCATCTTGCGATGGACGCCGTATTTCGCCTCGATCTCGCGCCGGGTCAGAAACTCGACCGTGGCGCCCAAGGCATCGCCGACAGCGAAACCGAGAAAGGCGCCCAGCGCCCGGTCCTCGAGGGTCATGTCCGTCATGGTCAGCCTTTCACTCAAAAGTATGTGGCGGTGACGCGATAATCGCCACCGATCACCAGATATTCGCCCTCGCCCTTCAACGGATGGATGGGCAACAGGGTGTTGAAGAACAGGATTTTCACCACCGGCACCTCGGCGGTCAGGATGGTGTCGCCGAAGCAATCGGCGACCGAGCGTTCCGACGAGAACGACGCCAGATTGTTCAGGCGCATCACCACGCTCTTGCGGTCGATGCGTTCGATCACCTGATGCTCGTCGAAAGAATTGATGCCGCGATAAAGGCGCACATGGGTGCAATCGGGCGCCGCGTAGCGGGCCAGCCCCCACTGACAGAACTCGTACACCATGTCCAACTGGGTATAGATGGAGTTGTTGTGGAAGCGGCTGGACATCTTCTCTTCCACATAGACCGCCCATTCGGCGCCGCCGACGCGGTCGAGCATGGATTTATGGAAGGTGGGGAACAGGCCGAAGCGACTTTCCACCCAACCCTTGAGCACCGCGCCCTCGGGTGCGTTGGAATCGTACCCCCACCCCTTGAGCAGACGCAGGAAGCTGGAGCGGTAGCGCCGCACCTTGCCCTGGCGCTCGGCTGCCGCCCGCTCCTGCTCCAATTGTTCGGGATCGATGCCGAACATCGCCATCATATATTTATAGAAGGCGTCGCCCGCGTCGCTCAGGCAATCCGAGAACGACAACATCTCGAACAGGTTCTTATTCATCTCCCGCACCCCGGACAGGTGCAGTTCCACCGGGTGCTCATTGAAAGCGGCGCTGCCCAGCAGATCGGTGGACAGGCCAACAAGGTTGGTGGAATGGCCTAAACGGCGCTCGGAATCGGGCATGCTGGCGCGGTCCCCCTGATGCGTCACCTTCGCATATGCAAAAGCCGTACCTATTGGAATGACCGGGAATGGGCCGTAAAAACCCTATTGTCTGTGTGCCTTACAACACTATGTCGGATTCCAGACAGGTGTGTCGCACCGCCCAAAAACCGCGCAAATGCCTACAGCGCATAGACAATGCATTGTTTTAACTACTTTTTCTTTCTGCCGGAAAAGTTGGCACGGCCATTGCGAGGGATGGGGCGTGGCGGAGGTTGCATAGCCCCGCCAAGCAATTCGGAAGGCTTGGACAGCAGAAAGGAATCACACTATGCCTCGTCAGATCGCTTTCTACGGCAAGGGCGGTATCGGCAAGTCCACCACCTCGCAGAACACCCTGGCGGCCCTGGTTGAGATGGGCCAGAAGATCCTGATCGTCGGCTGCGACCCCAAGGCGGATTCGACCCGTCTGATCCTCAACACCAAGCTGCAGGACACCGTGCTGCATCTGGCCGCCAAGGCCGGTTCGGTCGAGGATTTGGAACTCGAAGACGTGATGAAGATCGGCTACAAGGGCATCAAGTGCACCGAAGCCGGTGGCCCCGAGCCGGGTGTCGGCTGCGCCGGCCGCGGTGTGATCACCGCCATCAACTTCCTGGAAGAGAACGGCGCCTATGACGACGTGGACTACGTGTCCTACGACGTGCTGGGCGACGTGGTGTGCGGCGGCTTCGCCATGCCGATCCGCGAGAACAAGGCCCAGGAAATCTACATCGTCATGTCGGGCGAGATGATGGCGCTGTTCGCCGCCAACAACATCGCCAAGGGCATTCTGAAGTATGCCGGCACCGGCGGCGTCCGTCTGGGCGGCCTGATCTGCAACGAGCGTCAGACCGACCGCGAGCTGGAGCTGGCCGAGGCCCTGGCCACCAAGCTGAACACCCAGATGATCCACTTCGTGCCGCGCGACAACATCGTCCAGCACGCCGAGCTGCGCCGCGAGACGGTCATCCAGTACAAGCCCGACTCGAAGCAGGCCGAGGAATATCGCCAGCTCGCCACCAAGATCCATGCCAATGGCGGCAAGGGCACCATCCCGACCCCGATCACCATGGAAGAGCTGGAAGAGATGCTGCTGGAATTCGGCATCATGAAGTCCGACGAGCAGGCCCTGGCCGAGCTCGAGGCCAAGACCCTCTGCAACGCCGGCTAATCGCCGACGCGGCCTAGCCTTCCGCCGGTTCCGCCGCCTCTCCACAGAGGCGGCGGACAAGGCGGACCGAGAGTTCGTAGAGAAGGAGAAGGGGCATGAGCCTCGATCAGACCAACGACGCTGCTTTCCACGAGGCCCTCATCAAAGAGGTGCTGGAGCAGTATCCTGAAAAGTCCGCCAAGCGGCGCGCCCGCCATCTGAACGTCAGCAAGACCGACGATGCCGGCAACTCGTCCTGCGGCGTGAAGTCCAACATCAAGTCCGTCCCCGGCGTGATGACCATCCGCGGCTGCGCCTATGCCGGCTCGAAGGGTGTGGTGTGGGGTCCGATCAAGGACATGGTCCACATCTCGCACGGTCCGGTCGGCTGCGGCCAGTATTCCTGGTCCCAGCGCCGCAATTACTTCACCGGCACCGTCGGCATCGACAGCTTCGTGACCATGCAGGTCACCTCGGACTTCCAGGAACGCGACATCGTCTTCGGTGGCGACAAGAACCTGGACAAGATGATCGACGAGCTGAACGATCTGTTCCCGCTGAACAACGGCATCTCGGTGCAGTCGGAATGCCCGATCGGCCTGATCGGCGACGACATCGAAGCGGTCGCCAAGAAGAAGGGCAAGGAAACCGGCAAGCCGGTGGTGCCCGTGCGCTGCGAAGGCTTCCGTGGCGTGTCCCAGTCGCTGGGCCACCACATCGCCAACGACGCCATCCGTGACTGGGTGTTCGAGAAGACCAATCCCGAGTGGGAAACCGGCCCCTACGACGTCAACCTGATCGCCGATTACAACATCGGCGGCGACGCCTGGCCGTCCCGCAAGCTGCTGGAAGAGATGGGCCTGCGCGTCATCGGCTCCTGGTCCGGCGACGCCACCCTGGCCGAGATGGAGCGCGCCCCCAAGGCCAAGCTCAACCTCATCCACTGCTACCGGTCGATGAACTACATCTGCCGCCACATGGAAGAGAAGTACAATATTCCGTGGGTGGAATATAACTTCTTCGGCCCGACCCAGATCGCCGACAGCCTGCGCAAGATCGCGGCCCAGTTCGACGACACCATCAAGGCCAATGCCGAGAAGGTGATCGCCAAGTACCAGCCGCTGGTCGACGCCGTGGTCGCCAAGTACCGCCCCCGTCTGGAAGGCAAGAAGGTCATGCTGTACGTGGGCGGCCTGCGCCCCCGTCACGTCGCCACCGCCTATGACGACCTGGGCATGAACATCGTCGGCACCGGCTATGAATTCGCCCACAACGACGATTACCAGCGCACCACCCACTACGTTAAGGACGGCACGCTGATCTACGACGACGTCTCGGGCTTCGAGCTGGAGAAGTTCATCGAGAAGATCCGCCCCGATCTGGTGGGCTCGGGCATCAAGGAGAAGTACGCGACCCAGAAGATGGGCGTGCCTTTCCGCCAGATGCACTCCTGGGACTATTCCGGCCCCTATCACGGCTATGACGGCTTCGCCATCTTCGCCCGTGACATGGACATGGCCGTGAACAGCCCGATCTGGAGCAAGTTCAAGGCTCCGTGGAAGGCCGCGTAAAGCCCGATCGTTGGAAATTTCCCTCCCCGCGTGTCGCCCACAAGACGGGGGCGCGGGGAGGATGAAGGAGAACTGCCATGCCGCAGAGCGCTGATCAGGTCAAAGACCACATTTCCTTGTTCCAGGAGCCCGAATACAAGGAGCTCTTCGCCAACAAGAAGGCCCAGTTCGAGTGCCGCCCCAGCGACGAAAAGGTCGCCGAGCAGGCCGAGTACACCAAGACCTGGGAATACCGCGAAAAGAACTTCAAGCGTGAAATCGCGGTGATCAACCCGGCCAAGGCGTGCCAGCCGCTGGGCGCCGTCTTCGCCGCCGCCGGTTTCGAAGGCACCCTGCCCTACGTGCATGGTTCGCAAGGCTGCGTCGCTTACTTCCGCTCGCATCTGGCCCGTCACTTCAAGGAAGCCGTGCCGATCGTCGCCGACTCGATGACCGAGGACGCGGCGGTGTTCGGCGGCCTGACCAATCTGGTCGAGGGTCTCCAGAACTCCTACACGCTCTACAAGCCCAAGATGATCGCCGTTTCCACCACCTGCATGGCGGAAGTCATCGGCGACGATCTGTCGGCCTTCATCGGCACCGCCAAGGAAAAGGAATCGGTCCCCGCCGATTTCCCGGTCCCCTTCGCCCACACCCCGTCGTTCGTCGGCAGCCACACCACCGGCTACGACAACATGATGAAGGGCATCCTGAACTACTTCTGGGAGCGTGAGTCGGTCAAGGCCCGCACCCCGGACGAAAAGATCAACATCATTCCGGGCTTCGACGGTTACGCGGTCGCCAACAACCGCGAACTGAAGCGCTACCTGGACACCATGGGTGTGGACTACACCCTGCTGAGCGACGTGTCGGACCATTACGACACCCCGTCCGACGGCGAATACCGCATGTTCGACGGCGGCACCCCGCTGGAGGCCACCCGCGCCTCGATCAACGCCAAGGCCACCGTCAGCTTGCAGGAATACTGCTCGCTGAAGACCCTGGAATACGTCGAGAGCAAGGGTCAGCAGACCGCGTCCTTCAACTATCCCATGGGCATTGGCGCCACCGACGCCTTCCTGATGAAGATCGCCGAGCTGACCGGCAAGGAAATCCCGGCCAGCATCGAAAAGGAACGCGGCCGTCTGGTCGACGCCATCACCGACAGCCAGGCCTGGCTGCATGGCAAGAAGTTCGCCGTGTTCGGCGATCCCGACTTCACCCTTGCCATGACCGCCTTCCTGCTGGAAATGGGCTGCGAACCGACCCACGTCCTGTCCACCAACGGCTCGAACGAGTGGGAAGCCAAGGCCAAGGCCCTGCTCGCCTCCTCGCCGTTCGGCGCCTCGGGTCAGGTGTGGAAGGGCAAGGACCTCTGGCACCTGCGCTCGCTGCTGTTCACCGAGCCGGCCGATTTCCTGATCGGTTCCAGCTACGGCAAGTATCTGGAAAAGGACGTCGGCATTCCGCTGATCCGTCTGACCTTCCCGATCTTCGACCGCCACCACCACCACCGCTTCCCGACCTTCGGGTATCAGGGCGCGCTGCGGGTGCTGGTGGAGATCCTGGACCGCATCTTCGAGACCGCCGACGCCTCGTCGGATATTTCGTACGACCTCACCCGCTAATCGTCGGAAGCGGAGTGGTCAAACTGGGCCCTGGGGCGTCATGCCCCAGGGCTTTTTTCATGGTCGCGGATACACTGGCCTGCCCGACAATGTCGTGTCGCATCCCCGACAAACCCCATACCCACCCCAGCATTTCCGCCATTCCTGAAATGGCCCAGCCCTTGCATCCCTCCCCCTTAACCATTGAGGAGGGCCGCCACCCATGCTCAAGCAGAAAATTCAGGAATTGTTCGTCGAGCCCGGCTGCGCCAAGAACCAGGCGAAGTCCGACCAGGACCGCAAGAAGGGCTGCGGCAAGCCGCTGACCCCGGGCGCCGCCGCTGGCGGCTGCTGTTTCGACGGCGCCAAGATCGCGCTGCAACCGATCACCGACGTGGTGCATCTGGTGCACGGCCCCATCGCCTGCGAGGGCAATTCCTGGGACACCCGCAATTCCCATTCCTCGGGCTCGCAGCTCTATCGGCTGGGCTTCACCACCGACATGCAGAATCTGGACATCGTGCATGGCGGCGAGAAGAAGCTGTACAAGGCCATCCGGCAGGCCATCAAACGCCACAACCCACCGGCGGTGTTCGTCTACCAGACCTGCGTCGGCGCCTTGATCGGCGACGATGTCGAGGCGGTGTGCAAGGCGGCGACCGAGCGCATGGGCGTTCCGGTGGTGCCGGTTAACGCGCCGGGCTTCGTCGGCTCCAAGAATCTGGGCAACCGCCTGGGCGGCGAGGCGTTGTTCGAATACGTCATCGGCACCCACCAGCCCGACGATGTCGGCCCCTGCGACATCAACATCCTGGGCGAATACAACGTGGCGGGTGAACTGGACCAGTTCCGCCCGCTGCTGGCGCGGCTGGGCATCCGCCTGCGCTGTTCCATCACCGGCGACGCCCGCTATCTGGACGTGGCCAGCGCCCACACCGCCAAGGCCAACATGGTGCTGTGCAGTCAGGCGCTGGTGACGCTGGCGCGCAAGATGAAGGAAACCTACGGCATCCCGTATTTCGAGGGATCGTTCTACGGCATCTCCGACACCTCGGACGCCCTGCGCGCCATCGCCCGTATGCTGGTGGAGGGTGGCGCCGACCCGAGTCTGACCGAACGTACCGAAGCGCTGATCGCCGAGGAAGAGGCCCGCGCCTGGGCACGACTGGAGCCGTTCAAGGCGCGCCTCAAGGGCCGCAAGGTCCTGCTGTACACCGGTGGCGTCAAAAGCTGGTCGGTGATCCAGGCGCTTCAGGAAGTGGGCATGGAGGTGGTCGGCAGCTCGGTACGCAAGGCCACCGCCGAGGACGCCGCCAAGGCCCTGGAGCGCCTGGGCGGCGACGAGGACAAGCTGGCCGACGCCATCACGCCCCGCGACATGTACGCCATGTTCAAGGAAGGCAAGGCCGAGATGATGCTGTCGGGCGGCCGTTCGCAATTCGTCGCGCTGAAGGCGCGGACGCCGTGGCTGGACATCAACCAGGAACGCCACGTCGGTTACGCCGCCTATGACGGCATGGTCGAGATGATCCGGCAGATCGACCTGATGATCAACAATCCGATCTGGGAGCAGGTGCGCAAGCCCGCTCCGTGGGAGGCATGACGCCATGGCCCTTGTCATCAACCACAACAAATCCCTGTCCACCAGCCCACTGAAGGTCAGCGCGCCGCTGGGCGCCGCCATGGCCTTCCTGGGCATGGATGGCAGCCTGCCGCTGTTCCACGGTAGCCAGGGCTGCACCGCCTTCGCCCTGGTGATGATGGTCCGCCATTTCCGCGAAGCCATTCCGCTGCAAACCACCGCCATGAACGAAGTCTCCACCATCCTGGGCGGCTCGGAACAGGTGGAGGAAGCGCTGCACAACATGGTCAAGCGCGCCAAGCCGCGCATGATCGGCCTGATCTCGACCGCGCTGACCGAGACGCGCGGCGAGGACATGGCGGGCGACCTCAAGGGCATCGTCGCCCGCTCCAAGGATTTGGCGGGAACCTCGGTGGTGCATGTCTCGGCTCCCGATTTCGACGGCTCGCTGGAAACCGGCTGGGGCAAGGCGGTGGGCGCCATGATCCGCGCCCTGGTGCCCGGCCCCAGCAACCAGCCGCACCTGAAGCGGGTCAACGTGTTGGCGGGTTGTCACCTCACCCCCGGCGACATCGAGGCGCTGAAAGAAATCATCGAGGATTTCGGCCTGGAAGCGGTGATGTTGCCCGATCTCTCGGGCTCGTTGGACGGCCATGTTCCCGATCATTACGTCCCCACCACCCTGGGCGGCACCACCATCGAGCAGGTCAAGGGCATGAACCGTGCCTGCCTGACCATCGCGGTGGGCGAGCACATGCGCATCAGCGCCGAGACGCTGGAGGCCAAGACCGGCATCCCGTTCGTGATGTTCGACCGTCTGACCGGGCTGGAAGCGGTGGACAAGCTGATGGTGTGCCTGTCCACGGCCTCGGGCGTGCCGGTGCCCGCCAAGTACCGGCGCCAGCGTTCGCAATTGGTGGATGCCATGCTGGACGGCCATTTTTTCTTCGCCGGGCGCGCCGTGGCGGTGGCGGGCGAGCCGTCCTTCCTGTGGACCTATGCCAGCTTGTGCGCCGATCTGGGCGCGCACATCGTCGGCGCGGTCTCCTCGCTGCCCTCGCCCCATCTGACGCAATTGCCCAGCGAAACCGCCATCATCGGCGATTTCGAGGATCTGGAAGACCAGATCCTGGAAGCGGGCGGCGCCGATCTGATCATCGCCAACGCCAACGCCCGGCTGATCGCCGGTCGTCACGGCATCCCACTGCACCGCGCCGGGTTCCCGGTGTTCGACCGCCTGGGCGCGGCGCACCAGACCTGCCTGGGCTATCGCGGCACGCGGGACCTGATCTTCACCCTGGGCAACATCCTGATGGAGCACCCCGGCCACGGCCACGGTGCGTCACTTCCCATCCAGCATGCGGAGCACAGCCATGGTGACGCGGCGGTTGCGGCTGGTTGATGCCCGCTCGGACAGTTCCGGCCCGCCAGGGCCGTTGAAAGGAGGACATATGCGCGTAGCCTTCGCCACCCAGGACCGCCAGACGGTGGACGCCCATTTCGCCAGCGCCCGCACGTTCATGTTCTATGACGTCGGTCCCGACGGCCATACCTTCCTGGAGGCCGTGCAGTTCGACAACGTCAGCCAGGAAGAAGGCCAGCACCAGGAAGACGGCGACGACCGTCTGTCCACCAAGATCAAGGCGCTGGAGGGCTCGGCCCTGTTGTTCGTGCGCGCCATCGGCGGCCCGGCGGCGGCGCGCGTGGTGCGTGCCCACGTCCACCCCATCAAGCTGCCCACCGACGAAACCATCTCGGCGGTGATCGACAAGGTGCGCGGCATGCTCAAGACCAACCCGCCGCCATGGCTGCGCAAGGTCATCCGTGATTCGGAATCCGGCCCCGACCGCTTCATCGACGACGAGGAGTAACAAGACCATGACCCCATCCCTGGTTCTGGAAGAGACCGACCGCGCCGCGCTGGCCCGCCCCTTCGTCAAGGCCCTGCTGACCCTGATCCGTGCCCAGGACCGTTCCGGCGCCATGGAGACCGACAGCGACGAGGAATTGCTGGCTCCGTTCATCGTCACCAAGCAGCAGAAGCGCGAGATCCCCATGTTCGGTGATCCCGACCCCGACATCCTGATGCGGGTCGAACAGATCTATCTGGCGGTGTGCTGGCTGATCGAACGGGAAACCGGAATCGCCGCCGCTCCCATCCTGAATATCCATCATGAAGGCTGGGGCCGCATCGTCATCATCACCGGCCGTCTGGTGGCGGTGAATGCCCATGTCCGCGAACTGCACCGCTTCGGCTACGAGAGCTTGGTCGCCATGGAAACCAAGGCGCTGAAACTGGTCGAGGAAGGCATCAAGGCCATCCGCCAGTTCCCCGACGTGGCCGCCGCGTAGGATAGCCCGCGTACCGTCACCCCCGCGAAAGCGGGGGTCCATGGAACCGCCTGCTCCGTGGCAGCAATGGATTCCCGCTTTCGCGGGAATGACGCAGGGGAAACACCATTGTCGTAGAGAGAGAGGAGAGAACAACCATGTCGTTGCGCACCTTCACCACCCGTTCCGGCAAGCCGTGGACGCCCCGCTACCTGCTGTCCATCAGTGACGAGCTGTGCATCGGCTGCGGCCGTTGCTACAAGGTCTGCACCCAGGGCGTGCTGGAACTGAAGGGCATCAACGAGGACGGCGAGATGTGCGATCCGTTCGACGACGGTGAGGACATCGAGCGCAAGGTGATGACCGTCGCCAATGAGGGCGATTGCATCGGCTGTGGTTCGTGCGAGACCGTCTGCGGCACCAAGGCGCAGAAGCACGAATCCATGGCGGCCTAGAGGCATTCGGCCATGGCCGCGCGGGCATATGGCCGTTTGATGGCGGGGGGTGGCGGCGATCCGTTCGACCGTCACCTGTTCGCCTGCGTCACCACCATGGCGCTGACCGAACGCCGTCCTCTGCCCACTGCCCTGGGCCTGACGGCCGAGGATTTCGCCGCCTTGGTCGGCGAGTTCTTTCCCCATGCCCCGGAATTGCTGATCGGCATCGATCCCGAGCGCGATTGCGGGCGTACCCTGACCGCCGAGGAAGAAGGCCTGCGCGACCTGTTGCTGCGCCACCGCGCCCTGGGCAGCGTCGAGGAATTCTGGCTGGCCCATGTCATCGCCCGCCGGTCACAATCGGGCCGCCTGCTGTGGCAGGATTTAGGGTTGTCGTGCCGGGGCGACCTCAGCCTGATCCTGGCGACCCATTTCACGCCGCTGGCGGTGCTGAACCATGACGATATGCGCTGGAAGCCTTTCTTCCGCCGCGTCCTGGAACTGGAATCCGGCGTGGATTGCCAAAGCCATACCGCCTGCGCGGATTGCCGCCGCCAATCACGTTGTTTCGGCCCCGAGGCGGGCACCAGTTTGATTCTCGCCACCCACCTGCCTTGAAAAGGCCATAGGCAACCTGTATGTCATCGGCAAGCCCTGTGGAAAGGTGCGCCATGGCAAACGTCCAGGACCTCAAGACCGGCACCCAGCCCGGTCTTCGCTTCGCCGCCCTGCTCGACCGCTCCGGCGGTTGCACCGACCTGGATTGGGAGGGCGTCGCCCGCTGGCGGCCCGAGGATGGCTTCCTGTGGATTCATCTGGAACGGGACGACCCCACCGCCGCGCAATGGCTGCGCGAGCGCAGCGGCATCGATGCGCTGGTCAGCTTGGCGCTTCTGGCCGAGGAATCGCGGCCGCGCGTCGAGGACGTGGACGACAGCCTGATGGTGGTACTGCGCGGCGTCAACGTGAACGACGAAACCGGCGAACCGGAACTGGTGCCCATCCATGTCTGGGCCGAACCCAACCGCCTGATCTCGTTGCGCGACAAGGACCACCAGTTGAGCGCCCTGCGCGCCATCCGTCTGGCCCTGTTGGGCGGCAAGGGACCGCGCAGCCCTGGCGGCCTGTTGGCGCAGATCGCCGAACGGGTGGTCGAGCACCTGGAACTGGTGATCGACGGCATGGAGGACAAGGTCGGCGAACTGGAAGACGCCTGCATCGAACGCACCGCCGACAACAGCCTGCGCGCCGAACTGGCCCAGGTGCGGCGCCAGGCCATCCATCTACGCCGCTATCTGGGACCGCAGCGCGACGCGCTGTACCGCATCCAGCATGACGATGCCACCTGGCTGTCGCGCGACGCCAAGCTGCGCCTGCGTGAGGTCACCGACAAGGTGATCCGCCATATCGAGGATTTGGACGCCCTGCGCGACCGCACCACGGTGCTGCACGAAGACCTGTCCACCCAGATCGCGGAAAAGATCGCCGTCACCTCGAACCGCTTCACCGTGCTGACCGCCCTGCTGCTGCCGCCCAGCCTGCTGGCGGGCATGCTGGGGGCCAATGTGGGCGGCATTCCCGGCCACGACGATCCGCTGGCGTTCTGGGTCATGTGCCTGATCACTTTCGGCCTGATGCCGGTGTTGTGGATCGGGCTCAAGCGGCTGAAGTGGTTGTAGGCAATCCGACATTCGTCGCATTGCAGACAGGGGTGAAATATAAAAATCCTTTAATATCAATGCAATGAAGTTTGGCATTCGCCTTGCTAGGTGAAGGGACAGGATGTTCCGTCACCAGGAGGTTTGCCATGCTGACTGTCACCGAACGCGCCGTCGCCGCCGTCAAGAGCGTCCGCGAGGACGATACCCAGGGCCTGCGCATCAGTGTTTCCTCGGGCGGCTGTTCCGGCCTGAAGTACAATCTGGTGCTGGAGACCGAATCCGAATCCGGCGATGAGATCCTGGAATTCGGCGGCGTGAAGGTGTTCGTCGATCCCAGCTCGGTCATGTGGCTGACCGGCACCGTGGTCGATTTCGTCAATGCCGGGAACGATTCCGGTTTCATCTTCGAAAACCCCAATGCCGGGGGCAAGTGCTCGTGCAGCGGCGGCAGCTGCTGAGGACCGGGCCATGAGCGGCGCCACCATCACCGTCAACGACACCACGCTGCGCGACGGCGAACAGACCGCCGGGGTCGCGTTCCGTCTGGCCGAGAAGCTGGCCATCGCCAGCGCCCTGGATCAGGCGGGCGTGCCGGAGATCGAGGTGGGCATCCCGGCCATGGGCGAGGAGGAATGCGCTTCCATCCGCGCCGTGGCCGGGCTTGGCCTCAACGCCCGGCTGATCGCGTGGTGCCGCATGCGCCAGGACGATCTGGACGCCGCGCTGGGCTGCGCCGTTTCCATGGTCAACCTGTCCATCCCGGTCTCCGACCAGCAACTGGCCAAGAAGCTGGACCGCGACCGCGCCTGGGCGCTGGCCCACATCCACGACATGGTGCACCGCGCCCGCGACGCCGGTCTTGAGGTGGCGGTGGGCGGCGAGGATTCGTCGCGCGCCGATCCCGCCTTCCTGGAAGACGTCATCGGCATCTGCGCCCTGGCCGGGGCGCGGCGGTTCCGTTTCGCCGACACCCTGGGCATCATGGACCCGTTCGGCACCTATGACCTGTTCCGCCGTCTGAGCGCCGGAACCGGGCTGGAACTGGAAATCCACGCCCACGACGATCTGGGTCTGGCCACCGCCAACTCCCTGGCGGCGGTCAAGGGTGGCGCCAGCCATGTGTCAACCACCGTCAACGGCCTGGGCGAACGCGCCGGAAACGCGCCGCTGGAGGAAGTGGTGGTGGCGCTCGACCACCTGTACGGCCAGGACACCGGCATCGCCAAGACGGCGCTGTCCAAGGTCTCCGCCCTGGTCGCCGAGGCCTCGGGCCGCCCGGTACCGGTGAACAAGAGCATCGTCGGCGATGCCATCTTCACCCACGAAAGCGGCATCCACGTTTCCGGCCTGCTGCGCGACCGCCGCAATTACGAGGCGTTGGACCCGCGCGAACTGGGCCGCAACCACCGCGTGGTCCTGGGCAAGCATTCCGGCCTGACCTCGGTGCTGCACGCCTGCACCGAACTGGGCCTGAAACCCACGGTGCCGCAGGCCCGCGCCATGCTGGCCCGCGTCCGTTCCCTCGCGGCGGAGTGCAAGCGCCCGCCCTCGCCCGATGATTTGCGCCGCTTCCTCGCCGAAGCATCCCTGAACTGAGCAAAGGAGAGCCCACCATGTGCACCCCCGCCAAGTGCAAGCCGGAGCCGGGCAGCTTCCTGGCCGGCCTGCAACAATTGTCCGCCGCCGAACAGTTCTTCGAGGCGCTGGACGTGGCCTTCGACCAGCAGGTGGTCAGCGTTCACCGCCTGCACATCCTCAAGCGGTTCAACGCCCTGCTGGACATGGAATCCCTGCGCGGTCTGGAAGACGGCGCCCAGCGTCTGGCCTGCCGCCACGCGCTGGAGCAGGCCTATGGCGAGTTCGCCTCGGGCCAGGGCGCCAAGACCTTCAAGGTGTTCCAGGATCAGAAGACCGGTTTCGTGCCGCTGTCTTCCCTGGGCGGCTTCCGCTGATCCCCCCCCAGCTGATCCCCACACGCGAAAGGCTTCCCATGCATATCGTCGTCTGCATCAAGCAGGTGCCGGACAGCGCCCAGATTCGCGTGCATCCGGTCACCAACACCATCATGCGCCAGGGCGTGCCCACCATCATCAACCCCTATGACCTGTATTCGCTGGAAGAGGCGCTGCGCCTGCGCGACCAGTTGGGCGGCAAGGTCACGGTGCTGACCATGGGACCGCCCATGGCCGATCAGGCCCTGCGCAAGGCGCTGTCCATCGGCGCCGATGCCGCCGTGCTGCTGTCCGACCGCTTCTTCGCCGGTTCGGACACCCTGGCGACCTCGTTCGCCCTGGCCTCGGCCATCGCCAAGCTCGGTGAAAGCGAGCCGGTGGACATGGTGTTCTGCGGCAAGCAGACCATCGACGGCGACACCGCTCAGGTCGGCCCCGGCATCGCCAAGCGGCTGGAACTGAACCAGTTGACCTATGTGGAGAAAATCCGCGCCGTCGATCTGCAAAGCCGCAAGATCACCGCCGAGCGCCGCGCCGAGGGCGGCGTGCAGGTGCTGACCACCGCCCTGCCCTGCATGGTCACCATGCTGGAGCACACCAACACCGTCCGTCGCGGCACCATGGCCGACATGTTGCGCGCCGGCCGCACCGAGATCACCACCTGGAACGCCGCCGCCGCCGGAATCACCGAGATCGGCCTGTGCGGCCTCAAGGGCTCGCCGACCGTGGTCAAGAAGGTGTTCGCGCCGCAGCCGCGCAAGGAAAAGGCCAAGCAGATCGAGGCCGGAGAAAACGGCGATCTTGCCACCGCCACCTTGGCCGCCCTGTTCGCCGCCGATGCCCGGCTAGAGGAAACCCTTTTCCGCCAGACCGGCGCCTGAGGAGATTCGAGACATGAGCGAAGCCAAGCCCGCCGCCGCGCCCTCGCGCGGCAAGATGAAGGCCGAACTGTCCGACCACTTCAAGACCTACAAGGACGTCTGGGTGTTCGTGGAACTGGAACGCGGCCAGGTCCACCCGGTGTCGTGGGAATTGATGGGCGAAGGCCGCAAGCTGGCCGACAAGCTGGGCGTGGAATTGGCCGGTGTGGTCATGGGCACCAGCGGCGACGGCTGCGACGCCGCCGTGGCGGCGGCCTATGAATATGGCGCCGACAAGGTCTACACCATCCAGGACCCGCTGCTGGCCGATTACCGCAACGAGACCTACACCAAGGGCCTGACCGAGCTGGTCAACACCTACAAGCCGGAAATCCTGCTGCTGGGTGCCACCAATCTGGGCCGCGATCTGGCCGGGTCGGTGGCGACCACGCTCAAGACCGGCCTGACCGCCGATTGCACGGCGCTGGCCATCGACGATGACCGCTCGCTGGGCGCCACCCGCCCGACCTTCGGCGGCTCGCTGCTGTGCACCATCTATACCCTGAACGTGCGGCCGCAGATGGCGACCATCCGGCCGCGCGTCATGGCCATGCCCGACCGTCAGCCCGGCCGCAGCGGCGGCATCATCCTGCACCCGCTGGGCATGGCAGAGGAAAACGTCGTCACCAAGGTGCTGGACTTCATCGCCGACGCCTCGAAGGACGACGCCCATCTGGCCTATGCCGACGTGGTCGTCGCCGGTGGCATGGGCCTGGGCAAGCCCGATAATTTCAAATTGGTCAAGGACTTGGCCGCCGTTCTTGGCGCCGAGTACGGCGGCTCGCGGCCGCTGGTGCAAAAGGGCTGGATCGACGGCGCCCGCCAGATCGGCCAGACCGGCAAGACCATCCGGCCGCGCCTGTACATCGCCGCCGGTATCTCGGGCGCCATCCAGCACCGGGTGGGCGTCGAAGGCGCCGACCAGATCCTGGCCATCAACACCGACCCCAACGCCCCCATTTTCGACTTCGCCCATCAGGGCATCGTCGGCGACGCACTGACCGTGCTGCCCGCCCTGACCGAGGCGTTCCGCCGCCATCTGGCCCGCGCCCAAGCGGCCGAGTAAGGAGAGACGACCATGGAGAAGTTCGACGCCATCGTGGTCGGAGCCGGTCCGTCCGGCAATTCCGCCGCCTATGTCATGGCCAAGGCCGGGCTCAAGGTCCTTCAGGTGGAACGCGGCGAGACTTCGGGCTCCAAGAACGTGCAGGGCGCCATCCTGTACGCCACCAGCCTGGAAAAGATCATCCCCGAGTTCCGCGAGGAAGCGCCGCTGGAGCGCCATATCGTGGAGCAGCGGCTGTGGATGCTGGACGACAGGTCCCATTGCGGCACCCATTACCGTTCCGACAAGTTCAACGAGGAACGGCCCAACCGCTACACCATCGTCCGCGCCCAGTTCGACAAGTGGTTCAATTCCAAGGTCCGCGAGGCGGGCGCCCTGGTGGTGTGCGAAACCACCGTCACCGAACTGGCCCGCGACGACAGCGGCCGGGTGGTCGGCATCAAGACCGACCGCGACGATCAGGTGGTCTATGCCGACGTGGTGGTGCTGGCCGACGGCGTCAACTCGCTGGTCGGGCAGCGCTCGGGAATCCGCAGTGAAATCAAGCCTGAACACGCCGCTCTTGCGGTGAAGGAAATGCATTTCCTGCCGCGCGAGGTCATCGACCAGCGCTTCAACATCAAGGAAAACGAAGGCGTGGTGATCGAGGCACTGGGCACCGTCACCATGGGTCTGATGGGCACCGCCTTCCTGTACACCAACGGCGAATCGCTGTCGGTCGGCATCGGCTGTCTGGTGTCGGACTTCCGCGACAGCGGTGTCAGCCCCTATGTCATGCTCGACAAGTTCAAGAAGCATCCCTCCATCGCGCCGCTGCTGGAAGGGTCCGAGGTCAAGGAATACGCCGCCCACCTGATCCCCGAGGGCGGCTACAAGGCCATCCCCAAGCTGCACGGCGACGGCTGGCTGATCGTCGGTGACTCGGGCCAGTTCGTGAATTCCATGCACCGCGAGGGCTCGAACCTCGCCATGGAAACCGGCCGCATGGCCGCCGAAACGGTGGTGGCCCTGAAGGCCGAGGGCAAGAAGCTGACCGAGGCCAATCTGGCACGCTACCGCAAGACGCTCGAAGACAGCTTCGTGATGAAGGATTTGAAGAAATACAAGAACTTGCCGGAAATTCTTCATGAGAACCGGCAATTCGTCACCACCTATCCCAATCTGCTCAGCAAGGCCGCCGAGACGTGGTTCCGCGTCGATGGCATGCCCAAGCTGGACAAGGAAAAGGACATCTTCCGCACCTTCCGCTCGGGGCGCCGTTTGCGTGGCCTGATCGGCGACGCGGTCAAGATCGCCCGCGCGTGGCGCTGAGGAGGACACCGTCATGAAGGTCGAAGAAAAGCTCTACAACAACCGCTACATGGTGGACGAAGGCCGTCCCCATATCGCCATCACCGCCAAGGGCGAACCGTCCGCCGCGCTGAAAAGCCTGGTCAAGGTCTGCCCGGCCGGATGCTACGCCGAGGAAGAGGACGGCAGCGTCGCCGTCACTCCCGACGGCTGCCTGGAATGCGGCACCTGCCGCATCATCTGCGCCGGTACCGGCGAACTGCAATGGGATTACCCGCGCGGCGGCTACGGCATCCTGTTCAAGTTCGGTTGATATACTTTCTTTGCCGGTACCCTGCGGCCATTGAGGCCGCGGCCGTGCCGCTCCATAGGGGCAAACGACGCCCGCAGGGCGGCCCGAGCCTTGCGAGGGTGGGCTACGCCCACAAGCGGGCGGATGCCCGCGCCCGGCGAGGGGCAATACAACCGGCCATCCGGCCGGTATGAGGAATCAGGTCGAGCGGTACATCCTCCTTCCCCCTGTACCGCTCCGCCACCCCGTCCGCGACGCCTTCCGCCCTCTCCTCCCTGGCGTGGGCGGCGCGGACGGGGTGTTCAGTTTTTCTAAACACCACCGCCTACCTCTTCTCGGTTGGCGGCCCTGGCGCCGCCCCTTATCCTGGCTTTCCCTGGAACGATTACAGGAAAAGCCAAAGGTGGAGCCCCAGCCCATTCACATCCCCTGCCGCGACGGTTACCGCCTGGGCGGGCATCTGTGGCTGCCGCAGGAAAACCGCCACGGCACGGTGATCGTCAACCCGGCCACCGGCGTGGTGGCGCGCTATTACCATCGCTATGCCCGCTTCCTGACCGGCCAGGGCTTTGCCGTCGTCACCTACGATTATCGCGGCATCGGCGAGTCGCGGCCCGAAAGGCTGCGCGAACTGCGCATGGAATGGCGCCATTGGGGCGAACAGGATTTCGACGCGGTGGTGCGCTGGGCGCGGTCCCGCGATCCCCAGGGCAGATTGTCGGTTGTCGGACATTCCATCGGCGGCTTCCTGCCCGGCTTCGCCGCCAGCGCGCCACAGGTGGACCGCATCCTGGCCATCGGCGGCCAATACGCCTTCTGGCGCAATTACCGCTCCACCAAGCGGCTGGGGCTGCTGTGGCGCTGGCATGTGGTGATGCCCGCCTTGACCATGGGCCTGGGCTATTTCCCCGGCAAGCGCCTGGGCTGGCTGGAGGATTTGCCCGCCGGGGTCGCCCTGGAATGGAGCTTCCGCCGCCGCCGCATGGAAAGCAGCTACCCAGCCCATGAACGCGCCACCATCCTGCACCGCTTCGCGGCGGTGCGGGCGCCGATCCTGTCCATCGCCCTGTCGGATGACGAATACGGCACCCGCGCGGCGGTCGCCGCCGGTCTGGAGTATTACACCGGCGCCGAGCGCATCCAGGCGGAACTGCTGCCCGCCGATCTGGGCTTCGACGCGGTCGGCCATTTCAGCATGTTCCACGACCGCCACGCCGAACGCTTCTGGCCCGACACCGTGCGCTGGCTACGCGACGGCATCAATCCCTGGCCGCAACGGGTGGTGGGGTAAACTCGCTTCCCCCACTCTCTTGGCGTCACACCCGCGAAAGCGGGTGTCCATGGTCGGGCAAAGACCAAGCCTTTACCGCAAAGTCCGAACTGCGGATGCATGGATTCCCGCGTGCGCGGGAATGACGAGGAACGACGCTTAGACCGCCCCTTCGAAGCCGAAACCGGCATCGTCCACCGCCTGCTTGACCTGATCGGCGGTGGCGCCGTCAACGGTCACCGCCTTGGCATCCAGATCGACGCTGACGCTGGCCGACGGCGCCAGGGTCTTGATGGCGGTTTCCACCGAACGGGCGCAGCCGCCGCAGCTCATGCCGGTGACGCGGTAGGTGTTGGTCATGGAAGAACTCTCCTGCTGAATGACGTTCCGTCAGTGTGAACCTTCCAGCAACCGGAAGGTCAAGGGGTGCCGTGCGCCTTGACGATGGTACTGACCGGCACCAGCACCAGCCCCTTGGCCTCCAGACCGGGCAGCCATTGCTGCAAGGCCTCGATGGTGGCGTCATGGGGATGGCCGATGGCGATGGCGGCACCGTGCTTGCGGGCATAGGCCTCGGCCTTCTGCAACTGGGCCAGCACGGCGGAAACGCTCTGGTCGTTGTCGATGAAGACGTTACGCGCGGCAAAGGGCACGCCGTAGCTGCGGGCCAGATCGGGGGCGACGCTTTTGTCGGTGGTCACCGAATCCAGAAACAGCAGGCCGCGCTTGCGCAATTCCTCCATCACCACCTTCATGCCGGTGCGGTCGCCGGTATAGCGCGAGCCCATGTGGTTGTTGATGCCGACGAAGCCCTCGAACCGCGACAGCCCCCATTCCAGACGGCGGCGGTTTTCCTCGGGGTGGACGCCGACCTCCAGCACGTCGGGACCAGGGTCCCAACTGGCACCCTGGGGCTGCATGGGCACATGCACCATCAGTTCATGCCCGCGGGCATGGGCCTCTCGGGTCAGGCGCGGCAGGTCCTGGGCGTAGGTCATCCAGGCCAGGGTCAACGGCGCCCGCAACGGAATGACCCGTTCCGAGCGGCGGCGGTCGACACCCAGATCATCGATGACCACGGCGATCATCGGCCGCCCGCCGGTCTTGGGCGCGGGCACGGCGTAGCGCTGCCACGCGGGAATGCCCGAGGGCGCGGCGACATTGGGCGGCGGCAGGATCAGCGGCGACGGGGTTTCCGCCTGTTGCGGCACCGGCGGCAGGTCGCGCGGCGAGGAATCGGTGGCGCCCTCGGCGGCCTGGGGTGCGTCGTAATCCATGCCGTCGTCATTGTCGCCACCAGGGCGCGGGCGCGGCAGCGGAATGATCGGCGTGAAGGGCGGTTCCGCCACCTCGTCCGGCACGGCGACCGAGCCGTCCTCGCGCCGGGGCGGCCGGTCCACCGCCATCTCGGCCTGTTCCCAGGCGGCCTGCGCCTTGTGCTCGGGCTTTTCCGGCAGCAACGAGACACCCACGCCAACGCCCAGGCCGATGCCCGCCAGCAGCACGGCGACCATGATCGCGGGCACCACCCAGGGACGGTCGATCAAGCGGTGCTTGGGCTCCATCAACATGCGCCGGATTTCGCGCCGCGACACAGGGGACCTCCAGGGAAACGGAAACAGCGGTTATAGCGGCGGCGATAGCACCGCCGCAACCATCACCCGCCCTCGCCGCCGCCACAGCAATCATGGGCCAGACCGTCCAGGATGGGACAATCGGGGCGGTCGTCGCCGTGGCAGCGTTCGATCAGCGACTGAAGTGTGCGGCGGATGGCCTCCAACTCGGCGATCTTGCGCTCGACCTCGGCCACATGGCCCTGGGCGATGCGGCGCACGTCGGCGCTGGCGCGGTCGCGGGCAGTCCACAACGCCAGCAGGTCGCCCACATCCTTGACCGCGAAGCCCAGCGAGCGGGCGCGCTGAATGAATTTCAGCGTCTCCACATCCTTATCGGAATAATCGCGATAGCCACCCTCGGTGCGGCCCGCCTTGGGGATCAGGCCGATTTCCTCGTAATAGCGGATGGTCTTGGCGGGCACGCCCGAGCGTTCCGCCGCCGCGCCGATATTCATCGCGGCGCCCTCCACCGCCGCAACAGCAGCGAATTGGACACCACCGAGACGCTGGAAAACGCCATGGCCGCCCCGGCGATCACCGGATTGAGCAGCCCCAGCGCGGCGGCGGGCAGCGCCACCACGTTGTAGACGAAGGCCCAGAACAGGTTCTGGCGGATCTTGGCATAGGTGGCGCGCGACACCGACAGCGCGGCGGGCAGCAATTCCGGCTCACCCTTGACCAGGGTGATGCCCGCCGCCTGCATGGCCACGTCGGTGCCGGTACCCATGGCGATGCCGATATGGGCGGCGGCCAGGGCTGGGGCGTCGTTGACGCCGTCGCCCACCATGGCCACCACCCGGCCGCCGTCGCGCAGCCGCATCACCTCGGCCGCCTTGTCCTCGGGCAGCACCTCGGCCACCACCCGATCGACGCCGACCTGGGCAGCGACGAAGGCAGCGGCGCGGGCATTATCACCGGTCAGCATCACCGTCTCGATCCCCAGCGCCCGCAGCCCGGCCACCGCCCGCGCCGCACCCGGCTTGACCGGATCGGCCACGGCGATGAAGCCCAGCACGGCGCCGTCAGCCGCAGCCCACATCACGGTGCGCCCGCGCTGTTCCTCGGCTTCCGCATCGCCCTGCAATACGCTGATATTAATATTATTTTCCTGCATCAGCCGGGTCGATCCGACCAGCATCGCCCGCCCGTCAACCGTGACTGACAACCCCCGCCCCGGCAATGCGCGGAAGTCACCGACCGCCGCCAGAACCAATCCCTGTTCCTGGGCAGCGGCCAGCACCGCGCGGGCCAGCGGATGCTCGCTGCCTTGCTGAGCCGAAGCCACCAACCGCAGCAGATCGGGAACACCCCGTTGCGCCACCACCGCCGGACGGCCTTCGGTCAGGGTGCCGGTCTTGTCCAGCACCACCACGTCGGCGCCGTGGGCACGCTCCAGCGCCTGGGCGTCCTTGATCAGGATGCCGTGACGGGCGGCAACGCCGGTCCCCACCATGATGGCGGTCGGCGTCGCCAGCCCCAGGGCGCAAGGACAGGCGATGACCAAGACCGAGATGGCGGCCACCGCCGCCTTGCCCCAATCGCCGCCAATCAATCCCCAGCCCAGCAGCGCCGCCACCGCGACCACCACCACCGCAGGCACGAACACCGCCGAGATGCGGTCCACCAGCTTCTGCACCGGCGCCTTGGAGGCCTGCGCCCCCTGGACCATGCGGATGATGCGGTTGATGGTGCTTTCGCCGCCGACGCGGGTGGCCCGGACGCGCAGCAGGCCGTCGCCATTGACCGATCCGGCCACCACCTCGGCCCCCGCCTCTTTCGCGACCGGCAGGCTTTCTCCGGTGATCAAGGATTCGTCAACCTGACTGACACCCTCGGCCACCACGCCATCCACCGGCAGGCTTTCGCCGGGCCGCACCAGGACAATGGCGCCGACCGGCACCATATCGGCGGGCAGCTCGATCACCGTGCCGTCACGCTCGATCCGCGCCACATCGGGACGCAGCTTCATCAGGGCGCGGATGGCTCCGGCCGCCGAGCGCTTGGCCCGAATCTCCAGCATCTTGCCCAGCAGCACCAGGGTGATGACCACGGCGGCGCCTTCGAAATACAGCACGCCGTGATGGGCATGGCCTTGGGCCACGTACCACGCCGACAGGCCATAGGCGGTGGAGGTGCCCAGCGCCACCAGCACATCCATGTTGCCCGCGCCGCCGCGCAGCGACGCCCAGGCCCCGGCATAGAAGCGGGCGCCGATCCAGAACTGTACCGGCGTCGCCAGCAGCAACTGTGCCCAGCCGGGCAAGGCCAGGGCAGGCACGAACATTCCCGCCATCAGCGGTAGCGTCAGCACGGTTGACACCATCAGCCGCACCGCTTGCCGCCGCAGCTCGCGGGCGTGTTCTTCCTCTTCATGCGCCAGTTGGTCACCACTTCCAGTCACCGGCTGGGCGCCAAAGCCGGCCTTGCTGACCGCCACCACCAGATCGGCCACGCTGACGGCGCCCGCCAGGATGGTGATTTCGGCCCGTTCGGTCGCCAGATTGACCACCGCCCGCCGTACCCCCGGCAGCTTGCTCAACACCCGCTCCAACCGCGTCGAGCACGCGGCGCAGGTCATGCCGGTAATGATCAGTGCCACGGTATCCTCGGGCACCGAGAACCCGGCCTTGGCCACCACCTCGGCCACCTGTTCCGGCCCGGTCTGCGCCGGGTCATAGACCAGATCGGCGGTTTCCGCCGCCAACGATACGCTGGCCGTGTGGATACCGGGCAGCTTGCCCAGCACCCGCTCCAGGCGGGTCGAGCAGGCGGCGCAGGTCATGCCGCGCACGGGCAAACTCAGGGGAACGGTGGTCATGTCAGGGGCTCCTTATCCGACCCTGACGAGAATTGACCTTCCAGTCACTGGAAGGTCAAGCGCGTTCTCAGGAGGCCAGCGCCACCGGAGGGGACGTCGGTGCGGAAACAACCATCTGCGGCGGACGGTCGGTGGTGAACAGGCGGCGCGGATCGGCGTGCAACCACGCCGCCACCACCCGCTGCTGCGCCACTGGGACCGGAGCGGTTTCCGCCATCCAGGACGTCAGATCCTCGATCCGCACGCCGATGCCTTGGGCCAGGGTGGCGGCATCAATGCTGTTGTCCTGCATGGCCTGGGCAAGGCCGATGGCCCAGCGGTCGCTTTCGTCATCCCCGGCCGGAATCAGCGAGGCCCCGGCCCGCTGCACCAGCCGGTAGGCATCGGGCGACAACAGGCCCGACACCGTGCCGACGAAGGCGACGAAATAGGGATTGAGGGTGTCGTTATCCGCCGCCCCCATGGTCAATTGCCCGGCTTTCAGCAGCACGAACACCACCAGCGCCATCAGCACCCCCTGGCAGGGGCGGAACAGATACCACAGGCCGGGCGGCATCTCGTCGCCGTCGATGGTCACCTTGGTCATATGCAGGGTGCCGCCCAACGCTCCCAGCACCAGGGCCAGCACCAGGGTCAACACTTCGGCCGGGATGGCGAACAGCCAGGCATAGCCGAAGGCGCGCAGCCCGGCGGCGGTGGCGGCGGCGGTCTGGAATTGTGTTTCGCTGAGGCCGAACACCTTGCCATCCTGGGGAACGTCGCCCACCAGCGCCGCCAAGCCGCCGCGCAGCATCTCCATCAAATGGTCGCGACGCTTCTTCGCCAGATCGTTGAACAGGTTCTGGCGATAATATTCCGCCACAGCGGTATCCCACACCTTGTTAGTTTCGGCATCGGCCTTTATCCCCAAATCCTCCAGCCGTACCGATTGATCGGGATCATCCAGCGCCTTGCGCAGCCGCGCCTGCGACAGCCCCAGGCGTTCGCTGTGCACCGCCAGCTCCACCAGCGCCCCGTCGCGCAACATGCGGGTCTGCTCGAAGATGGTCTCGGCCTCCATCATCTGGACATTGCGCACCCGACGTTGCTGGTCGGCCAGATCAGCCACATGGAAAATGATCGCCGCCTGATCGCCGAAACGGGAATTGATCTGGCTGACACTGATGGTGCCAACCGCCAGATAGGTCAGGCCCACGTACAAGGTCAACAACCACAGCAGGATTCCCACGCGCGACGCGACCAATCCCCGCCCTTCGGTCCCCTCCATGGCACACCATCCGTTTTCCGTGTATTTATATGATTGTTATGCCACTTTCGCGGATAACATCAAGCGGAGTTCCGTGCCGTTCCGGGCGTTGCAGCGCTTGACGCCCAAGGGCCGCCCCTGCATTCTTCGGCCCTGATCCATTTCCGGGGCGATTCACGCCATGTTCCTGCTGATCGATAATTACGACAGCTTCACCTACAACCTGTGGCACTACCTGGGCGAGCTTGGCGCCGAGGTGAAGGTGGTGCGCAACGACGCCATCAGTGTCGAGGAAGCGCTGGCGATGAAGCCCGAGGGCATCGTCATTTCCCCCGGCCCGTGCGACCCGGACAAGGCGGGCATCTGCCTGGACCTGATCAAGACCGCCGCGGGCAAGGTGCCCATGTTCGGCGTCTGCCTGGGCGAGCAATCCATGGGCCAGGCGTTCGGCGGCAAGGTGATCCGCGCGCCGCAGCCCATGCACGGCAAGGTGGACGAGATTTTCCACGACGGCACCGGCATTTTCGCCGGTCTGCCCTCGCCGTTCCGCGCCACCCGCTACCACTCGCTGGTGGTCGAGCGCGACAGCCTGCCCGCCAGCCTGACCGTGACCGCCTGGACCAAGGATGGTCTGATCATGGGTTTGGCCGGGCGTGGTATCCCGGTGTGGGGCGTACAGTTCCACCCCGAAAGCATCGAGACCGAGCACGGCCACAAGATGCTGCAAAACTTCCTCGACCTGTGCCGCATGTACAAGGGAACCATCGCCTGATGTCCACGCCCGCCACTCCCGCCGCCGCTCCCGCCTCGCTGGCCCTGATGAAGGAAGTCCTGGGCCGTGTCGCAATCGGTCATTCCTTGTCCGAGGATCAGGCCGAGGAGGTGTTCGAGGTCATCATGTCCGGTGACGCCACCCCGGCCCAGATCGGCGGCCTGCTGATGGCGCTGCGGGTCCGTGGCGAGACGGTGGACGAGATCACCGGCGCCGCCCGCATCATGCGCGCCAAGGCCCTGCCGGTGGAGGCGCCGGTCGGCGCCATCGACACCTGCGGCACCGGCGGCGACGGTTCGGGCACCTACAACATCTCCACCGCCGCCGCCTTCGTGGTGGCGGGCACCGGCGTGCCGGTGGCCAAGCATGGCAACCGGGCGCTGTCGTCCAAATCCGGTTCGGCCGACGTGCTGACCGCGCTCGGCATCAAGATCGACGCCGACATGGCGCTGGTGAAGGAAAGCCTGTGGGACAACCAGATCGGCTTCCTGATGGCGCCGCGCCACCATAACGCCATGCGCCATGTGGCCGGTCCGCGCGTCGAGTTGGGCACCCGCACCATCTTCAACCTGCTGGGGCCGCTGGCCAACCCGGCCCGCACCACCCGCCAGCTGATGGGCGTGTTCGCGCCGCAATGGGTCGAGCCCATGGCCAACGTGCTGGGCCGCCTGGGCGCCGAGCGCGCCTGGGTGGTGCATGGCTCCGACGGCCTGGACGAGCTGACCACCACCGGCCCGACCCTGGTGGGCGAGTGGAAGGACGGCAAAGTGACGCTGTTCGAGGTGCGGCCCGAGGATTGCGGCCTGCCGCGCGCCCCGGCCTCGGCGCTGAAGGGCGGCGACGCCACGGTCAACGCCACCGCGCTGCGCGCCCTGCTGGGCGGCGAGAAAAGCGCCTATCGCGACATCGTGGTGCTGAACGCCGCCGCCGCCCTGGTGGTGGCCGACAAGGTGCCCGACCTGAAGGAAGGTGCCGCCCTGGCCGCCGAGACCATCGATTCGGGCAAGGCGCTGGCCGCCCTCGACCGCATGGTCGCCATCACCAACCGGGAGATCTGACGTGGCCGGAACCATTCTTGACCGCATCTGCGACGAAAAGCGCCGCCAGGTTGCCGAGAACAAGAGCCGCCGTCCCATCCAGGAGCTGCTGAAGCGCGCCCAGGATCAGGCCCCCCCCCGCGGCTTTGCCGCGTCCCTGACCCACAAAGTGGACACCACCGGCTTGGGCCTGATCGCCGAGATCAAGAAGGCCTCGCCTTCCGCCGGTCTGATCCGTCCCGACTTCAAGCCGTCGCAATTGGCCCGCGCCTATGCCCATGGCGGCGCCGCCTGTCTGTCGGTGCTGACCGACCAGAAGTTCTTCCAGGGGTCCGACGCCGATCTGGGCGAGGCCCGCTCGGCCTGCGACCTGCCAGTGATCCGCAAGGATTTCATGGTCGATCCTTATCAGGTGGTCGAGGCCCGTGCGCTCGGTGCCGATTGCATCCTGCTGATCGTCGGCGCACTGGACGATGTCGAGCTGGCCAACATGGAAAGCATCGCGCTGGGCTACGGCATGGACGTGCTGATCGAAGTCCATGACGAGTGGGAGATGGAGCGCGCCCTCAAGCTCAAGTCGTCGCTGATCGGCATCAACAACCGCGACCTCAAGATCATGAAGACCGACCTCGGCACCACCGAGCGTCTGGCCCCCATGGTCCCCGCCGACCGCCACATCGTGTGCGAAAGCGGCATCGAGAGCCCGGTGGACATCAAGCGCATGGTCGCGGCGGGCGCCAAGCGCTTCCTGATCGGCGAATCGCTGATGAAGCGCCCCGATGTGGAAATGGCGACCCGTATCCTGCTGGTGGGCGGCGGCGCCCATATGGACAAGGCCTGATGGCCGACCTGACCCATTTCGACACCGACGGCAACGCGGTGATGGTGGATGTCTCGGACAAGTCCGAGACGACTCGGGTGGCGGTGGCACGCGGCCGCGTGGTGATGGCGCCGGAAACCATGGCGCTGATCCAGTCGCGCGGCCTGAAAAAGGGCGATGTGCTGGCAGTGGCGCAATTGGCGGGCATCATGGGCGCCAAGCGCACCCCCGATCTGATTCCGCTGTGCCACCCGCTGGCCTTGACCTCGGTGAAGGTGGATCTGGCGCTGGACCCCGACAATAACGCCGTCACCATCGAGGCGGCCTGCAAGCTCAAGGGCCAGACCGGCGTCGAGATGGAGGCGCTGACCGCCGTGTCGGTGGCGGCGCTGACCGTCTATGACATGGTCAAGGCGGTGGACAAGTCCATGCGCATCACCGACATCCATCTGGTGCACAAATCAGGCGGCAAGTCGGGAGTTTACGAGGTCCGCTGACATGATTTCCGTGGATGTGGCGCTGGAGCGCGTACTGGCCGGGTGCCGTCCGGTGGCGGCCGAGATGGTGTCCCTGCCCGCCGCCCTGGGCCGGGTGCTGGCCCAGGACGTGGCGGCGCGCGTCGCCCATCCACCGCTGGACGTATCGTCCATGGACGGCTACGCGGTGCGGTCCGCCGATACCCAATCCGTTCCCGCCGAACTGAAGATCATCGGCCAATCGGCGGCCGGTCATCCCTTTGACGGCGTGGTCGGCCCCGGTCAGGCGGTCCGCATCTTCACCGGCGCCGCCCTTCCGGCAGGTGCCGACAGCGTGATCATGCAGGAAGAGACCGAACGCGAAGGCGACGTGGTCCGCCTGCTGGAAGCGGTCAAGCCCAATCAGTTCGTCCGCCCGCGCGGCCTGGACTTCATGCCCGGACAGGTAGGACTGACGGCGGGCACCATCATGGGGCCGCGCCAGATCGCCCTGGCGGCGGCCATGAACGTGCCGTGGCTGAGCGTGCGCCGCCGTCCGCGCATCGCCGTGCTGTCCACCGGCGACGAGATCGCTATGCCCGGCGAGCCCATGGGACCGGCGCAACTGGCCTCCTCCAACGGCCCCGGCCTTGCCGCCCTGATCACCGTATTGGGCGGCGAAGCGGTGCAATTGGGCATCGCCCGCGACAGCCATCAATCCCTGTCGGCCATGGTCGCCGCCGCCTCGGGCTGCGACCTGCTGGTGACTTCGGGCGGCGCCTCGGTCGGCGATTACGATCTGGTACAGGACGTGCTGGTCGAGCACGGCATGAAGCTGGATTTCTGGAAGATCGCCATGCGTCCCGGCAAGCCGCTGATGTTTGGCGCCTTGCGGAACGTTCCGGTGCTGGGCCTGCCCGGCAACCCGGTCGCCGCCATGATGTGCGCCTATATCTTCCTGGTGCCCATGCTGCGCGCCCTGCTGGGGTTGTCCGGCGGGCTGCCGGTGGTTCCGGCGGTGCTGACGGCGGACATACAGGCCAATGACGCCCGCCAGGATTACGTGCGCGCCGATCTGCGCCGCGCCACCGACGGAACGCTGCGCGCCACCCCGCTGCCCCGCCAGGATTCGGCGGTGGTGTCGGGGCTGGCCGCCGCCACCGGCCTGATCATCCGCCCGCCCCACGCCCCGGCCGCGACCGCGGGCGAAACGATCCCCGCCATCGCGCTGCCGGAAGGATTTTGATCCCGTTACAAATCCGCTTGACGGATTTTGGGAACAGGCATAGAACGTGAACAACAGTTTCATCTTTGTTCCGCGTTCTTTTCCTGGGGGAGATCCCGCCATGTTGACCCGCAAGCAGTATGAACTGCTGATGTTCATCGACCAGCGCCTGCGCGCCACCGGAATCTCGCCCTCGTTCGACGAGATGAAGGACGCGCTGGACCTGAAGTCGAAGTCGGGCATCCATCGGCTGATCACCGGACTTGAGGAACGCGGCTTCATCCGCCGTCTGGCGCACCGCGCCCGTGCGCTGGAAGTGGTCAAGCTGCCGGACAACATCGACGCCCTGCCCGCGCCCTCGGCCAAGTTCTCGCCGACGGTGATCCCCGGCAGCTTCAGCCTGACCGGCGCCGCACCGATGGCGTCCAACGCCGACGCGGTATCGCTGCCGCTGTATGGCAAGATCGCCGCCGGTACCCCCATCGAGGCCCTGCGCGACCACACCGTCTCGGTCGAGGTTCCCGCCGCCATGCTGGGCGGTGGCGCCCATTACGCCCTGACCGTCGAAGGCGATTCCATGATCGAGGCCGGCATCCTGGACGGCGACGTCGTACTGATCCGCAGTTGCGACAGCGCCGAGGCCGGAACCATCGTCGTCGCCCTGGTGGACGAACAGGAAGCCACCCTCAAGCGGCTGCGCCGCAAGGGCGCTTCCATCGCCCTGGAACCGGCCAACAAAAATTATGAGACCCGGATTTTCCCGCCGGACCGTGTAAAGGTGCAGGGCCGTCTGGTCGGCCTGTTGCGCAACTACTAACCCCCCAGCCCAGGAGGCTCCGCCATGCCCATGAGCGCCCCCCTTCGCTTCGCCTTCTCTGCCGATGGCCGTGTTGCCGACGGCCCGGCCGAGATGAGCATCACCTATGTCGGCCGCATCAACCGCAAGAACGCCGAAGCCGACGCCCGCCGCCGTTTCGAGGAATGGTGCCGCCTGCCCAACGCCCTGTCGCGGCGTTGGAACCGCGATCAGGTGGTGCTGAGTTGAGAACAAAACGTAAATATCTGTAACGAGATGTGACGAAAGGGCGCCCCGCCACTCCTGGCGGGGCAAGGCCACGTCGTCCTACCCAGACGAAATCCACTGTTATCCGATTAAGATATTCGCGGACGTTCCCGCCGCGTTCAGGCTGCGCCCGGAGACACGGATACGCATGGGTACCCACTCCGCGAGCCACAAATGGGCACCGTACCGCCGACACTGTCGCGCCCTGTAGTCATTGGAAAAGTATCATCCTAGGCCAATCCCAGCATGACGCCACTTTATTGAACTCTTCCATGAGGTCAGAAAGTGACATAGCCACCTCCGACCACCAAGCCGCAGCCTTCCGAGGAAACCTCTACTGATCTTACCGGCCCCTTTCCGTAAAAGCGGCCATGCGCTTTAAATGCTTCATGCAACAGACAAATAGCTTCATTTCTTTTCTCATCAAGACTGTCAGGAAGATAAATTACCTGCATTTTCCATACCACATCCTGAACAAACGATTCACCTGCCGATCGTTCTTGGAAAACATCCAATATTACTTCAAGCGCCCCCAAAATGCCGCACCACTGAAAGACGAAGCAGTCGGGTTGCTCTGGGTGATTACCACCCACCTTAACTAGAATAAAATCTTTCTCTCGATCAACCGTCCAAAGGTACGGTTGAATCATGTCATGGTTTGGCGGAAAAGGGTCGCGTCTTCGGAATAAAGGGTTGCCCTTATCAATATCTGAAACTAATTCATTTATAAATACCATCTCACCCTCACTTTGTTACCAAGGCAACAAATGAAAGTTAAACACTCTACTCTTCATTCCGAATACCATTCCATCTCACCAAAAAATATCAAATGCATAACCAGCACCAATACAAATTTAGAAAAAAACAATATTAATAATTATGTAAATTTAAGACAATCAATAAGCGACACTCCCGCCTCCAACTACAGCACTACAATCCCAGACAACCTCAACCGATTTGATACGTCCAATACCCCCCCATCGGCCGTACGTTCGGAACGCTTCAACGAGTAGATGCTTAACTTCTTCAGCCTGCCCGCTGAAACAAGATGGGACTTTCAGGCCTTTTACAGTCCAGGTCACTTCGAGCAAGAAGTTGTCCGTAGAATCCGGAAACGGTATTTTGACGGCCTTCGGGTCCGCCATGACGTACCCCATTTCCCCCTTCCACTGAAAGATGAAACGGTCCCACATTTCGGGATTGCCGACCCCAACAGCCATGAGGATGAAATCCTCCTGCCGGTCAATCGTCCACTCGAACGGGCGTAGCAGTTTATTTCGATTGGGAGGAAAAGGGTCAGTCCGCGTGAATAAGACGTTGCGCTTATCCGCTTCGGAAACAGCTTCATTAACAAAGGCCATCAATCCCCCCTAGGGTTCGTTGACATTCAGGATTCCCACGGACTCGAAAATCTGATTCAAACTCCTTTTCGGGAAGGAGGTTTGAATGAGCGGGGTCCGTTTGATCTTGAAGGATCACCAGTGGGAGCGGATGGAGC